>Ga0209415_10001828_pt1 | contig 40173 bp, 35 predicted proteins | sample PeaSoiSIISIP2007_FD_187696 | JGI IMG/M metagenome (GOLD analysis project Ga0209415, IMG submission 187696) | Peat soil microbial communities from Weissenstadt, Germany - SII-SIP-2007 (SPAdes) (version 2) | ecosystem: Environmental > Terrestrial > Soil > Wetlands > Peat | place: Germany...
GGCAGCCACGTTCAGGGGGCCGATCACCGCGTCGAGGGTCTGGTTCACCCCTTCCACGATCTTCTGGAAATCCCCTTCGTGCCTGGCGGCGTCGGCGCGGGTGGCGAGCTTCCCTTCCACGGCAGCCACGGACAGCAGGTTCGCGTCGGCGATCAGCGCATTGACCGCGTCGATGCAGGTATTCAGGTTGTTCTTAAGTTCGTTGAAGTCGCCGTTGTAGGAGTCGGTGATCTTCGGCGGGATATCCCCCTTGGAGATGCGGTCCACGTATTCCGCGGCCACGTTCAGGGGGCCGATCACCGCATCGAGAGTCTGGTTCACCCCCTCCACGACCTTCTGGAAATCGCCCCGGTGTTTGGCGGCGTCTGCGCGGGTGGCGAGCTTCCCTTCCACGGCAGCCACCGACAGCAGGTTTGCGTCGGCGATCAGCGCATTGACCGCGTCGATGCAGGTATTCAGGTTGTTCTTAAGTTCGTTGAAGTCGCCATTGTAGGAATCGGTGATCTTCGGCGGGATGTCCCCCTTGGAGATGCGGTCCACGTACTCCGCGGCCACGTTCAGGGGGCCGATCACCGCGTCAAGGGTCTGGTTCACCCCCTCCACGATCTTCTGGAAATCACCCTGGTGCTTGGCGGCATCGGCGCGGGTGGCGAGCTTCCCTTCCACGGCTGCTACCGAGAGCATATCCGCATCGGCGACCAAGGCATTGACGGCGTCGACGCAGGTGTTCAGGTTGTTCTTGATCTCGTTGAAGTCGCCGTTGTAGGAATCGGTGATCTTCGGCGGGATGTCCCCCTTGGAGATGCGGTCCACGTATTCCGCGGCCACGTTCAGGGGGCCGATCACCGCGTCAAGGGTCTGGTTCATGTTGACCACAATCGGTCGGAATTCGAAATTGATGGTATCCGCGTCGCCGCGCGTGGCCAACTGGCCGTTGACCGCCGCGTCCCCCAACCGCCGGCTTTCGTCCAAAAGCCCCTTGAGGATGGCGGTGACGTTGCGCTTTAGATAAACGCCGATCCCCGCCGACAACAGCAGGGCGAAGACCAGGGCGCCCCCCAATAAGAGGCGGGCACTTCTCACCTCTTTGGCCCCTGCCGCACTCGCCTCGTTGGCCAGCCTTTCGTTCAAGACGACCAGTTTTTCGAGGGTGGCGGAACTCTCCATGAATGCCTTGCGCGACTCAAGCGAGGTCGCATACGCTTGTGCGTCTTTGTCTGCGACAGCAGCGCTCTCCAGGTTGGCACCGGCAGCAATCAGCCGGTCCTTTTCGTGTGAGAAGTCGACCAACTGACGGTTGGCCTTCTTGTAGGCATCCCATCTGGCGACGAACTCCTTCCAGAGAACCTCCTCCTCCTTGGTCTGCGGCAATGGCTCGTACACCTTCCACGCCTGTTCCGCCTGTGCCCACGACTTCTCGATGTACTCGTACTGCGTCGTGCGCAACTGCGGCTCCATCATCCGACGATTGGTGAGCCCACGTTCGGCGGCCAGGATCCGGTGTTGGGCTTCGCTGATCGTCAGCAACGCCTGGACACTAGGCATGCGGTTACCGGCGATTTCAGCCAGATCCACGGAAATCCCACTCAGCGCAAAATACCCGACCCCCACCATGAGAGCGGCGATGAAGGCTACCATACCGATGCCGGCCGCTATCTTGTTGCCCAATGTCAACTGTTTGAACATACTTATCTCCTCCTTTAGGCCGAGCTTAAGGGATCGGCACGTATTGCTCCGGTTCAGGAGGATTATCACAAAGCGTGCCGAGCTAAAGCTTTCAAGCACTTCCGGGGTAACTGACAAGGCGGGACGCGGCAGGCAAGGAAATTCTTTCTTAAGTTTAGCGGAGGGAATGGGGATTCTATGAGTGATGCTGGGGAGTTAGTTTGGAGAGACGATTCTTCCAGGAGGACGGTAAAGTTTACCGGCAGCTACTCCAGGCAGCGCCGGGCCTGCTCCGAGTCAGGGTCGATGGACAATGCCCGCCGGAAGCAGCTCTGCGCTTCCTGCCAGCGCCTCTGCTCCCTGAGGGTGCCCCCGAGATCGAGCCATCCCTGGAGGGAATCCGGGTTCAGTTGCAGCGCCCGGCGGTAGCTTTGCTCCGCCTCCTGCGGCCAGCCGCAACGGTGCAGGAGTTGCCCCATGATATGGTGAGGCGCGGCCCAGCCGGGATTAAGCCTCAGCGACTGGCGCAGGTGCGTCATGGCCTCGTCGAATCGCTCCTGGCCGGCGAGCAGCACGCCCAGGTTGTAGTGCCCCTTCGCCAGCTGCGGATCGAGTTCCAGGGCGCGGCGGAAGTTCGCCTCTGCGTCGTGCTCGCGTCCGGTCCTGCACAGGGCGTAGCCGAGATCGTTGCGCGCCTCGGCGTTTTCCGGGGAAAGCTCGGCCAGCCGGGAAAGGGTTTCGACCGCCGCGGCGAACTTACCCTGCTGTACAAGCGCCTTGCTGAGCGACAACCACCCCAGCACTTCGTCCGGATGACACCAGGCGACTGCCCGCGCCGCACTCTCGAGCTGCGGCCACCTCCCGGCATTGACCAGGGCCATGATCTCTTCGATCACCGCGCTCGACAGGCCGGAGAGGTTACGTTCCGGCAGCGGCAATAGCCGGTTGTCCAAGTATAACGATGCCTGCAATGAGACTCCCGATTACCCTTCAGGCTTGGTTTCGTCGTTCAAAAGCCGCTTCACCAGGACCATCAGGAAACCGACCATGAACAGGAAGGCGGTATCCTGCAGCGAGTTCCAGTATCTCAAGGTGGAATCCGAATAACTGTAGTAATCGGAGACGACCCGCGCCGCCCCCGAGGCAAGGGAGACGCGCCAGGCCCCCTTGTTCCCCAGCAGCCAAGCCGCAGGAAACAGCGGCAGCAGGTAAAAGATCAGGATCGAGTAGTCGCCGGTGAGATAGTCGATGTACCCCAAGATGCCGACCAGGAGGTAACAAACGAGCAGTAAAAGCCACGGCGGGACCGATTCCAGCCTCCACAGCAGGGACCTACTGCCTCTGTTGCCCGCACCGGACATGTCGCTACCTCCCACGATTGCGCTCCGATCCCAACGCATGGCAAAAATAAAGAATCAATAAGGAAGAAATGTGGATTCCGCTGAAAGAAGTGACTGACTCAGATATACGATCAAACAACTTCACTGTCGGTTGCGGCAAGCAAAAGTGAGGGTCCTTCATCGGCGCTGCACGGTTCGCCAACGCTCTCGGCGGATTCGCCAACGCTCTCGGCGGATTCGCTAACGCTCTCGGCGGATTCGCCAACGCTCTCGGCGGGTTCGCCAACGCTCTCGGCGGATTCGCCAACGCTCTCGGCGGGTTCGCCAACGCTCTCGGCGGGTTCGCCGATCCGGATGATCGATCCAACATTCAAATTGATCGATCCGACATTCCGATTGATCGATCCGACATTTTGATTGCTCGTTTCAATATCTCTAAACGTAAAATTTCGACAATAATTACGACATGTTACAAATGGCCATCAAACGCGTTGATCGATCCGACAAAATGACCGACGAACCTCTCTTCTTCTTTGCCGGCATCAACGAGGCGGCTGTCCATGGTGCCACCCCAACTCTCACTACCCCGATCTTCACCGCGCGATCCATCGAACAAAGATTCCGGTATCGCCTTCGCACGGAACGACAGCCATGTTTAATTGGCAGTTCCGGCGGTCAAAAGATCGCATCGCACAGTTTTCTTTCTTGCCCCGCCAAATTGAAAGTCGCAAACGACAACGCCAAGTGACGGACCGCCGATAAAAAAAACGGATGGCGCATCAGCTATGCGCCATCCGTCGGGATAAACGACCGGCCCGAAAGTGAGCCGATCGCATGCGGCATTCCGAAAGTTCAGTAGGCCCAGTAAGGACCGGTGCCCAGAGTTGAGTTGGCCCCCTCGATGCCGACGAAAACGTTGCGACCGAGGAAGAAGGGAAGCCCCCAGTCGAAGCCACCGGCCCCGGTGCCGCCCAGCTCCGAGAAGACGTTGTTGGAGCCGGTGGAGAGCACGGCATAATCGCCGACGAAGAAGGGGACGACGCCTGAGGGACTTCCGGTGGTGCCGCTGTTGGTAGCCGAGAGAGACACGGTGGCGGCGGGACAGTAAAAGCCGGAGCAGCGGGCCAGTGCACGGTCCGTGAAGAACAGGCCGTTGGAGCCGCTGTCGATGAAGCTCGTGTTCAGGGCGGAGCCCTGGAAGGTGGTGATGAAATAGCCGCTCTGATCCGCCTGGTAAGTCTTCACCCCGGACGGGGTGTTGTTGGAGCGGGTACCGATACCGAGTATCAGGGAGCCGTTTAACGAAGGGACGCCGCCGAGCGCCACCGTCGGCAACTGCAAGAGCACGCCGTTGTTGTCCAGCGGCAAAAACGCCACCGGGTTTTGGGTCTGGCTGGCAAGCGGCACCGCGGTGCCGCTACAGGCAGTACCGCTGCAACTGTAGTAGATGCCATTGCTGGCGGAGGACACGCAGGCGGAGCCGCAGTCCTGGGAGAAGAGCCCAACCCCGAGGATGCCGTTGAAGCCGGCGACGGACGGATCGGTGTCGGCGTTGCTACAGACACTCGGAAGTGTGCCGAAGGTGGAGTCGATCACCTGGATCGGCACCTGCACCACCGGCTCCCCGCCAAGCCCGACCCCGGCGATCTGCACCGGACCCCAATCTGAGGACTGGTCGCCGAACTGTATGCATTCGGCGACCGAACGCGATGATACCGTCACCTGCTGCAGGCCGACGGTGAGCGCCTGTTTGAAAATGCGCAGACCGTAGGAGCCGGTATCGAGCAGGATGTCGGTCACCGTTTGGCAGGTGGAGGTGCCCGGTGTGCAGATGGTGACGCTCACGCACGGCTTGTTCGGATAGGAACCGCTGGAACAAAGGGAACCGTTCACCGTGACCGGCATCACGTTGTTGAGCGCGACGGCGCCGGTGATGGTGAGGGTGGCGCTGCCGGTGACGCCGCCAAAGGCGGCCTTGATGGTGGCGCTGCCGGCCGCAACGGCGGTCGCCTTGCCATTGCTGCCGGAGACGTTGCTGACAGAGGCCACGGCGGGCACCGAGGAGCTCCAGGTCGCCTGGCTGGTGAGATCCTTGCTGCTGCCGTCCGAATAGCTGCCGGTGGCGGTGAACTGCTGACTGCTCCCAACGGAAATGCTCGGAGCGGCGGGAAGCACGCCGATGGAGACCAGCGTGGCGGTAGGCTGGCCGGTGACGGTGAGAGTGGCCGAGCCGCTGACCGTCCCCGAAGCGGCGGTGACGATGCTGGCGCCGGCCGTCAGTGCAGTGGCCTTGCCGTTGCTGCCGGCGCTGTTGCTGACCGCCGCCACAGCCTGCGCGGAAGAACTCCAGCTGACTTGAGAGGTGAGGTCGGCGCTGCTGTTGTCGGAGTAGACGCCGGTGGCGGTGAACTGCTGGGAAGCGCCCACCGTGATGCTCGGCGTCGCCGGGGTCACTTGGACGGCAACCAGCGTCTTTTGGGTGCCGGCGGAGTTCGAAGTGGAGGTGGAGCTCGAAGTGCCGGTGGTGCTGGCGCCTCCCCCTCCCCCTCCCCCGCCGCAACCGCCGCAGACCAGCGGCAGCAGGAGGATCCAAAAGAGGTACAGCATGCGCTTACTTGATTTCATCGATGGTCACCCCCCCGGGAACGGCCGACGGCAGGTAGGCACGCCCCCCGAGCGCCCGCATGTGCCCCCACGTTTCAACTACGATGTTGCCGGTGGTCACCCGCGCCCGCTTTCGGCCGTGGTGGCGCGGCGTCTTTTGCCGAGCGCTTTCGTATTCGGAGGCGTAGGAGCCGAGGAGCTGGCTCAGATCGGGGTGCAGGAATCCGTCCCAGGCGATGGCGAAGACCACGCCGCTTGGGGAAAGGTACTCCCTGACCCTGGTGGTGTCGTAGGTGACCTCCTGCACGCTGTAGCGATCGCCGGCGACGGCGGCGCGCTGGACGCCCTTGAGCGCCTTGCGGTCGGCGGCGATCGAATCCGGGCCGCCGCCCAGGGCGGCAAAGGCAGGTGGAGCGGAACTGAGGGCGGTCAGCAACAGGGTGGCGGACAAAAGGTTGCGGCTGAAGGATCTGGACACGGTATCTCCTTGAGGAGGAAAGAACTGGTCGGGACGACGGGAACTCATTATAGCTCAGAAAAGAGAACGCAGAGGAGGGAAAAAAGTTGACAGCCCACTCCCCCCTCCCCTCCCGGGAGGGGGGAGTCCTGTTTGTTACATCATGATCTGGACACCTGCGGTAAGAAACCAGTCGGTCGCCAACTGCAGTCCGTTGAGGTTTTGGTACAGCGGGATGCCGCCTTCCACGCCAATGGCGAAGGGACCCTTGCTGAAACTCACCCCCACCACGCCGTCCAGCCGGCGCATGCCGTAGTTGTTGGGGTCGGCGTCCGGCGAGGGAGCCTGCTGCAGGCTGTTCAGGATCTGCGCGTCCTGGCCGTGAATACGGTCGGTGTTGTTGAAGGTCAGCCTGAGCCAGGTGCTGGCCGGGCCCAAGGCACGCTGCAGCCAGCCGGTAGCCTTGAAGTTGTCGCCCAGGCTGTACCCCTGGTCGTTTTTACCGGGATGATAGGTGTAGCTTACCTGCCCTCCCCAGTTCCAGAGCCCGCCGTCGCTCAGCGCGTTGTAGGTCAGCGCGGGCTTGAGATCGTAGGTGCCGGAGCCGAGCTGCATGTCGTAGGGAGCGCGCAGCGTCAGCCCCATGGTCTGGAAGCTCTGGGTGAGGTCGCCGGTCGGGAGACTCACCCCGAGGCTCCCGACCAGGTTGCCGCCCAGCTGGTAAACGCCCCGAAGCTCGGTGTCGCCCAGGCCGCTGGTGCGCATGGTCGGCTCCGTCTTGTTCCTCATCCCCATGTTCATCACCATTTCCATGGCGTTGTCCAGGTACGAGGTCATCCCCATCACGGTGAAGCGGTCGGTGACGCCGTACATGAGCATGAGCATGTGCATGTCCATGCTCATGCTGGTCGGGGCCATCATGTAGCCGAAGCGCGAACTCATGGGGATGGCGTCGTTGAGCCCCACGCCGCTCGTGCCGTTACGCAGGCCGTTCATCTCGACGTGCTGGTAGCGGTAGTTGGCCATCCACATGCCGGCCGGGTGGGTGTGGTAGATGTCGTCGCCGAAGGCGGGGTTGAAGGTCAGCTGCGCACCGGGGGTGTGGGCGTGGTGGTGACCGGCATGGCCGGCATGCTCCTGCGCCGGCTGCCCCTCCGCGTCGGCGGACTCCCGGGCCTCCGCGTCGCGCTCACTCTCGGCGGCCTTGAGGGCCTCGTCGAAGGATGCGAGTTTACCGCCGTACCGGGCCATGAAGTTGCGGGCCCCATCCTCCTTGGCGAAGGCCCATTTGGGGAGGGCGGTCATCACCCCCCGTTGGGAGCCGCCGATCACCCAGTTGGCCTTCCTGGCATCGATCAGTTCCCGGCTGTCGTAGTCGCCGACCTGGATCAGGGCCGGCTTTTGGCCTCCCTTTTTCTTCATATCCTCGACCGCGCACTGCAGGCTGCACAGGCCGACCCTGGTGCCGTCCTCATAGGTGACCAGCACCCGGCTGCGGGCGAAGAAGACGCGGTCCATGCCGCAGTTCATGCATTCCTTGGGCGTTTCCACCTCCGCCGCGCCGGCGGCCACGCCGATCAGCAGCAGACAGCTGGCGAAAAAAATAGACAGTATTTTCATGTAGTTGTTCCTTTGTTTCGTAGCGGGAAGATTCCGGGCGCACCTCGGCCCTCGTGCTTAAGCGGCGCGAAGACGAACCCGTAGAGAAGCGGCTGGTTAGGCGGGAATCGCGGATGGCGGGGGAGGTTCCGGCGGTTCCGGCACGCGCCCGCGCAGGGGCGACGGGGCCGACGGGACCAGGGGCAGACGCAGGCGCGTCGCTACCGGCGCCGCGGAAAACGACGCCAGGAAGAAGGTGCTTTCCAGCGGCAACAGCGCGAAGGGGGAGGAGCTGTTGCAAGGGCAGGAGGTAAGGGAGGGGCGACCGTCCTCGTGCGGCGCGAGGTGCCCGTCGTGGCGGGGTTTCGCCCCGGCCTCACGGTTGCAGCAGCAGGTGCCGTTACGGCGGCTCTCCTTGGAGCAGCAGCAACCGGCCGAGCAGCAGCTTTCCGTTTCTTCCGCCTCGACGACGGCCAGCTGCGCGAACTGGGGCGCGACCATGTTGAACTGGACCAGGAAGATGGCCAGCAACTGCAGCGTGACGAAGTATTTGGGAGACAAAAACACGGGCATTGAATGGATGCAATCTCTACCGGCGTGACATAAATAAAAGCACGTTGTCAGTGAGTTCCGACTTTGCCGATATTTGCATCCAAAATTTATGTTGTCAAGAGCAGGTGCCGTATACACAAGCAGGTTAATTCAATCGGCTCGTCACCTGCCGAGAATCTTCAGGATCTCCTCGACTACCTGCAAAGGGGTGCGGTCGTCCGTGTCCACCTCGTAGTGGGAGGCAGCCCGGTACAGCGGGGTCCGCCGTTCCAGGATCTCCTCCACTTCCTCGGTGAAGCTTTTGCCGGCGGTCAGCGCGGGACGTTGGCTGCCGTGGCGGATGCGGGAGACGACCGTCTCGGCGGAAGCTTTCAGCCAGAAGACTTTCGCCTTTGCGTGCAGGGATTGCAGGTTTTCGGGGCGCTCCACCACGCCGCCGCCGGTGTCGAGTACGAGGTCGTCCAAGCTCCCCAGTTCCCGGGCCAGTTCCGACTCCAGGTCGCGGAACCGGTCCCAGCCGGCACTCTCCACGATCTGGGGGATGGTGAGCGAGGCCCGCTTCTCGATCTCCTTGTCCATGCTCAAGTAGCGCAGCCCCAGCTGGCTTGCGAGACGCTTGCCAACCGTGCTCTTGCCTGTGCCGCGGTAGCCGATCAATACCAGTATCATGCGGGCTTCCCTCCCTGCCCGCCGCTTCGCTCCAGGATCTCCAAAACTAAGCGGAGGTCGCCGATCGGCACCTGGCCGGGAGCCGAGCAGTTCTGCCCGACGGCAAAGCTTACGGCGGAACCGAAGAGGCCGCCCACCAGCCGGCTGACCGCGCCGTAGCTCCCCATGGACATGGTAATGAGGGGTATGCCCATGCTCTCCCGGGCCTCGAGCGTCGCCTGCAGGAGGGTAAGCACGTCTTTTAGGGAATGCGGCATCACGGCCACCTTGGCGACGTCGAGCCCGAGGCGCTCGGCCTCGCGCAGTTTCGCGACCAGGAAGGGGGCTTCCGGGGTGCGGTCGAAGTCGTGGAAGGAGGCGATGATCCTGGTGTCCCCCTCACGGGCGACGCCGCGCAGGAACTCGACGTCACACGGGGCGTTGCTCAACTCGCAATCGACGTACTGGAAACTTCCCTCACGGCAGATCTCGGCGGTAAGCTCCACCGCCTGGCGGTCGGAAAGCGGTATCCGCTGTCCCCCCTCGCGGGTGGAGCGGATGGTGAAAATCAGGGTGGCGTCCGGCGCCCTCTCCCTGATCGCCCGCGCCAGCTCCAGCACCTCGGCGGTTGCCGCGATGCCGCCGAAGAAATCGGCGCGCCACTCGACGGCGTCCGGACCCTTGGCCAGCACGGACTCCAACTCGGCCAAAACGGCCGCACGGCTGTCGCCGATCACCGGCGCGCAGATCAGCGGCCGGCTCCCCTCTCCTATCAGTTTTGCCTTGGACGTCAACGTTTCTTCCTTGCCTTTCCTTATTTCGCGAGCTTCTTGCGCTCGTTCTCCAGCTGCTCCGCCGTCGCCGGCTCACCCGTGCGGCGGTAGAGCTCGGCCAAAAGCCTGAGGTCCTCGGCGGCCGGCTGCCGGTCGCCCAGGTTCAGGCTCACCTCCAGCGCGCGGCGGTAGAAGCCGATCGCCCGGGGAAGGTCGCTTCTTTTGAGCATGGCGCTCCCCAGCCCGCGCAGGTCGGCTGCGATCTTGTGCCCCGCGCCAAGTTCCTTGTCCAGGGCAAGCGCCGCCGTGAAGCACTCCGCCGCAGGATCGTTCATGCCGCGCGCCAGCTGGATCTCGCCCAGAAGCCGCCAGGAATTGGCTTCCTCGTCCCGGGCCGCGCACGAGTGGTTCAGTTTCCGGGCCTTTTCCGCCTGCAGGCGCGCACCCTCGGTCTCCCCCTGCCTGAGCAGGATGGCGGCGACCAGGTTGCTCCGCCGGCCGAGCGCGTCCCCTTTTTCGCAGGACTCCGCCTTCAGGGCGCATGCGTGGGCAGCCGGCAGCTCCCCCGCCGCCAGCAGGATCTTGGCCCGTTCGTACTGCAGTTCCGCCGCCAGGCCGGAGGGCTCCGGCAGAAGCCGCGCCGCGCGCCCGATCGCCTCCTTTGCGGCCGGCAGGTCACCCTTAAGCCGCTGCGTCCGGGCGATGTTGATCAGCGCCACCACGATGCCGTCGGTGTTTTCCACCGAGCTTTGCAGCCTGAGCGCCTCGCCAAACTCCTCCAGCGCACGGTCCCGGTGCCCTGCCGCCTCCTGGTCGATCCCCCGCTTGCTGTGGGCAACCGCCTCCAGCCGCGCCCGGGGGAGCGGCCCGGGCGTCCCGGCGCAGCCGGCAAGGGTAAGGAGCGGCAGGAGTAAAATTATCGCCCCGCCCCGCGCCCTAATCATGGCTGTCCCCCGGCACGAACTGATTTTCCTCAGGCCGGGGGATATGGCTGCTGATCGGCCAGATGCCCTGCACCGCCTGGATCACCGAATGGGTGTCGTCCAGCGTGTCCTCGGTCTTGCGCACCATGCCCGGCACCTTGGGGAGGAACTGTTCCTCGACCAGCTTCAGATCGGCGCTCACCTTCTCCACGTTCTTGAGCGACCCCTCGACGCTGTTTAGGATCACCGGCAGTTTCTCGTCCAGCTTGACCATCGAGGCGTTGGCGCGGCGTACGGTGAGCGAGGTGTCGTCCAGCACGGAGCCGAGCTTGCCGGTCACCGTCCCCATGTCGGTCCCCGCCTTCAAAAGGAGCCAGTCCGCATGCCGGCGGGTCAGCTCCAGGTTGGCGGAAAGGACGTTGAAGTGCTTCATGGTCTGCTTGATGTCGCCGTTGGGGTCGTTGATGTAGCCGATGATGTCCTTGACGTCGCTCAAAACCGGCTTCACCTTGTCGGCGATCTCCTCGGCCAGTTCGTCGAGCGCCTTGGTCTTGGTGTAGGAAAGCACGTCCCGGTCGTTTAGCGTCACCAGCGAGGGATTGCCCACCGAGACCTCGATGACGGCGTCCCCTACCAACCCCTCCTTGACCAGCTTGGCGGTGGAATCCTTCCGGATCCATTTCTGGTAGCGCTTGTCGATCTGCAGCACGATGTCGACCTTGGCCGTCTCGTTCAAGGAGATGGACTTAAGGCGCCCGATCCTGAAGCCCGAGAGCTTGACCGACATGCCGCGGGTGAAGCCGGTCCCCTTGTCGACGGTGAACAAAAGCTCGTACTTGGGCGAAAACATGTCGTTTTCCACGCCGATCAGCACCACCACCGCGACGATCACGGCCAGGGCCACGACGGCGAAGATGCCGACCTTTTTGTTCAGATGGCGGAACCGGGGGTCTTCTTTGTTAATCATTGGTCGCTGAACTCCCTTTGATCACGATGCGGCTGTCGAGCGGTATCTCTTTCAGCGTTTCCTCCCGGGTGGTGAGGAAGACGCCGGTGGTCTGCGGGTTGTCACGGTGAAAGCCCGAGGCTGCGGCCAGAAGAACCGCCTGTTCGGTGCGGCTCAAACCGTCCAAAAGGGCGTTGTAGATCATCACGGCGGGCTCGGCTATCAGCGCGCGGGCAAAGCCCACCTGCTTTTTCTGATAGTGCGACAGGTGCCCGGGGAGCTCCATAAGCCCTCCCGCGTAACCGACCCGGGCGAGCGCCGCCAAGCCGCGCGTGTCGACCTCCTGCGGGCTTAAGCTTAAGTGGTACTCAAGCGGGAGCACCAGGTTCTCCCAGACCTTGAGGTTGGAGACGAGCCCCCCGCCGGGATAGACCACCCCCACCCGCTTGCGCAACGCCTCAAGCCTCGGGCCGGCGGCGGTGCCAAGCTCCTTGCCCAAAAGGCAAACCGTGCCCGCCGCCGGCTGGACCAGTCCTAGGAGCAGTCTCACCAAAAGGTCGTTCTCCTCCTGACGGGAGGCGACGACGCCGGCCAGGGAACCGGCGGCGACGCTCAGGCTCACCCCCTTGAAAAGCTCGTCGGCCTCGACCGCCGTCAGCTTGAGCGCGAACTCCATGGCCTTATTCTCCTAGAGCAAAAAGGCGAGCGAAACCACGCCGTCGATGACGAAGAGCAGAAACAGGCTCTGCATCACGGCGCGGGTGGCGGCCTGCGGTATCTGGGTGACGCTCTTGCCGACGCTCAACCCCTGCAGGCAGCAGATGGCGGCGATGCAAAGGCCGAAGAGGAGGCTCTTGGCAAGAGACGCCCCCAGGACCGACAGGGTGAGCACGGAAAAGACGCCGTGGGCGTACTCCTCCCAGGGGACGTGCCAGCCGAAGGCGGCAACCAGGAACCCCCCGAGCCCCGCGGCGATCTCGAAATAGACGGTAAGGAGCACCACGGCGGAGGCGACGCCGAAGATCCTCGGGAGAATCAGGTAGTGGGCCGGCGGGATGCCGAGCGACTCCAGGTATTCGATCTCGCCGCCGATCTTCATCTGGCTCAGTTCCGCCGCGATGGCGGTGCCGCTGCGGGCGATGACGATGATCGCGGTCAAAAGCGGCCCCAGCTCCCGCACCACGATCCAGACCATCACCTTGCCGGTCAAGGCCTCGCTGCCGTTGCCGGCGATGCTGACGATCTGGGTGATGACCACGGTGCCGATGATGAGAGCGGTGACCAGGATGATCCGCACCGCCTCCAGGCCGGTGAAGTAGACCTGGCGCAAAAACACGCTGAAGATCGGACGCGCCCCGTGCCTGAGCACGACCGGGAGGTCGCGGAAGGCGCGGAACACCATCTGTACCAGGTCGTAGAGGTACACGATGAAAAGCGCCGGTTTTTCGAGTACGGAGTTCAGCACGCAGCCTGCCTCTTCGCTAATCCAGCCGGTAGACGGCGCCGTCCTGCAACAGTTCGATGCCGGGGATCTTCAGCGCGTCCAACTCGGGCTTGATCTTGTCGTAGTACTGCGGCTTCAGGTGGGTGATGAAGATGCGCGGCGGCAACGCCGCCAGCTTCGCCAGTTCCCGTTCGAGCAGTTTCGGGGTCAGGTGGCCGGTTAAGAGGGCAAGCCCTTCCAGTTCGCTGGGAAAGGAGACCTCGACGATGAGCGCGGTGACGCGGCCGGCCAGTTGCCAGAGCCTCTCGGTGGGGCCGGTGTCGCCGGTATAAAGCAGGGTGCAGCCGCCCTTTGCCACCCGATAGCCCACGGCCGGCACCGTGTGGTTCACACCACAGGCCATGACCTGGTAATCGCCGACGCGGAAGTTTTTTTCGGGGAGTATTTCGCTGTAGCCGATCACCGGGGCGTCGGGGGAGGGGATCGTGCTGAAGTCGGGCCAGATCAGGCCGTTCATCAGGTGATCGCGCAGCGCGCCGATCACCGGGGCGATGCCGTGCACCCTGACCTGCCGGGGCTGGCCGGCCATGATCAGGTTGTCGGCCAGGGTCGGGATGCCGCGGATGTGGTCGAGATGCGGGTGCGTAATCAGGATGTCGTCCAGCAGCCACTGTTCCTGTTCGCTTAAGACCGAGCCGACCGTGCCGGCGTCGAGCAGGAGCTGGTCGTCGAGCAGGAAGGCCGACGGGTTATGTCCCGGAAGTTCGGCGCCGGAGCAACCGAGTACGCGCAATTTCAAAAGGTCTTCCTCCGTAGCTAGCCGATACGAAAGGCGTTTTGCCGCCCGCCGCTCTTACATAGCACAACACGCGGCGAAATGCCTCATATTTATCCCCCCCACCTCCGGCGGGAGATATTTCTTCTCCCCCCCCTGGCGGGAGACCGCGGTCCCTGGCTACTTCGACTTGGCCACGTAGACGCCGTCCCAGTTCTCTTCGGGCGGTGTCTCCAGGAACTCGGCGCAGCGCTCCTGGTAGAGCCTGGCCACCTTGTCCCCCGCGTCGGCGAGCTTGAGGAAGATCTCCCGGGCGCCGGTGAAATCCCGGTTGCGGTAGAGGGCGAGCGCGCGAAGGTATTCCTCCACCCCTTCCACGGGCTCCTCGGTGACCTCGTGGACCGCCACCGGCTCGTATTTTCCCTTCACCCGCACCAGGTCTACCTCGCGGAAAGAGTAGCCGCCCGCGGCCTGCGCGCGCGTCGGCTCGCTCACCAGGATATGGGTGCCGTAGTACTTGTTGAGCCCTTCCAGGCGGGAGGCAAGATTGACGTTGTCGCCGATGGCCGTGTAGTCGAAACGCATGTCGGCGCCCATGTTGCCGACGACCGCGTCGCCCGTGTTGATGCCGATGCCGATGTCCAGTTGCGGCCAGCCGCGCTTGGCGAACTCCTCGTTCAGCTCCTTGAGCTTCTCCAGCATGCTGAGCGCCGAGCGGCAGGCATGGGCCGCGTGCGCCTCCACGTTGAGCGGGGCGTTGTAGATGGCCATGACGGCGTCGCCGATGAACTTGTCGAGCGTCCCCTTCTCCGCCATGACGATCTTGGTCATGGGCGAGAGGTACTCGTTTAGAAGCCTGACCAGTTCCTCCGGCGAAAGCGACTCGGAGAGGGTGGTGAAGCCGCGGATGTCGGAGAAGAGGATGCTCACCTCGCGCTTCTCGCCCCCGAGCTTCAGCCGGTCCGGATCCTTGACGATCTCGTCCACCAGTTCGGCCGAGACGTAGCTGGAAAAGGCCTTCTTCAGGTAGCGCCCCTTCTTCTCGATCACCAGGTTGCGGTAGGCCTCCGAGCCGCCGTAGGTGAACAGCACCGAGAGCTCCGGGAACACGAGGCTTAAGTCGAGACAGAGGAACTTGAAGAGGAGGAAGTTCAAGAGGAAATAGCCGCCGGCGCAGAGGGCGAAATAACCGAGCCCCACCGCGGTGCGCGGGGTGGTGTTGATGAGCAGGGCCAAGAGGAGCGGGAACAGGAACATGCAGGCTATTTCCACCCCGAGGGTCCGGCCGTCGCGCAAAAGGAAGCGCTGATCGAGCGCGTTGGCGGCGACGGTGGCGTGGATGTCCACCCCCGGCAGCGCCGGATCGAAGGGGGTGGCCCGCATGTCGTAGATCCCCATCTCGGTGACGCCGACGAAGACGATCTTGTCCTTCACCGCCTTTTTGGCCTCCTCTTTCCCGGTCAGGACGTCGGTGGCGGAGATGGTGGGGAAGGAGCCGGTAGGGCCGTAGTAGTTGAGCGACAGCCGCCCCTGCTCGTTCACCGGCAAGGAGAGCGGGCCGAGCGCCACGGAGCGCACGCCGAAATTCGCCACTTCCACCATCGGCTCCTTGGCGAGGTAGTGCCCCAGCGCCTTGAGCGCCAGCGACGGGTAGATGTTGCCGTCGTAGAGCAAAAGGAGCGGCACCTTGCGGAACAGGCCGTCGGCGTCGGGGATCTGGTTGAAGTAGCCGAAGTCACGGGCACCGGCGCCGATCTGGGAGATGTTCGGATCGAGGCTTGAGAACTCGGTGAGCGGCACCGAGCTCACCCCTTCCTCGAGCTTCAGGAGCTTCACCCGGCCGGCTGTGGTCTGTTCGGCCGCACGCGGATCGACCTTGTCGGTGTCGTTTCTGAAGAAGTAGCCCATGATCAGGTTGGGCGAGTCGGCTACCGCCTGCGCCAGCGCCCGGTCGGGGGCTCCCCCCTGCGGCTCGGAGAAGACCATATCGAGGGCGACCACCCGGGCTCCGTCCTCGGAAAGCCTCCTGATGAGCCCGGCGGTCACCTCCCGCGACCAGGGCCAGCGGCCGATCGTTTTTATGCTCTTGTTGTCGATGGCGACCACGACCACGCCGGGACCCGGTTTGACCGGGCCGCGCAGCAGGAAACGGGCGTCTTTCAGCCTTAAGTCCACCTGGTCCACGAAGGCGAACTTCGCCCGGTAGAGGGAAAGGACGAGAGCCGCGGCCGCCAGGGCGATGCCGATGAAGATCAGTCCGCGTTTCATTGCCTATCCAGTACCTTGATCAGCGTCTCTACGGAGGAGCGGTATTTCCCTTGCGGGTACTCCTTCAGGTACTGCTCGAAGCGCGCCTTGGCCAGGTCGTTTTTCCCCATCTGGTAGAGGGTCTGGCCGACGTTGTAGAGCGCCGTCTCCTTCTGCGGGCCGCTGGGGAACTCCTCCAGCACCAGGAGGTACTCGGCCAAGGCCGCCTCCGGGTGGTTTAAGAACCGCCCGTAGACCCCGCCGCGCTCGAGCCTCGCGTCGGAGCGGAGGTCTGAGAGGGTGGTCAGGTCGAGCGCGATCTGGAAGACCTGCAGCGCCTCCTCGTAGCGGCCGGAGTCGGCCAGGTAGTGGCCGTGGTTGATGTCGAAGCGGGCGACGATGTTGGGGATGACGTCCATCTCCAGCCACTCGGCGGGCGGCATGGCGCCGGTCTCGGCCTCGAAGGTCGCCTTGGCCTTGGCGAGCGGGGTGTTGGGCTCCACCTTCACCGAGGCAACCGGCCTGTAGCCGCGGGTGTTCTGGGTCATGGTGTCCGCCGGCAGCGGCTCGGCCCCTTCCGCCCCGGTGCCGGTAACCTGCACGGTCCCCTCGTTGCCGAAGAAGACGTTGGCGGGTCCCTTGGCCATCATCAGGAACTCGGTCCCCTTGACGCCTGCGACCGCTGTGCCGCTTTTCACCTTGATGTCGGTCTGCTGGCCGGCGATCTTCATCACCGAGGCCCTGAGCTTCCCTTGGGTGAGGCCGAAGGAGCCGGTCTTGCTCGTCTTACTTACCAGGTAGCTCTGGATCTCCAGTTCCGAGTTGTTGGAGATGGTGAAGCGGCTGTTGTCGGAGAGGGTGAGCTCCACCCAGCCGTCTTTGCCGGTCTTAAGCCAGTTGCCTTCGGCCACTTCCTGGCCGGAGGCGACCGGGTGGTAGGCCCCCCCCCCGCTCTTTACGGAGGCGGTGCCGTGGGTCTTGGTGACCCGGCCGACCGGGGCGGCAAGGACGGTAGCCGGCAAAAGCAGGCAAAGGACGATGAGGAAAATTCTGTGCATAGGGGCCTCCTGAAAGGACAGTGAAAGAAGATTCAAAATCGGCCGCTAGCCGCTAGCAGCTAGCAGCTAGTAACCAGTAACTACCGTTTCACCGCCAGCGGGAAGTCCGGGATGGTGCGCGGCTTGGCGGTGGTCGGGGTCTGGCGCCCGCCGGTCAGTTCCTGCACCCGCTCGGACAGCCACAGGTCGAGACTGGTGACGGTGATCCGCCCCTTGCCGGTGTAGTCGGCCTTGCCGCTCACCCCCTCGACCAGGGCCTTGGTGAAGGCGCCGTTTTGCCAGGCGTCGTCCTCCAGTGAGGACTGCCGCCCGGTGGAGGAGGCGAAGACCACCACGCCGTTCTCGGCGCCGGAAAGCTCGTTCACCACCGCACTCACGTCACCTGCGCCGCCGCCCATGACGTCGCCGGCATGACAGGTGTCGACGAACAGCACCGCCTTGCCGGGAAGCGACATGAGCGCCTTCCTTAACTCGGAAAAAACCAGTGCGGTCGTCGCCGGCTTTTTGCTGTCCGCGTTCACCGGCAGGTAATAGTAGCCGCCGCCAGCCTCGGTGACGCCGTGCCCGGAGAGGAAGACCACCGCGGTGTCGTGCTCGCCCGCCACCTGGCGCAACCAGGCAAGCCCGTCCAAAACCGCCTGCCGGGTGGCCGCGCCGTCTACCAGCACCTTTTCGGAAACCTCGCCGTAAAGCCCCCCCTGCTGGAGCTTCAGCAGGGCGGCGAAGTCGCGGGCGTCCTTGGCGGCGTACTTGAGGGTCAGTTCCTTCTCCCGGTAGGCACCCACCCCGATCGCCAGCACGAAGAGCCGCGGCTGCATGGAGAGGACCTCCGGGAGCGCCTCGCCCGTCTCGCGGGTCACCCGCACGCTGGACGGCTCACCGGCGGCGAAACGGTTCTCGGCTATGACGGCGATCTCGCTGTCGCCTGAGGGGATCGGCACCAGCACGCTGCGGGTTCCCGCCGTCCCCTGTTCCTTTTCCTGAAAGCCCACCGGACGGCCGTTCACCAGCACCCGCACGCCGGTCACCGGCGCATCCGAAGGGGAGCGGACCGTGAAATTAACCGTCGCCTCGGCCCCCTCGACCATGCTGCGGTCGGCCGGGGAGACGATGGCGGTAACCGGCGGCAGCATCGCCGCGATGGAGGCCTCTTGCCCTTCCTTGCCGGCCGCCCGGCCGGCGAGTTTCAGCGCCTCGCCCTCCCCGCCTGCGGCCAAGATGCGGTCGATCAGGTCCGGCCGGTAGTAGACGGCACGGAAACGGGAGATCGGGAAGAAGTCGCCCGCCTCGGCGGCGCCGCGGTTCAACTGCCAGCCGGCCAGATCCTCCCCCCCCACCGAGGCGTCGTAGTAGCCCAAGGGGGTGTTAAGCACCCAGCGCCTGCGGTCCGCATGGGGGAAGAAGGAGAGGAGTTCCCGGCCGTCGGAAAGCCTGAACCAGCGGATGCTGCCGTCGCCGAAGGCCGCCAGCGCCAGCTTGCCGTCGGCGCTGACGTTCACCCCCCAGGCGATCCCGGGCGCGGCTATCCGCCAGCGCAGACGCCCCTGCCGGTCGTAGCAGCGCAGGTACCAGTCGGTGCCGAGCAAAAAAGCGGACCCGTCCGGGAAAAGCGCCAGACTGCGCGAGGTCTCGTGCGGCTGCAGCGGCAGAGGGAGCCCGTTCAAAAGGGGGGCGGCCCCGTTATGCCAGTCGGCCACCTGAAGGCCGAGCGCCGCAAGGCGCGGCAAAGCGAGGGTACTCGGGGAAAGGTCGGGGGAAAGAGAGCGCTCGGCCACGGCAAAACGGGCGCGCACGCTTCCGTCAGGGCCGTAGCCGAAGCCGATCGAGGCGCCGTCGGCGGAAACCGTCAGCGGGTTGTCGCGGTAATCGAGCACGCTCGGCCCCAAAAGGGCCAGGGAGCGGCCGCCGGGAGAGACCAGCCCCAGTTGCGGCCCGGCGGCGGCCAGCGCCAGCCTGCCGTCGGTCAGGAGGGTGAGCGCCATGACGTTGCCGTCGGCGGCGGGGAAGTCGAGATAGCTCCCCTGCCCCCCCTCTTCCCAGCGGCGCAGCTGATACCTGCCGGCTCCCCGGTGGCTCCCGGCCGCGTAGAGGAAGGAGCCGTCCGGGGACCAGGCGACCGAAAAGAGGCTTCCGTCCACGGCACCGCCCGGGGGGGCGTAGAGGGGCTTCAGATCCTTGCCGGAAATGACGGCGAGCTTGCGGGCGCCGTCGCACCCCACCGCGATCCGGGAACCGTCGGGACTGAAAGCGACCGAATAGGGGCGCTCCCCGTTGGGGGCCGGCTCCTTGGCCATGAGCCTGAGCTTCGAGTCGTAGAGGCGGACCAGGCCGTCCCAGCTGGCGGTGACCAGCCGGCCGGCGCGGTCGAAATCGAGGCCGTAACAGTCGGAGCCGTAGCCTGCGTCGGCGCTCAAAAGCTTCCAGTCGGTAACGCCGACCAGGTAGATCCCCTTCCCCGCGCCCAGCGCCACCGCCAGCCGGCGGCCGTCGCGGGAGTAGGCCAGGGCGTTGATCACGTTGGGAAAGCCGTCCAGCTTTTTCACGAGTCTGCCGGAGGCGCGGTCGAAAAAGTAGACGGTGGCGTTGCCGCTTAGGTCCCAGCCGGTCCAGCCGCCGCAGGCGACGGTGGCGCCGTCCGGCGAGATGGCGACGGCGAAGAGCTTCCCCTCGTTGCCGGCGCCGATCGGCGGGCGCAGCACCTGCCTGAGGGTGAGCCCCTGCGGCGCCGGGGCGCCGGGCACCGGCAGCGCTCCTGCCGCCACCTCCCAGACCCGCACCGTCTTGTCCTCGGAGGCGCTCACCAGATAGCGGCCGTCGGCGTCGGCGGCGAGCGCCTTGATCATGGCGGTGTGCTGGCCGGTCTCGATCCTAAGCAGGGGCGCGCCGGGATCGGCGGCAAAGCAGACCGGCGACAGCCATACCCATAGCAAGAGGGCCAGGATGGGAATCATGGGAGTCCCGGGAGTTATGGGAATACCGGCGGCCATCGGCTAGCGGACCTCGCGGCCGGCCACCTTGAAGACGAAGTCGTAGGTTAGGATGTCTTCCCACTGCCAGCCGCGGGCGGTGGAACGGGTGTCGTCCGGGCCGCCGTAGGACTTGCCCGGCGTGTACCACCAGTTGACGATCGCCTCGCCGGAACGGCGCAGCACCACCCAGTACTTGCCGGCCGGGAAGGGGTCGGAATCCTCGGGAATCACGAAGTCCAGCCAGGCGTAGCCGGGCTGCCGCCTCACCTTTTCGAGGTAGACGGGCTGGGAACGCACCCCGCTGGTCAGCCCCGGCTTGCCGTGGTCGTCGGCGACGATGTCGAGATAGACGGTGCCGTCGCCGCCGAACTTCTTGGCGGCCAAGGAAACCTTCTCCAGCTTGAGCGGCCGGTCGGTGTGGAAGGCCTGGGCATAGACGCTCCCCGAGGTGACGTACTCGGCGGTCTCCTGCTCCAGGGACGCCTCCCCGCGGTTGCCGCTTTGGGTGTAGAGGTCGAGCGTGGCCGGGAAACTCTGGTTGCCGAATACCACCCTCCCCTCGGAGTCGGGCACAAGGGGTGGCGGACCCGCCGGCTTTCTCGGCGGCCGCTGTGCCGGCTTCGGTTGGGGCGTGGCCAGCTTTTGGGCAAGCTTGAGCTCCGCCAGCCGCTTTTCCGCCAGCTTCTCTTCGGCGGCCCGCTGCTCGGCCAGTCGCTGGGCGGCGAGCCTCTCGTCGGCAAGTTTCTGTTCGGCGAGTTTCTGCTCGGCGAGCCTTTGCTCCGCGAGTTTCTGTTCGGCGGCGCGCTGCTCGGCGAGCCTTTGTTCGGCGAGCTTCTGCTCGGCGAGTCTCTGGTCGGCCAGTTTCTGCTCGGCGAGCCTTTGCTCCGCCAGCTGCTTTTCCGCCAGTTTCTGCTCGGCGAGCCTTTGCTCGGCAAGCTTCTGCTCGGCGAGCCTTTGCTCGGCGAGCCTTTGTTCGGCGAGTCTCTCTTCGCTAAGCTTCTGCTCGGCGAGCTTCTGGGCGGCGAGCCTCTCTTCGGCGAGCTTGCGTTCGGCCCGCTGCTGTTCGACCAGCTTCTGTTCGGCGAGCCGCTGCTCGGCAAGCTTCTGTTCAGCGAGCTTCTGCGCAGCCAGCCTCTCTTCGGCCAGTTTGCACTCGGCCCGCTGTTGCTCCTCCCGCTTCTGCTCGGCTAGCCGCTGCTGGACCAGTTTCTGCTCGGCGAGCAAAAGTTCCGCGAGCCTCTGCTCGGCCAGCCGCTGGTCCGCCAGCTGCTGGGCGGCCAACCGCTCCTCCGCCAGTTTTTGCTGAGCGAGCTTCTGTTCGGCCAAACGCTTTTCGGCAAGTTTCTTTTCCGCCAGGCGCTGCTCGGCGAGCCGCTGCTCGGCTAGTTTCTGTTCGGCGAGCCGCTTTTCCGCGAGCCGCTGCTCTTCCTTTAGCTGCTCGGCGAGCCGCTTTTCCGCCACTCTCTGCTCGGCCAGCCGCTGCTCGGCAAGCTTTTGCTCGGCCAGGCGCCGTTCCGCCAGCTTCTGTTCGGCCAGGCGCTTTTCCGCCAGCCGCTTTTCGACGAGCCGCTGCTCGGCGAAGCGCTGTTCGGCAAGCTTCTGCTGGGCAAGTTTCTGCTCGGCCAGCCGTTTCTCCGCCAGCCTCTTTTCCGCCAGTCTCTGTGCCGCGAGCTTCTGCTCGGCGAGCCTCTGCTCCGCCAGCCTTTTTTCGGCAAGCCTCAGTTCGGCGAGTTTCTGCTCGGCGAGTTTCTGCTCTGCCAACCTCTGCTGTGCGAGTTTTTGCTCCGCTGCCACCTTCTCCGCCAGCCGCTGCTGTTCGAGGGGCGAGACCGGCGGCACGACCGGCGGTTTCACCGGCGCCACGGGTGCTGTGGCGATCATCTCGGAGGCCGCCATGTAGTCGCGCGGTTCGCTCCCGGACGACTTGAGCTTGAGCGCGACGTCGTCGCGGCTGTAGTTGCTGGAGAGCGTGCTGGCGTAGCGCGGCAGCACCGGTGCCGAGCGCCAGGTGGTGCCGATCCCGGCGCATTCCGGGCCGTGCGCGTACTTGATGTGGCGGGTAGAGGTGAACTGCTTGGACTGCTGCGGGTCGCAGGGGAGCCAGCCCAGGCCCGGGAACCAGACCTCGATCCAGGCGTGCAGCCCTTCCCCCATACCCTGCACCAGGGAGGAGCCCCGGTCGTCCAGCGGGATCTTCCACTTGTCCTTGAGGGTGAGGCCGACGGCGACCCGCGCGGGAATCCCGGCGGCGCGCAAAAGGGCGCAGGAGAGGTGGGCGAAGTTCTGGCAGTTGCCGGTGCCGGTGGTAAGCCCGTGGAGGGCGTCGTAGGACTTGGGAGGGGTCTGGTAATGGATGTGGTCAGTGACGAAGTTCAAGATGGCGTCGACCGCGGCCCACTCGGTCTCGGTCCCCGCGGTAAGTTCGGCCGCCAGCGAGACCACCTTCGGGTCGGCGCTTTGCACCTGCGCGGTCGGCTTAAGGTACAGCTGCTGCTCCTCGGGGACCTCCCCCAGCGGGAAGGGGGACTTGCTCACCATCGGGGAAAGCGTGGCGTCGAGATCGGTGGTGAAACTGATATTGGCGCGGGCGTCGCCGGAAAGCGAGCGCCAGGTGACCACCTTGTAGTAGTTGCCGAAGGCGTCGCGCTCGTCTTTTACCGAGACCGGTTGCGGCTCGAAGGTGATCTGCTGTCCGGTCAGCCGCTGGCTTAGGCTCGGCACCTGCACCGACGCGGGCATCGGGAAGCGGTAGACCAGCTCGGAGATCTTTTGGTCTACCCCGAAGGTAACCTGCTGGGTCACCGTCACCTCGCTGGAGATCCGGCCGGAGATCACCAGCGTCTTCGCCCCGCACGGGACAGTCGTCAAAAGCGACAAAAGCAGTACCCACAATCCTTTTCGCAGCATCCGCTCTCCTTGCAACAAAACCCCGAACAAAAAAACCAGCCGTCGGACCTCCCCCCTCCCCTGGAGGGAGGGGGGACTTTAGCCTACTTCAGCACGAAGGCGACCTTGGCGCCGGCGAAGAAGTTCCCCTTCTGGTTGGCCGAGAAGATGGTCACCGCGTCGTCGTCGGAGACCTGCAGGTCGGCGGCGCTCACCGTGCCGATCGCCCTTACGATCAGCGGGTTCTTGATGCCGCGGCTCTCCAAGGCTGCCTTGGCCTTGTCGACCGTGTTGGTGTACTCGCCGCACCCCTGCTCCACCAGCACCTTCTGGCTCACCTTGGAGGGATCGTAGAGGAGTTCCTTCTTGGCGGAGAAGATGCGGTTGATCAGGGCGGGCTTGAAGTTCTGCTCGGTGGCGTCGATGACCAGGCCGTCATAGGCGGCCGGTACCGGCTCGACCTTGTGCTGGAAGGCGGGCGCCTGCTTGCCGTCCACCTCGGTCAGCGCCTGCAGCATCTTCGGGTCCTTGAACATCTTCTCGTAGACCGAGGAGGCGAACCCCTTGGGACCGTGCATGCCGAGCTTGACGATGGCGATGGACATGTCCTTCTCGCGGCTGTACTCCTGCACCACCACCTGCACCCCTTTCACCTGGGCGTTCACCGCGGAGCGGATCACGTCCCACTGCTGCACGCCGTCCTTGACCAGGGTCTCGCCCACGATGGTGAACCCTTCCAGGTACTCGGCGACCTGCCGCTGGGCGGTGACCACCGCGGCCCTCTTGGCGCCCAGTTCACGCTGTGCCGGGGAGAGCTTGGGATCGGGATTGCCGGCCGCCTCGCCCATGAACAGGATCGCCTCCTGCTGGAAAGCGGCGGTGTCGTCGCGCCCGGCCGGTGAGCCGGTCAGGGTGAGGTTCTGCTGGGAAAGCCAGGTGTTGGCCTTGATGAAGGTCTGGTCGATGGAGATGTTGGTGTCCGCCCGGGCGGCGCCGGCGACACCTGCGGTCAGTAGTGCGGCAACTAGCAGTTTTTTCATGGCATACCCTCGCTTTTAGTAGATGTTCATCTTCTCTTTGAGAACCCGGACGGCGAGCAGGGCTTCCGCGCCGTCCACCGGGTCGTTGAGCCTGAATTCTCCGGAGAGTTCCCCTTCCATGATCCCCCGGGTGGTCATGTTGAGCACCGCGTTGTAGAAGGGGGAGGTGGGGCGCACGTCCGGGAAGGGGGATTTTTCCTGGCCGAAGTAGGCGACGGCCAGCTTCTCGTCGCCGGTCAGCTTGATCAGCACGTCCTCCAGGATGAAGGCCATCTCGCCCCTCAGCACGCTGTCGGCCGGTTTGAACACCCGGGTCCCGGTCGCCTCGTCGAACTTGGGCTCCATGCCGCGCACCCGCCACTTGAGCATGGTGAGCACTTCTTCGCGGAAGGGATGGTTGGCCAGGTCCGCCGGCACGTACTCGGGCTTCATCCTGGCGAGCCGGGAGCGGACCGGGATGCGGCCGGCGAACAGCTTGTCGAGCTTCATCTCGTCCACGAGAAGCGCCGCGACGTCGGCCCGGCTCACCGAGTCCTTCACGGCGATCCTCTTGCCGACGTCACCCACGGTGATCCCCGCCATGGCGCGCACGATACGGTCGGTCTTCTTCCAGGCCTTGTCCGCCGGCTCGTGCCATTTTCCCTCGCGCTTGGCGTTCAGCGCGTCGGCGAACCGGTCGCGGGCCTTCTGGAATTCCAGCGCCTCCAGACAGGCCAGCCCCAGGTAGTAGGGAAGGGCCTCGGTTCCCTGGTAGTAGACAAGCGCCCGCTCGTCCACCCTGAGCGCCTGCGCGGCCTGCGCGGCGGCCTCAGCCTCTGCCAGCCACCCCTGCCACTTGACGAAAGTGAGCACCCGGATGCGCGCCAGCTGGTACTCGAACTCCTGGTCCGGTTTCTCCGCGTACTTCTTCGCACTGCCCAGGGACTCGAAGATGCGCGCGGTTGCGACCTCCGCGACGCCGGCGTCCGCCTGCTGCCGGGCCTTGGCGGCGGAGGCGATCGCCAGCCCGCCCCAGGCCTTGGCGAAATGGCCGTCCAGGTAGAGGGAACGCTCGAACTTTTCCCGGGCAAGGGCTAAGTTGCCATTCTCCAGCGCGTTCATCCCCCCAGGTAGTGATGCTCGGGGTTGTCTTCCGGCGAAATGCTGCGGACCCGGGGGCCGGCGCAGCCGGCCAAGGCGACGAGCATCCCCGCCAGCAAAAGCAGCATGGCTATCGTCTTTTTCATCTCCCTCCTCCTTTGTACCCCGGCCGGCGACCGGCAGGCGGCTCGGGCCGGGAGCCCTTCGCGTCATTGCATGGCGAAGGTCATCCAGCCGTTTACCTTCCCCTTACGGTTGACACCGAACACCACGGCTGACTGCCGGTATACGTAGTAGGTTTCCTGCCGGGCGCTCACCACGCGCGCGGGCTGCCCGTACTGCCGGTTCAGTTCGTCCACCGCAGAGCCGATCCTGATGCCGCGGGAAGTAGGCAAAGCGTACCCCTTGCCCGCCGCCACCACGTGCACCAGCCTCCCCCCGATGGAGACCACCATGTTCTGCCACCCCTTGGCCTGCCTGGAGTAGACGGTGAGCGTGGGCTCCTCGCGATCCCACCCCTTGAGCGAAAAGGTGGTGGTATCCCGGTCGCGGTGGAAGCTGTCGCGCGCCGCCACCCCCCCCCACCGTCTCCGGGCCCTCGCCTCCCCGCTCGCCGCCGGCGCCGCTGCCCAGCGGCAGCGGCTCACCCTGCAACCGGGCAAGGTTGTCGAGCGCCACCACGCTCCCCAGGTTGCGGGCGGCGGCCATGTCGATCATGGCCTTTTCCCGGTTGCCGCCTGCCGCGTAGGCGATGCCCCGCGCCACCAGGGCGTTGGCGAGCGTCACCTGCTCCTTGGCGCGGCCGGCGGTCTCCAGGGCGCGGTTGGCGAGGATCACCGCGTTGTCCCGGTCGCCCAAAAGCGTGTCGACGGCGGCCAGGTTGCCGTAGGCGGCCGCATAGCCGCGGTCGCGCGTGATCGCCTTGTCGAAGTTGTCCGCCGCCCGCTGCAAAAGCCTGGTGCGGCGCGCGCCGTTTTCGTCGAGCCCCTTGGTCCGCTCCCCGCGGGCCGAGAGCCTGGTTGCGGCGTCGAACTCGAAGGGGTAGGCGAGCGTCACCGCCCCGGCGGGAAAGAGCCTCAAGCCCTCGGTGGTGTAGGCCACCCCCGCGTTGTTGAACAGCTCGCGGCTGGGGAAGGAATGGGCCAGGTGCTCGTAGAGCCGCCCGGCCTCCTCGTACTTCTCCAAAAGCAAAAGCCGGTTGGCCGCCTCGAAGACCGGCACCATCTTGGCGAGGTTCGCCTCGGCCCGCTCGGCCATCGCCTTGCGCTCGGCGCGCGCCGGGTAGTTGGCGAGCTTCTCCGGCAGGCCGTAGGCGCCGTAGATCAGGTCGAGGGCGCGCGGCGCCACCCCGAGCGTGTCGTAGCCCGCCAGGTGGCCGTAGAAGCCGCCGAAGTAGTCGGCCTCGGTTTCCCGCTTGATCACGTCCTCGAGGGTGGCCGCCTGCATCATCTTGCGCCCCACCTCGTGGGAGGCGAAGGAGTTGCCGAAGTCGCCCACCCAGCCGTGCCTCAGGTAGTAGTGGGTCAGCTCGTGACCCAAAAGGAAGGCGACCGCGCTCTCGCGCTCCTCGCCTAAGGGAGCGAACAGGTCCCAGACCCGCTCGTCCAGCGCCACGTACCCCTCCCTCAAGGGGGAGCCCTCCCCCTCAAGGCCTATGGCCCCTTCGGTGCCGGGGTCGGACCAGGCGGCGACGTTGCGGCTGTCGGAGCCGGTCGGGGCGACGATCAGCCGGGGAGGCACCCGGGCGTCGCCGAAGGCGCGGGCCACGTTGTCGTAGATCGCCTTGATCTGCTCGTATTTCGCGTTGCCGCCGGGGAGCGAGTCGAGCGCCGGGGCGGCACCCGGCGCGAGCCCGACGAGAAGTACCGCGACGAAAAGCAGCTTGAGCCCCTTTTTTCCTACCAGACCGCGCATAGCTCGTCGATCCCCTCTTCCAGTACTGCCAGGTCCACGCTGAGCGCATCCAGGGCGCCAAGCTCCTTCAGCCTGGCGGCGGTGGCGGCGGGAAGTTTGGCCCCCTTGAGGCTGGCGGGGAGCCCGCTGGCGAAGTAGCCGCGGTTGCCGGTAGGCGCGGCCAGCTTGGCACCGCGCGCCCAGGCGCCCAGCGCCAGGCAGGGGTGCAGTTCCCCGGCAAGCTGCCGCTCAAGATCCGCGCTCGCCCCGGCAAGGCGTGCCGGCGAGGCGCCGCGCTCCAGCCGCCGGGCGAGCGCCTCGGCGGCGCTCTCCGCACCGGGGTCGTACGACTTGAAAAGGAGAGCCAGCCGGTCGGCCAGCACCCGGGCGCGCGGCGCGTCGTCGGCGGCCAGCGCGACTTCCAGGTCGACGGCCCGCATGCCGATGCGGAAGGCAAGCCCCTCCTTGTCGCCCCGGGCGGCGAAACCGAACCCCTTCTCCTGCTGGCCGGTCAGCGCGCGGGCCGCGCGCCAGGCCTCGCCCGGCCGGGACGGCTCTTCCCTCTCGCCGGCCGACGCGGTGGCGGCCGACCCCTGCCGGGCCGGGACGGTCCCGGCGGCCGGGGAGCGGGCGCTAAGGCGGGCGCGACCGGCGAGAGACGGGCAAGCTGAACGGGGGGGCTCAGCCTTTCCTTGAGGCTCATGCTCAGCGCCAGCACCAGGAGCGCGGCGGCGGCGAGCGCCGAAGGAAACAGGAAGCGGTCGCGCCGGCCGCCGGCGCTTTCCGGCCGGGAAAGCGCCGCGGCGTCGAGGAACAGGGTGCGGCAGTCGGCGCAGGAGGAGAGGTGCAGCAAAAGCTCTTCCCGCCTGGCGCCGGCCGTAAGGCCGTCCGCGAGCGCGGCCACCTCCTCCAGCCCGGGGCACCCCCCGAGCGGCTTAACGTGGCGCAATTCCCGGCGCAGCGCCGCGGCAACTTTGAACTCGTCAGGTTTCATGGTCATAAGTTAAGTACCACCGGCAGGAAGATGGCGGGGCCTTCGGGAAGAACTCCCCGCCCCGCTTGGGTTATCGTCCTTATGGACGGACAACCGCCCCGTTTCCTACCGCTCGATCAGATCGTCCGGGCTTATCCCCTGGCTCAGCAGGTTCTGCCGGCAGCGCAAAAGTATCCGCCTTAACTTGGCGTCGACGCATTTCTCGGTCATCCCCAAAAGGGCGCCGATCTCCCGGGCGCTCTTCGCCTCCTCGTCGCCTACGGGAAAGCGCAGGGTGACGAGCAGGCGCTCCTCCCCGGAAAGCTCCCCCACCAGCTGCGCCACCGCGGCCTTAGCGCGGCTTTCCCGCTGGTGCGCCATCAGGGCGTTTTCCGCGTCCTTACGCGGGTCGGCCACCACGAGCTGCGGCTCGTCGTCGACCACCACGCGGCGGCCGGGAACCAGCCAGGTCGATTCCCCCTCGGCCACAAGCGGCATGAGCCGCTCGCGCCCCCGCATCCGCCGCAGCATCTCCTGCAGCCGCTCCAGCGTCTCGTGGATGCCGTGGGTGATCTCCAGGTGGCTGTGCGCCTGGTGCAGCGAGCAGCCCCGCGCAAACACCAGGTCGTAGAGCCGCTCGGCCACCTCCCCCATCTCCCGCGCCCGCTCGCGCGCCCGCTCGCGCGCCCGGCTGCGTCCCTTCTTCTGGCGCACCAGGTCGATGATCAGGTTGGAGATGATGGTGGTGATGTAGGTGGTGAGCTTCGCCTGCCCCTTGAACTCCCGCAAGGCCCGGCAGTCGTCCGCGGCCAGGCGGTCGAGCACCTCGGTCAAGAGTTCGTCGGTCTGGTTGTCAAGCTGGATGCCGTCGCCCCTCTCCTCGTCGCCGCCCGAGGTGCGCAGTACGGCGCGCCGGCACTGGTTCTCGATATAGGCGAGGTTGTCAGTGATCAGGCGCAGTTAGTCACAGCTCTCTTCGCCGGCATTTGGAGACTGAGTCTGGCGTGATCGTCCAAGTTGAAATACTTTCATACCGTTGCCAACTGTCGCGATTGATGTGTCAGTGACTCGATGCAACCGGGCATCGCCTCAGCTTCTGAGTATTGGTTTCATCAGATTAACATTATTCAACAGGGAAATAAAAGCTTTTAACCGCGATGCCCCGACGGCGACTCAAGCGGGTCGCCGCCGGGGCCGGGGACGTGCGAGCGTGGGAGGTGTACGGCGGGAAGCCTCCGCTGCCGGGTTTACTCGTGCTCGTCGGGGTACATCTTCTGGATCTGCCGGAAGGAATCGATGGAATCCAGGAAGATCGCCACCATTTCCGGGTCGAACTGTTTGCCCGCCTCGTCGCGGATGGTGGCGATCACCTCCGCGTCGTCCCAGGCTTCCTTGTAACAGCGGCGGCTGGAGAGGGCGTCGAAGACGTCGGCCAGGGCGACGATGCGGCCGAAGAGGGGTATCTCCTCCTGGAACTTGCCGCGGGCGCCCCCCTCTTCGTTCTCGAAACCGGGCAAAGGCTTCTGCGTGAGCGGGTCGATGTGACCGGGGTAGCCGCGGCCGTCCCAGCGCTCGTGGTGGTTGAGCGCCACGAGCGCCGCCGATTCGTCGAAGTCCGAGTAGATGTCGCTAAAGAGGTTGGCGCCGTAGATGGTGTGGAACTTCATCACCGCGAACTCCTCCGGGGTGAAGCGGCCGGGCTTTTTCAGGATGCTGTCCGAGATGGCGACCTTCCCCACGTCGTGCAGCATGGCGGACATGCGCAGTACGTCGCGGTTTTTCTCCACCTCCTCCTCGGGAAGCCTCCGCTTCGCGGCCCAGACCTCGTAGAGGTGCACCGCGTAGGAGGCGACCCGGGTGACGTGCGGGCCGGTCTCCTTGGGGTCGCGCATCTCGGCCATCTTGTTCATGCGCAGGATCATCTCGCGGGTGATCTTGGCGCGCTCGACGGCGGAGGCGGCGTTGTTGGCGAAGTAGAGGATGAAGTCCTCCTCCTCGACGTCGAAGGGGACGACCTTGCCGTCTTCGTCCATGGCGTTGATGAGCTGCAGCACGCCGATCACCCCCGAGCGGGCGTTGATCAGCGGGATGGTCAGCATCGACCCGGTGCGGTAGCCGGTGGCCTGGTCGTAGGAGCTGTTGAAGGAAAAGGGGTAGCCGCTCTTCAAGTGGTAGACGTCGGGGATGTTGAGGATGCTGCCGTTGGCGGCGACGTAGCCTGCGATGGAACCCGCGTTGATGGGGACGGTGAAGGTGGTGTAGGGGAGCTTCTTGCCGGGGGGGAGGTTGCGGCGCATGGTGTCGTTTTGCGCGTGACTGAACTTAAGGTTGTCACCTTCCCTGACATAGATCGAACCGGCGTCGCAGTTTGTGAAACCGCGCGCCTCGGACAGTATCTTTTCCAGCAGAAGATCGATGTCCTTGATCTGTGCAATCTCGAAACCGAGATTGATAATCTTCATCAGCTTGCGATTCTGAGCGTCCATGGCTGCCTCGCAGTGTGGGTTTGTGCAGTAATAACAAAGATCAAGGTATTTTCACAGTAAAAAATAGCTTCCTGAGACAGTCCCGGTTCGGTGTAGACGTCGAGTGTTGCAGATGGAGCGTTGCTCTATAAGAGGTAGACGAGCAAGGTGATTTGGGCATGCCGGCGGGTTTCTTGGCTTACGGGGCACGCCAGCTACCTTACCAGCTTAAGCTTCGGGTGCCGACTTAAACTGTTGGCCAGGTGGATGTTGTTTTCGGGGTAGCTCAAAAGGTATTCGTTTAAGCCGTGCTCCTCGACGTTGCTGACCCAGGTGACGCCGCTCAGCAGCTGCTTCACGTCCATGGTCGCCTCGACCCCCATCAGGCCGTCGACGTTCACGGTGATCTTGCGGGAGACCCCCTTGACGTGTTTGGCGAACTTGTCCAATAGTCCGGGGATCACCTTGTCGGAGAGCTTCTTCATGCAGTTGGTCGCGGCGTCCTCGACGCTCCCTGCCGTGCCGGCGCCGAGCACGATCAGCTTGCCGGAATCGGCGTCGCGGCCCAAAAGCCGCTAGGTGAGGCGCACCGTCACCCGGTTGTAGGGCATCTCCACCCCGTAGCCTAGGTCCTCGCCCTTGCGCTGCGAGACGGTGTAGTCGATCTTACCCAACATCAAAGAGGTCGGAGAGGTACTTCGAGATCAGACTGCGCATGGTGACGAAGTTGCCGCTCTTGATCGCCCTCTCCACCAGTTCGGCGTCCCCCGCCTTGGAGGGCGCCACGTCGGCTAGTCTTCCCCGATCGCCCGCTTCAGGCCACGGCCCGGGTGGGTGCCGCCGGCCAGGCAAACGAGCAACGGCCCCGCCGTAATCGACGAGGCCGCTTCGGTGTTGCTGGCGCCGCTTGGCCCACTACTGGATTTTCACCGCCAGCGATGCATTCGCCGCATGCGCCGTCGCGTCGCTCAGTATGGTGCCACTGAGCGTGAAATCGGCGGCGGTCGGCGTCTTGGCGCCGGCCGCCACGTTCAGGTTGACGGTCAGAAAATCACCGGCTGCCAGGGCGGAGGTCCCGACCAGCCCGACGGTAAGCGTAGAGGCTGCGGAGTTGTAGCTGCCGGAGACGAGGTCGTTCGCGGCGGACCCCAGGGCGTACATGACGCCCACCCCGAGCCCTTTGCCGGTAGAGTCGGTGCGCACGGTGACGGCGGCAGGCAGGGCTATGGTGGTCTGAGCGCCCGCCACGCTCCCTGCGCCGTCTCCCTGCAGCGACAGGGTAAGTTTGACGGTGCTGGCGGTCGCCGTGGTCTGGGCAAGCTGGGCCGCAAGGTTGGGGCCGCTCTGGACGGCGGCGCCGCTGCTGGTCATCAATTGGGTTATGTCGGCGTCGCTTAGCGTCGTCTGCCCCCCCTGCACCGCCGTCTGCACGGCCTGCGCCACGGTGGGCAGGCTCTGCAGCGCCTGCTGCACGGACAGCTTGACCACCTGCTCGACCGAGGCGCCGCTTCCGACCGCCCCTTGGATGTTTGCCGTGCTCTGGGCGATCGAGGTGGCGACGACCTTTGCCACCTGGGCGGCAATCGTTGCCTGAGACCCGTTGGACGCCTTGTAGTCGTCCATCGGGCTCAAGGTGGTAAGTCCCAGTTGCGCCTGGATCGCCTTGACGGCGTCGCCCACCGATTGGCCGCTCACCTCGATCTGGCTCTGCACCAGCGTGGTGAGCGGGCTCACGACCGCCGGGCTCCCTGCCGGCGCGGACATGGTGTACGGCTGGCCCACCTGGACTCCCGGCTTGTCCGAGTCGACGGCGGTGGCGGGTACTTCGACCAGGATCGGATACTTCGCCAGGTCGGAGGGAAGCACGTTGGGGATGGTGTAGCTGCCGTCCAAATTGGTCGTGGCATGGGGCTCGCTGTCCTGGCACACCTTGTCCTGGTTGACGTCGAGGCAGACCTTGGCCCCGGAGATGTACCCGTCGACCACCTTCCCGCTCACCGGCTGGGGGACGGGCGCCGAGGAGCCTCCGCCTCCGCCTCCGCAGCCGGCCAGGGCCGTCAAAGAGAGAACTGCCATCATGCGTTGTAGCTTCTTCATGTATTCCTCCGCGTTTGCTTGGCTGTCGTTGTTTGCTACCAGTTCACCGTTCCGACGATCTCTTCCAGCACCAGGATCACGTCGCGGACGTCGATCACCCCGTCGGCGGTGGGCTTGCCGTTGGCAAGCGGTGCCACGTCGTACTTCGCATAGTCGTCGGCGGTTGCCGTGTCCAGACCGACCGCGATGCGCAGCACGTGGAGTGCCGTGGCGATGTCCACCAGCGAGTTTTTCTGGATGTGGCGCACGACCGTGGTCTGGTTCCCCGCCTGGTCGGTGGCGGTCACCGTGACCGTGACCGTGTAATTGCCGTCGACCGGCAGCTGGATGGTTGCGCTGTAGCTGCCGTCGGCGGCCACCGCCGGTGCGTAGGAGTCGACGGTGCTGTTCTGGTCGTTGGTCACCGAAATGGCGACGCTCGTCCGGGTGATGGCGTCGGTAACCTTGCCGCCGACCGTGCTGCTCGCCCGGGTCGTCTTGCCGTCCTGGGAAGGAGTCGAGATCTCCAGGGTGGGGGCGGTGGTGTCGGAGGTGACGGTCCGCTTGGCCGTGGAGCTGTTGCCCAGTGCATCGGTGGCGGCGATGACGATGGTGTTCATCCCCGGCGCCAGGTTGTCCAGCGTGATGCTGCGTATGTCGGGCGTGCAGACGACTCCGAAGTTGTTGGTGGCCGTCATGATCAGGCCGCCGACGGTGCGCGAGGTGGCGGTGGCCGGGGCCTGGAAGGCCGAGACTACCGGTTTGGTGGCATCGGTCAGCGTCACCGTCACGCTGTGGGATCAGAGACCTTGTCCGCCGCGTCCTTGGCCCAGTCATAGATGGTGACCTGGGGAGCGGGGGTCTGGATGACGTAGGTCGAGGGCGCAGTCGCGCTCCAACCGCTGTTCAGAGTGGAGTCGTAATCGAAGGACTGCGGGGCGAAGTCGACGAAGGCCGAATCTGTGCGGCTCGACCTTGTAGGCCGTGCCGTCCTTGAGCGGGTTGCTTGCGCCGCTTGCCTGCGCACGTCCGCCAGGGCGGACTGGAAGCGGTTGCCGAGGTAGACGGAGGTGCCGTCGGGGTCTGGATGCTCAGGTGATAGGCGTAGGTTTGCGTGTCGCTTACCGGTCCCCAGGTGAAGCGGTTGCTGCCGTCGGCGTACTTCATTAGCACATTCGCCAGGGGAAAAAAACTACTGTTTTGAATTTTAATGTTAGCCGATGTACATTAAGTACGCGACCGACAAGAACGGCAGCAGGATCGTGTCGACGCCTGCGTGCGGAGTTGCTAGCTCGGCACCTGGTAGCCCATCCTGATGCATCCCCAGTGCCTGCCGTCCAGGTAGAGCGGCATGGATAGGTCGTTGAGCACCTCGCCGGTGTCGCGCTGGTAGGTCTGCAACAGGAACGTATCGGTGTTGGCCGCCCCGCGCGCGGCGGTCTTGTCGGTGAAGATCCTCTTGGTGCGGTTTTGCAGCATGTCGGTCTGGAAGTTGCCGGTCAAGGGCTTGCTGAACCGTGCGTTGTGGCTCGGGATGTAGCCGCGCAGGTCGGCGCCGATGGCGTAGATCAGGCTTGCCTCCCGGGAAAGGATCTCCTCCTGGACGGGGGAGACGATCTCGTCGAACAACCGGTCGGTGGGGGTCGAGTACTTCTGCGGCATGGTGTTGGGGATCGGCTGGTACTCCGCCGAGAACAGCGCCCCCATGCTGGTGCGGCCGCTTTTCACCGCCTGCTCCAACTCCCCCGCCGTCCGGTCGCGCAATTCGACCATGAGCGTCTTGATGACGGCGTGGTGGTTGCCGACCTTGAAGCGACCCACCGTGGAATAGATCTTCTCCGCCGTGGTGGTCAGCTCGCCGAAGGTGACCACCGAGTTCTCCATCTGCTCCTGGATCTGCGATGCGGTCTCGGAGACCTGGTGGATCTTGAAGGAGATCTCCGAGGTGGTGGCGCTTTGCTCTTCGGTGGCGTTGGCGATGGCGAGGATCATGTCGGAGGAGTCGGCGGAGAGCCTCATGATCTCGGCTATCTGGCCGCTGGCCCGCTGCGAGTTGTCGATGCCGACGTCCACCCTCCCCCGTTCCTCCTCGATCGACTGCATCGCCGCCCGGATGTCGGCTTGGATGGCCTTGACGAGAGAGCCGATCTCCCGGGTGGAAACGGAGGTCTTGCCCGAGAGGGTCTTCACCTCGCCGGCGACCACGGCAAAGCCGCGCCCCGCCTCGCCCGCGCGGGCCGCCTCGATGGCCGCGTTCAGCGCCAAAAGGTTGGTCTGGTCGGCCACGTCCTCTATCAGCCCGACGATTTCGCCGATCTGCTCGGAGGAGGTCTCCAGCCGGCGCATGACGACGAGCGTCCCGTCGACCCCCTCCTTGATACGGGTCATGCTTTGCGCCGTCTCGCCGACCACCCCCTGTCCCAGGCTCGCCGACTCGTCCACCTGCTTGGAGAGCTCCGATGCCTTGGCGGTGGTGAGGGCGACGTCGTTTAACGTGGCGGAGATCTCTTCGGAGGCCACCGCCACCGACATGGAAAGCTCCTTCTGCTCGGCGATGGCGGCCGCCAGCCGCTCGACCCCGCCCATGGTGCGGCAGGAGGAGGTGGCGACGTGGTTGGCCTGGTCGTAGAGCTGAGCGATGATCTCCCTGAGCTTGGCGATCAGGTCGTTCACCCCCTTGGTGAGCATCCCCACCTCGTCGTGCGACTTGACCGGGATCAAAGTGGTCAGGTCCCCCTCGCCGCGGGAGAGGGTCTGGATGCTTTCCGAGACCTCGACGATGCTCTTGACGATGGTGACTCTGAAGAAGAGGTACATGCCGCCGACGATCAGGACGAAGCAGACCGCCCCCAACCCGGTCAAAAGCAGCACCAGCCGTTTGGCCCCCTGGTATCCCTCCTCCATCGAGGTGGTGAGCATCAATGCCCCGGCGTACCCCCTGTCGGGGTGACACCCCTGGCAGCGCTGGTCGTTTTGGAGCGGGATGACGTTCACCAGCGCGCGCACCCCGTTCACCTCGCGCCGCGTGGAGACCGGCTGCCCGGTCTTGAACGCCTCCAGCACCATCGGCTCGGCGGCCCCGCCGCCGGCGCCCTTCCCTTCCTTGCCGAAGATCGCCAGGTCGACCACCGTGTTTTTCGCCTTGAGCTCCTTGACGTATCCCTGCACGGCGCTGGAATCGCCCTTCATCATGAACTGTTCCACCGTCTGCCGGATCACCGAGGCGACCTGCCGGGACGAGCTTTGCTGCAGGCGCATGGTGGAATCGATCCCCAGCCAGAGCGCTGCAATCCCCAGAACGCTGAAACCGACGAAAAGGGTGATGCCGATGATGCAAAAAACTTTCTGGGCCAGCTTCATCTTCATTCGATTGCTCCTTTACCCCCTGCCAATTGGGCGGGCGCGTTGCCGCGAAAGCGCTATATATAAATAGCGCTCCGCCGCAAAAAGCAACCCGCTTAATTCGAGCCGGGCGCTTCGGCCGAAAAGGCATCCCGGCCGTCGGCGTACCTGCCGCTAAAACCCTGTGAAACAGCTACCTACAGGTCGAAATGGACTTCGCGCCCCGGAGCGCGGAGTCGCTGACGACGCACGCCTGCCGTCCCGGACGCCGGGCACGCAACTGACTGCATTCTCTTTGCATAGCAGGCAAATTGCAATAAAAAAGATCGCGTTCTATTTATTTAACTCGCCAATAATCCATTTAAAAGGGATATTGCACCGAAAAACCTGGCATTACCATTTCAACTTCGCAGATAAAGCAAACGACGTTATTTAAGCTGTCTTCAGACACGCTCACCTTCCCAGCAGCCGGCTTTACTGCGTGAAATGACTGAATCGCGGGCTTTCCGCGCGCGCCGTGAAAAAGGGGCTGGAACTTGCTTCGGGGGGACCGGCAGAAATGCCTGGAGCGGAAGGCTGAGGCCGCGGCAGAGCCTGCCGCCGGCCTGAAGGGCGGGGAGTCTAGCGGAGCAGACGGCAGGAGGAGTTCGGGATGGCTTTCGTTACCCGGTTCAGTGCACGCCTTTGTGGTTCAGAAAGCGGGCGCCTTCCCGGTCGTCGCCCTGGATGTGGTGTTCCAGGCGTTTCAACAGGTTGAGCAAGGAGGTGGCGACCAGCCCTCCCCTTTTGAACTGGGCGAAGAGGTTTTTCACTTCCTTTTCAAAAAGCGCGTGCGACTCGCGCTGATCCGCCAAGGCCGGGTAGCCGTGGCTGCGCAAAAGCCGTTCCTCGGCGCGGAAGTGTTCGGTGGCCTTGGCGATCAGGGCACGGAACGCCTTGACCTGGACCTCCTTTTCCCTCCCGGCTTCGAGACCCCGGTGCAGTTCGTTGATCGAGCCGATCAGTTCTTCGTGCTGCTCGTCGAACGCCTGCACCTCCACACTCAACTGCCGGTTCCAGGTGACTGGCACCATCTCTTGACTCCTTTGGCGGCCGTCAGGCCGGGTGAGCTTCCCCGGCCTCGGCGGAAAAAATTCATTAGCAGGTAAAAAATAAATTGGGTAAAACCTGCAACTATGGTAGGGTTTTCCCGACCATATTTTCGGCTTGCGAGCCGACCGGAGCGTGCGACATGTCCAAACCCAGTGACGGCACCATCAGCATCCTGCTGGCCGATGACGACGACTTGATCAGGGAGGCGGTGAGCTTTCTTCTGAACAGTTTCGACGAGCTGCGTATGCTCTGCACCGCCAAGAACGGACTGGAGGCGGTGCAGCTCACCGAATTGTACCAGCCGGAGGTGGTGATCATCGACTTGATGATGCCGGTGATGGACGGCCACACCGCCATCAGGCAGATCAAGGCCATGAGGCCGGAAACCAAGGTGATCGCGCTGACCGCGGTCGAGTACCCGTCGGAGGTGATCAACGGCCTGTTGAGCGGCATCGACGGCTACCTCCTGAAGCGGGTCACCAAGGAGGAACTGAGGCTTGCCATCGGGCGGGTGATGAAGGGGCAGCGGTACCTCTGCCCGGACGTCGCCGACCTGATCTTCAATTCCTACGTCGAGGAGCGTAACCGCCAGGAAAGCACCATCCCCCGCATCACCCCCCGGGAAAGCGAGGTGCTCGACCTTTCCTGCGCCGGCTACAAGGGAAAGGCGATCGCCGACCGGCTGAACATCAGCTTGAAGACGGTGGAAAAGCACCTGGCCAACCTCAGGAGCAAGCTGCAGGTGAACACGGCCGCCGAGATGGCCATCGCCTACACCCGCTGGAAAAACGCCACCGCCACACCGGCGCCGCACCCGGGCAAGCCCACCGTCCGCCCGGAGTAACCCGCTTCGCTCCCTCCCCCGTCCGGGGAGGGAAAAAACCTCCCGCTACTCGCAGTAATCCTCTTCGACGATGCCGCTTTTTTTCAAGAGTTCCAGCAGCTTGCCCCGGCGTAGCGGCTTGACGACGTAGTCGTCGCAGATGCCGTCCAGGACCGTCTCCGCCATGTCCCAGGGAGAGGAGCTGGCGGAGACCACGATGATGGTTGCGGGATGGTCGTCGTAGCCGGAAAGCTTTTCCAGATGACGGATTTTGCGCACCAGGGCATGGCCGTTCATCACCGGCATGGCCAGATCGACGCAGACCAGGTCGTAGGGACGGCCGCTGGTGATGGAGAACTGGAACAGGTCGAGCGCATGCTTGCCGTTGTGGGCCGTATCGCAGCGCGCGAACTTGGAAACGACGCCGGAGAGCATGGCGCAGCTCAGTTCGTCGTCGTCCACGATCAGACACCGTTTCACCGAAGGCGTAGTCATAGTCGTCACCCGCTTGAATCGGTCTACACGTTGCACAGCTTCCATGCCTATCCCTCCAGCCGGCCGCGAGATGCGTTCTCAGCGCCGACGGTAATATGGTAATTCCCCGCTTGTCTCCCGCCGGCACCACTCGGGAAAAAGCTGGGGGTCGTCGTCGCTCAGCAGCAAAACGCCCCCCTCTTTCAGCGAGGCGGCCAGCTGCCGCTGCAGCTGCAGTTTCCCCTGCCGGTCCAGATAAAGGAGGACGTCGCGGCAGACGACGAGATCGCAGTCGGCCTCGGCCGGCACCTCGTCGAGCCTCTCGCAGCGTTGGAAGCGGACCAGCTTCTTGACGAACGGCTTCACCTGCCAGTAGCTGGCACCCGGAACCCACTGCCAGAAGGGGTGCGCCGCCTCCTGGAAATAGCGCCAGCTTTTGTGGTGTATCCCCTGGAAGGAACCGAGCCAGTGATCGCCGTAGATGCCGGCGGAGGCGATCTCCACCGACTGGCTGGAGACGTCGGAACCGATCAGTTCCACCTGCCACCCGGGGTCGACGACGATGCCGCCGTCGGCCCGGCAGCTCGCGTGTCCCGCCTCCAAAAGCGCCTCCAGCACCAGGAAGGCGAGGTCGTACACCTTTTCCCCGGTAACGCAGCCCACCGAGAGGATCCTCAGCGTCGGCGCAGCGCTTGAGGCTGCCCGCCGGATCAGCTCGGGCAGGATCTCCTGCCGCACCGCCTTGAGCAGCTGGGGTCGACGGTTGAAGTAGCTTTCCCGGTCGGTCAGGGAGTGCAAAAGCCCCTGCCATTCGCGATCGGTTCCGGAAAGCCGCGAGAGGCGTTCGGCGTAGCAATCGAACTCGTCCAGGGGGAGGTGCTCGAAGGCCTTGACGAGCTTGTCGGCGAGCGATTCGGACGGGACGATGCGGTAGCGGGCCTCCAGCTCGTCCATCAGGAACCGGACGGTCTCGCCGTGACTTTCGGCACGCGAGACGATGCGCAGCCGCGGCGTGAACGGCCGCGGGCGCCGACGCGAATGACGGCTTTGAGCAAGGGAGTCAGGTTGCATGCGGGGTCCTTACCGGCCATGTGAGCCGGCTGAGCGTGATGCCGGCGACTTTTTCCGGCAGGGTATATTCTAAAGGGTGTGTCATAAAAAAAAAGCTGGGGAAAACCCGGCGCCGGCGGGTAGGGTTTTCCCTACCAACTGGCTAACCGCCCGCAGCTTTTACCGAAAATAAAAAGTTTTATCCACGCTGAAGAATTAGGTTGACTTTTTAACCAAAGTCAAAGATTTTAGTCAGAGTAAAACAGCGGTAGTCCAGCCGGTACAAACCGCCGCTACAGAGCTTTAAGGGGTTTCGGCATGTCAGAGTACAACATCGGCGCCACCATAAAAAAACTGCGTCTTGCCAGGAAATTGACGCTGCAGGCGGTGGCGCAGGAGACCGGCTTCTCCACGGCGCTCATCTCCCAGATCGAAAACGACAACGTCTCCCCGCCGATCGCCACCCTCTCCAAGATAGCCAAGTTCTTCGACGTGAAGATAGCCCAGTTCTTCAACGAGGACGAGGACGACCGCAAGTTCGACGTGGTCCGGGCGCACGAGCGCTCCACGGTCCCCCGGGCGATCTCCAAGGCCGGCGCCAGCCAGGGGTACTTCTACCAGGCCCTTTCCGGCAGCCGGCAGAACAAGAAAATGGACGCCTTCATGGTGACGGTGAACGAGAAGGTGGCCGACGCCAACACCTACAGCCACGACGGCGAGGAGTTCATCTTCATCATGAAAGGGAAGGCGAAATTCCTCCTGGACGACCAGATCATCATGCTCCACAAAGGTGACAGCATTCACTTCGATTCGACCCTCGGCCACCGCCTCTTGAGCCAGGACGGCAAAGAAGTCCAGGTGCTGGTGGTGGTGACCAAGTAACGGAAACCGCGCACGACAATAAACGAAAAGGAGATCCATCGTCATGATCAAGAAATCAGCAGCGCTCGAGTACCACTCCTCCGGCCGCAAGGGGAAG
>Ga0209415_10001830_pt1 | contig 40143 bp, 33 predicted proteins | sample PeaSoiSIISIP2007_FD_187696 | JGI IMG/M metagenome (GOLD analysis project Ga0209415, IMG submission 187696) | Peat soil microbial communities from Weissenstadt, Germany - SII-SIP-2007 (SPAdes) (version 2) | ecosystem: Environmental > Terrestrial > Soil > Wetlands > Peat | place: Germany...
GGGGGGGGGGGGGGGGGGAATTGCCCTGAACCCTCGAATCTCTTGACGGTGTGCCCCGTTCGGACTCGAAGTGGGTTCGAAGTCCCAGCCGGCCTCTGCGTCACCCCCAACAACCACACTCGGCCCCACATTTAGAACTGCTGAGGCAAGTTATTGAAAACTCACTCCCACTCGATGGTCAATGGGTTTGAGTTCGCATTGTAGTTATTGGACTTTCCGCCCGCGCTCCAAGTCCATACCAACCGCGATACCACCAGCGTAAGGGCACTGGATTTGCGGATTCTATACGGCAATCCTTCCCGCTGTAAACGTGGGCGCATCATAAACGAGCGCCGCGAAAATGCAGACCAAGAGAGTCTGAGTTTCGGGGGATAGGCGCTCACTCGTCCTCCTGAGGCAACGTCACCGGATACCACTCCAGCAATACCGCTCACCGGCTATCTCTTCGTGCTCGCATCCTCGATGGCCTTCATCAGCGCGGCGTGCTCCCACCTCACGGACTTGCAGCCGTTCTGCTGGAACGCCGGGGGGACATTGGGCGGGGCCTTGTCTCCCTTGTAAACGCCGATGACACCCTTGCCGCGCTTAATGCTTTCCTCGATCTCCCAGTTCACCCATTTGCTGGAGGCGGTTTTTTCGGAGAGATACAACACCGTTACCGAGCAGCGGTCGATCTTGTCGCGGATTTGCCGCTTGATGTAATCGGCGTTGGCGCTGTCGAATGGCTCCTTGACGGAATGGTCGTCGAACTGCAAATCGAGCTTGTCATTCTTCGCTTGACCACGAAGTAGGTTCACCTCGTCCAAATCTTCGTGGTCGAAGCTGATGAAGACGTGCCTACTCGTGTCAGTTTTTGCCTCATTTAGCTTCTGTTTTGCCTGTTCCTCAAGGCGTTTGATGTCAGAACTAGAAAGACCGCCACCCGAGCCTCCGCCCATGTCATTTCTCCTTATCGAATTGAAATTCCAAGCAGGCGATGCACCGTCCGCAAGGTTCTGAATTACCAGTGTGGCACGAGTAGGTGCCCGTGATACCCTTTGCCTGCGCCAGCCTGACCACGTCTGCCTTGCCGAACTCGATCAGTGGCGTGAGCACCTTGATCTGCTGCCCCATTGCTGCGGAGATGGTGGTTTCGGCCTGAGCCACGAACAGCTGTTTCTGGTCGGGGAACAGACTGAATTCTTCTGCCAGCAGGCCAATAGCCACCGACGACGCACCTTGCTGATAGGCATACGCGCAGCCCATCAGCAAGAACATCAGGTTGCGGCCCGGCGTGAACGCATCGGCTTTGACATCGAGTTCTTGACGGGTCAGGCCAGATGCGATGACGCGCCCGAATCCCGATAAATCCATCCGTGTCGGTGCCGGAAGACCCAAGGCGTCGTGGACGAGCTTGCAGGTTTCCCATTCCTTGCGGGCTGCCCGTTGTCCGTAGTCGATGAACAGCGGGAAGTGGTCGATGCCTTCCTCCTTCGCCATCACGCCGACAAGCGTCGAATCAAGTCCGCCGGAAACCAAATTCACGAAACTCATAGGAAAGCTTCCCTCTTGGCCACGCGCATCGTCAACCATGTTGCCAAATCGACGCACCCCATAGAATGGCCGAATTCGGCAGCAATCTCCCGAAAAGTATCTTCGATTTCCTCGTAGAACGAGAGGCGGCCCAGCTTGCTGGGAGACAGCGACAGGCCGCGTGCCAGTTGTAGATAGTCCAACACATGCACATCCAACACAGCGAGGTCGGCGCAGTAACCCACACGGCGCAAAAAGAGGCTGGCCTGCTTGGGGCCGAAGCCCCAAACGTGCTGCATCAGGGTTTCGCGTGCTTCCCTCGCGTTCCGGGCATTGGACAAGAATCCACGGATCGTTCGGGATTGCCCATAAATTTCAACGATGGTCTTCGCGAGCAAGGATGCCAGCCGGTTCTTGAAGCGTGGTCGAACCCATCGTTGCGCCCCATCACGCGCGGGGACGGGCAACGGATCCGACAGGGCCTCAACAACCTTTCGTTCAATGGCTTGAACGTTTCGTCCGTGCGGCGCAGGCTGGAGCAACTTCCTTTCTCGCAGCCGATCCGCCGTTGCTACCGCCATCTCGAACACCATCTGGCTGCCGAAGATGCAGATCGCAGCTTCGTACAGGAATTCTTCTTCCGCCATCAATTGCCAGTTCCGCGTGGCCGATGCTTGCGCCTTGACCTCAAGACACATCGCGCGAATGGTCTGGTTGATGATGTCCATGGTCATGGCCGGCTCCAGCCAGCAACATCGGCAACATGGCGAAAGGCGCGAGGAGGCAAATTGGATCGGCAGAATTCCAACAGGCAATCCCGGCTCACCGCATCACGCAGTCTTCGCATCCAATCGGAGAAGAATTCGAGGTTATGGGCCAACGTGCGCGCTTGGAACGACAGCTTGTCGTCATCGCCCCACACGGTCTGACCGGCAAAGAAGTCGGCCTGCGAAAGGTGGTAAAGTAGACCGGATTCATGATCGACAACCGTCTGGCACCATTCCAGTCCATCGAAGCTGTCGGCGCCCATCGCCGAGTACAGGGCGATGGAGATGGGGTTGCCAGTGCCCAGCAGGTGCAAAACGACGTAGCGCCCGAGTTCGTTCAAGGCCGTCCGAATGTCCTTTACGGCGCGGGCACGCTCCAGAACGCCATCGCCCAGCCTGCGTTCTGGAACCGCCAGCATCGTGACGCCAGTCTTGGCAGCGACAGCCACACACAGGCCGGGCAATTCATTGGCCGAGGCGTGGACGATGGGGATGATCTGGCAGCTACCCGCAGCGGCTTGATCCGCTTGCCAGCGTTCCGCGACCAAGGCAACGTGATCGTCCGCGTTGGCCGGTGGCTGCTGCTCATCGAAGCCAAAGGCCAGATCGCAGGGGAAGCCGGCCAGAATCTTGTGAAAGTCTGTTTGCTTCCAGTCTGCCTGCGCATCCTTCCAGAAACTTTCATAGTTGCCGGAATCCATCAACGTGATGATGCCCGCCTGACGAGCAGAAGCCAGTTCCTGTTGCGCTGACTGCGGCTGATCGACGTCCGCCAGATCGAAGGCCGATACCAGAAACTGGCCGTTCAGACTGCCCAGAGACGACAGCAACTGCAAATAATCCGGCGGGCGTAGCGCCGTCTTCACCGAAGAAATGGATGGGAAGTACACGGGCAGCGGCAACGACCGTGCTCCGATAGTCAGCTCCGTGGGGCGCACGACCGGCATCAAGCGCCCTCCGACTTCTGCGCCTTGGCGGCGCGACGGGTTTCATTGAACCAGTTGGCGTGTTCGGTCGAGACGTGCTCCTCGACTCTTTCAGCCAGCGCAACCAGCCGCTCAGGTTCGGCCAAGCCCTTGTAGGGACCTGCGGCGGAAAGGAACAGGTATTTTTCGTGCTTGAGGCGCTCGGCGGTAGCCCGGTACATCACCCACAGAGTTGAGTACTGGTTCATCTGCTGCACAGCCTCCAGCACAGCAATCAGTGCTCCCGCAATGGATGCCGTCCATTTTGCGTACTCCGCGGGCAGCAGGCTGGTGGCTGGAATCAAGACAGCCAGCGCAATCTGCGTGAACTTCAAGCCCTTGAACCAACGCTGGCAGTACCGACTCTTGCCGTCGTACCAGTTCAACTGGTCGATGAGGCGGAACCATGCCGGGTGTGAGGCGACTGACCCAGGAACCGGCGGCTCGTGATTCGTATTCTTCTTGTCGTCGGCCATGTCGTCACAAATCTCCTTTGAGCGCCTTATCGAGAATGGTCAGAAGCACGGCGTCCAATTAGGCGGCGTCCTAGCTCAGCACAGGTTTGACCGCATTCTTTTGACGGTCACGGATAGATTGAATCCAGTCTTCCAACGCCTTGACCTCATTAAGCAGGTCATCAAGTGATACAGCTTCGGGGTTCAGTGCCTGTGCCGATGAATGAAGGTCTTCGGACAGCCTCGTCTGTGCCGCCATCACGCGCTTCACGTCATCCTCTGTGAGAATGCCGAGCTTGAACATCGAGGTTGGCTTAACCTTGTTATCGAACCTTTCAAGTACGGGGCGGATATAGTCCGAAATTGCCTGCTCCCAGGCGTCGCGTAGTTGACCAATAGTGCCCTTGCAGAAGATGGTACGTTGCGTATCGGTCAGCTTGTCAAAGCCCGGTTTTGCCGTTTTGAGCGATGACCGCAGGGCGTTGCACATCTCAAGCCCGGATTTTGCCTTGTCCGGCAAATCGTTTTCAATGTAGCCGGGCTTGTCCTGTTGCCGCCGGACATTGCGAAACGAGATTGGCCGGTTTGCCTTTTCCGCTTCGCGGCGAAGTTCGTACAGGAACACGAGGTCGTGCGTGAATACGACGACTTGGCGGTGTTCCGCTTCCTCCACCAGCCGCGACGCAACCGCGCCCCTGTGGATGTGGTCGAGCGATGACATCGGATCGTCGAAAACGATGCCGGAATAACGCTGCGCCGTGACCAGTTCGGCAAGAAACGCGGCAAGCGCGACGCAACGGTGCTCGCCTTCGCTGAATATCTCGCCGACCTTGGCGTTCGGGTTCTCCACCAACGCAACGCGAAAATACGATACGGCCTGCCGATCTTTCTCCTTGCGTAGCTCAACCGGCATTCTGGACAGCTTGAGCTTTCCGATCTCGCGCGCAAACCGACCGCGCAGCGCGTCCGTCACCATGCGATCCGAGAGTTCCTTGTTCTTATCGGTGATCGGTTTCTTGGCGGTCGCCTTGAGTGCGATGTTGATCGACTCTATTTCCTTGAGGCGCGCGATGTGCGCCTTGATGTCTGGAAGCAGCGGCGCAAGGGCCGCGCGCTCCTTGAGTTCAAGGTATTCGGATTTCAGTTTCTTGTAGTCGTCGCTCTGCGTATCGGCGGAAAGCTGCGCAGCACGCGTTTTGAGATCGGCCGCAAGGGTTGCAAGCGCCTGGAGCGGATCGGCGCCAAGTGGCTTGGGCTCGCCATATGCCCTGACCATCGCCCGAAGCCGCCAGAGCACTACGACAAAGGCCCGGCGGACTTGCTGCGAAAGCGCCGCGTCTCCGATTTCCGTGGCGAGGAACTTGCTGGATTTCAGAACATCGCCAAGGCGCAGCATCCGCCCTTTCAACTGAGTAAGCGCAGCGTCCAGCTTCGCGCACGCCGCCGCTTCGTCAGCCTTCGTCGAGCTTTTAACAAACGACTCGAATGTCTGTTGGCGAGCGATTGCGTCCGCGCTGAGGGGCTGCTGGCAAAGCACGCAAAGCGTGTCTGGTTCGCTGGAAGGGAATGTCTTTCCGGGATAGGCCACGGTGTCCGCATAGGTGCGGGCAGCCTCCCATAGTTTCTGCCAGGCGGCTTGGCCCACCTCGGGCAGCGGCGATGCGCTGAATAGCTGTTGCGACGCCACCGACGCGGCTTCCACGGCATCGCCGTGGGTCTTTCTCAGCGTATTGATTTCCGCGAACGCCGCCGCGTTCGTAGCGCCAATAAGGGCCAGGAGGGCCGTCTGGATGCGCTCTACCTCGCCGCGTTGATTCTCAAGCCGCGCCACGGCGCGCTTGGGGTCTTGAGCGAAGTCGGTTTCCAGCGTGGTGAGGCGGGCAGTTTCCTGATCGGTAAACGCGGCGAGCTTATCGAGCTGTGGGACGTTGGACTTCGCGCTCAACCCGAAGACGTAGCTGCCAGCAGCCGTTTCCCTGCTCAGAGCGGGGTTTGAAATCGCAATTGGAACCTGACCCTTGAGCGTTGCAATCCTGCCGTCGAGTGCCGTTTTGATGCGGTCGGAAGCGTCGGCCAGCGCCTCCAGCAAGCGCATCGGCCGGGGGATATAGGCTACCTCGTTGGTGCTTTCGACATGGATACTCGCGCTTCGGGAGTCGAAAATGCTGACCGATGGAAGGTCGCTGTGCGGCTCGCCGTCAGGAGTCCAATTGAATTGTTCGGTGTTCGCGCCCCGTACGAAACGTATCTCGGCAGATTGCGGCGTGTCGGTCTTGTCCTCCAAATCCCTGTGGATTGCGAACTTCTCGTCCCGTGACCGACATGCGTGTTTCAGGACACGGACATAGCCCGACTTTCCCGAGCCATTATCGCCGTAAATCACCGTTAGCCCAGCGGGCTCAAAGGATAGCTCCTGCTGGCTGGCAAGCGCGTTGATGGCGGTGGGGTTCTTTATAGAAATAAGTGAAATCGGCTCCGCCGCGCTGGTTTCGGCCACGATATGCGATTGCGAAAGCGGCGTATGGGTGCGCGCGGGATCGAGGCAAAGCTCCGCTAATTCCGCAATCGCCTGATCGTCGAGCGTTTCACCTGTGACCAGACGGCGAAGGGCGTCTCTTTGCCACGCGGCGCGTTTCTCCGCCCATGTCACAAGGTCCGTAAGGGCAGCCTTTTCGGTTAAAGGAGCGGATTGCGTGGTCGTGGCGCTCATATCGTCACAATCCCCCCTTGAACGCTTTGTCGAGAATCGCGGGAAGCATGGCGTCCAGTTCGGTCGCGGTTTCCGCTTGAAGCGCCCTCACCGAGTCGAGCTTGGATTGAAGTGCGTCGAGTTCGGCGACGATTTTGACCTGCTGCTCCATTGGGGGGAGCGGCAGCAAGAAATGCGGAGCATCGCCGACACGGATGTGTGGATGCGTCTGCCCTCGACCGCTCGCCGCGATTTGGTCTGTGAAACAGGGGCTATTCAAAAAATGCAGAAGGTAGCGACTCTGTATCACGCGATTTTCTGCCCGGAGCAACATCAGGCGTTGCGTCAAACATGCCGAAATGCCTTCCGGGACCATGCACACGTTCCCGACGGGCGCTTCCCGTGTAAGAACAATGTCGCCCGCTTGTGGCGATTGCCGTCGATTCCAAGAGGTGAAGTCGTCGGGAGTCATGTACCACCGACGTTGCAGATCGAGCCGATAGGGCCTGATGTTTGTTGTCTTCAGCCCCAGAAGCCCCGTATCGATTTCCGAAAAGTTTGGAGTGTCGTTGACGCAATCGACCATGTGCGTGAGCACAGACCCTAAAGTTGTCCAACACCATCCTGTTGGAAGAATGTATTGGCCGTCGCCAAGAATCTGCGGCTTGTGCGGATAGGCATTATTGTGGTTGCTTTCCCGATAGCCCGCATGGAGCTCCGCCGATTGCTTTAGAAGCTCTTGAGCACTCGCCTTGAACGGAACGGTGCCGACAAGCCGTCCATCGAAAGCAAATTTGAGTGTGGCAGGCCAATGGGCATCGACTTCTTCGGTAGCGGTAGTCCGAAGTAGTCGCGCTCCCTCCACCTTCGCGGCCAGTTCCTCGATACGCACAACGATGCGGCGCTGCTCGTCGAGCGGCGGAAGCGCAATTGTTAAAGCCTTAAAGCGATCTTCCGAGAGTCTGACGCGGTTCGTCGTGCCTTCGCTCGCGCGTTTGCACAATTCAATGAACGATCGGGTTTTTGACATCCAGCCAAGGAAAGCGGCATCTAGCCGGTCTTCAACTACGTCGAATAGTGGAAAATCATTGGTGACGACGGCCCCGTTCAATTCATCAGGGACGAGACCGCTTGCGCCGTTGCGCGCATCAATGCGTGAAATAATGAATTGTCCCGACTTGGCCTTGTAGCGCCGATCAGCGGCAATCTCGATGCCTTTAACTTGGCGCCGTTCAACGACGCCCTTGCCGTTCATGCGGACCGTTACTTCTTTATAGGTCATCTCGGAATCGAGTGGGATCGTGCGCTCAGAACGGCGGAGCACATCTCCAAGAGGGATCGTCGGCCAAGTCGCATTCATGCGCTCACCCCTAATGCCCCTTTGATCTCCCGCATCAGCTCAGCGATACGCAACTCCTTCTTCAAAATATCGTCGGCAAGCTGATCTGGCGGCAGATGCTCGAAATCCACCTTGGCGCGCGGGTTCTTGCAGTCGAGGTTGCAGTTGGCGTTGAGCAGTTCCTTGACCGAGACTTTCCAAGCCTGATCGTTCTCCTCGCGCTTTGCCCACCACGCCATGCAGCCCTTGAACTCGTCGAACTGCATGGGCTGGGTCTTGGTGTAATTCTTGCGGCCCTCGGGCAAGGGCTGTTCATAATACCAGACCTCTTTCGTCGGCCCGGAGCGGTCGAAAAACAGGATGTTCGTCGGGATGCTGGTGTAGGGCGCGAACACGCCGTTGGGCAGCCGCACAATGGTATGAAGCTTGAACTCCTTGAGAAGCTCCTCCTTGATGCGGGCGCATACGCCGTCGCCGAACAGCGTGCCGTTGGGCACGACGACGGCAGCGCGCGCCGGGCGACCGGCGGAAGTCGGCTGGCGCTTGAGCTTGCGCATGATGAGCTGGAGGAACAGCAGCGCGGTTTCCGCCGTCTGGCCATCTTCCGGGAAGTTGCCCTGGATGCCCTTTTCTTCCTCCCCGCCAAAGGGTGGATTGGTGAGGATTACATCGACGCGCTCTTTCTCGCCGATCTCGGAGAGCTTGAAGCGCAGGGCATTGCCGGCGTCGATCTGCGGCGCGTCCAGCCCGTGCAGCAGCAGATTCATCTGGCAGAGCAGATAAGGCAGGGACTTGGGTTCGCAGCCGGTGATGGTGTCATTTTGCAGCCGCTTGCGGTTGGCGACGGTCTTCACCTGTTTTTCAAGGTGGTTGTAGGCTTCCACCAGAAACCCGCCCGTGCCGCTGGCCGGATCAAGGACGGTTTCGCCAAGGCGCGGATCGGTGACTTCCACCATGAAGCGCACGACCGCGCGCGGCGTGTAGAACTCGCCGGAATCGCCCGCCGCATCCCGCATTTCGCGGAGCATGGATTCGTAAAGCGCGCCGAGAGTGTGAAGCTCGTTCGACGACGTGAAGTGAATCCCGCCAACCTTGTTGATGATGTCGCGGAGCAAATAGCCGCTCTTCATGCGGTTATCGACGCCCTTGAACACGGTGGCGATCACGTCGCGGCGGTTGTCGCCATTGGAGCTTGAGAGCGAGCGCAGATAGGCGAACAGGCCGGGGCCTTTCTTGCCATCCTCGCGCACGGCTTCGTCGGAATTGATGAAGGAAAGCAGCTCATCGCCCGTGATGCCCTGCGGATCGGCGGCCCAGTCGCGCCAGCGATACGGAGCTTCGATGGCAGCCTTGAACTTCTTGCCCGACAGCGCGGTTTCCTCCTCGCGCTGTTGCTCAAGGTCGTCGAGGAATTTGAGGAACAAGATCCAGGTGAGAAGCGGCAGACGGTCGAGGTCGCCGTTCAGCCCCTTGTCCTTGCGCATGATGTCGCGCGCGGACTTGAGAAGGCTCCCGAGCATCTGGGAGGTCGTCATCGGTGCGGCGTCTGCGCCGTTCTTCTTTTTAGTTCGTGCCATAGAGCAGTCCTTGCAGGTCGTTTACGGCCCGGCGAAGCTCGTCGGGGCCGCCGAACAGCTTGATGATTTCGGCGGGCTGGCCGTGGGTTGAGATCGGCGGAACCTTGAGCACGTCCGGCAGGACAAACTGCGCGTCGCCGTGTTCCGCATATTTTTCCAGAAGCTCGTCGAGCACCTGACGCGCCTCGGGGGAGAACTTCTCGAAATAGTCCTTGCGCTCGGCCTTGAGGCGCTGCGCCCGCTCGCGCCGGGTGCGAAGCGGCGCATTGAAAGCCAGATGGCACAGCAGGTCAAAGGGGTCGGCGTCGGCCTGGCCCGTCTGTTCGGCCAGCATATCAAAGTCGATGCCGCGCTCGGCCAGCGCGGCGATAATCTCGCTGCGCTGGTCGGCGTCCGCCCAGCGCTTGCGAAGCTCGGCGGAGGTCGGCGCAAGCGAACGAACGCTTTCGGCGGCGTAGTCGGTGTATTTGACGACGCGAAGCTGCTTGCCGTTCGGATCAAGCTCGTGGACCAGATGGGCCACGACTTCGACCTGGCCCCCGTCGAAATAGAATTTGCGCGGTTCGCCGGTCGGCGGTTCGATCACGCCGGGTTCGCCTTCCTCCGGCGGGGTAGGCTCCGGTTCCTGCCCTTCGGGGACGATCTCCGTCGTCGCGGTGGTCTCCCCGGCGTCGTTCACTTCTTCTTCCGTGATCCGGGCCGGATCGCCGTCGAAGTCCGGGTCGGCGAACATGCGAGTGGCCGACCCGGTGTAGTCGAGGATGTTGAACCACAGCTTGCCGTAATCGTCGCGCAGGCGCGTCCCACGTCCGATGATCTGTTTGAACTCGCTCATGGACCCGACGACGCGCGCCAGAACGACGTTCTTGCAGGTCGGCGCATCAACGCCGGTCGTAAGAAGCTGCGACGAAGTGAGGATGACCGGCGTTTTGGTTTCGAGGTCCTGGAACTTGGACAGGTGGCCGCGCCCGATTGCGCCTTCGTCGGCGGTGACGCGCGCCACATAGTCGGGATACTGCGCCACAAGGTCGGTATTGAGGTTGACCAGCGCCTGCCGCATTTCCGAGGCGTGCTCCTGATCGACGCAGAACACGATGGTCTTGGCGAAGCGGTCGGTCTTTTTGAGGAAGTCGGTCAGGTGGCGGGCGATGGCCTCCGTGCGGGCGCGCAAGGCGATGGCCCGTTCAAAATCCTTGGTCTGGTATTCATCATCGGGGATCGCGCGGCCAAAGCGATCCACCTCATCCTTGCTGGGCCGCCATCCGGCGGCGTCCCATTGGGTGATGACGCGATGCACCCGGTAAGGCGCGAGAAAGCCGTCGTCGATGCCCTGGCGCAGGCTGTATTCGTAGATCGGGTTGCCGAAATAGAGGTAGGTGTCGCGGTTGTCCTCGCGCAGCGGCGTGGCCGTCATGCCAAGCTGGTAGGCGGGCTTGAAATACTCAAGGATGACTCGCCATGAACTGTCGTCCCGCGCGCTTCCCCGGTGACATTCATCGACGATGATGAGGTCGAAGAAGTCCGGCGGATAGTCGCGGAAAAGCCCAGCGCGGCGCTCGTCCTCGGCAAGCGCCTGATAGATAGCGAAATACATTTCCCGGCTTTTGACGATCTCGCCGGACTCGATCTTGTGGCGCGCGTCCCCGAAGGGGGTAAAGGTCTTGTCCTTCGGGTCGTCAATGAGGATGTTGCGATCCGCGAGGAACAGAATGCGCGGCTTGCGATACTCCCCGGTCCTGTTCCAGCGGCTCGACCAGAGCTTCCAGCAAATCTGGAAGGCCACGATGGTCTTGCCCGTTCCCGTCGCCATGGTGAGAAGCAGGCGCTTCTTTCCGGCAAGGATGGCTTCGACCGCCCGGTTGATGGCGATCTGCTGGTAGTATCTCGGCGGCTTGCCACCGACCGTGTTGTAGGGAGCGATCAAGTGCTCCACGCGCTCGGGCGTGTCGATTCCGCTGCCGGCCTGATAGCGCCGCCAAAGGTCATCAGGTGTGGGGAAGTCGGCAACGCGCGTTTCCGTCCCCTTGAAATAGTCGATCTCGATGATTTCGGCGCCGTTGGTGGCGTAGGCGTATTTGAGATCGAGGATTTCCGCATAGTCGCGGGCCTGCTGCACGGCATCGGTCGCTGATTTGTAGCTGGCCTTCGCCTCGACCACGGCGAGCGGAAAATCCCGCGTAAAGCGCAGCAGGTAATCAACCCGCTTGGGCGGCTTGCGGACAAAACCCTTACCCACGGGAATGACGCGGCCATCCGTGATGGTGCGCTGCTCGGCAATCGAATGAGGGTCGCTATCCCAACCGGCGGATTGCAGCTTGGGCACGACGAATTTTCGGCAGGTATCGGCTTCGTTCGTCATGCGCCCCCGCTGCCCCCCTGCTGTTCCTCAACCTTACGCTTTATCCAGTTTGCGATTTCCTGCCGCTGGAACCGCCACGATCCGCCGACCTTGAAGCCAGGAATTTTGCCTGCCGAGGCAAGCTTGTAGGCGGTCTTCTCATTGATCTTGAGAAGTTCCGCCACCTCTCGGATCGTCAGGATTTCGTCGGCCATGCGCCCGCCGTGACTCGTGGTTGGGGAAATGTATAGAAGATCGGAGAAAATAAGGGAAGATAATGGTGATGTCCATCCTTGCGGTGGGCAGCGGTGGCGGGGACCGGAGCCGCCACAGCATCATATTGAAAAACCCGCCCTGAAAGCGGATTTTTAAGGATGATTCGATAATAGAGTCATATTGAAGATTCCGCGCTAAGGGCGGATAATGACATATGATTCGAGTCGAACGATCAGCCTTGGCCTCCTACGCTTCCGGCCTGCTGGCCAGGGGCCAGGGAGTCTTTTCTGCGGATGAAGCGCAGAAGGAGATCGGCATCAGTCGGGGCGCATTCCTCGACGCCGCCGAGCGATTGCAGCGGCGCGGCCAGCTCATCCGGCCTCGGCGCGGCTTCTATGTAGTCGTACCTCCACAGCACGCCACGACGGGAGCGCCGCCGCCCGAGTGGTACATCGACGCCCTGATGCGCCACGAAAAACGGCCCTACTATGTCGGGCTGCTGGCTGCGGCGGCGGCTCACGGCGCTTCCCATCAGGCCGTCATGGAATTTCAGGTCGTCACGGACAAACTCCTGCCCGACATCGAGGCCGGACGGACGCGGATCGTTTTTTCCTACCGCAAGGACATGGCAGTGGTGGCGGCAGGGATCGAGGATCGCAAGACGCAATCGGGCTATATGAAGCTGTCCTCGCCGGAACTTACGGCGCTCGATTTGGTGCGCTACCCGCAATCCGGCGCGGGCCTGGACAACATTGCGACGGTGCTTTCCGAGCTTGCCGAACGGCTGCAACCGGAAAAGCTCGCCTCCCTGTCGGGCGCCTTCGAGAAAGCGGTTGTGCAGCGCCTTGGGCATCTGCTCGGAAGGCTGGGGCATCCGCAGATTGCGGAGCCGATGTTCGTGGCGCTGTCGGCGCGCGGGCCGCTTCCCTGGGTCGAACTCGATCCCAAACAGGCGGGCGATCCCGATTTGTCGCTGCCGCCGTCCGAACGCGATGACCGCTGGCGCGTGATCGTCCGTCGGCCGCCAGAGATCGACGAATGATCCCGCAGGACTACATCACCGCCTGGAGCCGCGTCGCGCCGTGGGCAAGCCAGCGGCAGGTCGAGCAAGACCTCATCATCAGCCGCGCGCTTGTCGCCATCTTCTCCGATCCGTTCCTGCGCGGCGAAATGCGCTTCCGTGGCGGCACGGCGCTCAATAAGCTGCATTTCCCTGTCCCGCTGCGCTATTCAGAGGACATCGACCTTGTGCGGACGACCGCCGGTCCCATCAGCCCGCTATTGGACCGCCTGCATGACGTTCTTGATCCGTGGCTGGGCAAGCCGCGCTTCGATCAAAGCCCCGTTGCGCCCAAGCTCAAATACACGGTCGAAGCCGAAGACAGAGATTCGCCGAGCCCGATAAGGCTCAAGATCGAAATCAACACACGCGAGCGGGAAGCCTACGATCCGCCCATCGAGATTCCGTTCGGCGTCGAAAATCCGTGGTTCGCCGGCGAGGCCGCAATCCCGACTTTCTCGCGGGAGGAAATGCTGGCGACCAAGCTGCGGGCCTTGCTTCAACGCAACAAGGGCCGCGACCTGTTCGACCTCGATCACGCGCTCACCGTGTTCGATAGGCTGAACACGGCCCGGATCGTTGAATGTTTCCGGCTCTACCTTGAGAAGGCGGAGATAGCGATTTCCAGGGCCGAAGCGCAGCAGCGCATGTTCCAGAAACTCGCCAATCCGACCTTCTTCACCGACATGCGCCCGCTGCTTTCGACGGATCGCGCCAGGGCGCTGACCGACGAAACGCTCAAAGCCACCTTCGTCAAGGTGATGAATGAACTGATCGACCGGATACCGGGCGACGAATGGGCAAAGGCCAAGGAAATGCGGGAACGGTTTGGAGTCTAGCCATCGTCGAATGCCTGCTTCCCTTTCGTGGTCCAGAGCGCCCGCGCGTGTTCGCCCTGATCGCTGTGGAGCTTGTCAGCCATCCAAAGCAGCGCGCCATAGATCGTGGCGTGGTCGTTGCCGGTCAGGTCCACGATCCCGGCCTTGACGACGAGTCCGCCGAGTTCGATCAGATGCCGTGTGCGCTTGCGACGCTCGACCTGCCATGTTCGCATGTCAGTGCGCGCCCGCGCCGCTTGATGCCGGTTGCGCGTCGCCCGATTGCGTCGCAGCGCCGCCAGTGTCGCGATCAGGCGTTGGCGCAGATCGCCGTGCCCGCCCTTGAAAGAACGCGGCCCCGCGTTTCGCCCATGCCTCCCTCTTTCCGGCATCTTTCGTCTCCGCCAGCACGATCAGCGCGCCCGCCAGTTCGTCGGCGGTGAGCGCATCAGCGCCGGTCGAGATGACCAGCTCGCCGAGCTGTTGCACCTTTCGGGCTTTCAGGTCTCGCGTCTTGTCTTCGAGCGACTTCAGTTCCGCATCGAAGTCCCGTGGCTTGCGCATCATATCCTCCATAAGCTGTCGATGGAGCGATGATAGTTGAGCGCCTGCTTCAATGCTCTAAGGTTGCCGGGACGGGCTGAAGCAGCGCGAGCAGTCCCGAGAAATTAGTTTCGAGGGCGCGCTTATACGTCGTTCCGACGTGCGCTTCGCTGTGATGATGTTCGGATCGCGATGGCGATCTATCATCTTCACGTCAAGGTCATCGGACGCAAGGCCGGGAGCAGCGCGGTAGCGTCCGCCGCCTACCGCTCGGCCTCGCGGCTGCGCGACGAGCGGGTTGAGCGCAATCGCGACTTCTCCAACAAGCGCGGCGTCGTGCATTCCGAGGTCATGCTCCCGGATGGCGCGCCCGAAACGTGGGGCGACCGCGAACAGCTTTGGAACGATGTCGAGGTGTTCGAGGTCAGGAAAGACGCCCAGCTTGCCCGCGAGGTCGAGTTCGCCCTTCCGCGCGAGATGACGGAACGCCAAGGCATTGAACTGGCCCGCGACTTCGTACAGGCGGAGTTTGTCGATCGGGGCATGATCGCCGACCTCAATGTGCATTGGGACATAGCCGAGGACGGGACGCCCAAGCCCCATGCCCATGTCATGCTCACCATGCGCGCGGTGGACGAGAACGGCTTTGGCCCGAAGGTGCGGGACTGGAATCGCACGGAGATGATCGAGCGTTGGCGGGAACGCTGGGCCGAGCTTGCCAACGAGCGGCTGGCCGAACTCGACATCGACGCGCGCATCGACCATCGCAGCTTGGAAGCGCAGGGTATCGCGCTGGAGCCGCAAAGCCAGATCGGCGCGCCCCCGCAGCGCATCGAGGGCGAAGGGATCGAGGCCGCCGACCGTGCGGAAATGCACCGCGAGATCGCGCGCAACAATGGCGCGCGCATCATCGCCGATCCTTCCATCGCACTAGACGCGATCACGCATCAGCAATCCACCTTCACGCGCCGCGACATGGCGATGTTCGCGCACCGGCACAGCGATGGCGTCGATCAGTTCAACGCGGTGATCGGCGCGATGCGCAACGCACCAGATCTCGTCGAACTGGGCAAGGACGGACGCGACGAGGATCGTTTCACCACAGCCAAGATGATCGAGGCCGAACAGCGACTGCACCGCGCTACCAACCTCATGGCCGAGAGGGAACGCCATGAGGTCAGTGACAGGGACCGTGAAGCCGCGTTAGAGCGCGCAGAAGCGCGTGATCTTGAACTTTCGGGGGAGCAGGCCGACGCGTTGGCGCATGTCACGGACGGGCGCGATCTCGGCGTCGTGATCGGGTTTGCCGGAACGGGGAAAAGCGCGATGCTGGGCGTGGCGCGCGAAGCCTGGGAAGCGACGGGCTACGAGGTCCGGGGCGTGGCGCTGTCCGGCATCGCGGCCGAGAATCTGGAAAGCGGATCGGGCATCGCGTCGCGCACCATCGCCAGCATGGAACACGGCTGGGGACAGGGCCGCGACGTGCTCACTTCCCGCGATGTGCTTGTCATCGACGAGGCGGGCATGGTCGGCACGCGCCAGTTGGAGCGCGTGCTGTCTCATGCCGCCGAGGCCGGCGCCAAGGTCGTGCTGGTCGGCGATCCGCAGCAGTTGCAATCCATCGAGGCGGGCGCGGCGTTCCGCTCCATTCACGAACGCCACGGCGGTGCGGAGATCGGCGAGGTGCGCCGCCAGCGGGAGGACTGGCAGCGCGACGCCACACGCGATCTGGCGACCGGCCGGACGGGCGAAGCGATCCATGCCTATGACACGCATGGCATGGTGCATACCGGCGCAACACGCGAGCAAGCGCGCGACGATCTGATCGACCGCTGGGATCGCGACCGTCAGGCGTCGCCCGACAAGAGCCGCATCATCCTTACCCATACCAATGATCAGGTGCGGAAACTTAACGAGGCGGCGCGCGAGCGGATGCGGGAAGCCGGTGATTTGGGTGATGACGTGCGCCTGACGGTCGAACGCGGCGCGCGCAGCTTCGCCAGCGGGGATCGCGTCATGTTTCTGCAAAACGAGCGCGGCCTTGGCGTGAAGAACGGCACGCTCGGGACCGTCGAGCAGGTCAGCGAACGATCCATGTCCGTGCGCACCGACGACGGGCGCAGCATCTCGTTTGACCTTAAGGATTACGACTGCATCGACCATGGCTATGCCGCGACCATCCACAAGGCGCAGGGCATGACAGTGGACCGCACCCATGTCCTGGCGACGCCGGGCTTGGACGCCCACGGCAGCTACGTCGCCCTGTCGCGCCATCGCGATGGCATGGACCTGCACTATGGCCGCGATGACTTCGCTGACGAGAACAGGCTTGTCCGCACCCTGTCGCGCGACCGCGCCAAGGACATGGCGTCGGATTACGAGCCGGCACAGAGCTACGCCGAGCGGCGCGGCATCACCTTCCGCGAGCGGGTGGAGCGGGTGGTCGAGATCGTCAAGCAGTTTCCCGAGAAGGTGCGCGGCATGTTCGACGGCCTACGCCTGCCCGCCGATGGGCAGGAGCCGGAACGGGCGGCGCCGGAAAGGAAGAAGGCGGCAGACCCGGAGGAAGCTTTGCGCCGCGCCCGGACTAGGGCGCTCGTCCGCCATGCCCGCGCCGTGGATGCGATCTTCGAGGCGCAGGAGCGGGGCGGCAGGGCCAGCCCGGAGCAGGTGACGGAATTGCAGGACGCCCGCAAAGCCTTCGAGGAGGTGCGGCCCTACGGCCCGCACGACGCCGAAGCCGCCTACAAGAAGAACCCGGAGCTTGCCTCGGAAGCGGCCACGGGCCAGGTCAATCGCACCGTGCGCGCCCTCCAGCTCGAAACCGAGCTGCGCACCGATCCGCAGATTCGTGCGGATCGCTTCGTGGAGCGTTGGCGGAGCCTCGACCGCGCTAGCCGGCATCAGTACCAAGCGGGCGACATGTCCGGCTACAAGTCCACGCGGTCGGCGATGGGCGACATGGCGAAAGGCCTCGAACGCGATCCCCAACTTGAATCCATCCTCGAAAGCCGCAAGCGAGACCTTGGTATCGGGATCGACTCAGGCCGCAGCCTTGGTCGGGAACTCGCGTTCAGCCACGGCATCGACCTCGGCAGAGGCCGGGATATCGGACTGTAGAACTATCCTATTTTCCGCCGCCTCCACGCCACACTACTACGACCTCTAAATAACTATTGCACAACAACAAATCATCGCTCTGTCTGGTCTCTGCAATCGTCAGAAACACCCAGCAGGAGGCAGCGCAACCATGCTCGTAGCAGACCGTATCGTCCGCATGAAAACCGTTCTCGCCCGCGCCGGCCTGTCCCGTTCCACCATCTACCGCAAGATCGCCGAGGGCACGTTCCCCGCCCAGGTGAGGATCAGCGTCAATGGTGCGGGCTGGCGGGAATCCGACATCGACCGCTGGATTGCCGATCCCGCCGGCTGGCGAGCCACCAATGAACCGACAAATGGTCGGAAGGAGGATGACAGAATAGACGCGAGTCGCACGTAGTTCAGAGATCGTCGTCCAGTTCGTCGTCGTGGACCTCGGCGGCACGCTGCTTCGCGTCGGCGATCCGGTCTTTTGCGGATTCCCCCTTTACCCAGGCGTCGAGCATGTCAGCCCAGCATTGAAGCATGATCTTCCGCTCAGCGAGGTAGCGGTTCACGTTGTAGACAGCCGCGATCCGGTTCCGAGGCGCGTGAGCCAAGCTCATCTCGATCCAGCGATCATCGAACTTGGCGCGGTTCAGGCCGGTCGAGAACGTGCGGCGCAGGTCGTGAACGCCGAAGCTTTGAAAGTCCGGGTCATCCTCGCGAATACGCTCCACAACCGTATCGATCACGCGGTTGAGCGTGGCGTTGCTTATGGGCGTATCGCCGTCGTACCGGCCGGGGTGCAGGTATCGGCTGGCGCCGAACATGGTGCGGAACGCCGTCAGAATGTCGAGCGCCTGATCGCTCAGTGGGATGACATGCGCCTTGCCGGCCTTCATGCGCTCGGCCGGGATCGTCCAGCGCGCGGCGGCGAAGTCGATTTCCTTCCATGTGGCGTCGATGAACTCCGACTTGCGGACGCCGGTCAGCAGGACAAACTTCACTGCTGAGCGCAGCGTGGGCGCCGCCGTCACATGATCCAAAGCCGCCAGGACCGCGCGGACTTCGGACGGCGACAGGGCGCGCTCGCGCGGCTCGAAGGTGGCGATGGCGCTGGTGCGGATCGACTCGGCCGGGTTGCTCACGTCCAGCCCGCTTCCCTGGGCATGGCGGAATACCAGCAATACGACCTCGCGGACATGCACGGCGACGGCTGGCCCGCGCTTCTCCTTAACCTCGTCGCACAGACGTTTGAGGCGTTGCGGCGTCACCTCTCCCAGCTTGAGCTTCGACAACTCACCCGCGATGGCGCGATCATAGACGGATCGGCGCATCGCCAAGGTGCTGTCAGCCAGTTTCTCGGCCCCAGACTTGGGATCGGCTTTGTGCTTGAAGTAGGCTTCCGCCCATCCGCCGAACGTCAACGCCTCGGCTGACGCGGTGCGTTTCTCCACCTTGGCTTTCGACGGCGACTCTCCCCGCTCGACCTGACGCCGGGCACGCGCCAACAGCGTCCTCGCCTCCGCAAGCGACACCTCCATTCCGTATTCCAGAGCATCGGGCGCCCGTGTCAGCTTACGCGCCGCCTCGGCGCTATATCGGCCGATGGTCAGCGTCTCCTGCCGTCCGTTCACCCGGTAGTGGTATCGGAACGAGATAACACCCGTGGGCGTGACGGCCGCGTGCATCCCGTCGCGGTCCGCCACCTTATACAGCTTGGCCCTCGGCTTCAAAATTTTCAGCTCTTTATCAGTGAGGTGGCCCATAAATCCGCATCCGGTCTGGGGCAAACCGATACCATCAAGATGGGCTGTTGGTATCGGAAGCCCGTTTCTCGACCATCCTGCGCCATACCAACATCGCTACCAACAAAGTGGCCCGGCTGTGGTGACACGCAGCGATACGGGGTGGGAAAAATAATCCTTGTCAGTCAAAGAGATCGTGCGATTTTTGGCACGGAGCGGGACGGTCTGAAACCACCCTAATTCACTCCCACTCGATCGTCCCCGGCGGCTTCGAGGTAATGTCGTAGGTCACCCGGTTTATCCCTTTAACTTCATTGATGATGCGATTGGCCACACGGCCCAGGAAGTCATGGGGGAAAGGGTAGAAATCGGCCGTCATGCCGTCGGTCGAGGTGACGGCGCGCAGCGCGCAGGCATAGTCGTAAGAGCGCGAGTCGCCCATCACGCCGACGGTGCGCACCGGCAAGAGGACGGCGAAGGCCTGCCAGATGACGTCATAGAGGCCGGCTTTGCGGATTTCATCGAGATAGACGGCATCGGCCTTTCTGAGAATCTCCAGGCGCTCCCGGGTGATTTCCTGGCCGGGAATGCGGATGGCCAAGCCGGGGCCGGGAAACGGATGACGTCCGACCATTTCGTCGGGCAATCCCAATTCGCGACCCAGGACACGAACCTCGTCCTTGAACAATTCGCGCAAGGGCTCGACCAGCTTCATATTCATGCGATCCGGCAAGCCGCCGACATTGTGATGCGATTTGATCGTGACCGACGGCCCACCGGTAAAGCTCACGGATTCGATGACGTCGGGATAAAGCGTTCCCTGCGCCAGGAAGTCGGCACCGCCGACCCTGCGGGCCTCTTCCTCGAAGACGTCGATGAAGGTGGATCCGATGAGTTTCCGCTTTTCCTCAGGGTCCGTCTTGCCGGCCAGCTTGCCGAGAAAGAGATCGGAAGCGTCCCTATGCACCAGCGTAATATTGAAACGGTCGCGAAACACGGCGACCACCTGATCGGCCTCACCGTGGCGCATCAAACCGTGATCGACGAAAACACACGTCAATTGCGTCCCGATCGCCTCGTGCAACAAGGCCGCCACCACCGAACTATCGACACCGCCCGACAGGCCGCAAATCACCCGCCCCGAGCCCACCTGTCGGCGTACCGTCTCGATGGCGTGGTCTTTGAACGCCCGCATGGTCCAATCGCCCGTGCAGCCGGCCACGCGATGCGTGAAATTGTGCAGAAGCTGCGCGCCATGCGGCGTATGCACCACCTCGGGGTGGAATTGCACGGCATAGAAGCGCCTCGTGTCATCGGCGATGGCGGCAAAGGGCGCGCCCTCCGAGGTCCCGACCGAACGGAATCCGGGCGGCAATTGGGTGACACGATCGCCGTGGCTCATCCACACCTGCTCGCGGCTGCCTTTGCTCCAAACCCCATGAAACAGCGCGCAATCATCGATAATATCGACAAAGGCGCGACCAAATTCACGGTGATCGCTCCCTTCGACCTTTCCCCCCAGCTGGGCGCACATGGTCTGCTGACCGTAGCAAATGCCCAGGACCGGTACGCCGAAGGTAAAGATCGCGTCGGGAGCGCGCGGCGTCGTCGCCTCCGTCACCGAGGCGGGCCCCCCGGATAAAATGATCGCCTTGGGACCAAAAGCCGTCAGGCTTTCCGCCGTCACCTTGTTGAAGGGATGAATTTCGGAATAGACGCCGCTTTCGCGAACGCGCCGGGCGATCAACTGCGTGACCTGCGAGCCGAAGTCGACAATGAGAATACGGTCGGACATGGAACCTCCACACGAGAGCCCGGACTTTAGCCAAGCCGGACCGCGGTAACAAGGGGAGTGAAGGCCGGCAGTGCCGCAAACCGATATCACCACTTATCCCGGCAGCCGCACAATCTGCACATCGTGGCCGCAATCCTTGAGGAACGTTCGGAAATCGGCATTGGTGATGGTGGTGGTCGCCTCATTGGTCAGCGGGTGATAGTTGAGCAAGGGCTGTTCCATCATCACGGCATCCAAGATCACCCTGACGCGATGAGCCGGATCGTTGATCAAGGCGAAAGGCGTCACCGATCCCGGCGTGATGCCCAGCACCTCTTCCAAAAGAGCCGCAGATCCAAAAGACAGCCGGGCCGACCCAATAACATCGGGTAATTTCTTAAGATCGATCCGCTGCTCGGCCGGAGCCACCACCAACCATAATTTTCCCTTGGCATCCTTCAGAAACAGGTTTTTGCAATGAGTGCCGGGAATATTGCCCCAAACCTGATTACCCTGTTCGACGGTAAACGCTGCAGGATGATCGGTCGTCGGATGAGAGATGCCCAAGGCGTCAAGCCGGGCGAACAGTTGCTGGGAACTACAGGATGGTTGAATGCTATCCATGATGCGACGCGCTGGCGGTCCTTGGCCTGAAGATCGCGCCATACTGCTGATCTCCCCGTCTTAAGGTCAAGCGATTCGCTCTCCCCCACCCCTCGGCAGCCAGGCGTAGCCCCATCCATTGCGATGTCAAAACGGACAAGACACCACCCGGCGAGGCTCGTTCTCCAATCGTAACGAGCCAACAACTTTCGCAGCCCACCTCTATCGGAGGAAGGCGCTGATGAGTTTTCATCAGCGCAGGTTGCGCATTACGCCTTACGACATAGCACCCCTGCCGTTTGCAATGCGTTTCGCCCCATTCGGTCTATCCAACCAGAAATTGGTCTATGCTAGGCTAATACCCACAAGTTGAATGTTCCATTACCCTTTATAACAAATTAACTCCGCGACTGGAGAACACCATGGCTTTGCTCGATCGCATCAGGATCAAAACAAAATTCTGGATCATTCTCGCAGTTTCGGCGCTGTCGCTGGTGGTGGCGAGCGGTTTGGCGGCATCGGTCCTGCACCAAAAGATGATCGATGACCGGGTCGAAAAACTTCGCAGCATCGTCGACACGGTCCATAGCCTGGCACAAGCGCTGGAGCGAGACGTGGCCGCAGGAACGACAACTCACGATGCCGCTTTGGCTGAGCTTCGTCGGGTGGCGCATGCCATGTCCTATGACGACCATGCGGGCTATCTGATGGCGACGACAATGGATGGGATCGTGGTCATCGACGGCAACACCCCGGCGCGGGAAGGCTCCAGCGCCTTGAATTTGAAAGATCCGAACGGCAAAGCGTTCGTCGTTTCCATGATCGACGTCGCTCAACGCCAGGATGCTGGAGTCGTCGACTATGTCTTCACCAAACCCGGCGCAAAAGACCCGTCGCCAAAACTGACCTATGTCAAACGATTCAGTCCATGGAATATGATTCTCCTGACGGGAGCCTATGTCGACGATATCGAGGCCGAATTTCACGTCACCTTGATCCAACTTCTGTTATCGGCCCTGATCTTGATCGCCGTGACGGGTGGCCTTGTCTTTGTCATCAGCCGCAATATCACGAAGCCCCTGGAGGGGCTGAAGACCAAGATGGGGCGGTTGTCGCATAGCGACTGGACGGTGGAGATCACCGAGACCGCGCGACGCGACGAAATTGGGGAAATGGCGGAAGCCGTGCAGGTGTTCCGCGACGCCGGAATACGGGCCGAACGACTGGCCGCCGAGCAGGAGGCAAACCGGGCGGCGCAGGTCAAACGGGCATCAGCCATCGAGTCCCTGACCGGACATTTCGACCAGGCCGTGTCCACGGTCCTGGCGACCGTGGCCGGCGCCACCCACCAGATGGAAAGCACCGCTCAGGCGATGTCGGCCAATGCCGTGCAAACCAACCGCCAAGCCGCGACGGTGGCGGCGGCCACCGAGGAAGCATCGGCCAGCGTCCAGACGGTGGCCTCGGCCGCCGAGGAACTGACGAGTTCCATCCGCGAGATCGCCCGCCAGGTCGAACAATCCAGCCGCATTTCGCAAAACGCCAGCGAAGAGGCCAACCGCACCAACGCCACTGTCCGGGGGCTGGCCGAGAGTTCGGCCCGAATCGGCGAGGTGATCAATCTGATCAATGACATCGCCAGTCAGACCAACCTCTTGGCCTTGAACGCCACCATCGAGGCGGCGCGGGCCGGCGACGCCGGCAAGGGCTTCGCCGTGGTCGCCAATGAGGTCAAAAGCCTGGCCAACCAAACCGGACGCGCCACCGAGGAAATCAGCAATCAGATCAACGCGGTGCAAACGGCGACGCAGGATGCCGTGGCGGCCATTGGCGGGATTGTCAAGCGAATCGAGGAGATCAGCCAGATCGCAGGAACCATCGCCTCGGCGGTCGAGCAGCAGTCCGCCGCCACCGCCGAAATCGCGCGCAATGTCCAGCAGGCGGCCACCGGAACCGAACAGGTTTCCGCCAATATCGGCGGCGTCAGCGAAGCAGCGGCAGAAACCGGATCGGCGGCGGAACAAGTGCTATCCTCGGCCCGCACCTTGTCCAAGGAAGCAACCGATCTGGGGGCCGTGGTCGGGAAATTCCTCGAAGGTGTCCGCGCCGCCTGACCGGGGTTTTCTGAAACACAGGTTAAGTCTGCAGCCCCCTGTCGACACCGCCGCGCCGGCATGACCCCGGTCTCGGGATCATGCCATCAACCACCGGCTCGTCTATTCGCCGGCCAGATATTTATCGATGATCTTCTTGATCGAACCGTCTTGGCGCATACCGTCGATCGCTTTGCCGATAGGCCCAGTGATGTCAGTGGAACATTTCTTCGAACAAGCCACATAGACGTCGTCGGAGGCGATGGCCTTGCCGATGAAGACCTTTTCCTTATGTCCCGATTGTTTCCATTTCCAAAGCGTCTCCGGCGTACTGTTGAGCCACGCATTCACCCGGCCGGAGAGCAGCATTTCGATCTCGCTCTTGCCGATAACTTGACTTTGCAACTGCGCTTTATCAACACCGCTTTTCAACAGCAATTGTTCTTGCGCGCTCCCTTGTCCAACCAGGACGGTAGCTTTCTTACTTTTCACCTGATCGATGCTATCAAGCGGCGCATCAACCGTCGCAAACGTGCGTTCCACCGTATAGATATTGGAAATCCATGTGTAGAGGGGCTCGCGCTCGGGCGTCCGAGCCAGGGGGATGATGAGCATATCCTCACCGTTCGCAACCGTGTCTTGACCACGACGCCATGGGAGAAAAACCAGTTTCGCTTCGAAACCGGCCCGTTTGACCGCCTCCAGCAGGACGTCGCCGTGAATCCCGTGGTTATCGCCTTGTTCGATCACCAGAGGCGGCGCATCGAGCGTATAGATTTCCAATGTGCGCGCGGAGGCTTCGCGAGCACTCGCGAACGCCAAGACCATGCCGACGATGAGGAACAGTTTCTTCATGGGTATTCCTTCCCTACGGAGTGGATTTTTAGACTTGAGGTTGGATGCTACCACCAACGGAACGCCACGCCTATGCGACAGGGGAGCGTCACGCCCCCACCCGTTCGATTGCGCTGCGGGATCGGGGGCCCTGACTATTCCGCGCATTCACCGAAATTGACTGCGAAATGCCTTGACCTGCCTCTCCGACGGAAGGGCGGAGGACCATCCAGCACGACAACTGTCGAGCCAAAATAATTAATTTTTTACTCCTAACGAGGGATGCGGAGGCAAAAACGCAAAGGTAGATTTTTGCCACGACAACATCCATTCGGGAGTTGAATCATGTCCTCAATGAAGAAACTTGCATTTGTCGCGGCGGTTGGCGTTTGCGCACTCGGTTTTGCGGAGGAAGCCGCCGCGGCCGAGGCCTATGTCGCCGGGTCCATCTTTTGGGGGGCCTCGGCCGCGACGACAGCCTTTTCTCAAGCCAACGAGATCTCCAACTTTTCCTTCGACGTCAATCAGGGATTGCCAAACACCACGCCTTCCGCAACGGCTCTTGGTGTGACGAATTTTCAATATTCCCTGAATAACGTCTCCGTCGGCGTGCCTCTCCAGGACATCACCTTCTGGAACACATCACACGCAGGAATGTTCAACCTCGACTTCCTGGGTACGACCGTTTCCATTTACGGCGCCAATCTCGGCAACATCGATACGACTTGGCAAATCGGGCCCGCCGGGTTCTATGAAGTGACCGCTGCCATCAACGATGGCATTGCGACCGCCACTGGCGGATCAGTTGTTTCGATTTCGGCGGTACCGCTGCCCGCCGCCCTCCCGATGTTCGGCGCCGCCCTGATAGGACTTGGCGGCCTCGCTCGTCGTCGCAAGGCCGCAGCCATCGCCGCATAAGGCAGGCTTTCCGGTTATTGCGTTCAAGGCCCCCGCTTCCGGCGGGGGCCCCAGCCTCGCTCGCCACGGCCCGTGCCGGCCACGTCTTTCGTCCAGAAGCCGTCATCGAAGCAAGGTGCGCTCCTTGATCAAAGCATAGATGGCCGGAATAACGATCAGGGTGAGGATGGTCGAAGAAATCATGCCCCCCACCATCGGCACGGCGATACGACGCATCACTTCCGAACCGGTTCCTGTACTCCACATGATGGGGAGCAAACCGGCCATGATGGCCACCACCGTCATCATCTTCGGCCGCACCCTTTCCACCGCGCCTTCCATGATGGCGCCGTAAAGATCGGCCGGCCGCAAAGGCTCCCCGGCCTTTCGGCGGTCCTCCCGAACCCTTGTCAGCGCATGGTCGAGATAGATCAGCATGACGACACCGGTTTCCGCCGCCACGCCGGCCAAAGCGATAAACCCGACGGCGACGGCGACGCTCATATTGAAGTCCTGCCAATACATCAGCCAGACGCCGCCAACGAGAGCGAAGGGAAGCGACAACATGACGATGAACGTCTCGGTCAACCGCTTGAAGTTCAGATAGAGCAGCAGGAAAATGATGAAGATGGTGATTGGCACGACGATCTTCAGCTTTTCCTTGGCGCGCTCCATATATTCGAACTGCCCGCTCCAGGTAACGAAATAGCCCGGCGGCATTTTCACCTGGCTTTCCACTGCTTTCTGCGCGTCGGCGACATAACCGCCGATATCGCGATCGCGAATGTCGACATAGATGTAAACGGAGAGCAGGGCATTTTCGGTGCGGATGGCAGCGGCTCCCTTGGCCAAGCTGATTTTGGCCAGTTGCCCCAGGGGAATCTGTTGGCCATCCGTCGAGGGAACCAGCACCTGGGTGGCAATGGTCTGCGGATCGCTGCGCAACTCGCGCGGATAGCGGACATTGACCGAATAACGCTCACGGCCCTCGACGGTGGTGGTCACCATCTCGCCGCCCAGCGCCGTCAGAATCACCTCCTGCAATTGACCGACGGTGAGGCCGTAACGCGCCAAGGCCGCGCGGTCGGGATCGATGTTCAGATAATAGCCGCCGCCAACCCGTTCGGCGTAAGCGCTGGTGGTTCCGGGAACGGCTTTGACCACCTGTTCGATCTGCTTGGCCAGCGTTTCCATGTCACCCAGATCCTTGCCGAAGACCTTGATGCCGATCGGGGTGCGGATGCCGGTCGACAGCATATCGGTGCGCGCCTTCAGCGGCATCGTCCAGGCATTGCTCACGCCCGGCATCTGCAGCGCCTTGTCCAATTCGGCAACCAGTTTGTCCTGGGTCATCCCGGACGGCCATTCCGCCTCTGGCTTCAGATTGATCACCGTTTCGAACATTTCGGTAGGAGCCGGATCGGTGGCGGTGTCGGCCCGCCCGGCCTTGCCATAGACCGATGCCACTTCGGGAAAGCTCTTGATGATCTTGTCCTGGGTTTGCAACAGTTCACTGGCCTTGGTGATCGACAGCCCCGGCAAAGTGGACGGCATGTAAAGCAGCGTGCCTTCGTTCAAAGCGGGCATGAACTCGCTGCCCAACCGGGTCATCGGATAAACCGAGAGCCCGAGCGCCACCAGAGCCAGCACGATGGTCAGCACCTTGGCCTTCAGGACACGGCTGATCAGGGGACGATAAATCCAGATGAGAAAGCGGTTGATCGGATTCTTGTGCTCCGGAAGGATCCGTCCGCGGACGAACAGCGCCATCAGAACCGGAACCAAAGTGACCGAGAGAACCGCGGCACCAGCCATGGAAAAGGTCTTGGTGTAGGCCAACGGCTTGAACATGCGGCCTTCCTGCGCCTCCAACGTAAACACCGGCAGGAAGGATACGGTGATGATCAAAAGACCGAAGAACAGCGACGGGCCGACTTCGATGGCGGCGTCGATCAGTGCCTGAACCCGTGAATCGCCGGGCTTCATCCGTTCGATGTGCTTGTGGGCGTTCTCGATCATGACGATGGCGGCGTCGACCATGGCGCCGACGGCAATGGCAATCCCCCCCAAACTCATGATGTTGGAGGTCAACCCCAGCATTTGCATGACGATGATGGCGATCAAAACGCCAATGGGAAGCATCAAAATGGCGACGAAGGCGCTGCGGACATGCAACAGGAAGATCACGCAAACGGCGGCGACGATCAGACTTTCTTCGACCAGCGTGTGCTTCAGCGTCTGCACGGCCCGCAAGATCAGATCCGACCGATCGTAGACCGCTTCGATGTGGACACCGTCGGGAAGACCGCTGCTGATTTCGGCGATCTTATCCTTGGCGTTTCTGATGACGTCGAGAGCATTCTGACCGAAACGCTGCAGCACGATGCCGCTGACCACCTCGCCCTCGCCGTTCAGCTCGGTCAATCCGCGACGTTCATCCGGCCCCAGTTCGATGCGCGAAACGTCGCGCAACAGGACCGGCGTGCCTTTTTCGGACTTGAGCACGATCTGCCCGAGATCATTGATGCCCCGCAGATAGCCATGCCCCCGCACGATGAATTCCGTTTCGGCCATTTCGACCACGCGACCGCCGACATCGGTGTTGCTGTTGCGAATCGCCGCCGTCACCCTGTCCAAGGGTATGTTGTAGGCCTGCAGCTTCCGGGGATCGACCACCACCTGATACTGCTGAACGAAACCACCGACGCTGGCCACTTCGGCGACACCGTCCGCCTTGGCCAGTTGATAGCGCAGATACCAGTCCTGGATGGTCCGCAACTCGGCCAGACTTTTGTCTTTCGCCAGTACCACATATTGATAGACCCAACCGACGCCGGTGGCATCGGGGCCCAGCGACGGGCTCACGCCCGGCGGCAATCGTTTCGAGGCGAAATTCAGATATTCGAGAACGCGCGAGCGTGCCCAATAGATGTCGGTCCCGTCTTCGAACACCACATAGACGAAAGATGCGCCGAAGAAGGAAAAGCCACGAACCACTTTGGACTTGGGCACACTCAGCATGGCCGTGGTCAGCGGATAGGTCACTTGATCCTCGACCACCTGGGGGGCTTGACCAGGATAGTCCGTATAGAGAATCACCTGGGTATCCGACAGATCGGGAACGGCATCGAGGGGCAGATGCAGCGTCGCATAGACACCTGTGGCGACGATCGCAAAGGTGCCGAGAAGCACCAAAAAGGCATTCCTGACGCTCCACCGGATGATATTCGCGATCATTTCTGGAACCCCTGCAGAGCCGCCCGCAGATTGCTCTCGGCATCGATCAGGAAGGTAGCGGTGACGACGACCTTTTCGCCGGGAGTCAGACCGTCGATGATTTGGACATAACCATCGGCGCGAGCGCCGGTCTTCACGTCGCGAGGTTCATAGCGACCTTCCCCCTTTTCCACCAAAACGACCTTTCGGGTCCCCGAATCGAGCAAAGCCGAATCCGGCACCGCCAGGACGTCTTGATCATGCGCCCCGGTAGCGATATCGACGGTACCGTAGAGAGCCGGCTTCAAACGCCGCTCCTGATTGGGCAATTCGATGCGGATCTTCACCGTCCGCGTCTCGGCCGACAACGTCGGATAGATGAACGTGACGTGACCGGAAAAGGTCTGACCGGGCAGCGCGCCGAACGTCACCGAGGCCTCTTGGCCAAGATGCACGGACGCCAGTTCCTGTTCGAACACGTCGGCGATGACCCAGACATTCGACAGATCGGCGATGCGATAGAGCATGTCGCCCGGCATGAAGCGCTGACCGCGGATGGCATTTTTTTCCAGCACCACGCCATTGGCCGGCGAGACAAAGGTCAATGTCCGCGACGTGAGTCCGCCGCGTTTCAGCTTTTGCACTTGGGCATCCGTAATGTCCCAATTGCGCAGGCGCTGCAACGCCCCTTCGGCCAACATGGCGGCTGAGTCGCGCGCTTCCGAACTGGCGTCCGAGGCGAGCGATTGAAGCCCCTTCCACGCCGCCAGATATTCCTGCTGGGCAAGCACCAGATCGGGACTGTAGATTTCCATCAAAGGCTCGCCGCGGCGCACCGCCTGGCCGGTGGTGTCGACATGCAGCGTCTCGATATAACCTTCGAACTTCGGCGACACCAGCGCCACCAAACGCTCGTCGACTTGGACAGTTCCCACGGCGCGCACGGTATGAGTCAATTTGCGAAGCAGGGCCGCCTCCGTTCGCACACCCAACGTCTGGATCCGGTCGGGCGAAATTTTGACGGTCGATCCGCTGTCGTCGCCCTCATAGGCCGGGACATAATCCATTCCCATGGCGTCCTTTTTGGGCACCGGCGACGTGTCGGGAAGCCCCATCGGGTTGCGGTAGTAGAGAATCTTGCGCTTTCCCTGGGATGGGACCGGCGCGACAGGAAGAGGCGACGCCGCGACCGACGCCGCTTGCGGCTCTTCGCCGGCATAAACCGCCACATAATCGCGCCCCGCGGCGTCCTTTTTCGGCTCGGGCGAAAAATCGGCTTTGCCCGTGGGGTCTTTGTAATAAAGAATCGAACCGTCCGACTTGGCCATATCTTGGGCCGGAATCGCCGCCGCCGGAGCAGCGGGTGGCGCGTCATGCGATGGCACGGCACGGCCGAGCCAATAGCCGCCGCCAAGCCCGACCGCAACGGCGAGACCGGCAACGACGACCCCGTTTAGGGACCCCTTGCGGTTCATAGGTCGTCTCCCATCAGGCGCTCGATATCGGCGAGCCCCATTTGTTGCTCAAGTTGCGCCTGCAGATGGGCTACGTGCGTTTTACGCCATTGCTGCTCGGCGCTCAGAACCATGATGAATTCCCCTTTGCCGAGTTCATAAGCGTGAGCGGCGCTCTCGAATCCGATGCGCGCTTGCGGAAGCGAACTGTCGACGATCAGCTTTTCCACACGGCGGGCCGATTCCAGGCTCCAATAGGAATCGGCCAACATGTTTTCGATCGCCAATTCCTTCAGTCGACGCTTGGTTTTAGCTGCACCGGCCATGGCCTTGGCCTCGCCGATCTCGGACTCGCGCAGACCGCCGCGAAGCGGGATATTGACCTCGAGCATCGCCTCATAGCCATCAAACCGGCCGTTGGCCTTTACCGCGCCGACACTAACCCCGACGTCGGGGTACCAGCTTTTTTCGGCCAAGTCCGTGGTCCGATCGGTCGAACTGATTTCGGCGTCCTGAGCCTTAAGGTCCGGGTTGAAGCGTTGGGCGCGATCCGTCACTTCGGCGAGATCGATGACCGACGGAATCGGGCGCAAAAGGGGCGTCTCGGCGATCGGTTCGTTGGGACTCCGCCCCACCAGGGTGTTGAGACGGGCCTTGGCCTTGCGACGCTCGCCGTCCAGACGGACCAACTCGGACGCCAGTTCGGTTCGTTCGATTTCGGCGCTGGTGGCCTCTTGCTGCTTGCCGACTCCCAGTCCGTATCGCGCTCCGGCCAATTTGGCGATCGTTGTCAGGCGCGGCAGCAACTCGTTGTCGAGGTCCATCGTCTGGTGGATCTGATGATATTGGGCGTAGGCGACCTTCACCCTGGCGACCAGTTCGGTCTCCACGACTTTCTTGAGCAGCGCCGCCTTGGCGCTGTTCGCCTCGGCGATCTGGCGCTTCAAATCGCGCTTGCCCCAAAGGGGAAAATCCTGCTGCACATAAACTTTGTCGGTCCGAGGCAGGCGACCGGGCAGACCGCTCGATGAATCGCGAGGGATATCCATCGCCTGCCATTGCAATTTCGGATCCGGCAGACTGTCGGCACCCGCCACCTTGGCGGCGGCGGCTTCGCTTTCCAGCGCCGCCACCGCCAGTTCGGGACTCATCTGCCGGGCGGTGGCGATCAGTTGATCGAGATCGCTGCTGCCGATCATTCCCGAATGCGCCATCTCGGCCGAACGGGCGGAAAAGGGCGCAGACAGCAGTATGGCGATCAGCGGCACCGCCTTCCATTTGCTTACGGTCATCATGAAGCCCTTCATCCGCTGCCGTTTGCTACTTCATCGCCATGAAAGGCACAGAGCCGCTGACCGTCGCAGTCTCGCCCTGAACCTTGGCGGAAACCGTGAGCGTCCAGTCGCCCCCCATCGAGAAATCGGTCTGGAAGGGGTATTCGCCCGGCGTCGTCGGCTTCAGAGCGGAAACCTTGGTCGTCATCGGCGCCATGCCGGCCATCGGCATTTCCATCTTGCTGGAAAAGATCACGGCACCAGCCACCGGCTTATTGTCCGGAAGGTGAATCAACCGCAAGGACACCACCGCGTCGGCGGCCGCCTTGACATGCGGTTGAACAGCCTCGAAGCGGAAATCTTTGGGATCAGCGAACGCCGTGCTGACGGCAATTGTCATGATGGCGCCCGTCACGGCTGTCATCATCGCGCTCTTCAGTAAAGGACCCATAACGGCCTCCTTGATGGTCAGAAACAGAGTCGAAGTCAGGAGTTCCCCGCTTCGACGCATGCTTACGCCAGGGCGACGACGATTGCGTGTAACATAGTGTAATTTTTGCGCATGGAATGACCGTCGTCGATTGAGACGACTTTGAGCGCGATGCCGACGACGCGAGTGTGAGAAATACGGATTAAGCGCCCGCCGACGGATTCATCGCCGCCGCCGTTGCCGCAAAACCGGCGCCAAGAAATTCAGGTTGTTTGTAGAGGCCCGCCAACCACGCCGTCAGCATACAAAGTTCCTCGAATTTCACCAGCTCATCAAGAGTTCCTGCGGGAAACGAAACATGAAAAGATTCAGAAAGAATTACCAACACCTCTTCTACTTGCTCGACGGACAGCCCTATATCCAGCTCTATACTGGCTGCTCTTGTCAATTTTTCTTCAGGAACACCATATTCATCACGAATTAACTTCACGATCCAACGGAATAGATTCATCCAATTCTTGACGTCCGATATATCCCGCTGCATCCCAAGCGCCCCCCCTTCGTGAAGAGCCGACAGCCCCAACTCTTCCGCGATTTTGACAACACCATACACTGCCGCCAGTGATTGCGCACCCGGAGCACGCAGGATCCGATGCCCAACCACGCATTTCCCGCGCCCGGCCCTTTCCATCGACAACGGAATTGGCTTATGATCCGCCCGCCTCCGCCACCGTCAGCAGATTTATTGGAACGCCCCATGCAAAGTGCCAAGGGCATCTTCAGCTATCGCAAATTCTGGGCGCACCGATTCGGCTCGGCGCCTCTGTTGCCGATGTCGCGCGCCGAGATGGATGCGCTTGGTTGGGACAGTTGCGACATCATCCTGGTCACCGGCGACGCTTATGTGGATCACCCCAGTTTCGGAATGGCGGTCATCGGCCGCGTGCTGGAGGCGCAAGGGTTCCGTGTCGGCATCATCGCCCAGCCGGAGTGGTCCGATGCGGCGGCCTTCGCCACGCTCGGCAAGCCCAATCTATTTTTCGGCGTGACCGCCGGAAATATGGATTCGATGGTCAATCGCTACACCTCGGATCGCCGGCTGCGTCACAATGACAGCTATACGCCGAACGACGAGGCCGGAAAACGCCCCGATCGGTCCGTCATCGTCTATTCCCAGCGCTGCCGCGAGGCCTTCCGCGAAACGCCGATCGTTCTCGGCGGCATCGAAGCCTCGTTACGACGCATCGCCCATTACGACTATTGGTCCGACAAAGTACGCCGATCGGTCCTGATGGATAGCAAAGCCGACCTGCTGGTCTTCGGCAACGGCGAACGGGCCATCATCGACATCGCCCATCGCTTGGCCAAAGGCGAACCCGTCGCGCAACTCGACGATATTCGCGGCACCGCCTTCCTGCGTGACGCCTTGCCCGATGGCTGGACGATCTTGGCGTCGGGCAGCATCGACGAGACGCCCGGCGCCACTGACTCTCATTCGAAGCCAGCCGAACGCACGGCGGTCCGTTTGCCGTCCTTCGAACAGGTCAAGGACGATCCGGTGCTCTATGCCCATGCCTCGCGGCTGTTGCATCAGGAGAGCAATCCCGGCAACGCCCGCCCGCTGGTGCAAAAACACGGCAACAGGGAGTTATGGCTCAATCCGCCGCCCATTCCCCTGACCACGCCGGAAATGGACGGAGTCTTCGCCCTGCCTTACGCCCGGGCGCCGCATGCGGCCTACGCGGATGCGAAAATCGCGGCCTGGGACATGATTCGCTTTTCGGTCAATATCATGCGCGGCTGTTTCGGCGGCTGTTCCTTCTGTTCGATCACCGAGCATGAGGGACGGATCATCCAGAGCCGGTCGGAAGCCTCGATCCTCAAAGAAATCGAAGATATCCGCGACAAAACCAAGGGCTTCACCGGGATCATCTCCGATCTTGGCGGTCCGACCGCCAATATGTATCGCCTGGCCTGTAAGGATCGGCGAACCGAAAGCCTCTGCCGGCGGCCGTCCTGCGTTTTCCCCGACATCTGCAAAAATCTGAACACAGACCATACGCCGCTGATCGAACTCTATCGCAAGGCGCGAACCCTGCCGGGCATCAAGAAGGTGCATATCGCCTCGGGCTTGCGTTATGACTTGGCGGTGCGCGATCCGGCCTATGTCAAGGAATTGGTCACCCACCATGTCGGCGGCTATCTGAAGATCGCCCCCGAACACACGGAAGCGGGGCCACTCTCCAAAATGATGAAACCGGGCATCGGCACCTATGACGCCTTCAAGACGATGTTCGATAAATTCGCCAAGGAAGCAGGTAAAGAGCTTTATCTGATCCCCTACTTCATCGCGGCCCACCCCGGCACCACCGACGAAGACATGATGAATCTCGCCTTGTGGCTGAAGAAGAACGGTTATCGGGCCGATCAGGTCCAGACCTTCCTGCCGTCGCCGATGTCGCTCTCGGCCGCGATGTATTACAGCGGACGCAACCCCTTGCGCCCGGTGCGCCGGACCGGTTCGGAAGAGGTCTTTTCGGCCAAGGGCATCATACAGCGCCGCCTGCACAAGGCGTTCCTGCGCTATCATGACGCGGAAAACTGGCCGATGCTGCGCGAAGCGCTGAAGCGCATGGGACGGGCCGATCTGATCGGGCCCGGCAAACATCATTTGATCCCCAACTGGCAACCGGCCGGCACCGGCCTTGCCGGAGGCGAGGGCGCGCGGGCCGGCCGCAAACATGGCACTCAAAAATTCTTCACCCAACACACCACCCAATCGCGCCGGCCGGGTCTGCCGAGGCGAAAGAAGGGGCCTGAGAACGGCTGACGACAAAACCGACGGTCGTAAATCTGACGAACCAAGAGGGCGATATGCAGCGTCATCAGCCTGCAATCACGATCAAAGACTGCCGCCACGGCAAAATGCTCTTCCTGACGCACGACCGCTACATCGGGCGTTCGCTGGACCTTTACGGCGAATTCAGTGAGATGGAAGCGCAGTTATTCGGTCAAATCGTCGGGTCGGACGATATTGTCGTGGAAGTCGGCGCCAATATCGGCGCTCACACGGTTCACCTGGCCAAACTGGTCGGAGAAAAAGGAGCTGTGTTTGCGTTTGAACCGCAACGGGTTATTTTTCAAATTCTTTGCGCCAACGTCGCCATAAATGAACTCTTCAACGTCCACACATATCACGCTGCCGTGGGCCGTCATTTCGGTTCGCTCAATGTCCCTATTATCGACTATTCGGTCGAAAATAACTTTGGCGGCATATCGTTGGATCAGGTGATGACGGGTGAAGATGTTGTCATGACCACCCTCGACTCCCTGGAATTGCCATCGTTAAGACTGCTGAAAGTCGACGTCGAGGGAATGGAGATAGAGGTCCTGGAGGGTGCGCGCCAACTCATTGCCAAACATAGGCCGATCTTATATGTCGAGAATGACCGAAAAGAAAAATCAAAACACCTTATTCGCTTAGTACATGAACTTGGATATAATATATGGTGGCATCTTCCACCTATTTATAACGAAAAAAATTATTTTAATAACAATGAAAATATCTTTCAAAAGATAATATCCGTCAACATTCTCTGCCTTCCCAAAGAATCACGGATCGCGATGAAGGGATTCAGAAGCGTCACCGGCCCGGACGACTGGTGGCAAAAGGCTCAACCAACAAGCCCCGTGACGTGAGTCCCTCCCCACAAAGGTGAGCCTCCGGAAACCTTCTGGAGCGGTTTGCGATCAGACTACAGGCCACTCCCGCCCCCGTCCTGCGCGCAATCGCCATGTAAAATCGCCTCAAGCGCCGCGACATGATGCGCGAAGGCGCGTCGGCCAGAGAGGGTGGGCTTCACTCTTGTGCAGGGACGACGATCAACAAAGGCCTTTTCGATCTCGACATAACCGGCTTTCTCAAGCGTGAGCAGATGGGCCCCCAGATTGCCGTCGGTAACCCCCAAAATCCGTTTCAACCAAGTAAACTCGACAGCCTCCATCGATTGCTTGGCAGTAATCGCGGCCATGATTCTGAGGCGCACCGGTTGATGGATCACCTCGTCAAAACCGCCGCTCATCGATACCACCAGCGCAAATACATCCCGCTGGACAAGAGTCCGCCGCCAGCCGCCAGGGTCATCACACCGTCGTACCAAGGACCGGCCCACAGATAAGCACTCACTGCCACCAAGGTGATCGCCACCCCGCACCAGAGAAGAAAGCGCCCCCAGACCAGGCCTGTGACGATATAGACGAACATGGCGAGGGTGCTCCAATAGGTGCAAGCCTGTTCGTAGCTGATGACATGCCCCAGAAGGCGATACCACAGGATACCGAACCCCCACATCGCCAACCAGAGCCAGCCGATGCTTCCCGCTGTCTTGTCACGCTGAAATTTTTGCCGCCACAATCCCCAGGCGCAACTGGTAAGCCCCCCGATGGGTGCCAGCCACATCCAGGCGACAACGGCGGCGTGATGAGTTTCCAGCCAGCCGACCCCAAAACATATCACCCAAATCACACCCCATAGCATCAGCATGGGGGCGCCAGCCTCATACCCCAAAGCCATGCGCGCGCGTTTGGCGACGTCGTCGATGGACGCCAGAGCTTCGGCGGCTTCATCGGCTGTGATGGTCATTCCATTCTCCCCTGCCCGTTGCCGCAGCCAGCCACCAAAACAAATCTTTCTGGCGCCACGCCGCCTATCGAGAGGGAGGACGGCCAGTATTGACGCCAAAGATTTTCCGCGGCAAGGCAGCAAAGGAATCCGGTTACAGCCAGCATTCCAGCGAGACTCTGCCGATTACGATTTACAAAACCAAGCATCACCCCCCTTTCATTCATCCAGATAACTCTATACCACAGAGAGAAGCTCTGCACAACAGAGTTATCTGCATCTCTTACTCCAGATCATTGATGCTCCGTCCTTGCCATCCCCCGCCAGGCGTTGTAGGCAGACGCCATGTACTGGGGTAAAATCATCGGGGCCGTGCTGGGATTCGTTCTCGGGCATGGATTGTTGGGAGCGGTGACCGGCGTCATTGCCGGGCATTGGGTTGACCTGCGCCTGCGAGCCAAACGGAAGCGCAAAAAAAACGGCACGATTCCCTCAAAAGCCGACGCGGCGGAACGCCAGCGGATATTTTCCACATCCGTGGTCAATTTGGCGGCCAAGCTGGCCAAAATCGACGGTGCGGTGGTCCGCGAGGAAGTGGATGCCTTCAAGGCGGAATTCACCATTCCCCCGGCGCAACGCGCCGGAATTGCCGCCCTTTATGACGAGGCCAAACGCGACGCAACCGGTTACGAAAGTCACGCCCAGCGTTTGGCCGAGACCTTTTGCCGAGAGCCCTCCGTACTCGGCGACGTCCTCGATTCGCTGCATCGCATCGCCTTATCGGACGGCCCCCTCACGTCCGAAGAAAAGGTCTTCCTGAAGCGAGTCTCCTCGCTCTTCGGATTTGCCGAGCATCCCTTCGCCGAACGCTTCGCCGAAGTCACGGAAAGCGATCCTTATGCTGTGCTTGGGATTGCGCGCGGCGCGCCGTTCAGCGAAATCAAGGCGGCCTGGCGGCAACTGACCCGCGAGCATCATCCCGATACGCTGATGGCGAAAGGCGTATCCGACGACCACATTGAATTCGCCACGAAGAAAATGGCATCCATCAATGCCGCCTATGACCGCATTCGCAACGAACGGGGAGAAAATTAATGGCGCCACCTCCCTTGCTGGCCCTTCGGGACGGCTTTGTCACCTTCGGCGGACGCCCCCTGTTCATGGGTGTCACGTTGCAGGTCGGACGTGGCGAAAAATGCTGCCTGGTCGGACGCAACGGCAGCGGAAAATCGACCTTACTCAAGGTTCTGGCCGGGGATGTGCACCTCGATTCCGGAGAACTGTTCGTGCAACCGGGCATCCGCCTGGCCTTCCTGGCGCAAGATCCGGCGATCGAGTCTGCGACCATCGCCGACTGGGTCGCCACCGGATTGCCGGAGTCGGAACGGGATCAACGCTACCGTGTCGAATCCATGCTCGACGCTCTCTCGATCGACGGTGCGCGGTCCCCGGCCAATCTGTCGGGCGGCGAAGCACGACGGGCGTCGCTCGCCCGCGCCTTGGTCGGCGAACCGGATGCGCTGTTGCTGGACGAACCGACCAACCATCTCGATCTGCCGACCATCCTATGGTTGGAAAGCCATCTCGCCGCTTTCAAAGGAGCCCTGGTGGTGATCAGCCACGACCGGGCCTTCCTCTCGGGCGTCGCACGCCAAACGCTTTGGCTCGATCGCGGACTGGTCCGGCGGAATGAAAACGGTTTTGCCAGTTTCGAAAACTGGCAAGAAGAAACCTATGCGGCGGAAGAGGCCGAACAAGACCGCATGGACAAGCGACTGGCCGCCGAAACCCACTGGCTGCATCGGGGCGTGACGGCCCGGCGCAAGCGCAATATGGGTCGCTTGCGCGCTTTGCTGTCGCTCCGCCAGGAACGCGCCGACCGCATCAAGGTGCAAGGGTCGGTCAAATTGGCCGTCGAAACCAGCGACATGTCCGGCAAACTGGTCATCGAAGCCAAGGACGTGAGCAAAGCCTTCGGCGATCGTGTGATCGTCAAAGGCTTCAATACGCGAATCAGCCGCGGCGACCGCGTCGGGCTGATCGGTCCGAACGGCGCCGGCAAAACGACTCTGCTCAACTTGCTCACCGGCGCCCTCGCGCCCGATTCCGGTACGGTCCGATTGGGAACCAATCTGCTGGCCGCAACCTACGACCAGCAACGCACCCAATTGAATCCGGACGCGACGGTGTGGGATAGCCTGACCGATGGGGCCGGCGACAGCATCTCGGTGCGTGGCACGCCGCGCCATGTGATGAGCTATCTGCGCGATTTTCTGTTCGAGGACCGCCAGGCCCATTCCCCTGTCAGATCTTTGTCGGGCGGTGAGCGAAACCGATTGCTGCTGGCCAAACTGTTGGCCAAACCATCCAACCTCCTGATCCTCGACGAACCGACCAATGATCTCGATATGGACACGTTGGATCTGCTCGAAGAAATGCTCGCCGATTATGACGGCACGCTTTTGCTGGTCAGTCACGATCGCGATTTCCTCGACAGGTTGGTCACCAGCGTCATCGCCGTGGAAGGCGACGGCCGTGTCGACGAATATGTCGGCGGCTATTCGGACTACCAGCGCTGGAAGGCCGATCCCGTCGCGCCGCAAGCGATCAAGAGCGCCGCCGCCGCTCCCGGCCGAACGGAGCGGCCGAAAGCCGTGACCAAACTGTCTTACAAAGAACAGCGGGAACTCGACGAATTGCCGACCCGCCAGGCCGCACTGCATGGTGAAATCGACCAACTGGAAGCGGAATTGGCCGACCCCGGACTTTATGGGCGCGACCCGACGGGGTTCGCGCGACGCAGCGAGCGCCTGGAAAAGGCTCGCGAGGCGCTGAGCGTGGCCGAAGAGCGGTGGTTGGACCTGGAAATGAAAAGAGAAGAACTGGCAGGCCGGTCATGACATGGAAGGACACTCTTTGGGCCACGGTTGTGATCCTGGCTTGGGGGTTTAATTTCGTCGTCGTTAAAATTGGCATGGCGGAGCTCCCGCCCCTGCTGCTGACCACGTTGCGCCTCGCTCTCGTGGCCGTCATGGTCGTCCCCTTCACACACCGCCCGCGCGGCAAACTGGGGCTGATCGCCCTTCTGGCGCTGCTTCTCGGCGCCGGACATTTCGGGCTGCTGTTCATCGCCATGCGCACGATGGATGCGGCCAGCGCGTCCATCGCCATCCAGTTGACGGTTCCCTTTTCGGCCCTCCTGGCAGCCCTTCTCTACGGCGAAAAGCTGGGCTTGCGTGGGATCCTCGGCATGGCCATGGCCTATGCCGGCGTGGCGCTGCTGGCCGGGGAGCCGCATCACCCCGATCTCTTCTCCATGCTGTTGATCGTGCTGTCGGCAGCCTGCTGGGCGTTGGCCAATGTGGTGATCAAGCGTATCGGGCCGATTCATCCTCTGACCTTGACCGGTTGGATGGCCCTGGCGGGATTCCCGCAACTGCTGATCCTGTCCTTCCTGTTCGAAGACCATCAGATGCAATGGATCAGGAACGCCGGATGGATGGGCTGGGGCGCCGTCGCCTACACCGCCGTGATCGCCTCCATGCTTGCCTACAGCCTGTGGTGTTGGCTGATCGCCAAATACCCGGTCAACAAGGTCGTTCCCTTCACCTTGCTCAACCCGGTGATCGGCATCGCCTCGGGGGTTCTCGTGCTCGGCGAGCCATTGGGATGGCACAAATTGGTCGGCGGTGGGCTGACCGTATTGGGCGTCGCCGTCATTCAAATCCGCTTGCTGCGCCTTTTCGTCCGCATGCGAAGGATCTAGTATTCTGACTCCAACGCTTGATTCCCTCGTCATTCCCGCGAAAGCGGGAATCCACGACCCAGAAGGCATTGGG
>Ga0209415_10001831_pt1 | contig 40133 bp, 22 predicted proteins | sample PeaSoiSIISIP2007_FD_187696 | JGI IMG/M metagenome (GOLD analysis project Ga0209415, IMG submission 187696) | Peat soil microbial communities from Weissenstadt, Germany - SII-SIP-2007 (SPAdes) (version 2) | ecosystem: Environmental > Terrestrial > Soil > Wetlands > Peat | place: Germany...
GAATACGGTTGGAAGCCCGGCGCGGTTGTCAACGTAGGTATCAAGTCCGGCAGCAACGCCTACCACGGAACAGCGTACGCCTACGGCCGCACCAGTTCCTGGGACGCCAACAATTTCTTCAGCAACGAAGCAGGCCAGCCCCTTCCTCCTCTCTCGCTTGAACAATACGGCGCCAGCGTCGGCGGTCGCATCATCAGGGACAAGCTGTTCTTCTTTGGCAATTTCGAATCCCAGCAGTACAACGTCGGCAGCCCATTCGTCCACAGTGTCCCCTATACTGCGCCTGGCACGGGAAACGCAAGCGGATCGAACAACCTGATCGGCGCTTGCCAGTACGCGATGGCAAATGGCGGCGTCGCCGCGCTAAGCGCGCAGTTGGCTGGCCTGAGCAGCACCTGTACCCCACTTTCCAATTACCCTGGCCTGTTCCCCGCCAGCTCCACCGGAACGTACGCCACGGCGCTTGCCAGCTCGAACTCGATCTTTGCTGGTGTTGGCAGGCTGGACTACCGCATCAATGACAAGAACTCACTCAACGGGATGTTCTTCCAGAGCCCCGGCAGTGGCACATTCGTCGACGCCCCCGCTTCCGAAATAGCGCAGCAGTGGCTGACAACGCAATACGCCCGTTCGCGAGTCATGTCCGGGAACTGGGTTTACGTTGCAACTCCGGAGATTGTGAATTCGCTGCGCGTCGGCTGGTCTAATTACCACCAGATCTTCGGAACGCCCGATGTTGGGGAAAACCCTGCCAACTACTCCTACAACGGCGCCACCTACAACATGTACACCGGGCAGACCGATCCAACGTTCGGCGGTTTCCCTCGAATCCAAATCAATGGGTTTCCCAGCTTTCAGTTGGGTGGGCCCGCCAGTTGGCCCAAGATTGTTGGGCCGGACAGCGTTTATCAGATCACCGATTCCGTTTCTGTTCAGAAGGGCAACCACGCGCTCAAGTTCGGTGGAGAAATTCTCTTGAATCGGAGCGACGACAACGTCACCAGCAATAATAAGGGCCCCCTGTCGTTTAAGAACCTGGATAACTTCTTCCTTGGCAACCTCAAGACCGCGCGAATTACCAGTGGGGATACAGCCCGAAGTTTGCACGACCAGGGTTACGCCTTGTTCGCCCAGGACGACTGGCGTCTCACCAAGAGGCTGACCATCAACCTCGGCTTACGGTATGAACTGACCACTGTGGTGAACGCTAACAAAAATTTGCTCGGGAATTTCTTGCCGGGGCAAGGACTATACCAGGTGGGAAGCTCGCAACTCGGCAGCGTCATGAATGGCGATCATAAGGACTTCGCCCCTCGTGTCGGCTTCGCTTGGGACGTGGCCGGAAATGGCAGGACCGTGGTCCGCGGCGGCGCCGGCGTCTATTACTCGCAGGCCAGCTTCGATTCGTTCATGTCCGTCGCCAACTTGTTCGGCTTGCGAACTATCCCGACCGGCGTACCGCTTTACGCGAATGGCAATCCGACGCCGACAACTGCCGGTGGAACCATCAACGTTGCCACCATCAGTTACTCGGGCTCCTCGCTGGGCTCGGCTACTACGCCGGGAAGCGTTGCCTATGGGTATGCGAACAACAGTTCGAGTATCCCGATTTACTCCCTCAGTTCGGCTTGCGGCGATGGCACCGTGACGCTAGCCACCGGTTTCACGCCCCAGCCCTGTTCCATTCTTGCCGTCGATCGGAACCTCAAAACCCCTTACGTAGCTACCTATAATTTGGGTATCTCACGGGCCCTCACCAACAATCTTTCGCTCGAAGCCACCTATGTCGGCAACAACGCTCAGAGATTATTCGGCGTAACGGACCTGAATCAGCCTCAAAATGTTGGAGGGTTTAGCGCCGGTTGGGGGAATCCGGCGGATCCGAATAGCGCCGCTGGACAATGTCTTGCCAGCGCTTCCATGGGATACAACAATTGCAACGTGAACGGGGCGGCCGAAGTTGCAGCCCAGCCTTACAACAAGCAGTTCCCGTATCTGAACTACATCAACTACCTGCAGAATAACAACATCTCCAATTACAATTCCCTCCAAGTAGCATTGACGCAGCGCCAGCAGCACGGCCTGTCCTACGTGATCGGCTATACCTATTCCCATGCCCTCTCCGAGAACCCGGACAATTGGAGCTATTTCGTGCCGATCGAAAGTCAAAATCAGAGGTCAATGTACGGTAATAGCATGTTCGACATACGGCATCACTTCACCGCCTCCGTGACTTACTTGATTCCGGGAAAGAAGACTCGCAGCCAACTCCTGGACGGCTGGTCCGTTAATTCCATCGTCCTGGTGCAAAGCGGCGCTCCCTGGGGCATCAACGACCTCACCACCGATTTCACCGGGACGAATGAGCTTAATAACCCACTAGGATCAATCGGCGAACAGTGGAATTTCTTCGGCAACCCGAGTGATTTCCAGACAAGAAAGTCATTCAACGACACCAATGGAGGCGCCACCGGGATTCCGTATTTCCCAGGCACCAGCAATCCGACTTGTCTGGCTCAGTCTGAAGCAATGGGACCGCTGGCCGTGGCATCCCTCACGAACCTCGGCTGCTATGCCAACGGTAAGTCGTTTCTGGTCCCTCCTGCTTATGGAAGCTTTGGCACCACCGCTAACAATATGTTCCGCGGGATGCCGTACTACAACGTGGATTTTTCGGTTACGAAGGCCATCAGATTTGGGGAGCGCCTTACCGCTCAGTTCCGCGCCGAATTCTTCAACATCTTCAATCACGCGAACATTGCCAACCCGTACGGTGGACCCGGCGGCGGCAATGGCTTCACCGATCCCAGCGGCACGGCCGGCGCGGGTTTCGGCTTCCAGAATTCGACGCCGGACGTGGTCAGTTCCAACGCCGTACTCGGATCGGGTGGCCCTCGCGCCATCCAATTAGGCCTGAAACTGATCTTCTAGGAGTCATTCGCAGAGTAAACTCCGATCACATCCCGATAGTTGACGCGCCGCCGCTGAGCAATCAGCGGCGTTCGTCGTTAGCGGAACGCTCTAGAGCGGCGTCCCCCAACAAGATCAGCTTAAACGCGTGATAGGCACGCAATCGCTTGACTTTCTGCGCCGCTAGTGGTATATCGGCTTAGATCTGTTTGGGTGAGTAACTAAGGGAGGCCTCCATGTTGAGTTGGCTAGGCTACGGTGTGCCGAAGGGGATTGGCACTACCAAGACTTATTCCATTGCGGGCGCTGGCTTGTTGTTGTTTCTAGCGTCCGTTTCACTGCTTGCGCAGGGCAACCTGGGACGTATCCAGGGAACCGTGACCGATCAGACCGGCGCAGCGGTGCCCGGCGTGACCGTGACGATCATCGACGTCGACCGAGGCGTCGAGCGCACTCTGACCACCGATTCCTCGGGAGAATACAATGCTCCCAGCCTGGTCCCCGGCAACAAGCGCATTCGTGCCCAGATCATGGGCTTCAAGGTAAGTGAGCAAAGCGGCATTAAGCTGGAAGTGGGACAGGAACTCCGCCAGGACGTGGTGCTCACGCCCGGCGAAATCAGCGAGAAGATCGAGGTCACCGCAGCCCCTCCTACCATCGATACCACGAATGCCGAACTGGGCGGGACGATCGAGAATAAAGTCATCAACGATCTGCCGCTGAACGGACGGAACTTCGAGAACCTTCTGGAACTGCGTCCCGGCGTCACAAAGTATCCCGGCGGCTCCGGCTGGGCCAACAGCACCAACGGCGGACGTCCCCACGATAATTTCTTCATGGTAGATGGCATCGACAGCAACGATCCCTGGATGGCGCAAAGCGTGATGAACGCCGTCATGGCGGCCGGCGACGCGGGAACGATGCTGCCGATCGACGCGATTGATGAATTCAAGACCAACCAGAACCCAAGCGCCGAATTTGGCTGGAAACCCGGAGCAGTCGTCAACGTCGGCGTCAAGTCCGGAAGCAACACCTTCCATGGTACCGGCTACGCCTATGGCCGCGACGGTAATTGGGATGCCGCCAATTACTTCTCCGGGGGACTGGGGCCGCTACCAGTAGAACTGGAACAATACGGCGGTAGCGTCGGTGGCCGCATTATACGCGACAAGCTCTTCTTCTTCGTAAATTACGAGTCGCAGCATTACAGCGTGGGCACTGCAGCCCAACATACGGTTCCGATCACGTCCCCCAACTCAACGGATCCCAATAGCTTGACCGGCGCCTGTAATGCCGCTCTATCGGCTGGGAAGCTCAGCGCCCTGAGCGCCCAACTCGCCGGACTGAGCACCTCGTGTGCGCCTTTGTCCAACTTTCCGGGCCTGTTTCCAGTCAACAATACTTCCTCCACAACCCTCAATACATCGTTGGCCAACGTCAACGATATTTACGCGGGTGTGGGTAAAGTGGACTACCACCTGAACGACAAGAATACATTCAGCGGGATGTATTTCATCAGCCCCGGCAACGGCACATTCGTAGACAACCCTATCATTCAAATCAACCCGCTGTGGCTCACGCAGCAATACGCGCGATCCCAAGTGGGGTCCGGTAGCTGGACCTGGGTGCCGACTTCCAGTATGGTGAATTCGCTGCGAGTTGGCTACTCGCATTATTTTCAGGTGTTCGCGAGCCCTGACTCCTCCGAGAACCCCGCCGCCTACAAATACAACGGCAGCACGTACAATTTTTATACAGGCCAGACGAATCCCGCTTACTACGGTCTCCCCGCAATCCTCTTCCAGGGAGGCTTTCAATTCCAACTGGGCGCCTCCTGGCCCAAAACCGTAGGACCGGACGGCGTGTGGCAGATCACGGATAGCGTTTCGTGGCTCAAGGGCAAGCATGCCATTAAGTTCGGCGGCGATATTCTCGTCAACAAGAGTACCAACAACGTTACCTCTAACACCAAAGGCCCACTCCGGTTTAGGGGCATCGATCCCTTCTTCACCGGCGACATGAGCCGCGCGCAGATCAGCGCCGGTAACTTCTTGCGCCACTTGCAGGACCAGGGCTACGGAGTATTCGTTCAGGACGATTGGCGCATCACGCCACATGTCACGATTAACATGGGGTTGCGCTACGAACTGACTACGGTTTTCACCGAGAGCAATAACCTGGTAGGTAACTTCGATCCGAATCAGGGACTGGTCCAGGTTGGCAAACAGATCGGTTCGCCGTTCAATGGCGATCACAAGGATTTCTCCCCGCGTCTCGGGGTGGCCTGGGATGTGTTCGGCAACGGCAAGACCGTCATTCGGGCGGGCGGCGGAGTTTACTATTCACAGTATAGTTTCGACTCGTTTAATGCGATCGGTAACCTGCTCGGCATGCGTACCGTGCCGACCGGCGTCAATCTTTACACCAATGGCAACCAAACCCCGTTCACCGCCGGCGGCACTATCAACCTGGGAGCCATTACCTTTAGCGGTGGTGCGCTAGGATCACAGACGACGCCTGGAACGATCAAGTACAACTGGGCGAACAACGGCCCCAACAATCCGTTGTATTCCGCATCCCCAGCCTGCGGCGACGGCTCAGTTACCTTGCCCTCCGGCTTTACCCCGCAGCCGTGTACCATTCTGGGTGCGGATCGCAATATGCGAACCCCCTATGTCGCCAAGTGGAACTTGGATATCCAGCACGCCATCACCAACGATCTCTCGCTGGACGTTGCTTATGTCGGCAATAAAGCCGAAAGATTGCTGGGAATCACGGACCTCAACCAGCCGCAGTTGGTTGGCGGCTTCAGTCCTGGTTGGGGAAACCCGGCGAATCCCAACAGCCCGGCCGGACAATGTCTCGCGAGTGCTTCGGCCGGCTACAACAATTGCGCTCCGGACACTAACGCGGAGCAGGCCGCTTCTCCATTCAACGCCAAGTTTCCTTATCTGGGGATGATCAACTGGCTGAGCAACAATAACTACGCCAATTACCACGGTCTCCAGGTTGCTCTCACCCAGAGAACCTGGCACGGAGTCTCGTATGTCCTGGGCTACACCTATTCGCATGCCTTGTCGATATCTCCCGACAACTGGTCGTTCTTGGCGCCCATCGACAGCAACAATACCAAGGCGCTCTATGGCAACAGCCAGTTCGACATCCGCCACCACTTCACGTTCTCAGTTACCTATGCGATTCCCGGCCTCAAGACGCCCGGACAGATCCTCCAAGGCTGGTCGCTCAATTCGATCATTAATCTGCAAAGCTCCTTGCCCTGGGGTGTGACTGACCAGACCACCGACTTCAGCGGCACTAACGAAGTCGCCGCCGCAGCCGTCAATGGCGAACAATGGGACTTCTTTGGAAACCCCAGCGACTTCAAGACCACCAAAGCATTCATCAACACCAACGGTGGGTTGGGTGGCATCCCGTATTACCCCGGCACCAGCAACTCGGCGTGTCTGGCCAAGTCGCAGGCCATGGGAGCATTGGCTGTGGCATCGCTCACCAACCTGGGTTGCTACGCCAACGGGGGTTCCGTTCTGGTTCCTCCCGCTTATGGCAGCTACGGCACCACGGCGCCCAACATGTTCCGCAGCTTCCCCTTCTACAACGTCGATTTCTCGATCACGAAATCCATGGTGTTTAAAGAACGCCTGACCGCCCAATTCCGCGCCGAGTTCTTTAACGTCTTCAACCACCCCAACCTTGCCAATCCATTTGGAGGTCCGGGGGGCAGCTCCTCTTACACCGATCCTTCCGCGGACGCGGGTGCCAGCTTCGGCTTCCAACCATTTACGCCCGACGTAGTCAGTTCCAACCCCGTCCTCGGATCGGGCGGACCCCGCGCTATCCAATTAGGCCTGAAGCTGATTTTCTAGACTAAAGCTGATATTCTAGACGGACGCAGACCACGGGGCCGGATTCCAAGTCCGGCCCTGCGTCTGCTAGAAGGAGGCTTCTATGGCTGCCACCACTGCTACCACCGCCGCATCTCGGCCATCCCAGAAAACACCGATTTACAAGAGCCTTTCGGCGCAGGTGCTGTTCGCGATCATAGTCGCCATCGCGCTGGGTTATATCAGCCCGGCCAAAGCCATCGCCATGAAGCCGCTGGGCGATGCGTTCATCAAGCTGATCACGATGATCATCGCCCTGGTGATCTTTTGCACCGTTGTCTCCGGCATCGCCGGGATGGAGGACATGAAGAAGGTGGGACGCGTGGGCGGCAAGGCGCTTCTCTACTTTGAAGTGGTTTCCACCTTAGCTCTTGTCATCGGCCTGATCGTCGGCAACGTGGTGAAGCCGGGCGCCGGATTCAACATCAATCCCGCAACACTCGACCCTAAAGCGGTAGCGTCCTATGCCGGTCAAGCCAAAGAACAAAGCGTGACCGACTTCTTGATGCACATCATCCCGAACACCGTGATCGATGCTTTCGCCAAAGGCGACATCCTGCAAGTGCTTTTGCTCGCCATTCTCTTCGGTTTTGCATTATCGATCGTGGGACACCGCTCGAAGCTGATCGTCGATTTGTTCGGAGCGCTGACCCACGCGGTATTCGGCGTCATCAACATATTGATGCGGCTGGCGCCCATCGGTGCCTTCGGCGCGATGGCCTTTACGATCGGCCGCTACGGCGTGGCATCGCTCGGACCCTTGGCGTTCTTGATCGGCACCTTTTGGATCACCTGCATTCTGTTCGTAGTGATCGTGCTGGGCGCGGTCGCATTCTTATCGGGCTTTAACATCTTCAAATTCCTGTTGTATATCAAGGAAGAGATTCTGCTGGTGCTGGCTGTCAGTTCCTCCGAGCCGGCGCTGCCGACTCTCATGGAAAAGATGGAGAGGCTGGGCTGTTCCAGGGCGCTGGTGGGGCTGGTGGTTCCCACGGGCTACACATTCAACACCGACGGCACCAGCATCTACATGACGCTGGCGGCGCTTTTCGTGGCCCAAGCCACCAACACGCACCTTACGTTGACGCAGCAACTGACGATCCTGGCGGTCGCGGTGCTCACGTCGAAAGGCGCAAGCGGCGTGCAAGGTGCGGCGTTCATCGCGCTGGTCGGAACGATGATGGTGATCCCCACGATTCCCGTGGCCGGCATGGCGCTGATCCTCGGAATCGATCGCTTCATGAGCATGTTCCGCGCGATGATCAACATGCTCGGCAACGGCGTTGCGACCCTGGTGGTGGCCCGTTGGGAGAAAGAGCTGGACCGGAAAACGTTGCAGGAGCAATTAGGCTAATCGGAGGTGGCGCACGCCCTCGTGCGTGCCGTGTCTGCACTCATGCGGACACGTTCTTTCGCGCCTTAGCCAACACGTCAGCGTGAGCATGAGGCGACACGCCACAGGCCGCGCGCCAGGACGGTTACCCTTCGCTCACCAAATGCTTCGCCGCCCAATCCGCGAGCGCCGGCGGACGCATCCCTCTCGGCCCCCCTGCATTCGACGCCTGAGCGTGGCCCGTGCCTTCCACCATCTCGCGCTTCGAGTTCACCGCCATTTTATATAGCCGTAACGCTCCCTCCGGGTCCATGATCCGGTCGTCCTGGCTGTACCCGATCAGCATCGGGCATTCGATCCGGTTGGCTCGGCCTTCCACCGTGTATTCCGCCAGCTTCTTGCGAGCATCCGACAAATCCCGTGCCCCGATGATCCAGCGCACGCGCTCTTGGATCGGTGGGTAGTAGTCGAACAGATCGCGCCCCAAATCCGACGACCCGCTGCTCATCAGCGCCGCGGCAATCCGCGATTCTCCGCTCGCTGCGCGCGGCACGCCGTACCCGCCCATGCTGATGCCCTGCATCCCAATTTTGTTCGCGTCAACGTCCGGACGCGTCGCCAGATAATCGATCATCGCCTTCGCGACGCGCTCCGTATCCGGTGGCAAATGCAAATCTTTTAGCCGCAGCGCGCCGCCTTGACCGGGGAAGTCCAGAGCCAGGTAAGCCATGCCGCGCGCGATGTAGCCACCGCCATTCATGATGGTGGCCTCAGCCATGGTATCCGCGCCCTGGAACGCAATTAGCGTTGGGAATTTCTTGCCCGCCGGTCCGTTCGGCTTTCTGAAATATCCATCCAGCATCTGCCCTTCGTAATTTACTTGCACGCGCTCGAACTGCGGCTTCGTTTGCTGCCAGGCCTTGTCGAACGTCTCCCGCATCTTTTTGTACAGCGGAAGCATGCGCGACTCGGTCACCGGCATCGGCCAACAGGCTTCTCGATAGAAGTCCGAAGCCCGGAGATAATACTGATTGGCGGTCACCTTGGAGCCCTCGCCCGCAAATTTCTCCGCTAGCTTCTCGTTCCGCTCCGCCACTCGCGTCCACTCGTCGATCCAGGAAGCCAGATTGAATGGCTTCATCCGCTGCGCCACCTCAAGTTGGTCGGGATCGCTGGTGTAGATCGAAGCGGATAGCCGGATTTCCAACTGGCCTCCGCCGGGTAGCCCTTTTCCGGGATACAGCTCTTCCTCGGCCCGTCCGCCCACCACTCCCAGGCGCCCTGCCTCCGAGCCTGCGTCCTGCGCGCGAGCGCGTGCTAGGAACGCTTGCGAAAACGGTGCAATCGCTGCTCCGATCCCGCCCAATTTCATCCAGCCTCTCCGGTTTAGCTTCGACAGTGACTCCATGCTCCAGCCTCCTTCACGTTGACGCGAATTTCATTGTAATCCGCAGTTTCCATCGAGTATACATCCAACCGCCGCCAGAGTGGTTGTAGCTCGATAGAGCTATACTTGTTTGAAACGGAACTACGTTACACTGCACGCCATATTCGGAGGCTGAATGATCCCATTCAGAGGGCTTGCGACTGTCATCTTTAGTTCCGCCCTGGCTTGGTCAACCCTGCCTTTGCCAGCCAAAGCACAATGGCTGAACTATCCGACGCCGGGCATTCCGCGGACCGCCGACGGTAAACCAAACCTTTCCGCCCCCGCTCCTCGAACCGCTGACGGCAAGCCAGACCTGTCTGGGCTATGGCGAGCCCAGAATGCTGCCTCGGGCGAAACGGACAAGGCCATGCACGCCATTCAGGCTCAGCCCTGGGCTCAGGCGCTATCCAAGAAACGCAAGGAAGCGTTAGGACGCGAAAGCATGGGCGTGTTGTGCCTGCCATTCGGTCCGCGGGCCGATTTCGGTGCAGGCAAAATCGTTCAGACGCCCGGCCTTGTGATGATGCTCTTTGAAGACCTCACCTACCGGCAGGTCTTCCTGGACGGCCGGCCGCTTCCCAAAGATCCCAATCCGGCCTGGATGGGATATTCAGTAGGGCATTGGGATGGCGATACGCTGGTGATCGAGAGCGCGGGCTATAACGATCGGACTTGGCTGGACGACGACGGCCACCCTCATTCCGAAGGACTGCGCGTTACCGAACGCCTGCAGCGGCCCGATTTCGGGCATCTGGAGCTCCAAAGAACTTTCGAAGACCCCAAGGCGCTGGCGCAGAAGTGGGTAATCCCCATCAAGTTCGAGTTCGAGGCCGACACGGAAATGCTCGAATATGTTTGCGCCGAGAACGAGCGCGACCGCGGCCACCTGGTCGGCAAGGCCTCCGATGACAAGAAGGTTGAGGTCCAGGTGCCGGTCGAACTCCTGAAGCAGTACGTGGGGACCTACGACTCCAGGCCGCCGATTCACCCCAACGATGCCGTGCCCATCGACATCAGCCTCGACGGTAGCCATCTGATGCTGGCCATGAGCGGCGGAGCGAAATACCCGCTTACCGCGGTCTCGCAAACCAAGTTCTTCTTTGAAGGCGCGCACGTCGAATTCGTCAAGGACGAACGCGGCCTGGTGACGCACATGCTCCTCCAGGCAGTGGAAGGCGACTTTAAGGCGCCCCGGAAATAGGTAGTAGTGTCTAGGGCCGAGCGCTCATGCGCTTCCGGCGGAGAAAGGCTATTCCGAGAATTCCGGCGCCACTCAGAAAGCCGATCGAAGCCGGTTCAGGCGTAGCAACGCTGCTGACTGTGCCCGAAACCAGTGTCCCGCAACCCGCACAAACGATTGTCGAATTGTTACTCGCGCCGCCATCCCCATACAGAAGATCGATGGTGCCGCCGGCGTTCGTCAACGGCGATTGAAGGTAAAGATTGATGTACTGATTCGTCGATCCATCATAAAAGTCTAAGTGGGTCAAATCCGGGAAAACGGAAATACTATCGCCGGGCGTGTATATGTCATCCGCTGGAGTATTCGATCCGGCAACGGTAATGTCCCAGCTGAGCAGATTGAGGCTTGGGTCGAGTTGGAACGTGCCAGTGGCGGTATTGGCCAAGGAATTATAACTGAAGGTCGCGTCCAGATTCCAGATCGTATCGGCCGACGCATAGGTGGCGAACCCGGCGACAACTCCCACAATGGCTAACAGTTTTGTAATCTTTCTCGTCATATTGTCCTCAATCTCGGAACGCAATAAGAGTAACACTATCAGCGTCGATTGCGGTCATGTTTTTGCCAGAGCGTCGCCGTAAGCCGTACCAGTACGATCGGCTCCCTTGCCCTGCGGGAGCCGGGGGGCGAACCATTCCCGTATACTAATACAAATGCGGAAAACAGCTCGATTCTCGGTGCTTTTTTGCATCGCGCTATTGCTGGCCCAGCTATCTTTTGCCGACGACAGCGCGCGCCTTCTTCGCGTCGATCACTACGTTCGGGTGCATTCCACGGTGCCTGCGATTGCCGGCCAGACTTCGCAGATCTACCTGCGCGAAGTGGTCCAGGCCGGGATCGCGCTGCGAGGATCGTCATCCGATCGTGTGGCGCTCTTCGTTCATGGCGCAGGTACGCCCGCTGAAGTCTCCTTTGATGTTCCCTATCAGGACTACAGTTGGATGGCCTACCTGGCGCACGCGGGCTTCGACGCATTTTCCATGGATATGACGGGCTACGGACGCTCCACCCGGCCCGCGCCGATGAACGACCCTTGCAATGTCTCGCGCGAGCAACAGGCCGGTTTCATTCCCGCGCTGATTCCGTCGCCCTGCTCGCCAAGCTATCCGCATCCGTTAACCACCATTGCGACGGACTGGAACGACCTGGGCGCCGTGATCGACTACTTGCGTTCGCTGCGTCGCGTCGAGAAGGTGAGCCTGGTGGCGTGGTCGCTCGGCGGTCCGCGCGCCGCTGGTTACACGGCACGGCATCCGGAACAAATCAGCCAGTTAGTGTTGCTCGCTCCCGCCTACAATCGTGCCGGCGCTGCCGATCCGCCCGCGCAGTTGCCGGCCGACGGAACCATGATGAACACGCAGTCCCACGACGAGTTCACCGCGAATTGGGAGCGCCAAACCGGTTGTTCGGATCAAGTGGACCCGGCCGCGAGCGATTCCGTGTGGGAGCAGATGATCGCATCCGATCCAGTCGGGGCGACTTGGGGAACTGGCGTGCGGCGCGCTCCGCAGGTCACGGTTTGGGGCTGGAATTCGGCAGTCGTCGCCAAGACTAAAACGCCGACGCTCATGGTCACAGGCGCCTACGATAAGCAAGTTCCCTCGGATCACGTCCGCGACTTGTACGCCGACCTTGGCGCCGAGCGCAAAGTCTTCATCGATCTGGCTTGCTCCTCGCACAACGCCATGTGGGAGAAAAATCACTTGCTCTTGTTTAAGGCGTCAGCCGAGTGGCTCACCAAGGGCTCCGTAAACGGCCAGCACGAAGGCATGTTGAAACTCGGATATTGAAGAATGCGAATCACTCGATTTTTGACCGCGCCACTGTGCATCTTCCTCGTTGCGACGCCCCAGGGACTTTTTGCGGCGGCCGCCGATCCGCCCGCTTTGGCCGGCTTCTCCGCCGATTCCGCGCGCACCGAGCGTGAAGCAGAGAATAAGTTCCGCGCGGTTCCCGATCGCGCCAACCTGCGCCAGTACATGGAGCGCCTCTCCGCGCGCCCCCACCACGTTGGCTCTCCGTACGACAGGGACAATGCCGAATGGATGCTGGCGAAGTTTAAGGAATGGGGTTGGGACGCACAAATAGAAAATTACGATGTCCTGTTTCCAACACCGAAGGAGCGACTGCTGGAGCTGACCGCGCCTGGTCATTTTACAGCCAAGCTGCGGGAGCCCCAGGTCAGCGTCGATCCAACCTCCGCGCAGCAAAACGAACAGCTACCGTCGTACAACGCGTATTCCATCGACGGCGATGTGTCCGCGCCGCTGGTCTACGTCAATTACGGCGCCCCGGACGATTACAAGGAGCTGGAACGTCTGGGAGTTTCGGTGCAAGGCGCCATCGTCCTTGCGCGCTATGGACAGACTTGGCGCGGCATCAAACCCAAGTTGGCCGCCGAGCACGGAGCCGTTGGTTGCGTCATTTATTCCGATCCCCGCGACGACGGTTATTTCCAAGGCGAAACGTATCCAGCGGGTCCCTTTCGCCCCGCCGACGGCGTCCAGCGCGGAAGCGTCATGGATATGCCGATCTATCCGGGCGATCCGTTGACACCGGGCATCGGCGCAACCAAGGACGCCAAACGCCTGAAGCTCAGTGAAGTGACCACTCTCACCAAGATCCCGACGCTTCCCATTTCCTATGGCGATGCGCAACCTTTGCTGGCAGCGCTCACCGGCCCAGTTGCGCCGGAAAACTGGCGCGGTGGCCTTCCGATCACTTATCGCGTGGGTCCGGGCGCCGCCAAGGTCCATCTGAAGGTGAGCTTTAATTGGGATACCAAAACGCTCTACGACGTGATCGCTCGCATTCCAGGCTCAACGTATCCGGACGAATGGATCATCCGCGGCAACCATCACGACGCGTGGGTCAACGGCGCCGAAGATCCCGTCGCTGGAACCGTCGCCCTGCTCGAGGAGGCTCGCGGCCTGGGCGCGTTGCTGCGCCAGGGCTGGCGGCCTAAGCGCACCATTGTTTATTGCGTTTGGGATGGCGAAGAGCCAGCTCTCCTTGGTTCCACCGAGTGGGCCGAAGATCATGCCGACGAATTACAACGTAAAGCCGCTGTCTATATCAACACCGACGGAAACGGACGAGGGTTCCTGAATGTGGCGGGCTCCCATACGTTGGAGAAATTCATCAATGGCGTGGCGCGCGACGTCAAGGACCCCGAGACGGGTCTCACCATTTGGAAGCGCATGCAGATGCGCCGGATCGAAGGCCCACGGGGGTCGGCCTCCGCATCGCCCACGCTACAACAGGATCGTCAGGATGCGCGCCAGCGGCCTGACTTGCGCATCGCCGCGCTCGGTTCGGGTTCGGATTACTCACCCTTCATCGACCATCTAGGCATTGCATCGCTGAACCTCGGCTTTGGCGGGGAGGACGAAGGCGGTATCTATCATTCGGTCTACGATGATTTCTATTGGTTCACCCATTTTGCGGATACGGAGTTCAGCTACACGCGGGCGCTTTCGGAAACCGTGGGGCTGGCCGTTATGCGCCTGGCGGACGCCGAAGTCATTCCTTTCGATTTCACCGACTTCACCGATACCGTCCGGCGCTACGTAGACGAGATTGAACGTCTGGCTCAAACCCAGCGATCCGACATCCTGGAGCGCAATCGCGAAATCGACGACGGCGTGTTCGCCGCCACCCAGGACCCTAAGCGCCCCACCGTTGCGCCTGCCAAGGAGCCGGTGCCTCCGTTCTTGAATCTCGTGCCGCTCCGCAATGGCCTCGCCGCATTGGAGCGCGCCAGTGACCAATATGATAAGGCGATGAACCACGCCATGGACGGCGACGCTGCGGGACCGGCGCGCGCGTCCTTGCCCGCGATCAACGCTCAGCTGATTTCGGTCGAACGCGCGCTCACGCTGGCGGATGGGCTTCCTGGCCGTCCATGGTACCGAAACCAGATCTACGCGCCAGGACTCTACACCGGTTACGGCGTGAAAACCCTCCCCGGCGTTCGCGAAAGCATCGAAGAAAAGCAATGGAAACTGGCCGAGGAACAGGCCGTGCGCGTGGGCAAAGTACTCGAAAACGCCGGAGAGAAAATCCAGTCGGCCGCCGCGGCGATCGGGCCGGCCGCTCCCTGAGGCTCCCTCGGCGGTATGCAGGAGGGCTTCCTCAAGCCCCAGTTTGCTCAATTTTTGGCTCTTCAGGGCCAGTATCCAGACCTTTCTTGCCACTCTTGCATGCAGGATCGATTTGATATATGATTTCTACGAGGCCGAGCGTGCGTATCATCCCGAAGACTATCGGTGTTGCCAGAGGTTGCCGGGCTATTTCGGGCCTGCTTGTCTCAGGAATGTTGGCTTCGTTTGCGCAAATTACGCCGACCGCGCCGCCTACTCACCGCGCGCTTCTCGACAAATACTGTGTTGCATGCCACAACGATCGCGCCAAAACCGGGGGCTTGACGCTCGAAAAGATCGACGTTGATAACGTTCCCGCGAACGCGGAGACGTGGGAAAAAGTGATTCGCAAGCTGCGCGTGGGCGCGATGCCGCCGTCCGGAATGCCGAAACCGAGTCCGTCAGATGTCAGCGCGCTCCTATCATCTTTAGAAACGTCGCTCGACAAGGCCTACGCCGCGAATCCGAATCCCGGCCATGCCACCCTGCACCGTTTGAACCGAACCGAGTACACCAACGCCATCCGCGATCTGTTGTCGCTGGATGTAGACGCCGCCACGCTGCTGCCGCCCGATGATGAAAGCTACGGCTTCGACAATAATGCCGACGTGCTCGGTGTGTCGCCCGTACTGCTGGAGCGCTATGTTTCAGCGTCGCGCAAGGTCAGCCGCTTGGCCATTGGCGACCCCACTCAGGGCGCAGTGGCGCAAACCTATCGCTCGCGGCCCGACCTTTCACAGGACAAGCGCGTCGAGGGCCTGCCGCTAGGAACGCGCGGCGGCCTGCTGATTCACTACAACTTCCCGCTCGACGGCAAGTACGCCATCAAAGTGGTTCTGGCGCGCAATACGGTGGATGTGATTCGCGGCCTTGAGGAAGCGCACCAAGTGGAGATTCTTGTGGACGGCGCACGAGTCTTTCTGGCATCCGTTGGCGGCACTGCGGACACCGAAGCGCTAGTGAAGAATCCGGCTGAAGCGCGATTGGCGATTGAAGCTCGCTTGCAAACCCGCATTCCGGTGAAAGCGGGCCCAAGAACCGTTGCCGTCACGTTTCTGCAGCGCAATGCCGCGGAAGACGACTACATTCTGGAGCCCTTTTTACGGACCACTCTTGACCCAGTCAATGAGGCGGGTCTCCCGCACATCGATCAGGTGGTGATCGAAGGGCCGTACAACGCAACTGGTCCCGGCGACACGCCCAGCCGCCGCAAGGTCTTCGTCTGCCAGCCGGCGAACTCGACCGAAGAAGTTGGTTGCGCCAAGAAGATTCTTTCGACGCTCGCGCGCCGGGCATATCGTCGTCCGGTCACGCCTCAGGACACAGAGACGCTGCTGAGCTTCTACCAGGCCGGCCGCAATAAAGGTGGCAGTTTCGACGCGGGCGTCGAACGGGCATTGCGCCTGATTCTATCGAGCCCCGAGTTTGTTTTCCGTTTCGAGCGCGATCCTGCGGCAGTCGCGGCGGGCTCGTCCTATCGCATCGACCATCTGGAACTGGCCTCGCGGTTGTCCTTCTTCCTGTGGAGCAGCATCCCCGACGACGAGTTGCTGAATCTGGCGGCCGCCGGCAAACTCAGCGATCCTATGACGCTTGATCTGCAAGTGCGGAGGATGCTGGCCGATCCGCGCGCGGCGGCGCTCGCTTCCAATTTCGCCGCCCAGTGGCTGTATCTGCGCAATCTGAAGAACATCGCTCCCAATCCCGACGATTTTCCCGAATTCGACGATAACCTGCGGCAATCCATGCTGACTGAAACCGAGATGTTCTTCGAAAGTGTCGTGAACGAAGACCGTAATGTCCTGGACTTGCTCAACGCTAACTACACGTTCGTCAACGAGCGGCTGGCGCGCCACTATGGCATTCCGAACGTCTATGGACCGCGCTTCCGGCGGGTCACGCTGGACGACGAAACTCGCCGGGGATTGTTGGGGCAGGGAAGCGTCCTGACCGTGACCTCCTATGCCACGCGCACCTCGCCGGTGCTGCGCGGCAAATGGATTTTGACGAATATTCTCGGCACGCCGCCGCCTCCTCCGCCGCCCAATGTTCCCGCGCTCCCCGGTAACGATGAGGGCGGAAAGGTCCTCTCGGTCCGCGAACGGATGGAGGCGCACCGCAAGAGCGCGGCCTGCGCGAGTTGCCACAAGATCATGGACCCGCTCGGCTTCTCGCTCGAAAATTTCGACGCGATCGGCAAATGGCGAGCCAAGAGCGAAGACGGCGCGCCGATCGACGCTTCGGGCGTGTTGCTGGATGGCTCCAAAGTAGATGGACCGGCCACGCTGCGTGCGGCGCTGATGAGCCGCCCCGAGGTTTTCGTTTCCACTCTGACCGAGAAGCTTTTGACCTACGCTCTGGGCCGCGGCGTCGACTACAACGACCAGCCGGCGGTTCGCGCCATTGTCGCGCATGCCGCCGCCGGCCACTACCGGTTTTCGGATCTGGTGGCCGGCATCGTGAAGAGCCCGCCATTCCGAACGAAAATCAAGAACGCGCCGGATACCACGAGTCTGCCGGTGAAGACTGCAACGCTGTTCAAATAATGAGGAGACGTCAACGATGATGATCGTCACCAAGAAGCACCTGTCCCGCCGCACGATGCTGCAAGGCCTCGGCGTGGCCGTCTCGCTGCCTCTGCTGGACTCCATGATCCCGGCACTCACGGCGCAAACCAAGACCGCGGCCAATGTCGTTCCGCGCGTCGGTTTCGTCTATGTCCCGCACGGCGCGGTGATGGACAAGTGGACGCCCATCGGCGCCGGCGCCGACTTCGAGCTTGGTCCGATCCTGAGCCCGCTCGCCAAGCACCGCAACAACGTCATCGTTCTAAGCAACCTGTGCCATCATCAGGCCGAAGCGTTGGGAGACGGCGGAGCGGATCACGCGCGCAGCAACTCCACCTGGCTCAACGGCGTTCACGCGAAGAAGACTGAAGGCGAGGATGTGCGGGCGGGCACTACCATCGATCAGATGGCCGCCGAAAAAATCGGTCAGGACACCCGTTTCCCATCGCTGGAACTGGGCACCGAAGACATGACCAGTCTGATCGGCGCCTGCGACGTCGGCTACAGTTGCGCCTACATGAATACCATTTCGTGGCGCACTCCCACTACGCCGCTGCCGATGGAGATCAACCCGCGCGTGGTATTCGAGCGCCTGTTCGGTGAAGGCGGCAGCTTGCCCGAGCGCCTGGCCCGCATGGACGAAGACCAAAGCATCCTGGATCAGATTACTTCAGCGGTTCCGCGCCTGCAAAAGGGCCTCGGGGCGCGCGACCGCACTCGCATGAACGAGTATCTGGAGAACATCCGCGAGATCGAGCGGCGCCTCCAGATTGCAGAGAAGCAAGCCGGTGCGCAAGTGGCGGTGCCGAACGCCCCGGTCGGCGTGCCGGACTCCTACGAAGAGCACGTGGCTTTGATGTTCGACATGCTGGCGCTCGCCTATCAAGCCGACATGACGCGCGTCTTCACCTTTATGATGGCGCGCGAGTTGAGCCAGCGCAGTTATCCGCAGGTCGGCGTGGCCGATCCGCATCACGCTACATCGCATCACCAGGACAATCCGGATAAATTGGCGAAACTGGTTAAGATCCAGAACTACCACCTGACGCTGTTCACGAAGTTCCTCGACAAGCTGCAAGCCACGCCGGATGGCGACGGCAATTTGCTGGATCACACCACGCTGCTCTACGGAAGCTGCATGAGCAACAGCAATCTCCACAACCACAATCCGCTGCCGACGCTGCTAGCCGGCGGAGGCGCTGGCCAACTAAAAGGCGGCCGTCACCTGAAGTATCCCGAGAATACGCCGATGTCCAATCTCTTGGTTACCCTGCTGAACAAGGTCGGCGTCCCCGCGGATAAGGTCGGCGATAGCACGGGTCTGCTTGCTGATGTCTAAAATGCGTTTTGTCCTGACGGGAGCATTGCTAGCCGTCGCCGCCTTTGGCGCTACCAACCCGCCCATCGCCGATGTTGCCATGAAGGGCGACATGGATGCGCTCCGCTCGCTGGTCAAACAGCATCCCGGTGATGTCAACGCGTCGCAACCGGATGGCTCAACAGCGTTGCTGTGGGCTGCCTACTGGAATGATGAGAAGGCCGTGGAAGCGCTGTTGTCTGCGGGTGCGAATGTCAACGCTTCCAACCGCGAAGGATTTACGGCTCTTTCACAGGCCTGCACCAATGGCAACGCCCCGATGGTGGAGGCGCTCCTGAAAGCAGGAGCCGACGCGAATTCCTTCCAAGCCGAAGGCCAAACAGCATTGATGACTGCCGCGCGCGCCGGCAACGCCCAAGTCGTCAAGTTGCTGCTCGATCATGGCGCCGAGGTAAACGCCAAGGAGAGCTGGCGCGGACAGACGGCGTTGATGTGGGCCACCGCCGAAAATCATCCCGCTGTCGTCGAGGTCCTGGTGGACCATGGCGCCGAGGTGAACGCCAAGTCGGCGATGTTCGATTTCCGCGACCTGAAGACCAAGCCCGGCGATGTCCCCATGCATTTCCCTCGCGGCGGTTTCACCGCACTGCTGTTTGCCGCGCGAGGCGGATTCACCGAATGCGCGCGCATCCTGCTCGATCACGGGGCCGACCTTGCCATCGGCGATCCGGACGGGACTACCGCTTTGATCCTTGCCATCATCAATGGCCACTACGACACGGCATCGTTCCTCCTGGACCAGAAAGCCGATCCAAATGCCGCCGACCAAAACGGTCGTGCGCCGCTGTTCGCCGCTGTCGACATGTACGACATGTACCAAAGCAACCGCCCTGCTCCCAAGGACAACGGGAAAATGGACAGCCGGGACATCATCAAAATGCTCCTGGTGCGCGGAGCCGATCCGAATGCCAAATTGACAAAGATGCTGCCGGCGCGCGCGGTCCTCGATTTTCCAGACAAGGACATGGGTGAGGGTGCGACGCCATTCCTCAGAGCCGCCAAGTCGTCCGACATTCCGCTGATGCAACTTCTGCTCGAAAAGGGCGCCGATCCAAAGCTGACGAACAAAGCGGGAGCGACGGCCCTGATGGTTGCGGCCGGGATGGGGTACCACAAGTCCATTCGGGGCGCGGAAAAGCCGATCGAGGCGATCCAACTGTGCCTGGACAAAGGTATCGACGTCAATGCAGCCACCGACCAAGGCGAGACCGCGCTGCATGCTGCAGCCGGGCAGGGGACGGATCAGATCGTGCAGTTCCTGGTCGATCATGGCGCCAAGCTCGACGCCAAGGACAAAAAGGGCCGCACGCCGCTGGATGTCGCGCTCGGCAAAGGCGCGGATGCCGTGGGCGTGGAGGTTCACCAGAGCACCGCGGATTTGCTCCGCAAGCTGATGGGACCCGAGGCTACTACGGCTACAACGCTGCCTCACGCAACTCACCCACCGCAGGCGGCCGAGGCGCGGTAGGTCGTCGGATGCGCCTGCGCGTCTGTCGCACCAGCGTACGAGACAGGCGATGAACCGCTCGATAATAACGCGCTTTCGCGGCGGGCACCGAAATCGAAAGCATGCGCGCCGTGTCGGCGATGTTCAGGCCGTCGATGGCCCGCAGCCGGATCATCTCTTTGTAACTCGGATGGAGCGACACTATGGCGTTTTGGACCAGCCGGGCGGTCTCGTTTTCCTGATACTGGTGATAAGGTGAATCGCTGGATGTGGCGCTCGCCAGCCTCTCCAGTTGATCGAAATCGAAGTAAGACGTACGCGAACGGAATTCCGTCCTCCGCTTGGTGCGCACCTCATTCACGGCGATGCTCATCAGCCAGGTCTTGAACTTCGACTCGGCGCGAAAATCGGCGAAATGAATAAAAGCTTTTACCACCGTCTCCTGGACGATGTCTTCGGCGTCAAATTGATTGCCGACCATTCCGTAGACGAAGCGGTTCAGCGCGAGTAAGTTGGGTTGGAGCAGTTTAGTGAAATCCTGTGGATTCGGCATCGCGTGATCGAACGTGCATGTTGGGTTCCGCCGGTAACGTGTTGATTCACCGAGCCGGGAACGCCCGGTGTGTCGAAGGATCGACCTGCTGTGTCGTCTCGTACCTCTTGCTCGGGCACTCCCGGCGCGTGCAATCGAATGGTTTTCATGGGTGACCACTCCCGAATCCCGCGGCTGTCAGACCGCTCAGGATGAATTGCACCGCGATCGCCATCAGCAGCAATCCCATGAATCGCGTCAAAATGTGGATGCCGGTGTCGCCCATTCGCCGGCCCAGACGATCCGCTGCGGCCAAGGTCCAGTAAGAGAGAAACGATGTCAGAGCCACGGAAATAATGATCGAAACCCGGTGCACCCAATTTGTCGATTGAGCCATCAAAGCGATCACGGTGGAAATCGATCCCGGCCCGGCCAGCATGGGAAGGCCCAGCGGAATGATTCCGACGTCGTCTTTCTCCATGGCCTGCTGGGTTTCCGACGGCGTCTCCTTGGTTTGGGACCGGCGCGCCTGGACCATGTCCAGCCCGATCAGGATCATGATTAATCCTCCGGCGATGCGAAACGCCGGGAGTGTGATCCCGAACATTTTGAAGATCAGCGTGCCGGCCATCCCAAAACCCGCCAATACCAGGAAACAGGTCCATGCGGCGCGTTTCGCCATGTGACGGCGCTGGTTCTGTTCCGCGTCGGCCGTCAGCACCAGGAAGGTCGGAATGGTGGCAATCGGGTCGACGATGAAGAGAATCGAGCTGAAGGCCAGCATCAGGAACTGAATGTGTTCTTGGATGGAGCCCAACATGGAAGGAGGCGCGGGCGCATCCGCGTCCGGTTCTTCTAGTGTCGCATCGTCTCGAATTGTCCGAATATGGACATCTGTAACTCTGGCGAAATCGAGGAGCGCGATACTGGTGGCATAAACGCGTGGCCCTTGTCATGCACGCACTCCGCAGGAGGATCGATGGCCGACAACAATCCGCAATACGATGCGCTGGTGGAACTGGCTCTGAATCTGCGATGGAGCTGGCATCATTCTAGCGACGAACTGTGGGGCAAGCTGAATCCCGAACTCTGGGAGCTGACCCAGAATCCCTGGGCTGTTCTTCAGGCCGCCTCTCGGAAGCGGCTGGCCGAGATCTGCGCGGATCCCGCGTTCGCCCGGAGGGTCGATGAACTCCTTCGAGAAAAGCGGGAGTCCCTCGAACACCCGACGTGGTTTCAGACCGCGCATCCCGGCGCTCCGCTGGGACTGGTCGCCTACTTCAGCATGGAATACATGTTGAGTGAAGCTCTACCCATTTACTCGGGCGGCCTTGGAAATGTCGCGGGCGACCAACTGAAATCTGCCAGCGACTTGGGCGTCCCCGTGGCTGCCATCGGGTTGCTCTACCAGCAAGGCTACTTTCGCCAGGAGATCGATTTCAACGGCGCCCAACACGCGCTTTATCCTTATAACGACCCGAGCCAGCTACCCGTCGCTCCGCTCCGTCGCCCGGACGGCGAATGGATGCGCATTCCGATAAATATGCCGGGCTTCAAACTCTGGCTGCGCTGTTGGAAAGTGGAGGTCGGAAGAACGAACCTCTATTTGCTGGATTCGAACGATCTCGCCAATCCTCCGGCATTCCGCGGCGTCACCAGTGAACTCTATGGCGGCGATGCGGACCTCCGCCTTAAGCAGGAGTTGATCCTTGGCCTCGGCGGGTGGCGTTTGTTGCGAGCACTGGGCCTCCGCCCTGAGATCTGCCACCTCAATGAAGGACATGCCGCGTTCGCGATCCTGGAGCGGGCGCGCAGCTACATGGCGGATAACGGCGTACCATTTGACGTGGCGCTCGCCGCCACGCGGGCCGGCAATCTGTTCACTACGCATACGGCGGTGGACGCCGGCTTTGATCGCTTCGCGCCTGAGCTGGTCAGCAAGTATTTCAAGGTGATCGCCGAAGAGCTTGGCATCGGCATGGAAGAGCTCTATGGATTGGGCCGCCGGAATCGGAGCGATTCCTCCGAGCCGTTCAACATGGCCTATCTGGCAATGCGCGGGAGCGGCGCCGTCAATGGAGTCAGCCGTCTGCATGGCGCGGTCAGCCGCCGTCTGTTCAGCGGCCTGTTTCCGCGCTGGCCGGAACGGGAAGTGCCGGTGGCGCACGTCACCAATGGAATTCACGTTGGAACGTGGGAATCGCCGGAAACGGATGCGCTTTGGGAGCGAGCCTGCGGAGAGAATCGCTGGTCGGGAGACGCCGCCAAGATTGAACAACAGTTCCGCGTGCTTCCCGACGCCGAACTTTGGCAACTGCGGACTAGCGGGTCCAGGGCATTTATCGAGTACACGCGCCGGCGCCTGGCTCGAGAGCTTGCCAGCCGGGGAGCGTCGCACGAAGACCTTTCTGTGGCGGAGCGGGTCCTCGACATTGACACCTTAACGCTGGGATTTGCCCGGCGCTTCGCCACTTATAAGCGGCCCAATCTTTTGTTGCGCGATCCGGAACGCTTGGCTCGTCTCTTGACGAATCGGGAGCGTCCGGTGCAGCTTGTATTGGCGGGGAAGGCGCACCCTGCCGACCTCGCCGGCCAAGCCATGATCCAGCAGTGGCACCAGTTCGTGATACGCCCCGACGTTCGGCCGCATATCGCTTTCCTGGCGGACTACGATATGCTGCTCAGCCAGCAAATGGTGCAAGGCGTCGATCTGTGGATCAATACGCCGCGGCGTCCCTGGGAGGCCAGCGGAACGAGCGGGATGAAGGTTCTCGCCAACGGCGGCATGAATTTGTCGGAGCTGGATGGCTGGTGGGCTGAAGCTTATTCTCCGGAAGTCGGCTGGGCGATCGGAGATGGGAAAGAGCACGGCGACGATCCCAATGTGGATGCCGCCGAAGCCGAGGCTCTGTATACTTTGCTGGAGCGCGAAATCGTCCCGAAATTCTATCAGCGCGACGAGCGAGGCATCCCCACCAGGTGGATCGCCATGATGCGCGAGAGCATGGCGCGGCTCACTCCGGTCTTCTCGGCCAATCGCACGGTCCGCGAATACACCGAGAGGCATTATCTGCCGGCTGCGGCGGCCTATTGCGCACGAGCCTCCGAAAATGGCAAAGCGGCTAAGGAGCTGCTCGAATGGCAGCGCCATCTAAGCGAGAATTGGGCCCACATTCGATTTGGGCAACTGCACGTTGAGACACGCGATGGTCAACATGTTTTTGAAGTCCAGGTCTATCTGGATGAGGTGAACGCCAATACCGTGCGCGTCGAACTCTACGCCGATCCGGCGGACGGGGATCAACCGGTCCGGCTAGTGATGCAGCGCGGGCATGAGCTTCTGGGTGCTCCGGGCGGTTACGCCTACTCGGCACCGGTGCCTGCAACACGCCCGCCGAGCGACTTCACAGCGCGCGTGGTCCCATTCAAAGAAGGTGCCTTCGTGCCGCTGGAGGCAACCCAGATTCTATGGCAGCGATGAGATACAGCTTTCTCACCGACACCTACGCGACCGAGCGCGTGAAGGTGATCAGCGTCTGGAGTGTGTTCCGCGATGACGAAATGCCGGTGCGCCCTAATTCATCCGATCCACGCGGTCGAAGCGTGCATGAGCAGATGGTGCACCAATGCGTGAGCGAGAACTTCTGGTTCCAGAAGATTCTTGGCATTGATGTCGGCGCGCCTCCGCTGCCGGCGCGCGAGGTGCGCTGGGAATTCATGGCGCGATACGCCGAGGACAGCGGCAAACGCCTCGCCGTATTGCGCGCCCAAGGCGAGCCCTGGTGGGAAGAAACCGTGCCCTTCTTCGATGTCCCGCGGTCCCGCGCCTGGGTGATGACGCGCCGCATGACGCACACTTCGCAACATCGAGGACAATTGCTGGCGATGCTGCGAATGCTCGGCCACGACCTGCACAGCACGTATGGACCCACGGCCGATACCGGCGGCTTGATGCAAAATCACGCGCCGACCATTTATGCTTACCGATCGTTGGAAGCCCTGCTCGAGGCCGAGGCGAAGGGCGGCGACAAGTCGGCTCTGCCGCCGCGCAGCGATAAACCAGTAACGGAACGGCCGTGAGCGCCGCCTATGCGTGGACCAGGTTAGCGTCCGCTTCCGCCGTTCGGCCTAGAACACGAAGCGCGGCGGATGCCACGTGCTCGGGCGTGAAGCCAAGGTGCCGGAGCACTTCCTCGCCGGGCGCGGACGCGCCGAAGCGTTCCACGCCGATGACTGCGCCCTCATCGCCGGCCCAGCGATGCCATCCGAGTGGCGATCCGGCCTCCACCGTCACGCGTGCTTTGATGCGCTTCGGCAAAACGCCTTCTCGATAGGATTCGTTCTGGGCCGCGAACAGGTCCCAACTCGGCATGCTGACCACGCGCGCCTTCACCGCATATTCCTCCAACTTCTTCCGCGCCTCCACGCACAACTGCACTTCCGATCCGGTCCCGATCAGAATCACATCGGGAGCGCCACCGTCAGCGTCCGCGAGAATGTAAGCCCCGCGCGCGACCCCCGGCTCCTTTGCAGTGCTGCGATCCAGATGAGGTACCGTTTGGCGCGTCAGCACCAGAACCGTCGGGCCATCACGCTGGACCGCGACGGCCCAGGCTTCGGAGGTCTCGTTTGGATCGGCGGGCCGGATCACAGTGAGGCCGGGCACCGCACGCAGCGCCGCCAGATGCTCGACAGGCTGATGCGTTGGACCGTCCTCTCCCAGCCCGACACTATCGTGCGTAAATACATAGATCGCCTTCAGACGGCTCAACGCGCCGAGACGAATCGCGGGCTTCATGTAATCAGAGAAGGTGAAAAACGTGGCGCTAAACGGTAGCACACCGCCATGCGCCGCCATTCCATTCACCGCCGCGCCCATGGCGTGTTCTCGAACGCCAAACGCGATATTACGCCCGGCGTAGCTCCACACACCGCCGACTGCGCCCAACGTCCCCGGACCGTACGCCTCTGGATTCTGGAAGTCGCCCCAGTTTTTCAACGACGTTTCCGTCGATGGGTTCAAGTCGGCCGATCCGCCGATGATATTGGGGATGTGCTTGGCGAGCGCGTTTAGCGCAGCGCCCCCTGCTACGCGCGTGGCTATCGGTTTATCGCCGGGCTTCCATTGCGGAAGATCCGCCGACCAGTTGCCGGGCAGCGCACCGCTCACCAGCAGCTCGAACTCGGCCGCTTCTTTGGGAAATTCTCGCCGGTACGCGTCGAACTTCTTCTTCCATGCGTCTTCCTCCTGCGCGCCGTCGGCAACCGCCTGCCGAAAATAATCGACGGCATCTTGCGGAAGGTAGAACTTGTCCGTTGTCGGCCAGCCCAGCGCGGCCTTAGTGGCTTTTAGCTCTTCTTCGCCGAGCGGACTCCCATGCGACGAGAAGTTGTCCTGCTTGTGCGGGCTGCCATAACCGATGTGCGTGCGGACCAGGATCAACGACGGCTTCTGATCCTCCGCCTGCGCCTCCTCGATCGCCTTCGCGACATCTTCGGTATCGTTTCCATCTGGAACGGCCCGCGTGTGCCAGCCATCCGCCTCAAAACGCCTGGCTACGTCTTCGGTGAAATCGATTTCGGTAGCTCCGGCCAGGGAAATATGATTCTGATCGTAAAGATAGATGAGCTTGCCTAGCTGCAGATGCCCAGCCAGCGACGCAGCCTCTTGTGTGACGCCCTCCATCAGATCGCCGTCGCCGCAGATGGCATAGGTGTAATGATCGATCAGCTTGTGGCCGGGCCGGTTAAAGCGCGCCGCGAGCCACGCCTCCGCGATCGCGAAGCCCACGCCATTGGCGAAACCCTGACCCAGCGGCCCGGTGGTTACTTCCACGCCCGGGGTTTCGTGGAGCTCGGGATGGCCCGGCGTCTTACTGTTCCACTTTCTGAAACGCTTGATCTCATCGAGTGACAGATCGTATCCAGTCAAAAACAATAGGCTGTACAAGAGCATCGAACCGTGTCCGGCCGATAGGATGAAGCGATCGCGATCGAACCAGCGTGGGTTGCGCGGATTGTGTCTCAGAAACCGCGTCCACAGCGTGTATGCCATTGCCGCCGCGCCCATTGGCATCCCGGGATGGCCGGCGTTCGCGTTCTGCACTGCGTCCGCCGACAAAATGCGGATGGTGTCGATGCAGCGATTTTCAAGTTCTCTGTCCGGCTTTTGACTCACGGGCCCTCCAAATAGAGTATGACGCGTGAGGTGGCACGATTTGGTCGTCGAGCTGGACCGTATCCGGCGTCGCTTTGAATCAGGCTTTAGCGCTTCGCCCGATTGGCGCCCGGATAGAGGACGATATGTGTTTTGCTGAAAGCCTGGTTGGGCGCTATGCCATCCGCCGACGCAGAGCTGGTGGCCGCACCGAGCGTCACGGCCAGGACAACCACGTTGCGATTGTTCGGGAAGGTGACGGATTTCACGGTTTTGGTGTTGGACAAATTGAACGTGTAGCCGTAAAGCATCATCGGGCGGGTGTCCCGTGTGCCATTGCTGTTATCGCGATACGGCATCGCGACCGCGTTGGATTCGCCGGTATAGCCCTGCGGCGTGCACCAATCGCTCAGGCTTTGAATAAACGACGCCGATGTGCCATCGGTATAGGACACCGTGAACCTCTGCCCAGTCTGATTCCCGTTCACTCCCGTAGCCAGCAGTTTCAGTGTGGTGTACTTACCGCCCGGCAGAGCCATGGTTGCGCTCGTCACCGCGCCAGGCGCGTTGGGCACCCCAAAATTGTAAGGGGCGCCGCCGGCGGTCCGCACGGTCCCGAGCACATTACCCGAATAGGCGCGGCCGCCGCCGTCCAGGCCGCTGGTGCTGAGGAAACGGGCGCCGTCGGTGACGACACCCATCACGTTGTAGGCCGCAGCCATGTTCACCCCGACGCTACCGGAACTCGGGGGCAACACGCTTAGGGCTAGCGTGGCGGTCTGGATGAGGCTGCCCGATTTTCCCGTGATGGTTACCGTGGAGGCGCCCATGGCAGCCGAACCTGTAACCGCCAGCGTCAGGAGGCAAGTGGCCGGTGTGGCGCCTGCGTTGAAGGACCCCACAACTCCACTGGGCAGGCCGGAAAAACTCACTGTTACGATGCTTGTAAATCCGTTCTGTGGCGTCAAAGTCACGGTGCTGCTCCCTGAGGAGCCCTGCGGGATGCTGAGAGCGGCGGGCGAAGCCGACAACGTAAACGTAGGCGGCCGGGCGATGGTGAGCGCGATGGCAGTCTTACTGGTCAGCGCTCCGGATGCGCCCGTGATTGTCACTGTCGCAGTGCCCGTTGCCGCAGTGGCGGCGGCTGTAAAAGTGATTGCGCTGGTGCGGCCGGCGGTGAGAGGACCCAAAGTCGCCGTAACGCCGGCTGGAAGTCCGGAGAAGGTCAGCGCCACTGTCGCATTGAAACTGTTCTGAGCATTGATCGCGATGGTACTCGCGCCGTTTCCGCCGGCAATGAGGCTCACGCTGGCCGGTGTTGCTGAAAGTGTGAAGGTCGGTGGAGCGGCGACCGTGAGGGCTATCGTGGCTTTGGTGACCGTCGCGCCCGCGCTGCCAGTGACTGTTACGGCCCAAGTCCCGGGTGCGGCGTTTCCCGCGGCACTCAACGTCAGCGTAGTTGTGCGTGTGGCGTTTGCCGGGCTGAACGTCGCAGTAACGCCCGCGGGCAGTCCAGCGATCGAAAAAGCGACGAAAGCGTTAAAGCCCCCTTGCGGAGCTACAGAGATCGTGCTGCCGGCGCTGCCGCCTGGAGCAACACTGAGGGTTGCGGGCGATGCTGCAATCGTAAAGCCCGTCGCGGCGCCCAGTGTCAGATTGATTGTCGCCGTGTTCCGCAGGCTCCCGGACGTTCCGCTGATGGTAATGATGGAAAGGCCCAGTGCGGCCGAAGCGGATGCGGTCAGCGTCAGCGTGCTAGCGCCGAGTGAATTGGCCGCGCTGAAGGACGCTATGACGCCGCTGGGAAGCCCCGACGCGGCCAGAGCGACGGTCCCGGCGAATCCGTTCTGCGGATTGATGACGACGGTGCCGGTAATTGCGCCCCCTGGCTTGAGGATTAGGCTCGCCGGCGTCACCGAGATGGAAAATGCCGGAGACGATGTTACCGCAACCGCCATCCTCACCATGCTGGTCTGGCTGCCGGAAGTTCCCGTGATCGTGGCCGTCGATGTTGCCGGCGCCGCCGAACTGCCGGCGGACAGCGTGAGCGTGCTGGTGGTCATGGCGCTGGCGGGGCTGAACGACCCCGTTACGCCCGCAGGCAATCCCGTTACAGCCAGGTTCACGGCGCCGTTGAAACCCTGCTGCGAGTTTACGGTGATGGTGCTGCTGCCGCTTGCTCCCGGCACGATGGAAAGCGTGGGCGTGGACGAGGATAGATTAAATGCCGGCGGATTCGGAGCTCCGGTCAAGCTGTTAATCAGGGGCTGGCCCGCCGGACTGCCCCATCCAGTCGCCAGATCGTATCCGGGCAGCGCGCTGAAGCCGTTATTCCCGGTGATGATGTCATGTAGATCGCTCTGGAAACTTGAACCGGCGCCGATGCTGTAGATGATGGGGTTGAGGAACCCGACACGCGGCTTTTGGTTCGCCGCCGCCTGCTGGTTCGCCAGGGCGATGAAACCGGCCCACAAAGGAGCCGCGGCGCTGGTGCCGCCCACCTCTACCCGCTGCCCGTTATTACAGATCAGAAATATTTGGGTGTCGGCGATCAGTGCGACGTCGGGAATGTTGCGCATGGTGGCGGAGCCGCCGGCTGTGGTCATATTGATCGACTGCTGATAGCTGGGAATCGGCCAGGTGGTGCTGACCCCGCCGCCCGAGTCCGGCCACGCAGTCTCCGATTGCCACGGCCCCCCCGCGCCGGCGGTCGTCAAACTGGTGCCGCCGACCACTGTGACGTTCGGATCGTCGGCGGGCGGCATGATCGCGCCATGGTAGGCTCCATTGTCACCCGATGCCTGGAACATCGACTGCCCTTGCGCAATCATCTCCTTGAATATCTGCTCCGTCGTTGCATCGGTCGGGCTGAAGCACCAGGACGAACTCAGCTGGCTCGCCAGGTTGTCGGTGGCCATCCGATTCAGCACGTCGTTCCAGTTGGTCCCTTCGTACACGATGATATTGGACACGCCGGGCGCCATGTAGGCCGCCATCATGATATCCAGTGTTACTTCGACGTTCCCGCTGCCCGGCGCGCCGTTGAAGCCATCCAGCAGGACCGTTTGCACCGGCACCGGGGCCAGACCCGCCTGCGTGAAATTGGCCTGCACATCGCCGGCGTAAAAACCGTCGAGCTCGAAGAGCCCGATCGACTGGCCGACGCCGTTGAGCGCGACCGATGGCGCGTAAGCGGCTCTGAAATCGGTGCCGGCGAAAAGACCGCTGGGGCCCGAACCGGTCGTCAGCGGTAGCGCGCCAGTAAGAGGACGCGACTTGAGATCCATGGGATGCGGGACGACGAAGTTATCCAGGCCCGTGACGCTCAGAATCGTTACGCCTGCGTCGAGCGACGGATCCCGGTCCGGTGCGAAGAAGGTGCCGCGAGTGGAGTGACTCCAGTACATCATGTTCACATGAAACGTGCTCTCGATCTGTGTCACCGTCCCGCTGACATCCAGGATCATACGATTGGGATGAGTGCCCGTTACCGACAGGCCGTTTGCCCGCATGTAGTCCGCGAGAGCCTGGTAATCCTCTTCCGATGGGCCGAAGCGCTCGGCAAACTCAGCCGGAGTCAGGTACTGGCGGTAGTTCGGACTTTGGGGAGTGGCAAGCTCCTGCAGAAGCTTGTCAAGTTCCGTCTGATTTCGCAAGGGCAGTCCGACCGCCAGACGCATTGGGGTGGCAGCAGGGACCCGGTTCAAAGCCTTGGAATGGGCTACCGCCTCCGGTACCTGGCCTTGCAGCACTTGTCTGCCAGCGGCTGGAATGGTTGCCACAGTTAAGAGGATCGCCGCACCGATCAAGACTGCACTCATCTGGCTGCGGACTGGTTGCCCGGAGTGCGTCCTGCTTACAAACCACATGGTATGATTCCTTGCCCGAAAGTTCCGGGCGCCCGCATTGGAAGCTGCGTACAAAGACACGCGGCCCTCCAATGGGCGCCGTGGGCCCAATGACTGACTTCCCACGTATTTCTTATCGAGCGGGGAAAGAACTTCTGCGGGCGAACTGGGCCTAGCGCTGGTTCGAAAAAAGCCCTAGCTAAGCGACAACAAAGGTACTGTTCGCTGGTACTTGCGGAGAAAACCGGCTTCCCGCGGCGGCTTGGTATGGAATAGCGGCCGGCGGAATAGAACGCCGGATCACTCGGGTTGGCGCAGGTACTTCACCGTGTGAACGTATCTTCGTGCCAGCTCTTCAATCCAATCCGCCTCGCGGATGGTGATGGCGCGCGGCGGGATCAAGTCGGTCCCGATACCCACGGCAGTGGCTCCCGCAGCCAGGTATTTGCCGGCGGTTTGCTGGTTGACGCCTCCGGCCGCGATGAACGAAACGTTGGGGAAGGGACCTTTCAAAGCGTGGAGGTAATCCACGCCGCCCACCTGGGAGCAGGGAAATATTTTGACGAAGTCGGCGCCGGCTTTCACCGCTGCCATGATTTCGGTGGGCGTCAGAGCCCCAGGCATCGCGATCACCCCGGCTTGCACGGTGAATTCGACAATTCCCAGATCCAGTCCTGGGCTGGAAATGAATTTCGCTCCCGCGGCTAGGCAAGCCCGCGCTGTTTCTAAATCCAATACGGTCCCCGCGCCCACCAGCATGTGCGGATGTTTCTTGATCAGGTGAGCGATCACCTCAATCGCCTTGGGAACTGTCATGGTAAGTTCCACGATGGGAAGCCCACCGCGCGAAACCGCTTCAGCGGCGAACAGCGCGTCCTCGGCGTTCGCGGCACGAACGGCCGGTACGATCGCGAGCTCCTCAATCCGTGCGCGAACCTGTTGCTTGGTCATCGATCCGTTGATCCTCCGAGTTCAGTATGGATTGTAGCGTTGCGTCAGTGCGCTTCGTCCAGCGATGTTTTCCGGCGCCCAAAGCACGGCTCCTTCGCGTGGGACCGGGGACGGGTTTCATGACTTTTTAATGCCCAAAGCTCTACAAGTGAGAAAGGCTGCGAAAGTCAGCCGGACTTCGGGCGGTGACAAAATGGTAAAGAGGAACATACTTTAGCATGTCGCTGCCGAAGGTGCGCCGTTGAACGGCGGCTTAGCAAACGTAATCCGCACGCTGCGATCGAAGTGTGTTCCCCTGCTCCCCTGTTCTCTTTCGTTAATGGGCGTCTTATTATGCACCTGGATCTCGTTCCGGCTCGGCCAGAATCTGGCGTCCGTCGGATTCTTCTACCTGGTCTGCGTCGTTCTGGCCGCGGTCTACGGGGGATTCTGGCAAGCGACGTTCATTTCGGTGATCTCCGTTGCTTGTCTCGACTACTTCTTCAACGAGCCGATCTTCAGTTTCAGTGTCGATAGGGTCTCGAACTGGGTTGAGCTGGGCGCATTCGAGTTCACCGCTCTGGTCATCAGTCAACTCTCGAACCGGGCCCAGCTTCGGGCTCTAGAGGCCGATGCGGAACGTCGCGACACGATACGTCTCTACCAGACGGCGCGCCGCATTCTGCTTTGGGACGGCCGCGGCAATCCGGGCGAACTGGTTGCGTCGCTCATTCGAGAAGTATTTGAGCTTCGTGGCGTTGTGTTGTTCGATGGTCTCTCGGGCTCGCTCTGTGCGAGTGGCGACCCCGCGCCGGGAGTCGATCAACGAACCCGCGAGGCATACCTTATGGATTCGGACACCTTCGAATCCGCGGAGAAGAGTTGGTTCTGCGTTCTTCGCCTGGGTGTGCGGCCGGTGGGCTCCTTGGCATTGTGCGGGACCGAAATGACCCGGCTCACCGCCACTGCATTAGCGTCGGTCGCCGCGATTGCTCTCGAACGGGAACGCACCCTGGAGAAACAGAATCACGCCGAGGCCGCCCGGCAGGCGGAGCAACTGCGAACGGCGGTACTAGACGCCCTCGCACACAAGTTTAGGACTCCCCTCACGGTTATTCGGACCGCGAGTTCGGGTCTTCCAGCGGCGGGCGAACTGTCCGAACTACAAACGGAACTCGTCAGTTTGATCGATCAAGAGGCCAAAAAGCTGAATGATTTGTCGTCCCGCCTGCTGGGAGCTCCCAATTTGGATTCCGCGGAGTTTGCGCCACAACCGGAACCGCTGCTGCTTTCCCGGTTGATGAAGGCCGCTATTCAAGAGCTGGAGCAGCAGGGGGACCGCGATCGATTTCAGGTAACGGCCCCGGTCCCGGAGCCGCCGGTATTTGCGGACCGCGAGTTGATTCTAACGGCGCTTGCCCAGCTCATTGACAACGCCCTCAAGTACTCGCTGCCGGGATCTCCCATCGATATCCGGTTGAGCGTCAAGGAAGGCGCGGTGGTCCTGACGGTGCGAAGCCGAGGGCTGGTCGTAGCGCCGGCCGATCGGGAGCGCATCTTTGAGCGATTCTACAGAGCGCCGGGAGCGCAACACTGCTCGGTCGGCACCGGCCTGGGGCTATCCATTGTCAAAACGATTGCGGCGGATCATCATGGACATGTTTGGGCGGAAGGCGAACCGGACTATGGGACGAAATTCTCGCTATCGCTTCCCCTGGGGTAAGAGCACGCGCAGTTTCCGGCCCGGCGTCAGTGAGCTTCTTCCAGGCTTACTTCCGCCGCCGGAAGTGCGTCGCCCGGTCCTGCAAACCACACATACAACGCCGGAAGGAGGAAGATGCTCATGATGAGCACGGCCATGAGCCCACCGACAATGACCATTGCGAATGGCCGCTGCGAATCTGAGCCGATGCCATGCGATGTGGCCGCCGGAACTAGTCCGAGCGACGCAACCAGCATGGTCATCAGAATGGGGCGGAATCGCAATACCGCGCCTTGCTGCACCGCCTCCTGGACTGAATGCCCGCGGGCGCGCAGTTGATTGATGTATTCCAGCATGATTACACCTGTCATTACGGAAACTCCGAACAGCGCCAGGAATCCGATGCCGGAAGAGACGCTGAAGTTCGTGTTGGTCAAATACAGCGCCGCAATGCCGCCGATCGGGGCCATCGCAACCGTCACCAAAATCAGGCTGGCCCATTTCATCGAGCCGAACATGGAATACAGGATAAAGTAAATGACAACCAGGGTGAGAGGGATGATCACCATGAGCCTCTTCTGGGCGCGCTGCTGGCTGGCGTATTCACCGGCCCAATCGATGTGGTAGCCGGACGGCAGCTTTACCTGTTGATCCACCTTTTTAATGGCTTCCCCAACGGCTCCGCCCAGGTCGCGTCCGCGGACCCCGTACTTGATCGCGATGTACCGTTGATTTCCCTCGCGATAGACTTCGGATGCTCCGTCGCTCACCTCGATGTTGCACAGCTGCGAGAGGGAAACTCGTTCCCCGGAGGGTGAAAGCAGGCGAATACTTCGGATGGCTTCTTTGGAATCGCGGTAGTCCGGCAGATACCGCATGACCAAGTCGTACCGCCGTTCGCCTTGCAGGACCTGGGTTAGAGCGTTGCCTCCCACGGCGGTTTGGACGGCATCCTGGACATCGGCCACGTTGATTTGATAACGCGCGGCAGTATCGCGGTCGACGGTGACATTCAAGTTGGGCTGGCCGAGCACACGGAACAATCCGAGGTCTTCCACTCCTGGCACGGTGCGCATTACTGCCACGATCTGATCGCCCTTTTCCTCAAGCGTTCGCAGATCTTCGCCATAAACCTTGATGGCCAGTTCTCCCTTTACGCCGCTGACTGCTTCTTCCATGTTGTCGGAAATGGGTTGTGAAAAATTCCAGATCACGCCTGGAATCTTGTCCAGCTCGCGATTCATGGCGGCGATCAGCGCGTCCTTGTTTTGGTGGAACACCGGGCGCCATTCTTCCTTTGGTTTCAAGCCAACGAAATACTCGGTGTTGAAGAAACCCGTGGTGTCGACGCCATCGTCCGGGCGGCCGACCTGGCTCGTCGTCATGGTGACCTCGGGGAAAGAAGCGAGAATCACCCGAACCTGATTGGCGAGACGAATGCCTTCGGAGGGTCCGGTACTCGGCGCAAGGGTGCCGCGCACCCAAATGGCGCCTTCGTCGAGATGAGGAAGAAATTCCGAACCGATGGTCGTCGCAAGGAAAACGGAGCCTGCGAGAGTCCCCACGGCTGCCGTCAGGGTGACCCATGGCCAGCGGGTAGCGACGCGGAGAGCTCCCGCATAACCTCGGGTCAAGAGTTCCATAAGCGGGTTGTGCCATTCCTTCGTACCTCTCGGAAAGACTAGACTCGCCAGCACTGGCCCCATGAACATGGAGAACAACAACGCGCCCAGAAGCGCGAATGCCACGGTCCATGCCATCGGTTTGAACAGACGGCCTTCCACTGCCTGCAGGGTAAAAATCGGCACGTAGGCCACAATGATGATCAGGATCGAGTAGAAGACCGGCCGCTGTACCTCGTGGGCGGCGCGGCTGATCTTTTGAGGCACCGTCTCGCTGATTTCCTGGCCGCGATGGGACAAGAGGCGTACGATATTTTCAACCATGACAATCGCGCCTTCCACAATCATTCCGAAGTCGAGCGCGCCCAGCGACAATAGGTTGGCCGGAATGTGGCGGAGGCTGAGACAGATGGAGGCGAACAACAGCGCGAACGGAATGGTCAGCGTCACAATCAACGCGCCACGAACGTTGCCGAGAAAAAGGAGCAGAATCACGGAAACAAGGATGATGCCCTCGGTCAAGTTGTGCAGCACGGTGTGAGTGGTTAAGTGCAAGAGTTCGCTACGGTCGAGGAACGGGACCACCTTCACGCCGCGAGGCAAGAGGTGATCGTTGAGCTCTTTTGTTTTGGCGTGAATCGCATCCAGGGTCACGTCCGAATCGGCACCCTTCCTCAGGAGCACTATTCCCGAGACCACATCTTCGTTATCGACGATCGTCCCATCGGCGCGGTGAATCGCCCTGCCAAATTGGCCGAGCCGGACCTTGGGGCCCTGCGCCACGGTAGCAATGTCTTGGATTCGCAGGGCGGTGCCGTTCTTGGTGGTGATCACCGTCTTCTCGATGTCCCGAACGGTTCTCACCAGACCGACTGTGCGCACGTCGATCTGCTGCAAACCGGCCTCTATGAAACTCCCGCCTCCATTTGTGTTGTTGTTTGTAAGCTGCTGCTCCACCTGCCCCAGGCTGAGCCCGTAGGCTATCAACTTATTCGGGTCGACTCGGACCTGGTATTCCAGCGTCGGGCCGCCGAAGCTGGCGACGTCAACAACGTTGGGCACCGATTTGTACTGTTTCTCCAAGACCCAATCCTCGAGCGACTTGAGGTCCATTACGCCATATTCCGGATTTGTGCTTCGAAGCGTGAAGAAATAGATTTGCCCGACCGGGCTAAAATCGGTACCCATCTGCGGCGACAGGCCTGGCGGCAAAGTAACCTGTGCGAGCCGCTCCAAAACCTTTTCGCGGTTCCAGTCATTCTCCGATTCGTCGTCGAAAATCAGCATCAAACTGGAGAGCCCGAAGAGCGAAACGGATCGCAGGTGTTCCAGGTGAGGAATACCATTCATTGAGATTTCCAAGGGAATCGTAACCTGCTGCTCGACTTGCTCCGCTGAGATTCCGGGCCACTGCGTGATGACCTGGACATAATTGTTGGCCACATCGGGATAGGCCTCTACCGGAAGATTGTGAAACGAGATGATGCCCCAGACGAAGAGTAGAAGGCAGACAGCGAGGACCAGTAGGCGATTGTTTAATGCAAAGTCGACGAGAAGGCGAATCATTACCGCTTGGCTCCCTACTGCTCTACCGTGGCTTGAAAAACAAGCGCATTCGAGATCACCTGCTCGCCGGGCTTAATTCCGGAGGCGATTTCCTGCAGACCTCCCGAAAGCATGTTACCACCCTGAACTTCGATTCTGCGGAATTGATTGTTCCCCGCCGGCGAGTAAACCCAATCGCGATCGTGCAGGTGCAGGACCGCCGTGGCCGGAACCGTCGCATGCATTTCTTTCTGCATCCCGTGGAAGGTGGCTGTGACGAACATCCCGAAGCGCAGCAAGCCTGGATTATCCACTTCCAACCGCACCTTGGCGGTGCGAATATTGGGATCCATGGTCGGAGCGATGTTGTCGACGCGTCCCTTCAAGACCACATTGGGGTAAGCGTTCAAGTGAATATCGGCATACTCGCCGACGCGCACGAACGACATGTCGTTTTCGTAGACATCGCAAATGATCCATACTTTCGACAGATCCGAAATGGTGAACAGATTCGGCGAATTGTCCAGCGTCTTCACACCCGCCGCGGCGGTCACCTGTTGATCGGTAATCACGCCCGATACCGGCGCGTGGATCTCGATGATGGAACTGGGATGGTCCATATCGGCGCCCAGAATGCGGAGATGTTCCATTGCGGTCTCGGTAGTCACCTTGGCCTTGATCTCGGCGTCTTCGGCGACTTCCTCGTCCTTCTTTGCAATGGCGCCTTTCTCCAGCAGTATTTTGGACCGGTCCAGTTGCGCTTTCGCCAGTTCTTCGTCGGCCATCGCTTGCCGGTAGTCCGAGAAAGCCTGCGCGATGTCCTGGCTCTGGATTTTTAATAGCAACTGGCCCTTTGTGACGGTGTCGCCGAGGCGAGCGTCGATCTCGACAATCCGGCCCGAAGCGAGCGAGATGACGGGAATGTTGCGCGAAATGTCGGCGTTCACCGATCCCGTGGTCTTCAGCTCCGGCGCGGTATCGTGCTCGCCCGCCGTTACGATCGGAAACTGCTGGGTGTTCTCCACCTTGAACAGACTGCTGTCGGTCTCGTTCTCGATTTTAGCCGCCGGTGGCGCCTCCATCCTGGTATCCGCCTGTACCTTCGCTCCGCATCCTGTTAATAAAAAGCTCCCGGCAAATACAAAACTCAAGCCCTGGCACGCGGCAATGAGCGCGAATCGTTTGCAGTTCATCGAATGACCTCCTGTCCTACTGAGAGATTTAACTGAGCAGCCGCAGTCAGGTAAGAACCCACCAGGTTCATGTAATTGAGCTCGGTGCTGCGATAGTCTTGTTGCGCCTGCAAAAAGTCCAACAGCGACGCTCCGCCTCGGGTGTAGGCGAACGAAACGGTTTCGCGAACCTCGGTAGCGTCCTTCAAATAAACTTCCTTGTACGGGCGCAAAAGAGTGAGATTGCTTTCGAGAGTGGCGTAAGCGGAATCGACGTCACTGAAGACTTGCGCGGTGGCGGCGTCTCGCAGTCGCTCGTTGCGCGTGATGTCCTCCTGCGTTCTCAGCTTCTCGCCCTGATTACGGTCGAAGATGCGCAGCGGGATGCTGACGCTGGCGCCGATGGTTTCATAGGCATACGGGTTGCTAAAAGAAGGATTGTGCGTCCACCATCCACTGAACGTCGGATCCGTGGACCCGTTGGCGACCGCTACCCGGTAATCGGTCTGCGCCTTGTCCACCGACTGCATGGAGGCCTTGAGGTCAGGACGGTTTTCGAGCGCCAGATTCCGAAACTCCGCGAGCGGCCGAACTTCGGTGCTGAAGTCGAATGTTCCCATGACGTCGAACTGCTCCACCGGCGTGCGATCGTTGAGCAGCATCAGCAATTGAATTTTGGCCGTGCGTAAATTCACGAGCGCCGTCTGGACGTCGGTCTCGAACTGCACACGCTGGAGCCGCAGCCGCTGGAAGTCGACCCGCGCGATGTCGCCGGCCTTGAGCCGCTCATTGCTCACGTCCAGCAAGCGGTCGTAAAACGCAAGACTCTCCCGCGTGAGATCCAGGATGGCCTTCTGCTGCAGCGTCTGAACAAAAGCGGTCCGCAAATTGAATAGCAGCGTTCGCTCCTGATCGGCGTACTGCGAAGTCGCAATCGCGGTTCCTTCCTGTGCGCTGTCCCGGCGCAGTTCGCGCTTGTGCCTCCGTTCGTGCAAATAGCTAAAGGTGGTCTGAAGCAGAGTGCCGGCAAACGGCTGCCATACTCCTTGCTGCGGGGCGATTTGTGTACCATCCGCCAGTAAGCTGAAATCCGGGTTGGGCCGCAAATACGCCGTGATCTCCTGAGCGCGGGATTCGTCGATCCCGATTTGCGCGGCTCGCAAAGTCGGGTTATTCCGCTGAAATTTGTCGCGGATCTCCTCCCAGGTAAGGCGGTGCGGCTGCGATTGAGCACTCGCCGCTAAGCTCGTCAGGAGAAAGCAGCAAATTCGCCAGAGCCAATTCAAATGTCCGAGTTTACCCATGTTCAGTTGTTTCGGAGGATCTGCGGTACAGCAACGTGGAGTACATGGGATCGCATCTCGCTCAGCTCAACCAAATGAATGGGAACCGGGAGATCAATCCTCTGCTCGTGATGCAGGTGTCGGTACTCGTTAGTTAGAGTAGGACAAAAGATATAAAGAAGTCATAAAGGCTATGTTGTGAAGCCCTTTAAAATCAATACCAGGGAAATATCTTTTGGCTAGGTGCGGATAAAACTTTTGGTACCTGATCGGATACTCCGACCGCTCCGATCAATCACGTTGCATCTCAACGTCCGCGCGTGCGCAGTTGAACCCGCGACTGCGTGAGCTCTTTCACGTCGAGCTCCCCGTCCTTGTTGACGTCGAGCCTTTCGAACTCGGCCTCCATAAAGTTCATGAACTCTTGCTTGGAAATCTTGCCGCTTTTGTCGGTATCCATGAGGAGCAGCAACCTTTTGGCCTCCCGCTCTCCCTTGGCCAGGTTTTTCTCCTTTTGAGCTTCCACTTTCTGGTCTGAGTCCTGAGCGGCGACGGCAGTGCCGATGGCCGCACTAGCGCCGACGAATCCCGCTGCGGTCAAAACTACCAACCCAATCTTGGTCAGGAAGGGGCGAGAGGTTGTCATTTCGAAGAGTCTCCTGAACTGATACTAACTCTACAAATCCTTGCTAGTAAAACCAGATGACGTCGGCTGCGAACATAAACTGGCTGTGCCGCGTAGCGCCATCGTAAGCGAGGTTGTCAAAGTTATGTTCCCAACGGACCTCAGGCCGAAAAACTATCGTGCTTCCGATCCAATGGTTCCAGGAGAGGCCATATTCAACGTACCGGCCCTTGATGCCTGTGCGCTGGCCCCGCAGATCGTCGAAGAACTCATTGCGAAAGCTAAGAAAGTCGTGCGCCTTCAGCTGGCGGTTGGTGTAGTTGAGGATGCTCCACTCAGGCGCATAGCAAGTTAGTTCGGATGGCG
>Ga0209415_10001834_pt1 | contig 40097 bp, 34 predicted proteins | sample PeaSoiSIISIP2007_FD_187696 | JGI IMG/M metagenome (GOLD analysis project Ga0209415, IMG submission 187696) | Peat soil microbial communities from Weissenstadt, Germany - SII-SIP-2007 (SPAdes) (version 2) | ecosystem: Environmental > Terrestrial > Soil > Wetlands > Peat | place: Germany...
CGTCTCGTTTGGCGCGACTCTGCGGGAAGGCCGAAGGGCGGGGGATGTCATGGTCGTGGGTCACGAGAGAATACCCTGATTTCGTTCACTCCCGGTCCGCTTTCTCCTTGGGACAAAAAGGCTGAGACCCGGCATGTTCCCGGCCTTCCTTCCCCCAAGGTCCATGGAGCTAGCCTATCTGTGAACGGGAGCGATTGTCAAGCACTTTGCAGGGAATGGTCGCGCGCGTCACGCAGGCGGGGCGAAATCGCGGTCCGCCTTGTCCATGTCAAAAGACAGCCCTCTCCCCGCCGGAAGGCTGCCCTCTCCCCAGGGGAGAGGGCAGTCTTCTCGCATTTGCTTCCTCACGTCTAACAGGGCATGTTCAGGCGAGCTGCCCACCATCCACAAAAAGCAGCACGCCGTTCACATAGTCCGCATCGCGCGATGCCAGGAAAGCGGCGGGCCCGGCGATGTCTTCCGGCGTTCCGACTCTGCCCACCGGAATAAGCGCCTCGTATTTTTTCATGAACTTCGGATCCGCCAAGAAAGGTTCCGACAGGCGCGTACGAATCAGGCCTGGGCCAAGAGCGTTTGAGTTAATTCCGTAATGGCCCAACTCACGAGCCAACGTCTTAGCCAAGAGAAAGATTCCAGCCTTGGAAGCGTTGTACGGAGCGAGATCGGCTTCCGCATCCCAAGCATTCGTGGACGCCATAAATACAAGCTTGCCGCGTCGCCGCTTAATCATATGCGGCACGACAGCGTGTGAAACCAGGAACGCGCCCTTGAGATTGGTGTCGAGCGTCCAGTCCCAGAGTTTCTCGTCGGTGTCGAGGAAGGCGACCCCTTTACTTACGCCCGCCACGTACATTAGCACGTCGATCTGCCTGTACTGGCCGATCACCTTCGCCACCATCTTCTCCACTTGGCGCGGCTTGAGCACATCGCAGAATTCGCCACGAACTGTGCCGCCCTCATTTGAGATTTCGGCGACAGTTCGGGCCATCATTTCTTTGTCGACGTCGGCGACCACTACTGCCGCGCCCTCGCGAGCCAATCTTCGCGCGATTGCTTTGCCGATCCCTTGCGCGCCACCGACAACCAGAGCCACTTGGTCACGAAATCGAAGCTCACTTCGGTCGAAATGATTTGCCATAGGTTCCCCCAGACGAACGTCTACGTCATTGCTCTGGACGCAGGATGAACAGGACCACAATTCGGAAGTTCATCGTGACCTCCAGTTTAACTTCACCGCTGTCCTCATTCCCTGACTGCTTTACCAGGGAGTCTATCGTATCTCATCAGGGATTTCTATTCGACGAACGGTACACGTTGTGACGGAGGCATGGTCCGGCCCCTCCAGGGCCGATAATTGGTTTTGGCTTTCATTCCGTGGGTTTCACCCACGGCTACCCATGGTTTGCCCTTTCGGGGCAGCAGTTGTTTTTTGGCTCTCTTTCCGTGGGTCTCAGCCACGGCTAGTCACGGTTAGCCCCTTTGGGGCACTGCATGTTCTTAGCTCTCTTTCTCCTTCTCCTGGCGGGACGTGGGCGCTATCCGTTGCAGGCCCCGGAGGGGCCTTCCGTGGGTAGCCGCAGGTTTCAACCTGCGGAGAATTTCCCCCCCGAATTTCCCCAACCCCAACGGGGTTGACCGGTATAGTATTGATCCATGTCAACGTACACGCAGATTTGTTATCACATCGTGTTCTCCACGAAGGCGCGCCAGCCCACGCTCAAAGCTGAGCGTCGTGCAGACCTGTTCCGGTACATTTGGGGTATTTTGAAGAATCGTGAGAGCCATTTATATCGTATCAACGGCGCAAAGGATCACGTGCACATCCTCACCAGCCTTCATCCATGTGTCAGCTTGGCCAACCTCGTGAAAGACGTTAAGACAGCATCGTCGCTCTGGATAAAGGAAGAGAGTGTATTCCCGATGTTCTCGAACTGGTAGGATGGCTATGCCGCGTTCACATATTCTAGGCAGGAAATTGACGGCTTGATCGAATATATCAAAGGGCAAGAAGAACACCACCGCCGGACGACGTTCGCCGAGGAGTACCGTAAGCTGCTGGAGGAAGCAGGGATTGAATTTGACGAGCGGTACATCCTGTGAAGGAGGGAATGGTCCGGCCCCTCCAGGGCCGGTAGTTGTTTTGGCGTTTGTTCCGTGGGTTTCACCCACGGCTATTCATGGTTTGCCCCTTCGGGGCACGGCGCGTTTTTAGCTCTCGTTCCGTGGGTTTCACCCACGGCTATTCATGGTTTGCCCCTTCGGGGCATCAAGAGCACAGAGTGAATCCGACTAAGGCGGAAAGCAGAAAAAAGGTGGGGGTGGTCCTCTTTCAACTAGGTGGACCGGACTCACTCGAGGCGGTTGAGCCTTTCCTCTATAACCTCTTTTGCGATCCCGACATCATTGACTTTCCGTTTGCCCGGCTGGCGCGCGAGCCGCTGGCGCGGCTGGTTTCCTCGCGGCGGGCCCGGCGAGTCCAGGATCACTACGCACAGATTGGGGGCAAGTCTCCCATCCGGGAAGTGACGGAGCTCCAGGCAAGCCGGCTGGAGAGCGAATTGCGCAAGACTCTCGAGGCGCGCGTCTTCGTTGCCATGCGTTACTGGCACCCGCTCACTGAAGAGGCGGTCCGCCAAGTCTTGAGTGACCACATCCAGACGCTGGTGCTCTTGCCTTTGTACCCTCAATACTCCGTGGTTACCACGGGCAGCAGCCTGAACGAGTGGCAGCGCAAATTTCCGCACGGCCATGCCGTCAAGGTGAGAATCGTGCGCGATTATCACGCTCACCCGATTTACCTTGAGGCGCTCGCCGAGCGGATCAACGAAGGTCTCGCGGAGTTTCGTAAGACGAACGGCTCGGCCTTGCGCCTGCCTTCCGATGTGCATTTGCTGTTCAGCGCGCACGGTGTGCCGGAGAGCGTTATCAAGGGCGGCGATCCGTACCAGGCCCAGATTGAGGCCACCGTACGATTGGTCAGGGCACGGGGCGCGTGGCCGAACCCGCACGGCATCTGCTACCAGAGCCGCTCCGGTCCTGGGCGGTGGCTGGGGCCCTCACTTCACGAAGCCCTCCAGACACTTGCGTCAAGTCACAGCGAGCGGGTCCTCGTGGTGCCGATTTCCTTCGTTTCCGACCACGTTGAAACGCTGTACGAAATCAATATCGAAGGCCGCGAATTCGCCGAACGTCTCTCGATCCTGCAATTTCACGTCACGCAAGGTTTGAATGAATCGCCCACATTTATCCGGGCTCTTGCCGACCTTGTGCTCCACGCCGTCGGCCGCGAGAATTCCCAATAGCGAAGCTTTGGAGTGCGGCAGCTTGCTGCCGCTTTTCCACGGCCAGCTTGCTGGACGTGGTTTCCCGGGTCGTAGAGTCCGCCGGGAAAGCTCGGCGGAAGAAAGCGGCAGCAAGCTGCCGCACTCCATAGCCTTCGGCACTCCACGCGCACGTCGCGGCAGTTTCTGATGGCGGATTCCAGATTCCAGATTTGAAACCCATGTACAATAAGCGAGCCGCAAAGGGGGGTGTTCGGGGCGGAGGAGAATACGATGAAGCGTACCTGGTTGCCGGCCGCATGCTGGATCGTCACAAGTTTCGGGATGGGCGTTGGCGCCTCCGCAACCGACTTCGATATCGCTCCTTTCGCTCGCCGCTGCTGTGTGACAGATCGGCACACCTCGCCGCTCGAGTTCGACTACCGAGAGGCGGAACAGGCAGGAGTTGAAGCCGAGAAGCCGGCAGATGGCCGCTACGTCTACGGCCTGCAATGGGCTGAGGAGCGCGACATCAAGGAACTGCGCGTTCAAATTCGCGCCGGCCAGGAAGTCCAGCCTGCCACGGTGGAGTACTGGTTCCGCAACTGGCCTTATCCCCCTCCGGAGATGCCCACCATCGAGGACCCTGTCGACGATCCCTGGCAAGGGCAGTGGCTGAAGGCTGCAGCGAAAACGGACTGCCAGGGAGCGATTTGCAGTTACACCTTTCAGCCGCTTTCCGTAGCCGAAAATCCCAGGGCCGGCAACCTGCCCGGCTTGACCTACCGGCGGACGCTCAAAATCCGGCTGGTGTTTGCCTCGAATCCTCAGTTGGAGAAGGTGGAGGTCCTCACGGGGGCCCAAGAGAAGCCCGTGGAGTTGCGGCTGCAATTAGGAATTGGCGAGACCATGGAACGCGCCTGGGACGGGAAAGTGCGGATCTACAACGGGCGGCTCGAAGCGGTGCGAGTGTGGAATGCCGCAGCCGGGGACACGGCGGCGGGAGATCATTTCCACCTTACAACACGCGGACCTGCGAAGGGCCTGTTGGTGAACTTGGTGGCCGCGGAGCCGGATCTTCCCGGATCTGACGATACGACGATCGTGACTGTGGACGCGGCGGAGCGCACGTTTTCCTTTGCCATGCCGGACCTGGAGAAGGGGCCCGTGTACGTTCCGGATTTTAAAGCTTATGTGACCTTGGCCTCCGACCCGCGCGAGTTTTCCCCCTCGGTGGTAAAGCACGGCGAGAAGATTCGCGAAAAGCTGGCGATTGAGCCCGAGCAGACTTACGAAAGAGCCTCAAAAGAAATTCCCGCGCTCGATCCGGTCGAGCGGCAGGGTGGGCGACTGTACTTGCCGATGGCCGCCGACGCGAGTTGGCAGAAGTTTGCGTTCGAGTGGGGAGGCAACATCGCCATCAGCAAGTCCGAGACGAAAGCTATGGGGAGAGAATTGACGCGCCTGGAATGGAACGGCGACCGCATCTCCTGGCGCATCGGCACGGGTGCGACTCCTGATTTTCGCCCCGCCGCCAAGGATTCGACACTTTCCGTGCTGGAGAATTATCTTCCCCTCGCCACCGCTCGCTGGACAAAAGACAAGTTGAATTATACCGAAGAGGGTTTTGCCACATTGCTTTCCGGGCCGCTGGGGCCGGACGATCCGCAACGCAGCGAACAGACACCCGCGGTCCTGATGTTGAAGATCAAAGTGGAGAATCCTGGCGGCGCAGCAACCGCTGCTCACTTGTGGCTCGCGTTGGACCCTGCCGAGGAACTTTCTTTTCGCGATGGAGAACTGGCGGCGGCGGGCGGGGACCTGGTTCGGGCGCGAGTTCGCTTGCCGGATTCGGCAAAGCCAACTGTCGCCCGACTTAACGAGGGTGCGAAGAAGGGGATTCATGTGGAAATCCCTCTGAGGGCCGGGGAGTCCCAAACAATCTTTTTCTCCCTCCCCTTCATTCCCCGGCTCTCACCGCCAGAGCGCGCCCGCCTGGCCAACTTAGAGTTCGACCAAGAACGAGCCAAGGTGTTGAACTATTGGCGCGCAGCTACGGCCAACTCGGTTCCCTTCAGCGTGCCGGAAAAGCACTTCATGGACTTTGCCCGGGCCGTCATTCCGCATATTCGCATTAGCGCCACGAAAGATCCGAAGAGCGGCCTTTACATGGTGCCGGCCGCGAGTTATGGCTACCGGGTTTTTGACAACGAGGCGGCTTTTCAGTGCGTGATGCTCGATGCGCTGGGGAACCACACCCTTGCGGCAGAGTATCTCGAGACGTTTGTGCGCTTACAGGGATCGAAACCTTTTGCGGGCACGTATCGGGGAAATCAGCGCGACGTTTACCACGGTGCGCGGGTCGATAAGGACTACGACTACACGGCTGCCGAGTACAACCTCGACCACGGCGTGGTGCTTTGGGCGCTGGGTGAACACTACTTCTTCACGCGCGACAAAGAGTGGCTGCGCCGCGTCGCCCCCAGCATGAAACGGGCGGCCGATTGGGTATTCGCAGAGCGGACGTACACTGAGATCACGGATCGCGGAGAACCCGTCCCGGAGTACGGATTGCTTCCCGCCGGACACCTGGAAGACAACGACGACTGGGGCCACTGGTTTTCCGTGAACGCCTTCGCTTCGGCGGGCGCGACACGCTTGGGGCAGGCGCTGGCTGAAATCGGCGATCCCGCAGCGCCCCATTATGTGCAGGAGGCCGCCTCTTACGCGCAGGACTTGCGCTCGGCGGTAACACGCGCCTCTCAGATCTCTCCGGTGGTGCGGTTGCGGGATAACACCTACGTCCCCTATGCGCCCACGCGCCCCTATCAACGCATTCGTCTTTTTGGACCCGCGCGCGTGGCGTACTATTCGCGTTATCCCCAGAAGGTTTTGCCCACTTACCGGCTTTCGGCAACGCGCGAAGTGCTGTATGGAGCGATGATTCTGATCTCCATGGGCATCGTGCCGCCGGACGGGCCTTTTGCGAACGCGGTGCTGGATGACTGGGAGGACAACGCGACGATGTCGACTTCGCTGGGGCTGTTTGTGCACGGCTGGGTGGACGACCGCTATTGGTTCAGCCGGGGCGGCATGGTGTTTCAGGCCAACCTTCAGAACCCCATTCTGGTTTATCTCCGGCGCAATGAAATCCCCGCCGCCATCCGTAACCTTTATAACGATTTCGTTGCCTGTTATTACCCGAGTGTGAATGTATTCACCGAAGAGTTTCGCCAGTGGCAATCACCGAGCGGCCCGTTTTACAAGGTTCCTGATGAGGCGAAGTTCGTCAATCGACTCAGGGACTTGTTGGTGCGTGAGGACTCCGACGCTTTGTGGCTGGCGGCAGGCACGCCGAGGCGGTGGCTGGCCCCGGGTCAGAAGATCGAGGTGCGAAACCTTGCCAGCGATTTCGGTCCGGTGAGCTACCGCATGGAGGGGAAGAGCAACGGCGTCAGCATCAGCGTGCAACTGCCAACCAGGAACCCGTACAAGGCGGCTTGGCTGGTGGTGCGAACGCCGCAGGGACAAGCGCTGAAGTCCGTGGAGATCGATGGACGGGCTTGGCAGGACTTCGATGGGCGGCAGGGGCGTATCCGGCTGCCGCTACGGACAGAGCCGATCGGGATCGAGGTGCGATTCTGACGCCACTTCGAACTCGAGCGATTTCAAATGGCAAATGGCAAATGGCAAAATTCAAATGGTTGTCTATTTGCCATTTCTCAGTTGAGATGACCTCACAGGGTTGCCGCCTTTCCCTTGCCCTTGGTTGTCGCGACGGCCTTTGACAAAATAGCGCGCAACTGGTTTGATTCATCAAGGATGGCCGACAACCGATTACCGGGAACGATACCAGCTTTAGCCAGTAAGCGTAGCCAATAGTTGGATTCCCGTACCTCTTTGAGAGCGATCTGCAGTTTGTGGACGAAATCTTCGCGCGACTCCGCGCCCTGGGCCTCTTCGTAGTTCGCTCCGACGGAGATGCTTGAACGAAGCAGTTGATCCCCGATCCGCCGCGCGCTGAGGGTTCGAGGCAACGCCTCGACCACCCGTATCGCGCGCACTCCGTAATCGAGCAACCGTTCGCTCACTACTCGCGTGTCCATATTGCTGTACCTCCAACTGTACACAAAATGTAAACCGGCGAAGAGCAAATGGCAACTCTATAACAATGGCAAATAGACAACCATTTGAATTTTGCTCTTTGCCATTTGCCATTTGAAATCGGCGGTTGCGGCGTATAATACTCGCCGCTGGACTCGGGTACTGGCCGGAAGGTCAGCGCTGCCCGGACGTTGGAGGTGGAGCAATGCGCAAATGGACAAGGCGTGAGGTATTGAAGAGTGGCGTGGCGGTTTCGGCGGGCATGACAACTGCGGCTGCGGCTATCCCGGGTAAAGTCGCAGCGAACACGAGTTTCAGTCCGGCGCTGCCGCCGCCGGAGAACGCCAGCCCGCGCGAGCGACTGTTGATGGATTTCGGATGGCGATTCCATCTCGGGCACGCTTGCGATCCGGCGCAAGACTTCGGCTTCGATGGCGACGGGATATTTTCCAAGACCGGGGACCTCGTTGAGTCCCTGCAAGACAAGTTCGACAAAAGCAAGTGGCGCGCCGTTGACCTGCCGCACGACTGGGCGGTCGAGTTGGATTTCCAGAATGACCCTGGCCTGGTTAATCACGGCTTCAAACCGCTGGATCGGAATTACCCTGGAACGAGCATCGGCTGGTACCGGCGGGTGTTTGAGATCCCCGCCGGCGATCGCGGCAAGCGGCTGCGCATCGAGTTTGACGGCGTCTTCCGAGACTGCACAGTGATCCTGAACGGCCAGTTCATAGGGCGCAACATGAGCGGATATGCGCCATTCAGTTACGATGTGACTGACTTCCTCGATTACGGGGCCAAGAACATCTTGATCGTCCGCGTCGACGCGACGCAGGGTGAGGGCTGGTTCTACGAAGGAGCAGGCATTTACCGGCACGTGTGGCTGACCAAAACCGATCCGCTCCACATCGTGCAGTGGGGAGCCTTTGTGCAGCCGCGAGTTGAGGGTGCGGTGGCGAAACTCTTGATCAGTACCGAGGTTGAAAACCAGGGTGCGAATAGGAGAACGATCAATCTTGTCTCACGTATCGTGGACAAGAAGGGTGAGGTCGTGGCCACGGCGGAAACGCGGTCCATGGGGCTCGATCCAGGGACAAGCATAACGCTCTCGGCCGAGACTACGGTCGAGCATCCACTCTTCTGGTCGCTGGAGGAACCGAATCTTTACCAGTTGTTGAGCGCTGTCCAGGACGCGAATAGCGGGGCAACAGCGGACGAATGCGCTACGACGTTCGGCATCCGCACGATTAAATTCGACCCTGACGAAGGATTTTTCCTGAATGGCAAGCCGGTGAAGATTAAAGGAACGTGCAACCATCAGGACCACGCCGGCGTAGGTTCTGCGCTGCCCGACCGCGTTCAGTACTACCGCATCGAGAAGCTGAAAGAGATGGGTGTGAATGGCTATCGGACCTCGCACAATCCACCTACGCCGGAGTTGCTGGACGCCTCCGATCGGCTTGGGATGCTGGTGATGGACGAGACGCGGAGAATGTCGTCGGACGCGGAGGCCCTGGGCGATTTGGAGAGAATGATCCGCCGCGACCGCAACCACCCGAGCGTGATTATCTGGTCGCTCGCGAACGAGGAACCGTTGCAGGGCACCGAGCGTGGGGCGCGCCTTGTCAGCACCATGAAGCGGCTGGCCCGCCGGCTCGACCCCAGCCGCCCGGTCACTACCGCCATGGACGACGGATGGGGCGAAGGCGTCTCCGGGGTGGTGGACGTCCAAGGCTTCAATTACAAGCACGGCCCCGAGATCGACGCGTTTCATCAGCGATTTCCCAAGCAGCCGACGATCGGCACGGAAACCGGCAGCACCGTCTCGACGCGCGGCATCTACGTGAACGACAAGGAACAAGGCTATGTCAGCGCCTATGATGTGAATCATCCCGAGTGGGCGGAAACGGCGGAGGTGTGGTGGAAGATTTACGCCGAGCGGCGCTTCTTGTCCGGCGGATTCGTCTGGACCGGCTTTGACTACCGGGGCGAACCCACGCCGTACGAGTGGCCCTGCATCAACTCCCATTTTGGGATCATGGATACGTGCGGTTTCCCGAAGGACGACTTCTATTACTATCAGGCCAGGTGGAGCGACAAGCCGGTTTTGCACTTGTTCCCACACTGGAATTGGCCCGGCAAAGAGGGCCAGGAAATCGACGTCTGGTGCCACAGCAACCTCGAGAAAGTCGAACTGTTCTTGAACGGCAGGAGTCTTGGAACGAAGGAAGTGGCCCGCAATTCGCACGTCGAGTGGAAGGTGCCGTACAAGCCCGGCACGATTGAAGCCCGGGGCTACAACGGCGGCCGGCTAGTATTGGTGGATAAGCGCGAGACGACGGGCGGGCCGGCGAAGATACTCCTGCGGCCGGACCGGCCGCAGATCATGGCGGACGGCGAAGACGTTTCGCTGGTCGAGGTGCAGGTGCTGGATAGCCAGGGCCGCCTGGTTCCCGTTGCCGACAACGAGATCCTGTTTCATGTTTCGAGCAGCGGGAGAATCATCGGTGTGGGAAACGGGGACCCGAGCAGCCATGAGCCGGATAAGGCCCAGAAACGCCGGGCCTTTAACGGGCTGTGCATGGTCATCGTGCAGTCTCAAAAGGAGCCCGGCGAAATCCGGTTGGAAGCTGCTTCGCCCGGGCTGGAGCCGGCGACGGCGGTTATCGCGGGCGTGAAGGCAGCGCTCCGGCCTGCCGTTGCCTAACTTGTGGTGCTTGCCTTTGCGCGCAGCCCAGGGCGCGCTCAGGTATCCTCGGGCGGGGCCGTGATCACTTCGTCTGGGGCAGGCTGGCGTTGTACATTGCGTCGAGCAGGTCCTGTGATTGACCGTCATAATCCGCATCGAGCGACCACATGAAACTCCCGCCCAGGCCCCTTTGCCACACCGAGTAGGCCACCCGGTAAAACGTCGTAAATGCATCGTCGTAGGTGATGAATCCCGGCTTGCCATCGGTCCTCAGCATGTAAGGAACCAGCGAATAGGTGTCGTAATAGGTCCGCCAGCCGTCCTGGTTGATGCGCTGCTTAATGAACGTTCCGTAGTTTTCCGAAATGACCGTGTTCAAGCAGTTGGTGCAACTTCCCCACAGAGCGCTGACGTTTTCGTACAGGTATCCATAGAACGGCGTGCCCATGTTGAGTTGGGCAAGGGGAACATCCATTTTGTTGACATAGATATCGATGGCTTGCTTGACCGAGCCACCCGGCTCGCATTCGTAGGGTTCAGGATTGAAAGGGTCGGGGAAGATCGCGGAATTGAGCTGTGCGTCATCGGTCCAGGGTCCGGCGCAGTCGTACATCATGATGTTGAAGTAATCCACCAGCGGGGTCACGTTGGGAAAGTTATAATCGCTGTTATTCCAAGGCGGAACGTCGGCGGAAAGGACGAACGTGGGGCTGGGGAAAGCCCCTCGAAGGGCGGTCATGAGGCTGAGAAACGTAGCGGCATCCTGAGCGGTGCTGGGGTATTCCCAATCGATGTCGACACCGTCATAGCTGTGCGCATCCTCAAAGACTTGCAGGTTGTTCACCAGGGTTTGGATCAGGCTGGGCTGCGTTCCGAGGGCCGCGAAATCTCCTCCCAGAAGCAGCAGGACCTTGACCCCTGCCGCATGCGCTTTCTCGATCAGGGCGGGCTCGAGGAACCCTTGAGGCACCACCAGATTGGCTTTGGCATCGAAGTTCACCCCAGCGTGATTAATGTGAGTCAGCTTCGACATGGGGATTTGCGCCGAGCCATAAGGGGGAGTCTGCGTCCGGCTCCAATAGCCATAATCTCCCACCAGACGCTTGGTGAGTTGCTGGCCTTGCGCAGAGACCATCCAGGGGCCGCACATCAGTGCCAAGACCAACAAGCCCCATCTGCTCACTGAGGAACGTCGAGAGAGTTTCATAAGAGTCTCACCGTTCGAAGAGTTCTGAGTTGGCCGCGGTGGCAAAGCAAATTATACACTGCGGTGAGCCACCGCGCCACGCCGTAACTTTCTCGTTAACCCTTCGAGTTCGTGCGGAACGACTCCTTCGACGACAATCCCTGGAGCATCAACCGATCTGAAGTCGTCCGCCGGTGGCCACTTGAATCTTGAATTGCTCTTCTGGCGTGCGCGGGCAAACCACAAGGGTCTTCTCTATTCGAGCGAGTAGCGTAGGCTCTTGTTTGGGAAGGGCGCGACGTGGTTGCGAGCGCTAGTTGCGCGGAGCCCGAAATGAGTTAAAATCCTGCCCCTGAAAGCGAGGATGCGAGCATGCGCACAGGACTAGCGATTGCGTTTCTTATTGGTTTGGGGCTGGCCATCGGGGCGGAAACAACCTACCACGTCTGGTCTTCCCAACCGCCCGCGGACTGTCCCTTCCAGCCCTCGTCGTCTCTCGTGGGCATCGCCTTCACGGGCAGGCATACTCATTATGCCAATGCCGACACCTGGTACCCTTCGTGGGCCTCCGACGGCAACATGTATTCACCCTGGACCGACGGCAGCGTCGGCGACGTCAAGTCAGGCTCCGGGGGCGAAAAAGCCACGACAGGAAATGCCACGATTGTCGGCGACGATCCGTTGAATCTTAAGATCATCAATGTGGGTGTGTTTCCGGGGAACCCGGCCCCCTACGGCGGGCGCTATCCCTGCGGCAGCCTTGTGTACAACGGGGTGTGGTACTACGGCACCTATTGCCTGCTCGAAACCCCGGGCAAAGGGCTCAATTGGGATGTGCTCGGGCCTCTTGTGGGCTTCCGTTATTCGACCGATTTCGGCAAGACCTGGCACGACACACCGCATACGCCATCATCGCCGCTCTTCGGCGAGCCGGCGAAGCCCGGCGGCAAAGTAAAAATGGGAGCGCCACACTTCGTGGACTTCGGAAGGAACATGCAGTATTCACCCGACCGCAAGGCCTATCTGGTCGGCCACGGCGCCATCGACCCTGACCCCAAGCCAAGAGACGGCAACCTCAGTTGGATTACCGGTGACCAGATTTACATGGCGCGCGTGTCGCCGGGCATCCAAAACATCAACGATGCCTCGAAGTATGAATTCTTCGGCGGCCACGATGCTTCCGGCCACCCTGTTTGGACGCGGGATTTTTCCAGGACCAAACCCCTGGTGGATTGGAACAACAACATGGGATGCGTCACCATGACCTACGACGCGCCGCTCAAGAAATATCTTCTGGTGATCACCGACGGCGGCAACACCATCTCAAAGTACAACACCTACATTCTGGAGTCCGACGACATCACCGGCCCCTGGAAACTCGTGGTCTACATGCGCCACTTCGGCGAGCAAGCCTACTTCGTCAACTTCCCCTCAAAGTTCATCGGCAAGGACGGCCACACGCTGTGGCTCTGTTACGCCGCGAACTTCACCAACGGTTATTTGCACACGAATTACCGCGACGATCCACCCGGCGGCGGATACGGAATGACCCTTCAGGCAGTGCGGCTGCTGGGCCCGGCAGACAAGGCGAATCCGGGGCAGCGGTGAGGGGTGGTCCGCCGGGTGGTTATACCGTGCGAGTGATGCCCCCGCCAGTGTTCTATAAAGGGTAAGATTTGCATCAACGCCGGGTTGAAGCCCCCTCCCCGGCGTTATGAATGACTGAGCGCGTTCGAATGGACGCGCATCTTCCGATTTGCAAAGTGATTGTTTTCCTCTACGCAACGCCTAACGACATTCGGGTCGATTTCGGTCGTACATGAGTTGTTGAGTTCCCTAAAGAACTGCGGGAAGAAAGCTTGCACTTCATTTGCGAACAACGCTGATGCGGGGGCCACGAGCGTGAGTGCGAAGTGATCTTCCGTGAGAAAGACTTGACGCGCATCTTCGCAAGACCCGTGGCACACTGCAAGGCAGACCAACTTGTCCCGCAATAACGGAGTGAGTCTGGCCAGTTCGTAGTAATTCGAACCTTCATCCGGCGGTGCTATTTCGCTGACGTTGCCATCGCGAGGGTCTTTGCATCCGTGGGTTAACAACAATAGAGTGTTGAAGTCGCGGTTCTTAAAGCTGTCCACATATGTCTTAACGTCATCCGCGAAGATAACATCGTCACTTGCCAAAGCAATGCCAGCGTTCTTGAGTTCTGTAAAAACCGCCCTAGACAAATTGTGCTCAAACCCCTCTCGATCCTGCGAAAGGTCGATGAACAATATACAAACTGGTCCGGGAGTGGCTGACTTGGCGATGTCGGGCATCCCGCATGTCTCCGCGCCTTGAAGATGACCAAGTGTATCATATCCTCTAGGCTCAATACTGATTTCAAGAAACAGGGGAGAACCATGGAAAACGAACAACAGGCGGTTCATATCTTTTCCGTGCATGAACCCGGAAGCCGATCGTCGACCTATGTATGGCGACCTGTTGCACCGGGAAAAGAAACATTGACGAATGAGGAGATTCTTCATCTAGTGGATGAAGTGCAGAAAAATGTGGGGAGCGCAACTGCTGTCGTGAACTATTTTGCTCTTGCTCGCAAGGATTCCGTTCGGTGAATGGCGGGCGACGTGGCCTGGTCGGCCGTCACGGTGGAGGTGCGCGTGGCCGTGGTCAGTGGTGCGCCGAACTTTGGCTTATAATACCGATCCAACGAATACCTCCGGACGTTTCCGAATGGGTAAGTCGTGAGACCCTGTGTTATTCTGCTGCGCATGGGAATTCTAGCGGCGTGGAGCATGACTACGTTGTACATCACAAGTGGTCATGACGCCGAGTTCTCTGGCGGGCTGGCGCAGACCCCTGTCTTGTGGGGTCTGCGATTTCCCGACCGGGAACCCTTTAGCCTGGCGCCGTGGCGAAGAACTGCTTAACGTGCAGCTTCTTGGCATGGCGCTTCGCTTGCCACAGATCGTAGGCAAGCTGCATCTGCAACCAGTGCTCTGGCGTGCTCCCGAACGCCTTGGACAGCCGCAACGCCATTTCCGCTGTGACACCGGAGCGGCCGTTGAGAATCGAGGAGAGAGTCTTGCGCGTGACGCCCAATCCCTTCGCCGCCTCGGTTACGGTCAGATCGAGTGCCTTAAGGCAGTCCTCCCGGACTATCTCGCCGGGGTGCGGGGGATCGTACATATCCATGTGTCTTTCCTCCTATCGCTAGTGGTAATCAACCAAATCAACATCGGTCGCGTTTTCACCATCGAAGCGGAACACCAGCCGCCAATTGCCCGACACCGAGACTGCCCACTCGCCCTTGCGCTCGCCCACGAGCGGATGCAACTGATAACCGGCAATGTTCATGTTCAGCGGGCTCGTGGCGGTCGAAAGCGACGCCAGCAGGCGTCGCAAGCGCTTAACGTGTTGAGCGCTCACCCCTCGCGTTTCCCCCGAGGCGAAAAGCCGTTCCAGCCCCTTATGGCGAAATCGCATTATCATTAGCGTATAGTGTAACTACTCAGGTTACAGACGTCAAGTCCCTTGTAGTGTTCCTGGTGTTCCGTGTCCCGCCTGGGGCGTGAGCGTCAGCCCGCTCGTCAGTGGCGAGCTTTCTTGTCCTCTTTTTCGCCGTTATTGGCGGCAGCGGCGGAAGAGTTGTGTGAGCAACTCCAGCGCCAGGTCTGTTTCTTCGCGTGTTATGGTGAAGGACGGGGCGAGGGTGAAGACATTCTTGTAGTAGCCGCCTACATCCAGCACCAGGCCATACTTACGTCCGGCAACCTCGAGGTCACCTTTTAAGCCTTCTGCAAAGATACGGTCCACAAGGTCGCGGTCCGGGGTCAGACCGTCCTCTTTGCAAACTTCGATGCGCAGGGCCAGCCCTAATCCGTCCACATTCCCAATAATGCCGGGAAAGCGGCTTTGCAGATTCTTAAGGCCGGCGAGGAAATAGGCGCCTTTTTCGTTGACCAGTTTCTCGTAGTCCTCTTCTTCGAGCATCTTGAGTGTCTCGAGCGCCACTGCCGTGCCCAGGGTATTGGAAGAGAAGGTTGAGTGGGTTGAGCCGGGCGGGAAAAGCTCCGGCGTGATGAGTTCTTCGCGCGCCCAGATGCCGGAGATGGGATTCAGGCCGTTGGTGAGCGCCTTACCGAAGACAATGATATCCGGGGTAATACCGAAATTCTCAATGGCCCAAAACTTACCGGTGCGATAAAAGCCCATCTGGATTTCGTCATCGACAATCAAAATCTTGCGCCGGTCGCAGGTTTCCTTGAGTCGCTGAAAATAAGTGCGCGGCGGAATCACGTAGCCGCCCGTCCCCTGCACGGCTTCGATATAAAAGGCGCCATACTCCGCGCTCTGCGCCTTCGCGTCCCACACCCCGTGATATTCGTTGTCGAATAGGTGAGCGAACTGGTCCTCGCAGTACAGGTTGCAGGTTTCGGGCTTTAGCCCGTAGATGCAGCGAAAGCAGTAGGGATAAAAGACGAACTGGGCGCGCTCGCCGAAGTGTCCATAGCGGCGGCGGTAGCGGTAACTCGAGGTGATGGCGGAGGCGCCGAGCGTCCGTCCGTGATAGCCGCCCATGAAGGCGAACATCAGGCTCTTGCCGGTGTAATTCCGGACAAGTTTCAACGAGTCCTCGATGGCTTGCGAGCCGCCCACGTTGAACTGCACCCGGCCCTTTACTCCGAATCGTTTCTCGCAATATTGTGCGATGCGCGCCGCCACTTCCACTTTTTCCGCGTGCAGATATTGGCAGGCGAGCTGGGGAAGGCGGTCCACTTGCCGCTTCAAGGCCTCGCCCAGCCGGCGATTCTTATAGCCGAAGCTCGCTGCTGAATACCACATCTGGAGATCGAGGTAGGGCGTGCCTTGCTCGTCGTAAAGGTAGCTACCTTCACAATCGACAAAAACCTTCGGTGGATCGAGGTAATGGACCGTGTCACCGAAGGAACAATACTTGCGTTCGAGTTGTAGTAATTCTTCAGTTTTCATGCTTGCGCCAGATACGGCCAAAGGAGTATTGCCTCCGTGAGAGAATGCACACGACTGTTGGCATTCCCGGATTCCCGCAGGGGATCAATTGAGTAGCCGGGGGCAACGCCCCCGGAAGGCGGGCCAACCACGCCGGCCGACCCTGAAAGGGTCGAATTCCGTGGCCCCGCTCCGCTTCCACCGAGGAGCGGTGATTCGACCCCTTCAGGGTCGGGAAACGAACGTCGCGATCACCGGGGGCGTTGCCCCCGGCTACTATCTTCTGCCCTTACAGGGCAGCGTCCAGCAAACTCGCCACAGCCTGCTCGACATCCGCAAATGTGTCGAACGGACGGCACGCTTTGCCGTGCTCTTGGCAATAGGCGAGCAACTGCCGTTTGGCAAAGACCACATCCGCCTGATCCACGGCGAATCGATCGGAGAGCCCATCGCCCACGAAGATGATGGGCTGCTTTCCTTCTCCGAGGCGCCGAAGCAGCGCCGCTTTGCACGTGCCGCACCCATGCTCGCAGGGCGGGGACGAATGAGGGAAGGAGGGTATCAGGCGGCGGCCCTCAAGCCGCAGGGCGCTCGAGAACACCTGCATGCCGTTCCGAAGCGGCCCCTCCATGCCGGCGCGCTTCAGAACGCGTGCGATCACGTAGTCGAATCCTTCGCTTAAAACATAGAGCGGAATGCCTCGCTGGTGTGTAAAGCGGTGGAACGTCCTGAAAGCGGGGTCAATGGGAACCGCATCAATTAAGGCGTTGAGATCCTCCGCGGAGGTGTCCACGAGCGCGATCTGCCGCTCCAGGCATTCGCGCGAGCCGATCGACCCGCGCGTCCACTCCTGCTCGACATCCCGCCAGGAAGGGTGCGCCAATTGCGACAGGATTTCATCCGTCACGTCGCGTTGAGTGATGGTCCCGTCGAAGTCTGTAAACACGATGGGTCTAACGTTTGCCATTTGCTCTTTGCCATTTGCCATTTGAAATTCTGGTTTATCCCTTGCGTTCATCGACCAGCCGCCGGGGCTTCCTCCCCTGCGTTAACTCTCCGGGCGGCAGGATACGAAACTCAAGCCGGTACATCCCGCAAAGTTGGTTCGCCCAGACCTCCGGGTAGCGCGCTTCGAGGTTCTTCCGCACGGCGTTCTCGACCGTTGGGGGGTTCGTGCCGTTCGTCAGCTCGAGCCGGAACTCGAGGATGTCGTGGACGCCTTCCTGCCGGACCGCCACCTGCCAATTCTCGGAAATCCCTTCCACGTCATGGAGCACGCGCTCGAAGATTTCCGGGTACATGTTCCCGGCCCCCATCACCACCATTTCGTCAACCCGGCCGCGTATTTTGGCCATGCGCCGGATGGTGGCGCCGCAGGGGCAAGGTTCATTGATGAACCGTGTCACATCGCGCACCCGGTACCGAATGAGCGGCATGGTGCGCCGCGAAAGCGTGGTCACCACAAGTTCGCCGTAGCCTTCCGAGTCAGGGTCAAGGATCTCGATAAAATAGTTGAACTCGTCCAGGTGATAGCCTTCCCGCCTGAGACACTCCATCGCCGTGCCGCCGCCCTGCTCGGTAGACCCGTAGCCGAGAACTACAGGGCACTTCCAGACGCGCTCGACGTAGCTCCGATAGACTTCCGTCATGCGGTCTCCGGCAGCGACGATCAGCTTCAGCGGGAAGACGCCTTCGTTCTCTGCAATCTCGCTCAGGCTCACCAGCCAGGTTGGATCGGCGGCGATGACGTTATATTTGTAGATCGGCATGCGGGAATAGAGTTCGCGCGGGTGAGGCTTGCCGATCGCCGAACAGAAAACTGCCATGCGCTTGCAGGCTAGAAAGGTGACCCAGCCGCTGATCCAATACCCCGCGTCGAACGTGCAGACTACCCGGTCGCCAGGGCGCACGCCGTTTTCCCACATGGCCGCCGCCTCGTAGCGGGCCGTGAACTCCAACTCCTCGTAATTGAAATAGACGCGCTTGGGGCCTCCCGAGGTGCCGGTGGTTTCAAACACCAATTGAGGTTCACGGCAAAGGAAATCTTCCGCCGGCAGGTTGCGCAAGTCCTCGGGTGTGGTGAAGATGTCCCCCAGGTCTTCCGGGCGCCGGATTCGGTTCGCTACGATGCCGCTCTCGCGCAACTTGCTCCTGAAGAAGGCTTGCCGCTCTGCCGCGTAGCGCACGACCTCGCAAAACGAGTCGCGTTGAATGCCTTCGATCAGCGCGCGAGGCACATATTTCCCCCAGCGAACGAGGCTCGGGACCGATTCGCCGATCACGGCGCGCTCGACGAGTTTGCGGATACGACTTAACATTTGGAAGCGTTCTTGGTCCGTGGTCTTTTGTCCGTTGTCCGCGGTCAGTCGTCCGTTGCACAAGACCATGCCAAGCGGGAGCAACTGGCCACTGACTACGGACCACGGGCAACGGACGTCTTACATCAGATACGTCGACTCCCCGGCACGCGGGGGCCGAGTTGCCAGCAAGTCGATGTAGGTGCTTTTCTCGAGCAGCGCCTGGCCCACCTGCGCGATGGCATGGGCGGAACCCGGCCGTGCCAAATCCTTCTGGCGGCGGCTCATCTCCGCCAGGGTTTCCGGTTTGCTGAGCATCTGTGTTACGGCTTGAGGAATCTCCTCGAGAGTCCGGGCCTGCACTGCCACACCTTGCTGCACCAGGTAACGAACGTGCCGCTCTTCCGGTCCCGGAATAGGATGGGTCACAATCATCGGCAGGCCCGCCGAGAGCGCTTCTGCGGTGGTCAAGCCGCCCGGCTTGGTGATCAGAAGATCGGCCGCCGCCATCAATTCCGGTATAGTGTCTGTCCAGCCAAAGACGTGCAGATCCAGTGTGACCTTGCCCCTCAACTGCTCCAGGGTCTGCTTGATGACGCCATCATGCCCGGCCACCACCAGGACCTGAAGGGGAAATCGGCAGAGTTCCAGCCTTTCGACGATCACATCGAGGGGGGCCGGACCCATGCCCCCTCCCATCACCAACACGACGGGCCGGTGAGCGTCCAAACCCAGGGCTCGCCGGAGTTCGCTCCGATCCTGGGCAAGCGCAAATACCGGGTCAACGGGAATGCCGCACACCAGAATCCGGTTGGGCGAGGTTCCCCAATTCACTAGCTGCGAGCGCGCCTCTTCGCTGCCTACACAGTAGGCATCGACTTCCGTCTGCGCCCAGGGTGGCTCTGCCTGAAAATCCGTCAGCACGGCCAAAATGGGAGCGTGAAACCAACCCTCGCGCTTGCCCAGAGCGGCGATTTCAACCGCGCCGATTTCATTGGCGACGACCAGGTGAGGAGCATACGCTTTGAGCTCCTCGAGCACTTTCTTGCACCCCCGGCGAAAGACCCAGTGAGGAGCCGTGGTGCGATGGAGCTTCTTCTGCCGGCGCTCGAAGAGCCATCGCCAAACACGGGGAGCGCGCCGAAGCATCCACCAGTAGGGGCGGACGTACAACATCAGGAACCAGGAGCGCGCCACCTTCAGGACGTCCAGGAGGTGGACTTCGACAGGATCAATGCAATCGTAGAGCGCCCGCTGGAGCACTTCTGCCGCACGAACATGCCCCGTGCCGACACTCAGAGTTAGTATGAAGATACGTTTTGAAGTCACGGCATACAGAAGTCAGGAGTCAGGAGTCAGAAGTCAGAATGTGCTCATATGTCGATCTTCTGTCTCCTGTCTCCTGACTACTGACTCCTGACTCCTCACTGGAATTTTCGCACCAGCAGCACCGCATTGAGGCCGCCGAAGGCGAAGGAATTGGAGACGGCCACCCGTACAGGAATCTCTCGCGCCTGATTGGGGACATAGTCCAGGTCGCACTCGGGATCCGGCGTGGTGTAATTCGCGGTGGGCGGGATGCAGTTGCATTCGATGGCCAGCGTCGTGGCCGCCAGTTCGATTGCCCCCGTGGCCCCCATGGTATGGCCGTGCATGGATTTGGTGGAGCTAATGGCCAGCTTGCGAGCGTGCTCGCCGAATACCTTCTTGATGACCTGCGTTTCAGTGGCGTCGTTCAGGCGCGTCCCGGTGCCATGGGCATTAATGTAATCGACTTCGTTCGCGGCAACGCCGGCTTCCTCGAGGGCCATGCGCACTGCACGAGCCGGCCCCTCCAGGGAGGGCTGGGTAATATGCCCGGCATCTGAACTCATGCCGAAGCCGGAGATCTCCGCTAGGATTTTGGCCCCGCGCTTTTTTGCATGCTCAAGTTCCTCAAGCAGCAGCATGGCGGCCCCTTCGCCCATGACGAAACCCTCGCGGTCCGCCGAAAAAGGCCGGCAGGCCCGGCTGGGATCGCCGTTCCCCGTGGCCAGGACCCGGACCGATTCCCAGGAACGGATCATTCCCACGGTGATCGGCGCCTCGCACCCGCCGGTCAACATCAGATCGGCCATCCCGAATTTGATCAGGTGAAAGGCTTCGCCAATCGCATGACCTGAAGACGAGCAGGCCGTGGCAGTTGTAAAGGAGGGCCCTTGCGCGCCGAATTCCATGCAGATTTGAGAAGTGGCGGCGTTGTGCATCATGCGGGGAATGGTGAACGGGTGCAGCCGTGTCGCCTGTTGGGCGTAGAGGTTGAAGTAGCCGTTATCCAGGGTATTGGCGCCCGCCATTCCGCTGCCGCTCACCACCCCGAAGCGGGGGCCTTCCTCCTCGCGTACCTCGATTCCACTCGAGGTCATAGCTTCCTGCGCGGCTAGCAAGCCGAACTGGCTGAAGCGATCCAGCAAATCGAGCCGCTTGGCCGGAAAGTAATCCGTCGGAGTGTAGTCCGGAACTTCGGCAGCAATCTGAACCGTCAGCGCAGAGGGATCAAATTGGCAAATACGGCGAACCGCCGACCGGGCTTCCAGCAGGTTCTTGAAAAAGCTTGGCGCGTTCTTGCCTACGGAAGCAAAGACGCCTACACCGGTAATGACGACTCTTCTCAAGTTTCACCCTTGTGAACTTAATTGGCTGTGGCGGTCGGGGCCTCGCCCTTCGCCATCGCCACCAGATCGGAAATGTCCTTACCTTCCAAAACGCGTGTCAGGCTGTCCACCACCTGGCGGACTGAGCGCATGTTCTGCGCCACCGCGTCCGGGATATCAATCTTGAATTCCTCTTCCAGCGCGAAGAGGATATTGACTCCATCCAGGGAGTCGATGCCCAATTCCGCGAACTTCGAATCGATGGTGATTTTGCTCGGGTCCAGATGCTGCTCTCGAGCAATAATCTCAATTACTTTCTGGGTTGTGTCCATTTATGCTCCTTGTGACCGGTTTGACCGGTGCACCTAAGTGGAAATGCCGATGGAATTCCTTTCCGCAAGTTGGGAGACGAGCTTCAGCAGTTCGGTAATCCGAAATGGCTTGTCGAGAAGGGCGTAAGCGCCCAGGTCTTGGGCCAGCTTCCTTTCCGTATGACTGAAGAAGGAAGACATGAGAACAATCTCGTGCTTGGCATTTTGCTTTCTGAGATGTCGAAGCAGATCTAAGCCCGACTCATTGGGCATGTGTAAATCGGCGATGATAATGCGGCAATCGTTGTCCCGCGCCAAAGCTTCTCGCGCCGCCAACCCGTCGGCCACCGCTTCCACCTGCGGATATCCGTTGGCTTCCAGGACCTCAGACAGCAGGTCACGGCTTTCCAGGTCGTCGTCAACAACAAGAATCCTGCTCACTACGCGCACACTCCAAGTGTTTGGCCAAGGGTATCTTACGCACGGAGATGGCCAAGGACCGCACTAGTTTTTAACTAATTGTAAATCAAAGAGTTGAATTCGCCATGAAGCAAGTTTGAGCGATCTTGGATTGCGATGCGCGTGGTACAGTGTGTCAAAATGCCACATATTTAGGGCTTTTAGTCTTAAGCCGATCGCCGTGCCTCCGTCTGCCCTTTCGGTCACCCTTCTATTCCTCCTATCTTATTGATTTACATACTCGATGTCATTCCTGGCGAGCCGACGGACGAATTCTGATGTGGCAAAAAGCGACACCTGCCCGAAGTGCCTTGGAGTGTCCGTCAACCGGCGGACACTCCAAGGTGCCTTCGGCAAAAAGACTCCCACAACGGTCTCGACCGGATCTGCTATACTGAGAATCTGGGCTTTCCCAACAATCAAAATGCGCACTTCCGCGAGGTTTCTGACAATTCTGACCATGGCCGCGCTGCTTGCCCCAAGCGTGCGGTGGACTTCGCCCAACTTTACGGCTGATGCCTGCGGATGCCCGGCCGGAGCCTGCATGTGTGTAGGACACCACCACGGTTCCGGCCGGCTTCCGGCGTGCTGCATGGGCACGGGCGGACAGTGCGGAATGCAATCTCCTGACAGTTACATAAGCGCCATTCTCAGCACTCTTACTTACGTACCCACCGAACACCCTTGGTGGAATCCGATCGCGGCTTGGAGTTTCTGCTACGATGCCTCAGACTCAAGTCTGTTGCCCTCCCACGCGCGGATTCCCGATCAACCCCCTCGATTCCCTCTCTGATGGTCGATCTTCGATGCATGATTGCCGATTGAGCTAATCGGCTCTCGTCCATCGTTGAATCCCGGACTACGGGCCCGGCAGACAAAGCCCCGTTACGCCTCGTCCAAGCTGGCATCGCATTACCCGGCGGCGTAGGGCGAGCATTTGCCTTGCAGGTCCGCAGTCCTGCATTTATCCCGATGCCGGGGTGCTTCACGATGCGCCCTGCCGGATCGTTCATCACCATCGCCAATGGAGAGGAGAAGTTTTGTGAGACAAGCATGCGTGTTGACGGCGGTCGTCCTGGTATTGGGGGGCGTCGCATATGCCACCATTTTTGGATCTGTGCGCGGCGTCGTTCACGATCCCCAGCACCACCCCATTCCAGGCGCGCAAGTTACGTTGAAAGCTCAACACTCGGATTGGGCCCAAGCGCAAGCCTCTGACGAAAACGGCGAATTTGAATTCACTTCCGTACCGATCGGGAATTACACGGTGACGGTCTCGTCGCAGGGCTTCCGGAGCATTCAGCAAAGTGTGATTGTGCAGTCTGACACGAGTCCGGTGCTGCACTGCCCGTTAGATGTGGCGGGCGTGAAACAAACCGTCAACGTCTTAGGAACTCCCGTGGAGGCGACCACGGACAGCGTCACGCCCACGACCATGCTGAGCCGCGAAGACATCCGGCAAACTCCCGGAGCGGACCGCACCAATGGCATGCAAATGATCACGGATTACGTGCCCGCCGCCTATGTGACGCACGATATGCTGCACATGCGAGGCGGCCATCAGGTCGAGTGGCTGATCGACGGAATTCCCATCCCCAACACCAACATCGCCACCAACCTGGGGCCGCAGATTGATCCCAAGGACATCGACGAACTCGAAGTCCTTCGAGGCAGCTACGACGCCGATTACGGAGACCGTACCTACGGAATCTTCAACGTCGTGCCACGCACCGGCTTTGAGTTTAACAACGAGTGTGATCTCGCCATGAGCTTTGGGAATTTCTATCAAACCGACAATCACGTCAGTTGCGGAGGACACTCGGAGCGATTTGCTTACTACCTCAGCTTGAACGGAAACCGCAGCGATTACGGGCTCCAGACCCCCATCGCGCAGGTTTTTCACGATGCGGAGAGCGGCTACGGCGGATTCGCTTCGTTCATCTTCAACCCCGATGCCAGGAACCAACTTCGGCTGGTCACGTCCTTGCGGCAGGATTATTACCAGATCCCCATCGACCCTGATCCCAATTCCGCTGGGAATCAGATTCTGGCGTCATCGGGGAATTCTCCCAGCTACGCCCTGCGCGACGGCGAGCGTGAACCCGACGGCTACGTCGTCTTCTCCTGGGTTCACACCTTCAATCCCAATCTGCTGCTGACGGTTTCTCCCTTTTACCATTACAACGGCGCTGACTACCACGGCGGGGCGAACGATTATCCCGTCATCTCAACCGTAAATCAGGCTGCCAATTACCTGGGGATGGAGACGACCCTCAACGCCAGATTCTGGAGAAGCGATCTCGAAGCCGGAGTGTCCGGGTTCGCTCAGCACCAGCACAACTACTTCGATAACCAATTCACCGATGGCAGCGCAAACTTCCCAGCCTCCTCGATTGGCGTAACGGGAGGCGTTGCCGCCGAGTTCATCAACGAGAAATTCAAAGTCACCCCGTGGTTGACCCTGATCGCCGGCCTCCGTCAAACGGAATTCAACAGCTCCGTCGCCGAAAACGTTACGGATCCCCGGGTCGGTTTTGCTTTGAGCGTTCCGCGCCTGCACTGGGTCTTTCGCGGCTTTTACGGTCATTACTACCAGGCCCCTCCCCTGGTCACAGCCACGGGCGCTCTACTCGGTTTAGCCAATAGCCAGAACTTTACCTTCGCCCCTTTGCACGGCGAGCGGGATAAAGAATACCAGTTTGGCCTCAGAATTCCCTATCGCGGCTGGACCCTGGACGCCGACAACTATCAAACCAAGGCCACGAACTGGCTGGATCACAATAATATCGGCGAATCGAACCTCTTCTGGCCGATCACCTGGGAAGCGGCCGTGATCAACGGCTGGGAACTGACACTCCGCTCGCCCAGCCTGTGGCATCACGGCCGGTTCCACCTTGCTTATGCGAATCAAATCGCGGAAGCCACCGCGCCGATCACCGGAGGCTTGATCTGCCCCAGTCCCGTGACGCCGGCATGCGGGCTCGATATACTGCCGGGGTTTTCGCCCGTGGACCACGACCAGAGGAACACACTGAACTTCGGCTACAATACGAGTCTTCCCTGGCGGGCCTATGCTTCGACCAACGTCTACTACGGCTCCGGGTTCACGAATGGCCTGTACGGAACTCCGGACGCGCAGTACCCGGGGCCCTATCTGCCTGCCCACGCCACGGTCGACCTTGCTTTCGGGAAAACCTTCGCGGAGAAATTCACGGTTTCCGTGAACGCCCTGAATGTTGGAGGCAAACGCGTACAAATGGACAACAGCCTTACCTTTGGCGGATTTCACTGGAACGATCCGCGGCAGATTTACGTGGAATTCCGCTACCGGTTCCACTATTAATCGGGTGATCGGGCCCAATTGTAGGGGGACGGCTTGCCGTCCCCTCGTTGTTCCGCTGCAACCTCCGGGGGTAGGGCAAGCCCTACCCCTACACGTTTTCAGAGCAGGATTTCCGCAATGCGAAAGCGACGGTTAATTGTTTGCGTATCTTTATTGGCGATAGCATCTTGCCTGATAACATGCCACAAAGAAAAGCCTCTGCCCCAGCAGCGATACGATCTGCGAGGGAAAGTGGTGGCGGTCGACGCGAACGCCGGCACGGTGACGGTGGCCCACCAATCCATTCCAGGGTACATGGGCGCCATGACGATGAGTTTTGTCGTCAAGGACCAGTGGGCCTTCAAAGTTCTCAAACCGGGCCAATCGATCAGCGCGACCCTGGTGATTGAGGCCGGCCACTCCTGGCTGGAAGGGCTCGTTGTCACCGAAGAGGGCAAGCCGGGAAGCGACTCGCTGGCGCCTCCCGGGTCTGTGACTTCAGCGTTGGGGCAGGAAGTGCCGGACTTATCGCTGGTCAACCAGGATGGGAAGCGGATTCATCTCCATCAGTACCACGGGAAGGCCTTGTTGCTGACTTTCATCTACACGCGCTGCCCGCTTCCCGATTACTGCCCACTGATGAGCAGGAATTTCACGCAAATCGCGGAGCAAGTCCGCCGCGACCCCAGGCTTTCCGCTTCCACCCATCTGCTGAGCATCAGCATCGACCCTGAGTTTGATACACCTGCCGTCCTGCGCGCCTATGGCCGAAACTACGCGGGCAGTCTTCATCCTTTCGATCGGTGGGAGTTTGCCACGGGCACGCCGGAACAAGTTCGGAAAATTGCCGAATTCTTTGGCCTGCGATACTGGACTGACCGCGGTCAGATTGTTCACTCGCTGGTGACAGCGCTCATTGCCCCAGGCGGGAGAGTCATTCAAGTCTACCGTGGAAACGATTGGCAACCGGCGCAGGTGGTCAGCGACCTGCGCGACATGGCACCGCCCAAAATGTAAGAGAGGTAACGGAGACCCGCTTCTTAGGTCTGCGGCTCTTTGCGTTCGAGCCCCACGTCACGCCGTCCCCACGCTGGTCAGTTTCGGCTCGAGGGCTTTTCCCGCCGGTTTCGTGCGCCGCGCGGCCAGCCAGAATCCCACTCGCAGGACCAGCAGCAAAGCCACCAAAGCGCCGTAAAACAGCGGTTTGCGCACGTCCGACTTCACCAGCCAGTAGTAATGCACGACGCCGGCAACCGCCGTCGCGTAAATCAGCCTGTGTACCGCCAGCCAGCGCTTTCCTCCCAAGCGGCGAATCCACCCGGCCGTCGACGTCAACGCCAGGGGAATCATCAGGACAAATCCCGTGAATCCCATGGTGATGAAAGGCCGCTTCCGCACGTCGGCCAGCATATCTGCCCAATCAAAGAATTTGTCCAGCCCTATCCAGGTGCTGAAATGCAGGAAGCCGTAGAAGAACGCAAACAACCCCAACATGCGGCGGAAGCGAATCAGTTCCGGCAATCGCAGAAGCTTGCGCGCCGGCGTCACGGCCAGGGTGGCGACGATGAAGATGATTGTCCAGTCGCCCGTCTGGTGCGTGATGTACTCGATGGGGTTGGCCGTAAGTTGGCCGTGCAGCGCCCGCCAGGCCAACTGGCCCACAGGCGCCAGGCACAACACGAACACCGGAGGCTTCAGCCATTTGCTTCTGAGAAACTTTCCCAAACCGTCGCCTTTCTCGAGTACTGCAAGAATCTTACCCACGCTGTCATCCTGAGCGAAGCGAAGGATCTCCGTAGTTGTTCGTGATCCTTGGACCTAGACCAACTGCAGAGATCCTTCGCTTCGCTCAGGATGACAGCCGGTCGGTTATTTCACGCCTTCCAACAAACGCAGCCCCTTCACCCGCACCCCTCCTCTCGCTGAGGATGGGAGTGTGACCAAGCCGCAGGTTTAGAAATACTTTTTCAAGTCCATGCCCTCGTACAGGGACGCCACTTGATCGTAACCATTGAACATCAGCGTGGGCCGTCGGAAGAACTCGCCCAGGCGGCGCTCCTTGGCCTGGCTATAGCGAGGATTATCAACATTGGGATTGACGTTCGAATAGAATCCGTACATGGGAGGATTGGCGAGGTTCCAGGTCGCGGGCGGCTGTTTCTCCACCAGCTTGATCTTCACCAGCGACTTGATGCTTTTGAACCCATACTTCCAGGGGAGCACCATGCGTACCGGCGCGCCGTCCTGGTTGGGCAGCGTCCCGCCGTACATGCCGAAGCAGAGCAGGGCCAGCGGGTGCATCGCTTCATCGAGCCTCAACCCCTCGACGTATGGTAATTCGATTCCGGCGTGACTTCCGAGTGGCATTTGGCCGGGGCTGTAGTAACTCTCGAACGCCACGAACTTCGCCTTGGGTTGGGGAGACACTTCCTTCAGCAAAGCGCTGAAGGAGTAGCCGACCCAGGGCACCACGATCGACCAGCCCTCCACGCAGCGGTGCCGGTAGATGCGCTCTTCCAGCGGCGCCAATTGCTGCAGTTCTTCCACCGTAAACGTGCGCGGCTTGTCCACCAACCCGAAGACTTTCACGCTCCACGGCGAGGTACGAAAATTGGTCGCATACTTTGCTGGGTCTTCCTTATTCGTCCCAAACTCCCAAAAGTTGTTGTAATGGGTCACGTCGTTGTACGGCGTCACTTGCTCCGTGGTGCTGAAGGGGCTTTTCGCCGCGACGTTCAGCTTGCTCCCCGCCAGGACCTTTTGCGAGGGCCAGGCAAGCTGTTTCAGGCTCTCTCCCAGCAGCGCCCCCGCGGTCACCCCCAATGCGCCCGCCAGGAACTTCCTGCGGTTCAAGTAAAGCCATTTCGGCGTGACCTCGGACGAAGGAATCTCCGACACCCTTTTGATTAACATGCTTCGTACCCCTTTCTAAAGATAGTATACATTTAGTCCATGCTTTTATTCCCGCAGTGCCCGCCACCAGACCAACCCTGCCCCTCCGACCTCCGCTTTCGTAATTTAGATGCTGTTGTCGCGAACCGTGGCCGATCGCAGCGGAGAGCAGCCGTCATGGCGTCGCTTGAGAGACGGATCAAGGGAGATCCTGCCCCGCTCGCCCGGCCCGAGCGACGATTCCCTGCAAATCGCTTGACAATCAACCGCACTATGGTAGGCTACTCTTATGAAATTCCGGCCCGAGCAATGCCGCAGCTTGTCGGACCTCCACCGCGGACTTGGCGATCTTTGCGTCCTTTGCGCCTCGGTGTGAGACTGTTCCTGTATGGTTTTTCGGGGAACAAACCGAGAATATCTATGAAAACAAACAGTCGAGGAGTTGAGGAGTCGAGGAGTTGAGGGGCCAATTCAAGAGATCGGGTCGGATGGTGACGGTTTGTCACTCCTCAACCCTCGACTCTCGACTTCTCGACTTGAATTCGACGGAACAAAGCGAGAATGTCTATGAAAACAAAGGACAGCGACAATAATACCGAATTGGCCATTTGCCGCCCTGAGCACTCGAAGAGCATTGACACAAGAAGCCATGTTGGCTAACGTAGCACTCGCTTCTGCTCTCGGTCGATGTCGCACTCCCAGTCGCGAGGAGGACGCGTGCACTCCACATTAAAGATGAGCACTTCAACCCGCCGTGAGTTTCTAGCCGCCTGCGCGGCCGGGCTAGTCGCCGGCAGGACTTTGGCTGCGGCCGCGGACGTCCAGGCGCCCCCGGTTCAAGAGTTCCGGCGGGGCGGGATGGTCTATCGGCGGCTGGGAAGGACCGGTATGGACGTTTCGCTTCTTTCCTTCGGATCTCACACCGATCCGGCAGACCGTCTACCAGCGGGCCCGGAGAAGACCGTGCTGACGCCGGAGGGGCAGGTGAGGCGCGACCGGATTATTGCCCACGCCTTTGACCTGGGGGTAAACCTCCTCGACGTTTACGCCACCGAGGGGCAGTGGGAACCCGCGGCGAAGCTGGTGCGCGGAAGGCGCGACAAGATCATCATTTCGCTTGCCCACGACATCACCCCTAAAGATATCGATCAGGCGGCGAAGTTCTTCGGGTATGTCGATCTTTATCGCTTCTGCGCGCAGGAGATTGACCAGCCGACGATCGAGAACTGGGATTTGCTACGGAAAGCGAAAGAAGCCGGGAAGATCCGCGCGATCGGAATATCAACCCACATCGAGCGCACCATGACCATGGCGCTGGATGAACTGGAAGGCATCGACTTCATATTTTTCCCTTACAACTTCATTCACGCGCGCGCCGACTACAGCCAGTTTCTGCCGAGCGCTCTCAGTAACGGCATCGGCCTGATTGCCATGAAGCCTTTGGCTTCCGGTTCGATCATGAAGCTTGATCCACGCGCCCGACCGGGAGCCAAACCGGAATTCGAGGATCTCCAACTTTGGCAGAGAGTGGGCAAGCCGGTATTGCCTGCCGCAGTTGTGGAATTAACCGAGAGCCTCAACCGCCTGCCCGATGAGACGCTCTGCATGGCCGCCATGCGGTTTGTCTATTCCCGGCCCTTTCTGTCCACGGCGCTCACCGGCATGGCTGAGGACCGCTTGCTGGAGGACAACTACAAGGCGCTGGCGCACTATTCGGAGATGCGCCCGGAAGAACGGTCGGCGCTGGACAAGGCCAGGCAACTCGCAAGCCTGCGCGGGGCGGATTGGCTTCGGCCGGATTATCGCTGGCTGGAGGAACAATGGCGCGGCTGATTTCCGGAATCATTCTATTTTTGTGCGCAGCCGCCGGCGCCGCCCAGACCGTCGAGGACCGGCAGTTCAAGGAGGCGGGCGTTTGCGCGCGCTGTCACGTCATCTCGGTCGTCGAGTGGGGCATGTCCCACCATCGCCAGGCCGGCATCGCCTGCACGTCATGCCACGGGCCAAGCCCGGGCCACGTCAAGGACGAGCGAAACAATATCAAGCCCGAGCGCCTTCCCCGCGGCACTGCCATTGCAGGCCTCTGCGCCGGTTGCCACGCGAGCGGCTGCCCCAAAACGCAGCAAACGGCTTCCTGCCAGGATTGCCACCACAGCCACGCCTTGGTTGATCCCAAGAAGCCCGCGATGGTGAGTGATTCGCATCTCGATGAGATTTCCGCGCGCTGGTCGCGATTCGCCGAACTGGAGCGGCGCGGCGAAGAACTGGTCAAGGCCGGGGATTGGCGCGGAGCCTCAGACGCGTATCGCCAGGCGCTGGCGCAAAAACCCGCGGACAGGCAGGCGACCGAGCGGTTGAAGATGTGCGAGCGGCGGTTGAACCCCTCGCTTCCGGGATTTGAAGTCATCGGGAAGGAGTTCGATTCCCAAACCGGCCTGCCGCTGCACGTGCGAGTGGCTGGCTCGGGAATCTCCATGGCGCTAGTGCCGGGCGGCGAGTTCGAGATGGGGTCGGAACGCTTTCCCGCTGCGAAGCCCGTGCACACCGTGCGCGTCGAGCCTTTTTACCTGGGACAATACGAGCTCACGCAGGCGGAATGGAAATCGCTGATGGGCTCGAATCCCAGCGCGCCACCCGCCGCCGGGCAACCGGAGCCTGACCGTATGCCGGTGGACCAGATTTCCTGGGAAGACTGCCAGTCGCTGCTCAAGAAGTTGAATGACGGCGTGCCGGGCTCCGGCTTTCGGCTGCCGACCGAGGCGGAGTGGGAGTTCGCGGCGCGCGCCGGCGGCGGAACGCCGGAAGCGGCTGTGCCGCAAGAGCCTAGACAGATGGGCAACCAAGAGCCGAACGCGCTGGGCCTCTTCGGCCTGATGGGCAGCGTCTGGGAGTGGTCCTCGAGCCTCTATCGACCTTATCCTTACGTTGCGCTCGATGGCCGCGAAGAACTCGATGCCCCGGGACTGCGCGTGCTGCGGGGCGGCGGCTACGCGGAGTGGAAGGATTGGCTCGATCCCGCCGCGCGCCACAGCGAACGCCCCAACCGCCGCCTGCGCGGCAACGGCATGCGCCTTGCGCGGAGCGTCCCCGCCGGGCTGTGATCAGCCCCACGGGGCTTGACCATGCTATGCTTGCTGGCGGGGGCCCGCAGGGCATACGATGTAAGGAGGAGACAGGAGAATGGCATGGCGGAACAACAGCTTCTAAGCCGAGTGGTGACGGATCCGGATGTCTGCGGGGGACAACCCTGTATTCGAGGGACCCGGATTTACATCGCCATTATCCTTGACGGGCTCGCAGAAGGCCTAACTCCCGAGGAGATTGTTGACCATTATCCGCAATTGACCAGGGAAGACATCAGGGGAGCACTGGCCTATGCTGCGGAGCTTTCGCGGGAAAACCTCTGGAAGGTGCCAGCCACTCCATGAGGAAATCCGCATCATCTCCGCGAGAAAAGCGGATCCCAGCGAGCGCGCTCTTTATGCGTCCCCTGAGTAAGCGCGTGCGCACAGAACTCGAGAGGCTGGCTGCGATGCCGGATTCTGCCATCGATGATTCCGATGCTCCGGCAGTGAAGCCCACGCCCTCCGAGTTGCCCGCCATTCGTCGCGGCGAAGCAGCATATCGCCGGGGCGATTACATTACCCTCGACGAATATTTCCGGGAGTTGGCCCGTCATCCTCGCTGGGCCTGCAAGAAAGGCGCTTAAGCGCATTCCGGCTCCCGATCCAGATCGCATCCATGCGGTCGCTGCGTTGAACATTTTCGTCAGCACCCCGAGGAGTTAAATGAAACCTCACAAACTGCTCCAGAAGGCGCTATTGTCTCCGGCCAATTTGCGGTTCGAGGACGCCTGTGCTCTTGCCCGTGCGTTTGGTTTCCACCTATCCCGTGTGAGGGGCAGTCATCACATCTACGCTCACTCAAATGTCCGCGAGCTCGTGAACCTGCAAGAGGTGAAAGGAAAAGCCAAGCCTTACCAAGTGAAACAGTTGCTCGCTCTCGTCGAAGGGTATAACCTGTCGTTAGGCGGTGAGGAATGAGAGACTACCACATCAACATTTTCTACAGCCAGGAGGACGGCGGCTACATGGCAGACATCCCCGATCTTCCGCACTGCTCTGCTTTCGGCGACGGTCCGGAAGAGGCTCTCGCTGAGGTGCTCAAGGCAAAAGAGGCTTGGATCGAGGCCGCGAAGGCCGAGGGCAAGCCTATTCCTCCGCCTTCCTTTAGGCCCGTCATTTATCAATTGTCCGAGGCTCGCACGTAATCGAAGCTCTCCTGTGAACCTTGGCAGCGGTTTCAGACTCAGCCTTGTCAGATAATTCGGAGGAAATTCAGCCCTGATTCCAGGGCGAGCATGGGGCTGTTGGTGAAGGCGCTGACTTCGTAGGGGCAGCCGATCTTGCAGCCGTTGCAGAAGTCCCACAGCGTGGTCTCCTGGGCGATGATCTGCTTGGCGGCGTCGGAGGCGAAGATTTCCTTGAGAGGCGCTTGCGATTGGTGCAGCGTCTTGAACGCGCAAGGGAGATGGATGGAACCGTCCGGCTTCATGGAAATCAATTTGGAAGGATGGCGGCAAGGGAAGCGGGGACCGAAGCCACCGTTGCGATAGAAGGCATAGTAGTGGGAATAGAAGCGCACGTTCTTGGGATAAGCGGCGCGCAATTCACGCAAGAACATCTCGACTTTGTCGATCTCTGCCCCGTGCAATTCCGCATCAGGAAGCAGCTCGCCGCCTCGCATGACGTTGTGAACGGCCTCCGGGTGTAACACCAGGTTGTGCTGCTTACAAAACTCCGCCAGCTCAGGAAGGTCTTCGAGATTCTCGAGATTTACGGCGGCGTTGATCTGCGTGGCGAAGGGCTTTCGTTTCGTCAACACGAATTCGAGATTGGCGATGATCTTGGGAAGCGCGTCCATGCCGCGGCGTTTGGCAAAGCGCTGCACGTTCAGCGAGTCTATGGAGACTTCCAGCATGCCGAGCCGCGCCACGCCGTCCGCGTACTTGCGGATCAGCAGCCCGTTGGTGGGCATCGAGGTCCACATGCCCTTCTCCTCAGCGTAAGCGATGTAATCGCAGGTGCTGGGATTCAGCAGCGGTTCGCCGCCTGAGAAGCTGAGCGCAAAGATGCCCATATCGCAAAACTCGTCGATGCGCTTGAAGATGCGATCGCGCACCGCGCGGGTCTGCAGGTCATTGAACTTGCCCTCTTCGCCAAATATGCAATACTCGCAAAACATGTTGCACATCAGCGTGGTTTCAAACATCACCATGTAAGGGAGTTTGAACCCCGACGTGAGGTGCTTTAACCCGCATTTGGCGATATAGGAATACTTCACCGAAAAACCTCACCCTCACGCCACCGCATTGCCCGGCTTGGCCAGTTCACCGTGTCATTCCGAGCGAAGCGAGGAATCTCGCTCTGGCTCGCCCTCACTCGCCTTCCTCAGGCGTGAGCGCAGGGCGAGATTCCTCGCTCCGCGCGGAATGACACCTGTTGCGGTAGCCCCTCACTCAGGATACCTGAATTCGCTCCGCTTGTCCTGCGGATGTCTTCGAGCCCTGCGCAAGACTCCTCACCCGGCCACTGTCCACTTCGCCCTTTACACTTTACCCTTTAACCTTCCGCCTGTTTCTGTTCCCTGTCACCTATTCCCTATTCCCTGATTTTGTACTCGTCAATTTTCCTGTACAAAGTCTTCCGATTCATGCCGAGGATGGAAGCGGTTCTGACCTTGTTTCCGCCGGTCACCGTCAGGACATGGGCCAGATAGCGTTTTTCCATCTCCGCCAGCGTCGGCAAATCGGTGTAGAAGTCTACCAGGCGGTTATCTTCGCGCGGCTTTCCGAGCAGTTTGGGAGGCAGGTTTTCCGGCGCGATGAAACCGGCGCGGGTCAGAGCCGCCGCCGACTCCAGCGCGTTCTCGAGTTCGCGTACGTTCCCCGGCCATTCGTAGCTCATCAAAGCGGAAAGCGCGTAAGGAGAAATCGAGAACTGTTTTCCGCGCTCGGCGGCGAACCTCTTCAGAAAGTGCTCGACCAGCAAGGGGATGTCTTCTAGGCGCTCGCGCAGCGCTGGGAGGTCGATTTCGATGACCCGCAGCCGGTAATAGAGGTCCTGCCGGAACTTGCCCTCTTCGACCAGCGCAGCAAGGTTGCGGTTGCTGGCGGCGATGATGCGCACGTCCACCTTGATCACCTGGTTGCTGCCGATCCGCCGCACTTCCTGTTCCTCTACGGTGCGAAGCACATTAACCTGGAGGGCGGGGCTCATCTCGCTGACCTCATCCAGAAAAACTGTGCCCCCGCTGGCCTCTTCGAAGATGCCCCGCTTGTTTTCGACGGCCCCCGTGAAGGAGCCACGCACGTGCCCGAAAAGCTCGGTCTCGAGCAGCGACTCCGCCAGTCCGCCGCAATTAACCGCGAAGAACCGTTCCGCGGCTCGAGGACCGTTGAAGTGAATGGCCCGCGCTACAAGTTCTTTTCCCGTCCCGCTCTCTCCGCAGATCAGCACCGTGGAACGCGAGTCCGCCACGACGGCGATCTTCTTGTAGATTTCGAGCATTTTGGGGCTGCGGCCCACTAGGCTGGAAAGTTGTGCCTGGCTCCCAAGCTGACGCTTCAGGCTGCGGTTTTCGCGCACCAGTTTGCGATTGCCCAGGGCGCGCTCCACTTGCAGCAACACTTCGTCAATCTTGAACGGTTTGGAAAGGTAGTCGAAGGCCCCTGCCTTGACGGCTTCGATGGCGGTTTCCATGCTTCCGAAAGCGGTGATGAGGATTACTTCCGACTCCGGTTGAAGGGTTTTGTAGGTACGCAGAACATCGAGTCCGTCGAGATTGTCGCCCAGCCTCATGTCGCTGATAATGAGGTCGAACAGTTCCTGCTTCCCAACCGCCAGGGCCTCCTCAGCGCTCGAGCAAGTGACCACCCGATAGCCCTCTTCGCCCAGGATCTCCCGCAGCAATTCCAGCGTTTCCGCGTCATCATCAACAACCAGGATGTTCGCGCTCGCCGGTCTGACAACTCCGCCGGTTTCATCAGTTGTTGTTGTCTCCAAATCCTTCACCTTTCACTTCGCGATCGGGCATGTGATCCCCTCACCTGGCCCGCCGCGCCTCGCGACAGCGCCGGCTGTGGGCCACCCTCTCCCCCGAGGGAATCTGTGTGATAACTTGGCTGGCATGAGTAAGGCCCGCTTGCCGGGCTTCAGCCCTGCTTTGGAGTGCGGCAACTTGCTGCCGCTTTCCCCGGGCGCGAGCTTGTTCGCGCTGGTTCATTAGGGTTTCCATATCCCGGCCAGCAAGCTGGCCTGAGCAAAAGCGGCAGCAAGCTGCCGCACTCCAAAGCGCCTGCGGCGCCCTTCCTCCCTTTGTCGAGTTATCACACAAACTCCCAAAGGAGAGAGGAAATCAACATCGAAGAGAAGACCTTCGACCTCGCTCCGTTAGCCTTTACCCCTTGTCGTTTTCCGCCGCCGTTGTCACTCCCACCGCCTCGCTCTTTTCACGCTCCTCGACAGGCAGGATCAAGGTGAAGGTTGTTCCCTTTCCAGGCGTGCTTTCCACTTCGATCGTGCCGCCGTGCTGGCGGACGATCTGATCGCAGATTGCCAGCCCCAAACCGGTGCCTGTCCCCAGCCTTTTGGTCGTGAACATCGGGTCGAACGCATGGGCGACGGTTTCCGCCGACATGCCTGAGCCGTTGTCGGTGACGCCCACGGCGACTTGCTTTGCAGCGCCCGCCACCAGCCGTGTTTCGATCCGCAGGTCGCCCCCACGCGGCATGGCATCCATACTGTTGTTGATGAGGTTCAAGAGTACCTGCTGCAAATACCCGCCGTCGCCGTAAATCTTCGGACAATCTTTTGCCAGGTCCAGTTTCACGCGGATCTTTCTCAGTTGCAGGGCGGGGGAGGAGAGCAGCACGGCTTCTTCGATAATACGCCGCAGGTCCACCAACTCGACTTTCAGTTCAAACTTGCGGCTCCACGAAAGCAGTTGATTGACGGTGCGCACAATATTATCAATCTGCCTTTCGATAATCTGCAGCCGGCGCCGGGTGGATTCGTCGGCATCTTTGCGGCGGGCCAGCAACTGCACGTGTCCGGAAATGGAGTTGAGCGGCGTCCCGATTTCGTGGGCCAAACTGGCGGCAAGCTGGCCGGCAATGGCCAGCCGTTCCGAGCGCGCCAGATTCTTCTGCGTCTCGAAAAGCTCCTCGTTGATGCGTCGCAGCTCTTCGTTGGCCTCCGCCAGCCCCGCGGTCGACTCCCGGACTTTGCCTTCCAACTCGGTATTGAAATTCTCAATGCGCCGGAGCATGCGGTTCAAATGCGCCGCGAGCATGCCGATCTCGTCGGTGCTTCGCAGGCTGGCGCGAACGTGCAGTTGCCCTTTTTCCGCGCCTTCCATGACGCGAATCATGTCCTTCACGGGGGCCCTGACCGCACGCAGGAAGAACACATGAACGGCCAGGATCACCACCACCAGGCTCGCCAGCATCAGCAGCAGATTGCGCATCACCAACTGGCCAGTCACCACGCTGGTCTGCGACTTCGAGACCTTCAGGTTCAGGCATCCAACCGGCTGCCCCTGGGAACGGATCGTCACTCCGATAATCCAGAACCGGCCGTGCTCAGTCTCGATGGTGAGAGACTCATCGTCGGGGCGCTCGAATTCGTCGTAGTGCTCGATACCGGGTATATTGTCCAACTCCAGATGCTCGGCCTGCGGTGCGGTTGTAGCCGCGAGTTGATGCGGCGACCCATGCAGGAAAACATCCGCTTGCCGCACCCCGGGCATATCGTGCTGGATTTGCTTCAAGACTTGCTGCAGTTTGGCGGTGTCCTGGAGTGCGTCTTCGTTAACCAACTGGTGAGCGGTGGATCTAGCCTGGGTGCAGGCCTTGCTGTAAATCTCCTCCTCCACCAATTGCCGGGTCAAGAGCATGGCGATGGAGGTCGAAACGCCCACTACGGAGACAACCGCAATGGCGAATATAATGATAATCTTGGTTTGGAGGACAAAACGCGATTGAGTCATCAAAACTCCGCCACGCTGTGATTCTAGCACCGCATGTGGCGAAAAGATACACTCGTCGGATACTGTTAAGTGATTACTTTCCTTGGGTTTAACTTCTGCGAGAGAGCGGAGTTCGGCCCTTGGAGGCTGCGGAAAAACCCTTCCGCCTTGTCATTCTGAGCGAAGCGAAGAATCCCCGCAGTTGTAGTTTCAAGAAACTGCAGAGATCCTTCGTCGTCCGTCAACTGACGGACTCCTCAGGATGACAGTCAGGAGGTTTTTCCGCAGCCTGCTCGGGCGAGCCCCACTCGCTCCCGCTTGGCACCGGAGGCGTCCATTGGAGAATCGTGAAATAGCAGCTATCTTCGAAGAAATCTCAAACTTGATGAAAATCAATCAGGACGACCCCAAATGGTCTTTCAAAGCTGCGGCTTATGATCGCGCCAAACGCTCGATCGAGGGCTTCCCCGAGCGGTTGGAGGATATCGCTCGCGATCCCCAACGAAAACTGACGGATATCCCAGGAATTGGCGAAGACCTCGCCAAGAAGATCGTCGAGCTGGTTGAGACCGGAAAGTCCAAATTCCACCAGGAGCAACTCGCCAAAATCCCGGCAAGCCTGTTGGATCTACTGCAACTGCAAACCGTCGGGCCGCAGAAGGTTCGGTTGTTCTACAAGGAAGCGGGCGTCAAGAGCATCGAAGACTTGGAAGCGGCCGCCCAAGCGGGTCGCCTGCGGACACTTCCGGGCATGAGCGTGAAGTCCGAGGAGAACATCCTGAAAGCCCTCGAGGTTTACCGCCGGGCCGCGGGACGGTTTCGCATGGACACGGCTTATGAAACCGCACAACAACTCACTAGTTACCTTAAAGAGTTCAGCGGGGTGGAGGAAGTGACCCCCGCTGGCTCGCTCCGGCGCGGGCGCGAAACCGTGGGTGACCTGGACCTGCTGGTGACGGGCCATAACCACGCCGGCATTGCGGACCACTTTGCCAAGTATCCCGGCATCGCCCAGTTGCTGGCCAAAGGTGAAGAGAAGGTAAGCATTAAGCTTCAGAATGACCTTCAGGTTGACGTCCGCCTGCTCGAGCGCGAAGCTTACGGAGCCGGCTTGCTATACTTCACCGGTTCCAAGGAGCACAACATAGCCCTGCGCGAGCGCGCCAAGAAACGAGGGTGGAAGCTTAGCGAGTATGGCGTCTTCCACGGCGAAAAAGCCCTGGCCCGCCGGACTGAAGAAGAGGTCTACGCCAAGCTGGATCTGCCCTGGATTCCTCCCGAACTGCGCGAGAACCTGGGCGAGATCGAAGCGGCCGAGAAAGGGGAGCTTCCCAAGCTGGTGGAACTGAAGGACATCAAGGGTGACTTGCAGATGCACACCACTGCCTCGGACGGCAGGGCCAGCGTCGAGGAGATGGCGCAAGCCGCCAAACAGCTCGGTTATGAATACATCCTCATCACTGATCACTCCAAGGCCGTAACTATTGCCAACGGCCTGGACGAAAAACGCGCCGTCGAGAATATCCAACGCATCAAAGCGGCCGGCAAGAAAGTCAGCGGAATCAAAATCTGGGCAGGAGCGGAAGTTGACATCATGGGCGACGGCACGCTCGATTATCCGGATGAGATTCTGAAACAGTTTGACATCGTGCTCGTGAGCGTGCATTCCCGGATGAATATGCCCGGCCCGGAGATGACGGCCCGCCTCCTGAAAGCTCTCGCCAATCCCTACGTCAGGATTCTCGGGCACCCTACCGGCCGCCAAATCCTGAGGCGTGACCCGTTTACATTCGACCTCGAGCGGGTTTTCGCCGCCGCGAAGGAACACGGCGTCATTCTGGAATTGAACGCTAATCCCGAACGCCTCGACCTCTGTGACCGGCACCTGAAACTGGCGCGAGATCGAGGCATGAAAGTCATCATCTCCACGGACGCGCACAGCCCCGACCACTTCAGATTCATGCGCTACGGCGTCGAGACGGCGCGGCGCGGGTGGTTGAGGAAGGAAGACGTGCTGAATACGCTGCCGCCGGAGAAATTGCTGTCGAGCCTGCGGCCGATAAAGCAGGGACGAGTGACGAGTGACGAGCAATGACTCCTGACTCCTGAATCCTGGCTTATGAACTCATTTCTCCCCGCCGCCGTGATTTTTGATATGGACGGCGTGCTGGTGGACACGAACCCGTTTCACGTTCAAAAGTGGGAAGCGCTGTTGACGGAACACGGCATCGCGTTTGACCGGGAGGCCCTGCCCAAGCAAGTGACCGGACCCGGGAATGATTCTATTCTCCGGCATTTCTTTGGCGAACGGCTAACCGCAGACGACCGGCTACGGCTCAGCGAGGAACTCGAGGCGAGGTTTCGGGCCGCTTTTGCTCCGCACGCCAAGCCTTTTGCGGGAGCTGAGAGACTGATCGCAGAGTGTTATGAAAACGGCGTGCGGGTGGCAGTGGCCTCCGCGGGCATGAGCAAGAACGTGTTCTTCATCCTCGATGCCCTCAAGCTACGACAACGTTTCCACGTCGTCCTGACAGAGGACGAAATCACCCACAACAAGCCGCATCCCGAAATATACGCCAAGACCGCTCAGAAGCTCGGCATTCCGCCCGCCGCCTGTGTCGCCATTGAGGATTCATTCACAGGCATTGAAGCCGCCAAGGGCGCAGGCATGAAATGCGTGGCCGTTGCCTCCACGTTTCCCGCGGCCGAATTGCGTGCTCGCACACAGGCCGACCTTACCGTTCAAAGTCTCGAAGCACTCAAGTTGGAAGATTTGCAGGGACTCTTTTAGTGTCTTGATTCAGAGTTTCGTTAACAACGTCCTTCTTATGCGGGCCGGTCTTTGGGAGCCCCGTTAGGGGCGGCATAGAGTAGCCCAGGGCGTAAGAACATGTGAAAAAATTGGTTTTGCTGATTTCAGCATTACGCATTTTCAATAAGTTACAC
>Ga0209415_10001835_pt1 | contig 40095 bp, 27 predicted proteins | sample PeaSoiSIISIP2007_FD_187696 | JGI IMG/M metagenome (GOLD analysis project Ga0209415, IMG submission 187696) | Peat soil microbial communities from Weissenstadt, Germany - SII-SIP-2007 (SPAdes) (version 2) | ecosystem: Environmental > Terrestrial > Soil > Wetlands > Peat | place: Germany...
CCGCGCACGGCAGAGGGCAAGCGGCGCTCGTGCCAGAACGCCCGCAGGCACGGCCTCTACACGGACGAGCGGTTCTTGGAGGCCGCTGCCCTGGAACTGGGCGACGACCCGCGGCAGTTCCAGCGCCTGCTGAAGGGTCTCGTTGAGGCGCGTCAGCCCGTGGGCGGCCTGGAAATGGCCCTGGTGGAAGACATCGCTCTGCTGCTCTGCAAGAAGGCGCGGGTGGACCGCTCGGAACTGGCCGTGCAGGTCTCCAACCTGCACCAGCACGATCTGGAGCGCCGCAAGTTGTCCCTCCAGGTGGGGACCTGCAACAGCGACGCGGTGGAGTTCGAAGTGCGGGAAAAGGGCCTGCGCCGCTTCCTGGACTCGCCCGGGAAGTACGAGCAGGTGCTGGGCTTTCTCACCAGCCTGATCGCCATGATCGATAAGAACGAATTCGGTTACGGGATGCAGGAAGCGCTGATCGCCCTGTACGGGAGCGATTTCACCCTGCGGGGAGTGAAAATGTACGAGTTGCGCTACGTGTTGGAGAAGCTGCCGCCGGGGGAGGACTTGGAGAAATACAAGCGGGACATGATGAAGTGGGTGGCGGAGGAGATGTCGGACGTGGGGCGGGAATACGAGCTGTACCTGCACGAGCACGTGGAGAGCACGCGGGCAGCGCGCCTGGCGGCGACGGCGCCCTCGCAGGCGCAGTGGGGGGCGATCATCCGCCAGCAGAACTCGCTCGACCGGCAACTGGAACGCAAGATCCGCTTGCTGATGGAGTTGCAGCGGGAGCGGAAGAGCGAAGCGCGGGAAAGCCTGGAAGCGTCATCGCCGCCGGATCCGAGCGACCCGCAGGACGGCGCAACGCGGGTGCGAAGCTGCCGCCGTAGAACCCAAGCCCCGGCGGCTTCACACCCTTCCGCGACGGGGATCGCGCAGACCTCGTCTTGTGAGGTCTGCGATGTCCCGAAGGGACAGGCTGGAACGGGCGACGACGCCCATTGCCGGCGGAACGGCAGCGCTGTTCATCTACCTCGCCGCGGTCCTCGCCGCCGCCTTCAAAAACATTAAAAATCGTGGGAACGAACTCAAAGATTTATTGACAGGACAGGGGATAACTGAAATTACGACCTCAAAACGAACTCAATTCGGGGATTGTAGGGGGACGGCTTGCCGTCCCCTGGCCGGAGCGATCTTGCACGATCCGGGGTAGGGCGAGCCCTACCCCTACGAATTCGCGCCGAAAAAGCGGCCATCGGCGCGGAACGAAGCGGCATTTCGAGGATTGTCACGGCTCGCCGTCCCCTGGCTCGAGCGATCGTACACGGTCCGGGGTAGGGCAAGCCCTACCCCTACGAAGCTGCGAATACGGCGCGCTGTAGGGGCTGCCCTTGTGGCCGCCCTGGGGCAACCGCAAGGGTTGCCCCTACACCGGCGGGTTGGTTGATCCGCCTTGCAACTGAGCACGGTTGGGTATATCGTAATGAGGTTCAGGACGGCAATATTAAAATCCTGGTTTGCGCGTCAACTCGTGTCGGGTCCAGCCAGCGGTCTAACCAACGGGGAGGAAACATGATGAAGCGTGTGCTGAAATCCGTCTGCCCAATCGTCTTCGTTCTTCTTGCCTGCGCTCCCGCCCTGTTCGCCCAGGCGGTGGGATCCATCACCGGGACCGTCACCGACCCCAGCGGCGCTGTCATCCCGGGCGTGAAAGTTACCGCCACCCGCGTGGAGACAGGAGTTTCTCAGTCCACCGTAACCAGCGGCGCGGGAACCTACACCCTTCCTCGCCTGATCGTGGGCACTTATAGTGTCACTGCCGAGGAAGCAGGCTTCAAGACCGCAACAGCCGAGGGCATTACGTTAGACGTTGCGCAACAGCGGGCTGTGGACTTCAAGCTTGCTTTGGCAGGGGTCACCGCCGAGGTGGAAGTGAATGCGGCCCCACCCTTGCTCAACACCACCAGCGGAATGCTGGGAGGGTTGGTTTCCCAAGAGCAGGTGCAGGACATGCCGCTTAACGGCCGCGACATAACTGGCCTTGTTTACATGCAACCCGGGGTCGTTTCGAACACGGGCAGCATGGGGTGGATGGACTCGCAAGGGCAGTGGATCAGCAACGGCAACCGCGGCGAAACCATGACGGGAACCCTGGATGATGCCGACATCAGCGATGCGGAAATGGGCACCCTGCAATTCACCAACTTTAACCTCGACGCCATCGCGGAATTCAAAGTTCAACAGAACAATTACTCCGCTCAGTATGGGCAAGGCGGCGGCAGCATCACCCAGATGGTGAGCAAATCCGGCACCAATCAATTTCACGGCAGCCTCTTCGAGTTTGTGCGCAACAGTGCATTCGATGCGCGCAACTTTTTCGCCACCTCGGTGCCGCCCTTCAAAAGAAACGAGATGGGCGGCACTTTCGGTGGCCCGATAGAGCGTGACAAGACATTCTTCTTCCTCCAATACGCGGGCTTTCGGCAGCGGCTGGGAGAGCCGAACATTGTCCCCGTCCCCACCGCGGCTGAGAGGTCGGGCGTGGTGACGATTCCCGACCCCAACAACCCGAATTTTGAGGACCAACTCCAGGTGCCCATGAATTCCGTTGCCCAGACTATCCTGAGTAGGTATCCGCAGCCGAACCAACCTAACGGGGTACTGGGGCCCAATACGCTCAATTTCTTGTTCTCTCAGCCCACCAATGACGACCAGTTTTCCGCCCGCCTCGACCATCATTTCTCGACGAAGGATACGCTGTTTGCGCGGGCCTCTTACGTAAACAACATTGCCAAAGAAACGGATTCCTGGGCGGCGTATCAGGGCGGCGCCAACTTCTCCACAAGTAATATCGGCGAAGCTCGCAATTACGCCCTCAGCGAGACTCATCTTTTTTCGCCCACCTTGCTCAATGACTTCACTTTTACGCTCAACCGAGGCATCCAGGGCGTGCCGGAAGCCCCTGCGGAGGCTACGGATACGGTTACCAGTTTCGAGGACGGCAGCCTGGCGAGCTGGGGGCCCGACACGTTCGAGACCAAGTATGTCACCACCGTTTTCGACTATAAGGACAACGTTGCCTGGACCAGGGGCCGGCAGTCCTTCAACATGGGCGGGAACTTCCGCCGCGAGTGGGACAATGGCACGGGGGTGACTAACTACGGACCCAGCGGCGTTTTCAATTTCAATTCCGGAACACTCCTCCCGGTTGCGGTCCCCTCAACCAATGGAGGTTCTTCGCTGCCCGCCGGAACGTTGAGCCCAAGCGGCCTGATTAGTATGATGGAGGGTGCTGACGACTCTTACAATCGGGCGACGGCCGCCACTGGGTACGGACCGCCGGGAGGAGGCTTCGTTTGGTGGGGACTGCGCCGCTCGATGCTGTCCGCGTACGTTCAGGACGACGTCAAGGCCACGCGCAGGCTTACGCTCAACCTTGGCCTCCGCTACGAATATGCCACCGTCCCCTGGGAAACGGGAGACCGCTTGTCGCTTGCGGCCGAACGCGGCGACCTTTATGGCCACTTTATAGTTAATCCCCAACCCTTGTGGCAACCCGACCGCGTTGCAGGTGATTTCGGCCCGCGTTTCGGCGTCGCTTTCGACATGGGCCGCAACACCGTTCTGCGGGGTGGGTTGGGAATATTCACCAACATGATCCCCACCGTCTACCCGGACCAATCGTTGGTTGATTTCCCGGTCGCCTCTCTCAGTAGTTTGTCTAACGCTCCCTACTCCTTGTCTCCGCTAGCTGTTTCTCTTCCGGTGCTGACGAGCGCCTCCGGGCAGCCCCTGGCGCTGAATGGGAACACCAAATCCGTCCCGCCCAACACGCCCATAAACTATGCGCCGTTTGCGGCCGTGGTCGGCCCGCTGATTGGAGATTTCCCGTCGGATTCGTTGCGCAACGGCTACACAATCAGCGGCAACTTCACACTTGAACACCAGTTTGCAGGGGGCATTGATATGCAAGCCTCTTACGTCGCGAACAACGGCGTCAGCCTCTACACCCAGGATTACCCCAATGCCATGGACGGCGCCGAACCACAATATGCTCCCTTTACCCAAATTTCGCCAGGCTTGTCTGAAATCCAGTCGTTCCATAATGGGGCATATTCCAGCTACAACGCTCTCCAGGCCCAGGCGCGGAAAAACTCTTCTGCCCATGGCATAACTTTTCAGGCCAATTACACCTGGGCAAAGGACATGACGGATGCCGATGCCGTGTGGAGTTCGGGCTGGAATAACGGCGCCATCATGGAAAATGACCCGCAATGCCGGAAGTGTGAATATGCGCCCGCCAGCTACAGTATTGCCCAGCGGTTTGCTGCCAACTTCGAATACAGCCTCCCTTTAGGGCGGCTCGAAGGGCTCCCCCGGCGGTTGACCCAAGGCTGGAAGGCGCTAGGTATCTTCCAGTTCCAGACGGGTTTTCCTTTCACTGTCACCACTTCTTACCCCAGCGTGCAGTACGGCTTTGACACTTACGACGGCATCGGCGTCCGACCTTTTCTGCTTCAAAGGGCAACCCGCGTCTCCGCCGTGCGGCAGGGCTGTGGCCCTCAGTTCTTCTCCGACGCCGTCATTGGGCTCGATTCCGGGACGTGCGGCGCTCCTGGCGCCGGGGTCGGGTCATCTCCCCTCGAGGGCGTTGGAACGGGGTTCTTCGGCTTGCCCATCGTCACAAGCCCGGTCACCGGAAATGCCGCGCTGGCATCTCCTGGGAATCTGGGACGGAATACCTTCGTCGGCCCTGGCTGGTCGAACCTGGACTTCTCAATTATCAAGGACACGAAGATCACCGAGTCGAAAATGCTTCAGTTCCGCGCCGAGTTCTTCAATGTCCTCAATCAGGCCACTTTTGGGAACCCGGGCAACATTCTCGGGTCATCTGGCTTTGGCGTCATCACGGGCACGGCAACCGCCGAGCGCCAAATTCAGTTCGGTGTGAGATTTGTCTTCTAGGTTCGCTGCGAGATTTCGGACAAATGGGGTCCGGAGGAATGAATCGGTGTAGAGGCTGAATGGCGGGACCCGGGCGGCTGAAATTGGGATGTGCGCACTACGGCTTCGGCCGCGACGCCGAGGCGGACAGACACGTATCCTGCAAGCTTGAATCGTTCCCTGGCGCGGTCAGAAACGGTTCATGCGTTTGCGGTGCGCGGCAGTGCTGGAAGATCTTGAATCGTGCGCGCAGCTCGCCGGTGGTTCGCCAAAATCGCCAGAAGCGATGCCCGTCCGATTTTTTCGCAATGCACGGAGCAGAGTGAAATGGCATTGAGGGGACGAACAAAGTCGTGCAGGCGGCGCTGGTACTCCCGGATGACGTTGAGCCCGTCGCCTTTGGAAAGGGCCCACGACCAGTCGGTAACCCAGCGCATAACGGTTCCATGCAAGTGCAAGGGGCTGCGTTGGAGAGGATCGCTTGCTCTCAAGAGTTCGTTGAGGCAATCCGGAGCGGTTAGGAACACCAAACGCCCGCTGTGCAAAAACACGTCCGGCCTTAAGCCATATTCGCTCAGGCCGCGCGCAATATTATTCAGGAAGGTCGGGTCGGCAACGACTACAACCTGTTGGCCGATTTCCAACCCTGGCACTACGAATTGTATGATCTCGCTGAGGCCCTTATCTTTTCGTACTATCAAACGGCATGTGTCGGCTTGGGCCATGAGCCCCACATGATCGATGATTCCTACTCCCATACTTCCTATTGTCATCGAAACGTCATAGGGATGTCAACAAGACAACTTGGCGCAGTGACAAAATGTCGTAAGGGATATGATGTCCTTTCGCCCCCCTTTCGCTACCCTGCGCTTGCTTTCTACTTTCTTCCTTTGGCGCCCTCCGCCCAGAGTGAGGACGTCTTCGCTCTGTGCAGTATCGACGCGGCCACAGAAGGAATGGCCCCTCCCGATGAAGACGCAGAGAACGACACGAATGCAGTGCCGGCGCCGCGCCAGGAAGCGCCCTCCGATGCTCCAGGAGAGGCTAACCTATTGGTAAACATTGGATAGTGATCGGAGTAACCCTGCCCGTTTTCCCCTTGCAACCGTTCTTGGCAATCTCCTAATGTTAATTTGAGCCTTGAGTTTGTAGAAGGTGTGCACACTGGTCATGGTCTGGCGGGTCCCCGGCCTCGAACGAAGTCAACTGGAACTGAAGAGTCGTAGTGAGTGCGTCACGGCGCGCAGCGCGCCATGAGCTGAACAGGTGTGTCGGCTGGTGCAGCGGTGGAAGACAAGGCATTACAAGCTAGCGACGAATCGCCGTTGAATCCCCCGCGGCCGTTGCCCTCCGGAGAGGAGGCACGGAATGCCGAAGCCCTGCTGGCTCTCGACATCGAGGCTGGTTCCGATTATTTGCTGGAATTGATTGTGCACAATCTGCAGCAGCTCGGCCAAGCCCCTCACGAAGCCTTTTTGCAGAGGCTTCTGAGGGGTCTTACCAGCATCGAGGTCAGTGAGAAGGAAAGCATCGTCCATTGGGAAAGGATCTTGGCGCGCCGAAATGAGCTGGCGGAAAAACTCGGCCGTCAAGTCTTTCTCAGGACAGCGGCGGTGGATTACTTCGGTGAATTGCACCTCTTGCGCAAGCCCATCCTGTTGGAGTACGAAGAGCTCGAAAAGCTGCGCCATAACGCCGCCACCGACCCGTTGACAGGCCTCAAGAACCGGCGCACATTCGAAGAGCACCTGGGTCGCGAGATTAGCCGCGCCCGGCGTTACGGGGCTTCGTTCGCAATGCTCCTCCTGGATCTGCGCAGGTTCAAGCACGCCAACGACACGTATGGGCATGCAGTCGGCGATGAGATTCTGCGCAGCGTGGCTCGCGCGAGCGCAGAGACCATCCGCGGTTCTGATATTTCCTGCCGGATTGGCGGCGATGAGTTTGCGATCCTTCTCCCACAAGCCGATCGGTCGAGCGCCGAAGCCTTTGCCGAGCGGGTCGCGCGGAAGTTCGAATCTTATGCCAGACCTCTGGCACCCGAAACGCCGGTGGGCGTCGACTACGGCATCGCCATCTTCCCTGAAGACGGTGAAGACGCGGCACAACTTTTCCAAGCCGCGGACAAGAACCTTTACGAAAGTAAACAGAAGGCCTCGCGCGTGAGCGAGCAGATCGCTCCCGCAGCTTCGGGTTCCTCGGCCGAATCTGGCGGGCCGTTGCCTCAACCTGCCGGCGCGGCACACCCGGCGGGTGAGGATCTTGCAGACCGCTCCCACTGGCTTCCCAGCTACATGGTCGCGCCTCAGGGCACGCCACTCCGCCAAGGCCTTCCGAACCGCCGCCGGGACGAACGAATTCAAGCGGAAGGAGCGCGCCGGGTGGGCTTGATCCGTCTTCAGGAAAGGTCCAGATTCGTCACCGTCCTGGACATGAGCCGCGGAGGTGTCGGCTTACTGATGGAGGACTTTGAAGTGCCTGAGAGCTTTTCGGCCCAGATCCAGGTTCCATTCCTGGCTGATTCTGAGCTTACCTTGTATCGAGTTTACAGCGGCCCGGTTCTGAATGGGAAAAAACGTGTCGGCTGTTCGTTCACACCGCTTTCCCGGCAGGCTGTCGCATAGTCTTCCGGCGCCACTCGACGGTGCGTTCCAATCCTGCTTGAAAACTCACTTTGGGCTCGAAGCGCAGGAACCGCTCAGCCTTTTCAATCCCGGCCTGAGAGTGGCGCACGTCGCCCGCCCGGGGGCTCGCGTAGATCGGTTCCATCGTATAGCCTACTATGGAGGAAAGGGAGCGGAGGAGTTCGTGGAGCGTGAAGCGGCGTCCGGTGCCGATGTTGAATGCCATGCCGCACACGCCCTCCGCGAAACAGGCGAGCAGGTTGGCCTCGACCACGTTGTCGACATAAGTAAAGTCGCGCGATTGCTCTCCGTCACCGTGCACCACCGGCTGGCTGCCCTCGAGTGCCGCCTCGATGAAGCGCGAGATGGCCCCTGAGTACGAGGAGTGGGGATCCTGACGCGGACCGAACACATTGAAGTAGCGAAGCGAAACGGCAGGCAAGCCGTAAAGCTGATGGAAGATCGCGCTGTACTTCTCCCCCGCGAGTTTGGTAACTGCGTAAGGAGAGAGCGGATTCTCCGGCATAGTCTCCAGCTTTGGCAACGTCTCGCTGTTTCCATACACGGAGGACGAACTGGCAAATACAAACCGCTTCACCCGGGCGTCCCGGGCCGCTACCAGCATATTTAGGGTCGCTGTGACATTCGCCCGATGGCTGCTGGCGGGCCGTTCCACGGAGCGCTGGACGGAGGGAATTGCCGCCTGGTGGAGCACGTACTCGACTCCTTGCACGCTGGCCCTGCAAACAGCCAGTTCCGCAAGGTCGCCTTCCATCACTTCGATGCGATCGAGGCAGTCCTCGAGGTTGTGTCGGAACCCCGTACTGAAGTCATCCACCACTCTGACGGTGTGGCCGTCCCTCACGAGACGACTGACCAGCGCTGAGCCGATAAATCCTGCGCCGCCTGTCACCAGAAAGCTTGCCATGCGACCTCGTTTCGCTTTTAGTACAGGGCTCTTGGTGTCGACTCGGCTGCCAGCTTGCCCAGCGGATCGAGAACCTGGCGGGCGCCGCGAGCCATCAAGTTCAGCTCCGTTGTCGATTGAAAGAAGAGAAAGCCTTGCTCCATGTACTTTTGCATGACGCTTGCGTCCATGGCCGGTGCGCCCAGGATCTTGTTGTGAGCCTGCCCCGCGGCAACGACTTTTTTCAGAGCCTCTTGAACCGTCGGATGGTCAACCTGGCCACGGCGGCCCAACGAGAATGACAGATCGCTGGTGCCTACGAAGATCACATCGACTCCCGGCGTCGCGGCAATCGCGTCGATCTGCTCCAGTGCGCGCGCCTCTTCGACGATCACCACAACCAGAACATTCTGGTCGGCAAAATCAAAGTAATTCTCAGCACCTGACCAACGAAACTTCGCGAGACCGGCGCCGGAACCGCGCCGGCCTTGCGGTGGGTATTTGCATGCGGCCACGGCTTGGCGAGCCAACTCGGGTGTGCTGGTGAAGGGGAACATGACGCCCAGCACGCCGGCGTCAAGCACGCGCTTGGCGGTCCAGATTTCGTTGACGGGAACCCGCGCGAAAGGTAGAGCCTTCAGTCCCCGCGTGGCCAGAACCATGTTGCGCAGGCTCTCCAGGGTGATGGGACTGTGTTCCATCTCGATCCATAAAAAGTCAAACCCAAGGCTAGCTGCCTGCGCAGCGATTTCAGCGCTCCCCACGGTGAGAGTAATTCCCACCACCGGTTTCCTCTCGCGCAGCAGTTTCTTGACAGGGTTTTCCCAGACCTCTTGCGGGTTCGGGTTCGTGTTGGGCATCAAGGCTCTCCTAAGGGCTGTCGACCGGTATCAAGCGCTCCTAGTTTACAGCAATTGGCCTGTTCCGGCGACCCAGAACCCCCGACACTTCCCCGTGCTCATGCGGCACGGGGCTTGTTATCGAGACCTGAAAGCGCGGTCGCAAACCCCTCAGAGGGGTCTTGACTTAACCACTAGTCTTATTGGAAAGTTGCTCCTAAGGTCTGCCTGACGATGTTCGCTCTTGCCTTCGCCCGCAGATCTGCCGCGCGGGCAACGGCCATACTCACTTTAGAACAAAGGAAGCCGATTCCTCAGCCGTTTCAGACGCTTGTTTCACAATGAAACGAACGGTGAAGTTACCCGGCTCAAACCTTTCGAGCGGGGTCATGGCCACGTACTGAATTTTCCCGTCTTTATCCGGGGAGCCGAGCGGAGGCAGGCCTGTTCCAAGAACCTTGCCATTCCTGCTGAATTCCATTATCAACTGGGGAACCGCCGCAACATTCTTGTCCGTGTAAATGACGAGGTAAAAGGGCAAGGTGCTGTTGTTCGCCTTGCTGATTACTGGATTGAGGGTTGGGGAAATGACCTTGGTTCCCAACAAGAAAGGGTCGTCGTCCGCAGTCGATGCCGCACGTTCCTTAGTGGACCGGACGACGCTGACGCCGCTGATGGCGAGCCCCGAGGAAGGCGCCATGATCACGGTGCCTTTGGTGGCGCCGATCCGCTCGCCTTCCCCATCCCGCACAGCGGTTTCGAGGGCGTAGCGCCCGGGCGGCAAGTCGAAGGTCTCGGTATAGATGAAGTGGTTTGCTTTGAGGGTCTCCAGCCTTTCGGAGGTGGCATTAATGGGGACTTCGTTCTCGAGTTTCTTTACCAATTGGCCCTGGACATCCTTCACGACAACAAGGTAGGAGAGGCTGCCTTTGTACTGATCCCCCGCGTCGGCCTTTTTGAAGGTCACAATTGAGAGGGGCACGTCCATCACCACTTCGCACTCAGACTGATTCCTCAGCCCGCGAAAGTACAGACCGGCCGCCCCATATTCGAACGCCTTGGGCAACTCAGGAGAATTCAACGCGGCTAACAGCGGTATCTCGTAAGGTACTGGAGCGCTTCCGGAAGAGTTCAGGGAAGTTGGAAACGCATTGTAACCGGACCTGGACTGCACGCGCAAGTCACCGGGGGCCACTTTGAGGACGACTTTGTGGAATGACCCATCGTACTTGGTGATCCCCGGGTCATACGAAATCTCATAGTAATCCTCGATGTCTTCGGACAGCCTGTGGAGCGAGGCGCGCAAATCATTCGTGTTGGCAATGAAGAGCCCGCCCGTGGAATTCGCGAGATGGGCGAGGGTCATTTGATAATTTGAGCGCGTACTCTGGACCACCGTATCCATCAGCCGCGCCTCGCCCCCGCTGACCGGCCCGTTACCCAGATCGTGTGCCTGAACTTGGGCGGTTTGCGCGGCGGAGCGCAGTTCGTTAGTGCCGGCAGTGTTCGGGTTGAGTGCGCCCAGTCCGTGCGCGTCCACAATGTAGAGGCTCACATTGGATCGGTTTGCTGAGCCAATGAGGTCATCGAACGTCGCTTCGAGTCCCTGCGGAATCGTGAAGCCTTCGGAAAAGTACAGCGCGGTCTTCCGTCCGGGCAAGCGGTACTGCTCTTTCACGGCATCGAGCAATGCGAAGATCTCAAGCCGTCCGGGCACCGTCATGGCGTTGCTCCGCTCGGTGTTGAGCGTTTCGAGCAGCATTTGATTCATGACGGCCTTGGCTTTCGCGTCGGAGTCTGCGGGTTGGGTTGGGGCCACAGGCTGTGGGTTGGAGTTGGCTGCCCGCGCAAGTTCTTCACGCACGCGCTCGGTGTCGGCGGCGAAATCGTTGACCTGGAGTTTCGTTACCCGGTCAATCGCCTGACGGACGAGGTCTCGATCGTTGGTGTAGGGCTGTAGGACCTCGAGTTGGTGGTCAATGGTCATCACGGCCGTGTAAACATTGGGGGCAGGGTCGAGCTTGAGGAAATCCAGGGCGCCGGATCGGGCAAGCCGCTTGGCGTCGGCATCGCTGGCCCCCGGCCCGCCGGGACCGCTGCTAGGCGCCGTTATCGAGCTGCCACGTCCAGCGCCGACAGCTTCCTGAGGCGTTCGTCGCGCCGAGCTGTGAAACTGAAAAATCATCGTCACCAGGCGAATCTGATGCAGCGGATCGAGAGGCGTCCGCGCGCCCCCCGCGCCCACGGCCTCGCTGCCGTCGATAAGACGAAACGACTTGATCGTTTTCACTTCCCCGTTGTCAAACACTCGGAAATCGTCAGGTTTTAGGTCCTTGACTGCCCGCCCTTTCTTGTCGCGCACCACGACATCCATCAGCACTTCCTCGCTGGTAGCGGTCACCGTACTACCCGGCGCGGAAGTGGTCTGGATTTGCGGCGCGCTTATGGCCTGGCCTAGCGACAGTGCGACGGCGGAAGCCCATAAAACTATGAAATAGAAAGTCCTCAACATGGCGTGCTCCTTCCGAAGCAAGTGCTGCAATGGCGGTTCTACTCCCCACACCAGGGCAACCGCAGGGGTTGCCCCTACGACATGAAACCGTTACCGGCCGGCAATCGCCGCACGCAGTGCCGCGTCCATCGCTTGGGCGCTAAACTCCAGTTGAGTCAGTCGGGTGCTGTAACGGACGCGGCCGTCGGCGCCGATCACGAAGGCCCGGCTTGGCCAGGCGGCGTAAGCGGCCTCTACGCTGCCTTTCATGCCATCCACGAGGGCGGGAAACTTGAGGTGGAGTTCTCGAGTGCACAGGGCGGCATGATCTTCTTTATCCTCCATCGTTGAGGCGGGCGCTACTGCTAGTCCTTCCCGCACGTTCCGGGTGCTTTGCCAGTCGCCCGCTGCATGCGCCTCCCGGATGTAGACGAGAAAGAAATGCGCTCGCCGTCCGTATTGTTCGAATAATGAGTTGAGCGCCTCGGCTGAAGAACGGAAATTCGGACACGAGTAACTGCCGAAGACCAGCACGACGGGAATCTTTCCCCGGAACTCGCTCAGGCGCACGTGTTGTCCCGTGCCGACCTCCGGCAAATCGAAATCGGGTGCGACGGAGTTGGTTTGCGGCCCGGGGTCCTTCGCATCCGCATCCTGTTGGAGCCTGCGCACCGTGTCACTCTCCAGCGCCGCCTCCGAGCGCAAGTGAAGCCGTGTATAGACCGACAGCAACTCGCGGTGGGCCTCCAGCGAATCGGGGATGGCCAGGATGACAGCCTCCAAACGCTTGCGAGCCTCCTCGAGTTTTCCTGTGCCACTTAGGCATTCACCCCATGCCAGTCGCGCCTCAATGGATTCGGGACGGCGGCGCAGCGCCGCGCCCACGAAGGGCGTGGCTTCGGAGTATTGTCTCGCGACGATCAAGATTTGGCCGAGCCCCAGGTTGGCAGCGTAATCGTTGGGATCTTCGGCAAGCGCCTGCCGGAAAGCAGCCGCCGCGCCAACCGGATCTCCCGTGTTTAAGAGCGCCAGGCCGTAATAGGACTGAAGCTGAGGCAGTTTGGGATTGAGTTCGACGGCGCGGGACAACTCCTTAACGGCCGCGGGGTAGTTGCCGGACTCGACCAACTGCTTACCGACATGAAAGTGCGCTTCCGCAGTGTCTTCGGTGAGTAGGCCGGGGACCGCCAGGAAAGTCTCAGCACCACGACACAAAGCCAGCAGGGACAAAGTGAGGGCTAAAGGCAAAAGGCAAAACGCAAAAGTCGAAACCTCTCTGCGCCGTCGTTCGAAGGTTAGTTTCCGACTTTGCACTGCCCACCTACAGCACTTCTTTTGAAATCTGAAATCTCGCATCTGACGTCGTGCGCGTGCTGCCCATCTGCCGACCTGCCGACCTGCCCACCGCCTAGCTCGTGATGCCTTTTCCTTCCACGATCGTGATGTATCGGTCGATTGGCAGGTTCGTGAAGCGGTCGACGCGGTTGCTGGGCGGAGGCCACTTGATTTCAAGCGAATCGATTCTCGTCCTCGCGCCAATTCCTAATACCAGCCTCGGGTCATGGGAGGAGAGATAACCTCCACCCGCCACCTTGTAAATGTGGCGCTTGAAATCCCCTGCCCGCCAGCTCACTTTTGCGCCCACCGCATCGGGATTGGCCACTTTACCCTTAAGCTGGATGCCTAGCCAATGATTGAGCTTGCCGACGTTATTCCGGAGCAAGAGGGGAGCGCCGTCGTTGAGGACCATCAGCACATCCGCTCCGCCATCGTTATTAAAGTCGCCGACCGCCAGGCCCCGCGCCGCAAACTGCCTGGCGAAGACGGGCCCGCTCTGGTCGCTGACATTTTGAAAAGTCGTCTTGAATCCGGTTCCGAGATTGCGAAAGAGGAGGGGATTCTCCTCGTATTTGATTTCGCTGTGCAGTTGGGACACCTTGTTATCGGGATGGCCGGAAACGATGAACAAGTCCATGTTGCCGTCGTTATCGTAGTCGAGGAATTTCACTCCCCAGCCGCTCATGGTGCGCACTTTCATCCCGATGCCGTTCGAAACCGAGAAGTCGTCGAAGGTCTCATCCCGGTTATTGTGATAGAGGGAGAACATCTCCTCATCGACATCGGTCAGGAAGATGTCCATCCAGCCGTCCTGATCGTAGTCGGCGGAGTCCGTGCCCATTCCCGACCGCACCCGGCCATCGGCGCTGTAGCCCACTCCCGCCTGCAGCCCGATTTCCTCGAATTTACCGTGGCCGCGGTTTGCAAAGAGGAAGCTCGCCACCATATCGTTGGCCACGAACAAATCCATCAGCCCGTCGTTATTGATGTCGGTGGCCACGGCTCCCCAGGCAATCCCCTTGACGCTGGCGATGCCGGACGCCTCGCTGACATCGGTGAAAGTGCCGTCGCCGTTATTGTGGAAAAGCCAGCTCGGCATGGGATCGTACACGTTCGGGATGCAATAATAGCGCTCCACGGTCCCACCGAAGCCGCAGAATTTGTTGTTCGACTTGTTAAAGTCCACGGAGCGGCAAATGAACAGATCCAGGCGGCCGTCATTGTCATAATCAAACCAAACGGCGCTGGCGGCGAAGCCAACGGCGTTGATGCCTGCCTTCTCCGTGACGTCCGTGAACGTGCCATCGTGGTTGTTGTGGAAGAGAAGGGAGCGCCCATACTGGGTCAGGCAGAGGTCGGGCCAGCCGTCCCCGTCGTAGTCGCCCACGGCGACGCCCATTCCGTAGCCGCCTCCTGCCAAACCGGCTTTCTCGGTGACCTCCGTAAACGTGCCGTCACGGTTGTTGTGGTACAGGGCGTTGCGGAGCGGAGGATTGGGATCATAGAAGTCGCACTTGCCGCTGTTCACCAGGTATATGTCTATCCAGCCGTCGTTATCGTAATCGATGAAACCGCCGCCGCCCCCCAGGGTTTCCGGCAGGTAGAATTGCGGAGAGCGAGCGCTGGTCCGTTCGAAGGTAATCCCGCTGGCAGAACCTGGAATCACCTCGAAAACCGGAAGACCGTTCGGCGCCTGGAGGACTGGTGAGCCTGATTGTGCGAGGACTCTTGCTGAGAGTCCGTAACCCGCGAATCCGGCGAGTCCGAGGGTTCTTAGAAATTGGCGGCGCGAGCTACTCATTCGTCAGGATTCCTCCCCCTCACACTCGTAAGAAAACTCAAGCCTCGTATTACCGCGTCATTCCGAGCGCAGCGAGGAATCTCGCTCTGATTCGCCTTCACCCGTTTGTAGGGGGACGGCTTGCCGTCCCCTAATGACCGGGGTAGGGCAAGCCCTACCCCTACACGTTTTCAGGGCAGAGGCAGATTCTTCGCTTCGCTCAGAATGACAGACCTAGGTGACTCCACTCCATCGAGACCGGTCAATGCCGTACTTCTGCCGGCTGCTCCTTCGTGACTTCATCTGCGTGGGCGCGCTTTTGCGCCTCGACCTCGGCGGTCAGTTTGCCGACGATCGCCCTTTCACGGTCGCCGTCCTGCTTCATGTGGAGCCGGTAATAGAGCCTGGCTAGGGAGACGTGCGCATCCAGGAATTCCGGGTTGTCTTTGATCAAAGCTTCCAGCAGTTTCCTGGCCTGGGGGATGTTCCCCATTCCGATCTGACCAATAGCAAATTGATAACGAACTGCCGGGTCGCCCGGCCGCACCTGCAGCGCGCGGTTGAGAAAAGGGATCGCTTCCTTGTAGCTCTCGCCTTGATTCAACATGACGCCCAGATACAGGTTCGAGCCAAACTCGTTTGGATCGATGGCTAATTCCTGGCGAAAGCATTCCATGGCATCCTCGCGGTGGCCGAGGGTCAGCAGCGCATTCCCGTAAAGATAATGAGCCATGGGAAGCTTCGGATCGAGTTTGACGGCAGCCGCCAGTTCATCTACAGCGCCCGACGCGTCGAGAATCTCCAGACGAGCGGCCCCCAGCATCAGGTGCGCTTCCGCGGAATCACCGTTGCTCAGGATTTTGTTCACCAGGACTTCGCCCTTGCGCACCTGCCCATCGCGCATCAGCGACATCCCTAACAGGTAGGTCAACGCCTGATCGCCCGGATGCGCGGGTTCGAGCGGCTCGAGGAGTGCCACCGCCTTCTTGAATTCCCCTAAGCGAAAGTAGCAGTCCCCCAGTAATAGAGCTACTTGGAGACTTCCCGGGTCGGCGGAATGCAGCGGTAGGAGTTCATGCACTGCGTCGTTGAGCTGTACGGCTTTGTAATAAGCAAGGGCCAGGTTCAGCCGGATCTGGGGAAGCGGCTGCAAACGTAACGCCTTCTTGTACTCGACGATGGCCTCCTCGTACCGTCCTGCCGCGGCCAGCGCCGCGCCCAGGTTGGACCTGACCGGGACGACATCCGGAAACTGGGCGAGAAACGAGCGGTAATCTTTGATGGCTTCATCCAGCTTGCCGGCCTGCTGGAACGACTCTGCCTCCTTCACGAGAGCGTCGGGGGATTGAGCGGTCTGCGCGCACAGATTGCCGGCCAACAGGATCGCTGCCAGAAATCCGGCGAGATGGACCGAAAAACCGCTGCGGTTCTCTGTGTTCTCCGGTGACGAAAAAATGCCCAACACAGAGCGCACTGAGACCCTCAGCGTTCTCTGTGTTGAGTCTTTGGCGGCACAGAGGACACGGAGAACCTCCTCTCGATGGCGAGGGTTCAGACGCGGCTTTGGCCTAGCCCGGAAACGGTTCATTCGCCCTCACGATGCGAATTCGATGATCTGTGAATTTATGATGCGCTCCAGGCAGTTCGAGTTTGGGCATGTGGCAAGAAGTGCAGTGGTTTCTTGAAACTTTACAGAGCAGCGCCTTCGGCTTACCTTTCCCGTGACAGGCCTGGCATTTGGCGTCGTAATCCAGAGTGTTGCTGTCCAATTCGTGGTGCGGGTCGTGGCAGGCAAGGCAACTGATTCGCCGGTCATCCACGTCGTAGCATTTGCTTCCGGTTAGCCGATAGGGTTGGAAACGGATATCGTTGATATCGAACCTGCCTCGGGCGATCACGTCTTCCCAGGTGCGGTGGCACTGCCCGCAGAATTCAGATACTTCCTCCGTCGACATTCTTGTTAGATGCTTCATTTTGACAGGATTGGGATCGCCTCCGGTCACCGAAGCAAGGTGTTCCTGTGCGGGCCCGTGACAGCGCTCGCACTGGACGCCAGGTGTCATTTTGTCTAAAGTCACCTGCCGTCCCTCCGTAGCCTTGGTGGCATGGCAGCCAAAGCACTGCAATTTGTCCTCGAGCGTCATGCGTCGCCCAGCCGCGTCGACTAGACCTGAAGGTGCGACGGCCTGGGCGCCGAGAGTAACATCAAGCCCTCCGAGTTCATTGAAATAGCTGACCCGGCTCTCGTAGAGCTCCCCGTCCTTCTCAAGAATGTAGGTCTGGCCGATGGCAGTGCTGGCCCCCATCGCCCAGCGGATGGGCAGGGTGAGCGTCTGGACGCCATCGGAGACCGCATACTCGCTCTCGTCTCCATGGCGCTCGATGCGATATGAGTACTTCCCCGCCGTGAAGGTGAGCAACGGGTGAGCTGACAGAACCTTGCACTCCTCAATGGTTTCGAGTCCGTGCGCCATGGAAGTGGCCGGTTGCGTCTTGGCCTCCAGGTGGCACATGGCGCAGGCTGGTACGGGCCGCTGCCTGGGTTGTGTCTCGGGAGCCCGGCCGGTTTGCGCGACGAGCGGGCCAGCCCACAAGAGAAGCACCAGAATGAAGGGTACAAAGGCCCAGGTCATTCACTCCTTACCCCCGGCAACCGGCCAACGATGAGAGCGCGGAAAAGCTACCGCTTGGCCGCTTGCAATTCGTAGTACGCAACCCTGGCTCGCAGCGTCTGGGCGAGCGACTGGTCGTTGTCGCGAGCGGCCAGGTCCAGCGCCTGGTGACCCACCCGGGCCGCGTCGGCGAATCGACCCACTTCGGAATACATTGCCGCCAGCAATACCAGGCTCTGCTGCTCGCGACCGCCCGAAAGCTCCACCGCCTTTTCGAAGTGGGGAATCGCCTCGCCGAAGCTATGCTTCGCGGCTAACACCCGGCCGAGATTGAACTGGAACTCGAGCGAGTCCGGGTTGATTTCTACAGCCTTCTGCAAGTGCGCCACGGCATCATCCAGTCGGCCCGCCCGGGCCAGCACAAGGCCGAGCAAGTTATGCGGATCAGCGAAATCCGGGTCGAGATCGAGGGCTTTGTGGATGTGGCCGGCGGCTTCGTCAGTGCGTCCTGCCTCAATTAAAGCCGCTGCTAAGTTGCTCTCCGCGATAGGGTTTTTCGGATTGATCTCGAGGGACTTCTTGTAGGCGTTGATGCCCTCCTCCGGCTTGCCCGTCCTGGTCAGCGCCACGGCCAGGCTGGAGTACGCGTCGGCATTGTTGGGGTCGAATTGGACGGATTGCTGGTACTCGGTGATGGCCTCGTCGAGTTGGCCCTGGTGGTCCAGGGCAAAAGCCAGGTGGTAATGCGCCTTGCCGTCTTGCGGGTCAAGTTCCACCGCTTTGCGCCACTCGAGCAAAGCCCCCGGGTAATCGCCCTTTCGTGCCAACTCGCCGGCCACGTCGAAGATCCTGTAAAAGTCCGTGGCCGGCGCGTCCATCTTGGTTATGCCGTCCATGGGGATGTTCACCAACTCCGGAATGTTCACGGCGCGGTTGGCGGCGGTCGCGTTCTCGACCAGGATGGCCGGGCTGTCGTGGCCCTGGGCATCGATATGCGTCAGGTATAACTGCGTGTACAGTGACCGCCCTTTGGAAGAGAAGGCTAGCCAGCGGCCGTTGGGAGAGAAAGTGTGCCAGGAGTTCATGCGCGGAGTATTGCAGTCCAAGCGCCGCGCGGCGCCGCCTTCGAAGGGCACGATGAAGAGTTGGCTGTCGGGCCTCATCAGCAGGCCCGTATGGTTTTCGACAAAGACGATCCAGCGGCCATCCGGCGAAACCTTGGGAAAGTCGTTGCTCATGGCGTTCTGGGAAGCACCCACAACCCGTTCCGGCGTGCCGCCTTTGCCGTCGTTGAAGGGGATCCGGTAGAGATCGTACTGAATCTGTGTTTCGTTTGGATCGTTCGCAAATTCCGCGGCCTTCTGGCCTTCGTAATATGGGTCCTTCGCCTCCGCTCGGGAGAAAACAAGGTACTTGCCGTCGGGGCTCCAGAACGCGCTGGTTTGCACGTAGCGCGGGTCGTCAGCGCCCGGCAGAGGCTCCAGCTTGCCGCTGGCTTTGCTGTACCAGGCCAGGACGCCGCGCGTGGGAAAGAAGACCTGACCGAACCCGTAATCTTTATAGAAGCCGTTATACAGCCGCTGGTCGAAATCCCGCATGTGCGAGCCGGGGTTTTCGATAGACGTCACCACGTACTGGCCGTCGGGGGAGATCTGCGACATGAAGCCGAACCGCTTGCTCGCCTTCTCTTCCGCGAAGGAACTCCACCGGATCACATACTGGTTGCGGATGGAAGTCTCCGCCTTGACCGGCACGATGCCGTACAGGCCCTTGTCGTTCCCCGGGCCGTCCACGTCCAGCCCCATCGTCTTCCCGTCGCGAGAGAATGAGTGGCAGTTGGCACAGGTTGGCAAGCCTTCCATCATCAGCCGGCTCCTGACCTCGGAAATGTACCGCAAACGCCATGCGATGAAGGGAATAGCCTCGGTGGGCAAGGGCATGATGACGCCCTTTTGGCCGACCGGGACCGATATCAACGGCACGTCGCGAAAGAAGAGGGGCGCGCCCACCGGATCGGTCGAAGTCTCGAAGGCGACTTCCCCCCGCGACACCGGCTGAGTGGCAGACTCGTCGCGGAACCCCGTGATGACCACTGTTGACGGCTCTTTGACGGAGTGTTTCTTGATCGTCGCCCAGGTTTCCGGGTCGGGGGTCCAGGAGTGCCCCGCTTGTTCCTCTGGCGTTAGTTGCGGGGGCACAGCTCCTGCCTTCGCGCAGCGCTCATCGATCTCGCCGATGGGGCGCTTCTCGCCGCGGGATTTGGCCTGAATTGCGTGTGCGTGACCGCCGAAACGAACGTCGATCACCCAGAAAGTTGCGTTCGGGCTCGCATCTCGCCACTCGAATACGGGTGGTGTGATCTCGGGTGGGAAAATCGCCCCTTCCGCGGGGTAGTCAATTGTTATGAGGCTGCCGGGCGTGGGCGTCGCGTCGGACTTGCGGCGGTTCTTGGCATGGCCCGGAACGCACACCGCGCCCAGCATTATAATGGCAATTACTAACGATGAATTCCTAGACGACCGCATCAGCAATTAGCGGACAACCGCACCTCCTGGTTGGTTCTTTGGTCTTACCTAACCACCTCCCGTTTGCTTTGTCTCAGCCAAACGGTTCGGGCGGGACTCGCGCGCCGGCGGACAGCGGAAACGCATTATACCACCGATCAGAAGTCGATGTAGCCCCGTGAACACGCCATTTGGATGGCTCACCCGCGATGACTCCCTAAGATGAAAAAGGGGCCGCCCCTTGCGAGGCAGCCCCTATTCTCACCGAGCGCTTTCCAGATACGATCAGAAGAAGAACTTCATCGCCAACTCGACGATTCGATGGCCTTGCTTCGTGGTGGTGTAGCCGAAATCCGCGTTCGTCTGCTTGAGTGAGTTCGGATCGAAACTAAGGCCCAGGTTGCTTCCGTTGAACGACCACAACGGATGGTTCATAAAGTTGTATCCGTCGACACGGAACTGGAGCGACTTCGACTCGGTGATCTTGAAATTCTTGAAGAGCGCCAAATCCCAGTTGAAGAAGCTCGGTCCGTAAACAGGCGGCAGGATCGTTCCACCATTCTGACCGACTTGCGTCGGCACGGCGAAACAACTCCCATTGACGTATTGGTGGGTCCCGAGCCCTTTACCTGGATCACACGTCAGGAGCGGGCTGAGGTTAATATCCGGTGTGCCCAGCAGCGAAGCGCTGCTGATATGGAAGGATGTGCCCGGGATGTTAGCATTGTTGGTGTTCATCCCATAGTTCTGGCCCGTCTGACCCGTCAGATTGGGGCCGCTCTCGAGCTGCGTTATGCCCGAGAGTTGCCAGCCGCCGGCAATTCCATTGGCGAGCTTCTGCTTGGGGCTCGGCAACTGAATGGAGTAAGCGGCGTTGAAGATCTGTGGGCGATTGTTGGCCAGTACGCCGTAGTTGTTCGCTATGTTGAATTGATCGTAGAAGCCCACAATCCCCATCGCCTTGCCGTACGTGTAATTCATGTTGATGCTATACCGGCCCTTGGAGCGCACCCACGTCACCTGCAACGCGTTGTAGTTGGAGTAGCCGTTTGCAGTAGTGACGTAGAGGTCCGAGTAGCCCAGCAGGGGACGGAATAAGTCAGCATTGAGGGAATTGGGGTCCTTCCCGCCATTGTTCGAGGAGAGGAGCGCCCCCTTCGGCACCAAGTTAATGTTCAGAGAGTTGATGCCTAGAGTGCCGCCATTTCCGGAGCTGGGAATATCCCGCGTCCGATTCCCAACGTAGGCAACCTCCAACAGGCTTGAAAACGGCAATTGCCTCGAGACGGTAAAGCTATAGCTGTCCGTGTAAGGCTCCTTATTGTCCGTGCTATCTACCGCCGATGGACCCGACGCCACGGAACTGAAGTTGACCGTACCCAGTCCGGCAGCTCCCGGGAACAACGACGGTATAGGATCGACGAGCGGCGGTTGGTAGCCGGCGCCTAGAGGAATGTTCGTGTCGCCGAGACCCAGCGACAGGACTCCGGCCGAGGCGTCAAGCCCGTTGGTGAACTGGCCGGCATGGAAGTAGTATCGGCCCCAGCCACCCCTCAGGACGGTTTTACCATTCCCGAAGAGGTCGTAGGCGGCGCCCAGGCGAGGCTGATAGAAGAAGGCCCGTGTGGGGAATCCACTGACCGGAACGCTGGCATCTTTCTTGTGCCACTCGAAGCCGCAGAACGTCGGGGCGCCTGTGCAGCCGGTGTTTTGGGCGTAAGCGCTTTGGTAGGCTGGGACATCGAAGATCGAGAAACCGTCCCCCAAGCGATCACCCCAAGGCTGGAAGTGACTCATGCGTAGCCCGTAGTTGAGGGTCAATCGCTTGGTTACCTTCCAGTCATCTTGGACGAACCCCTCATAGGTGTTGTAGGAGATGTCGTTGACGCGGTTGAACGAGGATTCACCGTAGCTACTCATGATGCCCAAGACTTCGTCCGCATAGGCATCTCCGGTGGTGAAGAGGTTGCCCGACACACCAAATGACAAATCGCCGTTGGTATTGTTATTGGCGGGCTGTGAGTTCCGGATCCACTCCCAGAAGAAACCTGCTTTGATCGTGTGAGTGGACACCACCTTGGCGAAAGTATCGCTGAGGCTGGGCATCCACTTGTCGGCATAAAGACCCGCCGAAGGCCCGCCGTCCTCGAAACCTCCCGGATTGAACACCAGGGCCGATTCACCCCCGAAACTTCCAAAGGATGGAATCTGCGTAACCCCGTTCTTAAACAGACCCTGGAGGCCGTAACCGACCTTTGTGCGGTCTACCTTCGACGGATCGGAGAAGACGTTGGGGAAGCCGACATACGTATACGCGAAGACGAATTCGTTGGTCATGGTCGGGCTAAAGACATGGGTCAGCGAAGCCGAAACGGAATCCGACTTGTTCTTTCCCAAGATCGGGGTCGGATAGGGAACCTGACTGCCGTTGCGCCACCAGAGGCCAACAGGGAATTGTTGAGTCTCGCGCTGGAGGTTATAACGCACGAACAGCTTGGTGCTGTCGCTGATGTTATAGTCAACCCGCGCCGCCCACTGGAGGTTGTTCTGGTTGAAAACTTCCGACTGGACGTAGTTGTACCCGCCGTTGTCGTTGGGGTTGGCATTAGCAGTGGGAGGGGGGTACAGCTTCATCAGAGCTGCCATGTTGGGATCCAGGATGGATGCCAGATTGCCATTCGGGTACTTCGCCAGGGTGGCGGGGTTCAGGCAGGGCGTGTAGGTTGAAGACCCTGGGTTGCAATTAACACCCACCTGTACGCCGGAACCCGTGTAGTAGTTGTTGTTGGCGTTCCCTATCTTCTCAAGAGAATCGGTCGAGAAGTCTCCTCCGAGCATGGCCGAGGTGGGGACCGTCGCGCGGAGCAAGCCCGTATCCAGGACCTGATAGAAGTATTCGAATCCCGTGAAAAAGAACAGCTTGTCCCGGTTCTTGTTGAATCCGGTGCCTGGAATAATTACGGGTCCGCCGAGAGTTGCGCCGGGATAGTAGTATTTGTTGCCCGGCTTGGGAGCGCCTTCGGCGTTGTTCAGTGCATCGTTGGCATTCAAGGCGAAGTTGCGCGCTGAGAAGAACCCTGAACCGTGGAACTGGCTGCCCCCGGCCTTGGTCACTGAACTAACCACAATGGGGCCTTTCTGGTTCTCAGCACTGAAATTCGACGTGAGCACCTTGAACTCGGAGAGCATGTCCGCGTTGGGATTAACCGGCGTGTCGCAGTTACAGCCCGGGTCGGAAACGTGCGCCCCGTCCGCCGTGATGTCCAGGGAGTTGCTCGGCAGCCCATTGTAGCTATAAGCGTTGTTCAGCGGGCTCTGGCTGCCAGCGTCGCCGTTGGCGTTGATGCCGATCACTTCTCCAGTGTAGTTTGCATGGTTCGAGGTGCCGTTCTGGAGGGAAAACCCCGGCATGATCTTGATGTATTCGGCAGCGTTGCTGCCCACCTCGATATAGTTACTTAGTTCGGTGCTGGTCAGGGTTTCCGACTTTTCACCGGAATCCACTGGCGTAACGGACGTGGCTGCACCGGTAACTTCCACGGTCTGGGTTGCCGAGCCGACCTTAAGCTCGGCGTTAATATTTCGTTTCTCGCCGCCCAGAATCTGCAAGCCAGTAGCTTCATAGGTTTGAAAACCTTGGGCCTCAACTACCAGCTTGTAGGTGAAGTCACCGATTGCGATCGATGCGAAGCTGTAATAGCCTGCACCGTCGGTGACCGTGTCGCGGGTCGACGCCGTATTCTCGTTAATCAGTTTCACTGAGGCGTTTGGTACCACCGCACCCGTCGGGTCGCTGACTACGCCTGTCAGAGTGGCAAATATCGACTGCGCAGACAAGCGCGCGACTGGTACGGTGAGGAACGTCAGTGCGACGAAGACATATATCCATCGCTTCATGGTTGGTTGTCCTGTCTCCTTTCTCCTCCCAGAGAAATCGCGAGAGTGAGAACTCTTAAGTTGATTGGGATGATTTGCCTGCCCGTGCCCTCAAGAGAGCGCACCATAGACAGGTTCCAAAGCCAACAACCCGACGCGCGTTGAGCATCCTCGATTCCTTGTCCTAAAGACAAGGCTAAACCCGTTAAATCACCGTTACAATCTGCGAACCCCTTGTAGTTTGTTCGAGATTACTCGGACATAGAGTAACGTCAACTTCTACGTTACCTCCCCTGTAGTAGCGCGCTATTACCTCCACGATGCACGCGGCTAGTCACTTATCTTGTTGAAAAATAATGCCTTACTTCAAGTTCGCCTTCCGCGGCGCCCCTGGCGGGATAGTATGGCGATTTGCCTTCCAGCCATGGGATTTACGGGCCCGTTACACGATTTTAATGTCAGCCCTAATCAACTTGCAGGGAACGCCCTCCAGCTCATGACTTTTGCAGCAAAACCGTGACGGTGGTATAATTTAGCGCCAAGAGGGGTGAAGAAAGATGAGTCAGTCGGCCACCCGTCAACAGGAAAAAGCGGAACTGGACACTGTTTTCGCTTCGGCGACCTTCGCCAAGTCGCAGAACCTGGCGAGACTGCTGAAGTATCTATGCCGCAAATACTTCGAAGGCCAAGCGAGCGATCTGAAGGAGTTCAATATTGGCGTCGAAGCGCTGGGACGCCTCGCGGACTTTGATCCCACCAGTAACTCGATAGTGAGGGTCGAGCTATTCCGGCTTCGCGAGAGGTTAAAGAAGTACTACGAGACCGAAGGCCTTCATGATCCGGTCGTCATCGTCCTAAAGCCGGGCAACTACACGCCACAATTCGTGACTCGCTCCGAATTTGAGGCACAACTCGCGCCGCCGCCGACCGAAGCGGCTGGCGAAACCCAGGAGCATCCAGACACAGAGACAAAGTTCGCAGAACCCACAATTGTTGACGCCTCTGGGCTACCCGGGCCAATCGCTGCCGCAACCTCCCATGGGCTCGCGGGTCGGCGGCCCCGCAGATGGACTTGGTTGCTACTCCCTGCCGTTGCGCTCGTCCTCTTGGCTGCTATTGTGAGCTTGGTTGCATGGAAGTCCAAGGTTGTCAGTTCACCGAGCCCAAGCTTGGCTGCCCCTCCATTTGAAAGCCGAGAGGCAGCGGTCGGCACCGACGCACGGTCGCTAGTCCGAATACTGGTGGGATATTCAAAAAACAACTATACGGACCATAGCGGGCAGGTTTGGGGCCCGGACCGTTATTACACCGGGGGGCTCACACGGAACTCGCCTCCCCAGTTTATCGATCGCACCTCGGATGCCACGCTCTATCAGAACTGGCGCGAAGGAGAATTCAGCTACGACATTCCTCTCAAGCCGGGCGTGTATGAACTCGGGCTGTATTTCGCGGAGACTATTTACGGCTCAAATACCTTGGCGGGAGGCGGTGAGGGCAGCCGCACTTTCAATGTGGCATTAAACGGCAAGCCGCTCCTGACCGAATTCGACCCAATAGCGGATGCGGGCGCCAATAACACGGCGGACAAGCGTGTTTTCGTTGACGTGATTCCGGCCGCCGACGGCAAACTCCATTTGCAGTTTTCCAAGTTCGTGGGTCCCACGCCTCCGCAAGATACGGCTATTTTGAACGCCATCGAAATCGTACCGGGGATACCTGGGAAAATGCGGCCTGTCCGTATCATTGCGCAGACTAACTCTTACACGGACCGCAGCGGCCAAGTATGGATTCCCGATCTTTACGCGAGCCAAGGCCGTCTGGCCCTTCACAACCGGCCGGTAGAACAGACGCCGGACCCCGGTCTCCACTACGGAGAGCGCTACGGGCATTTCAGCTACGCCATCCCAGTCGCGACGGGGCGGCAGTACGGCTTGACGCTCCACTTTGCCGAAACGTACTTTGGACCCCAGAACTCTGCCCACGGAGGCGTCGGCAGCCGGTTGTTTGACGTTTACTGCAACGGGGTCGCGCTGCTCCGCAACTTCGATATTTTCAAGGAAGCCGGAGGCGCTGACCGCGCAGTGCAGAAGACCTTTCACGCCTTGCCGGCCAGCCCAGCGGGGAAGCTGCTCCTCACCTTCGTTCCGGTCAAGAATTACGCCTGCGTCAATGCCCTCGAGGTGGTGGACGAGTCGAAGTAGGCAGGTCGGCAGGTGGGCAGATGGGCAGATCGGCAGAAAGCAGAAAGCAGAAAGCAGAAGCCCCGTCCCAGGTGTAATTCGACCCGAGGGCGCGAAGGCGGCCGCCTCCAACGGATTGGGGTCACAGCGCAGGGTAGCCCGCTTGCTTCGATCATAACGGGCCTTTCACCAGAACCACATCAAACGTGCTAATTCTCCGCCAATATTTCTTGCCAGTGGGTTTGGTGCGAAATCCTGGTCCTCGGCTCTGAAATCTGAAATCTGGAATCTGAGATCTTCCCACATGCCCACCTGCCGATCTGCCGATCTGCCCATCTGCCGATTTGCCCACCTGCCGATCTGCCGACCTGCCTCTCTGCCCAGTTGCAGTCCATCCGCCTCCCCTGATAAATTAGCGAGACTAACGCAACGGCGGAGAGAGGAGCGGTCCTGGCCGGCGAGAAACTTTCCAAGCTTGTCGAACTGATGGCGCACTTGCGAGGGCCCGAAGGCTGCCCCTGGGACCGGGCGCAGGACTACGACACCCTCAAGGGTTTAATGATCGAAGAGGCTTATGAAGTCATCGACGCGGTGAACGAGCGCGATTTCAAGGGCCTTGAAGATGAATTGGGCGACCTGCTCTTCCAGGTGGTGTTCTACTCCCATTTGGCGGAAGAGGAGGGGCGCTTCAACATCGACGGCGTTATCGAGGCCGTGCGTGCAAAGCTCATCCGGCGGCATCCGCACGTTTTCGGCGAAGTGCGCGCCCGTGATGCCGGCGAAGCCCTGAAGAGCTGGCTGAAGGTAAAAGAGCAGGGGCGCGCCGTGACGGCTCAGGAGAAGACCGCCGAAAAATCCATCTTGGACGGAATTGCCGGGTCCATGCCCGCGACCCTCATCGCTTACGAAGTGGGACTGCGAGCCGCGGAGGTCGGTTTTGATTGGAAAACGGCCGAGGATGTGCTTGAGAAGGTCGAAGAGGAGATTCGAGAGATACGACACGAATTGAGAGCTCCGACCGAAGCCGACGCGACGCTCGCGCTGCGATCCCGGCTCGAGGAGGAAGTCGGCGACCTGCTCTTTTCGGTTGCCAACCTGGCGCGATTCGTGCGGTCTGACCCGGAAACCTGCCTTCGGAAAGCTAACCAGAAATTCATGCGCCGGTTCCAGGCGATGGAAAGGGAAATCGCGGCGCAGGGGAAAAAGCTGCAGGAGTGTTCTCTGGAGGAGATGGAGTCGCTTTGGAACGAGTTGAAGTCGAAAGAGTGAAATACACCATCCGGGCTTGCGAAACGCTCGAGGAGCTTGCGGCCCTCGTCAAGGTTCAGCGAGAGATCTGGGGATACGCGGAATCCGAAGTCTATCCTCTTAGGCTATTCGTAACCTTGCGGAAGATCGGAGGGCAGGTCCTGGGGGCCTTCACGGCGCGCGGCGCTCTGGTGGGCTTTGTTGCTTCCTTGCCTGCGTGGCACGGAGCCGACCGCTATTATCATTCGCTTTCCCTTGGCGTCTTGCGCGCACACGAAAACCGGGGACTGGGTAGAGCGCTGAAAATGGCGCAAAGGCGTGAGGCGCTGCGTGCGGGAATCGGGCTTATCGAGTGGACGTTCGATCCCCTGCGAGCTAAGAATGCCTTTCTTAACATCGTCCGTCTGGGCGCCATCGCCCGGTGTTATCAGCCGGACTATTACGGTGAAGTTGAGAGCCGTTTTCAACGTGGACTGCCAAGTGACCGCCTGATTGCGGAATGGCATCTAAGTTCCGTCCGCGTCAAACGGGCGATGGCGGGAAAGCCGCCGCACTCCGGCAAAGCGCAGCCGGTGGCGACGCTCGAGATTCCAGCCGATATCGATGGTTTAAGGCAGTCAAACCCAGGGGAGGCGCGTCGGCGCCAGTTGGCAGTTCGCAAGCAACTGCAAGAGTTTTTCGCTCAGAAGCTGGCCATCACGGGGTTCGAATACGACGTGAGGTCAGCCCGTTACCTATTGGACCCTTATGAAGATTAATCGCGTGGAGCTTCGGGAAATCCAGATGCCGCTCGTCCATTCATTCGAGACGAGTTTTGGCAAGACAACCCTGCGCAGGATCGTGCTGGTGCGCGTGGATGGGGAGGGCCTTTCGGGATGGGGAGAAGTGACGGCGGGTGAAGCGCCGCTGTACAGCCACGAGACTTTCGAAACCGCCTGGCATGTGTTGCGAGAGTTCCTCATTCCTTGGGCTCTGGAACATGCTTGGACATCGCCTTCGGAAGTGGCGGCGCGATTCCGCCCCATCCGCGGTCACAACATGGCCAAGGCGGCCCTTGAGAACGCGCTCTGGGTGATCGAGGCGCAACAGAAAGGCATTTCCTTGGCAAAAGCCGTGGGTGGGACGCTGGATGAGATTCCGTGCGGCGTATCCATCGGCATTCAAAGTAATGTTGAGGTACTGCTGGAGAAGATCGCTCGAGAAGTCTCAGCCGGCTATCAGCGGATCAAGGTGAAGGTCAAGCCGGGTTGGGATGTCACTGTCCTGGAGCGCATCCGCACCGAATTCCCTCGCATCTCCCTGATGGCGGATGCGAATTCAGCTTACACGTTAGCCGACCTGGAGCATTTGAAGCAATTCGACCGATTCTATCTCATGATGATCGAGCAGCCGCTCGGTTGGGACGACATTATCGATCACGCCAAGCTGCAAAGGGAAATCTCCACGCCCATTTGCCTCGATGAGTCGATTCACAGCGCCGACGACGCGCGCAAGGCCATTGATTTAGGAGCGTGCAAAATCATTAACATGAAACTAGGCCGCGTAGGGGGCTTTACCTCGGCCCGACGGCTTCACGAAGTTTGCCGGACAAGAGACATTCCGGTTTGGTGCGGGGGGATGCTCGAGTCCGGCATCGGGCGCGCCCACAATGTCGCCATGTCCTCGCTCCCTGGTTTTACTCTTCCGGGTGACGTTTCAGCCAGCCGGCGGTACTGGGCGGAGGACATTATCTCCCCGGAAGTAACCGTCAGCCCTCACGGAACTATCCGGGTGCCCCAGACCCCCGGGTTGGGTTATGAGCCCGACCTGGATCGAATCGAAAAAGTGACCACACGGAAGGAGCAGTTTAGTTAGCGCGGCGGTCGCCGCCATTGTAGGGGTGGCCGTTGTTGCCACCCTAGTGCAACCACAAGGGTTGCCTTTACAGAGGCGGGACGCCACCCTAGCACGCGCGGAGGCACGTGTCGCACGAGTCAGTCCAACATCATCGCCACAGCCATGCCCTGATGCACGTTCTGATGTTCTTGGGGACGGTGTTTTGGGCTGCGAACATTGTGGCTGGAAAAGAGGCTGTGAACGGTTTTGGCGCCATGGGGTTGGCGCAATTGCGCCTGGCGGGCGCCGCCATCCTTTTTGCTGTTTTGTTCTTGGCGTGGCGCGGCTGGCCGGAGTTGCACTTGGGCGGCCGTCAATGGCTTGTTCTCCTGGGTGTTGCATTCAACGGTCTAACTTTAAACCAGATATGTTTCATCAATGGTCTGGCCAGGACTTCAGTGGCGCACACCGGCCTCATCGTAGCGATCGGCCCGGTGATGACGCTGGCGCTCGCATGCTTAATGAGGCTCGAGCCGTTCACCCTTCCCAAACTGCTCGGCATGCTGATGTCCATCGTGGGAGTAGCTATGCTTACTCTTGGGGGGCAGGAACCGGGGAGTACAGCGCACTGGCAAGGGGACCTGATCGTGCTCGCCGGCAGCGCGTCCTTCGCTTACTTTACAATTCAGGTCAAGGAAATCGCGAATCAGTACGATACTCTAACCCTGAACACTCTGACCTTTGCCTTGGGTTGCCTGCTGATGATTCCATTTGCGGTTCGATCGGTGATGCAGATCCGCTGGGCCAAGGTAACCCCGGGCGCCTGGGGCGGCCTGGCGTTTATGATCGTCTTAGGTACAGTTGTGGCCTACCTCTTCTACGCTTTCGCCCTGACGGAGCTTGCCGCGTCCCGCGTGGCGGCATTCAACTACCTGCAGCCAGTGGTGGCGGCGCTGCTGGGGGCGTGGCTGCTCGGCGAAAGTATGACGCCGCGCGTGATCGTCCGCGGCACGATGATCCTTCTGGGCGTGTACCTGGCCGAACGCGAGCGGGGGGAAGAGGGGCAGTAGGCAGGTAGGCAGATGGGCAGGTCGGCAGTGGGTGGATGGGCATTGGAGACTTAGCTCTCTACGATCATAAGGAACAAGCAGCATGAATTTCCTTTCGCGATATCGAGGTCATTGGACCTCTCGGCAACTCTTTAGACTGATTGCGGGGATGGCCGTTGCGTTCGCGCTCTTGAATCTGGGATCCGGAATCTGGAATGCGGCCTGGCTGCCCGATAGGGCGGACTCAACGGCTAAACCCGCATCTTCGACGGGGGACGCCGGTCCTCAGAAGACTGCCTTCCGTCCGGACGTGCACTCCAACATTGCTGCGATCGCCGATGCCGAGACGTCGACGCTGCTCTATGAGAAAAATGCGAGCAGAGTCACCCCGATTGCCTCGATTACGAAATTGATGACGGCAATCGTCACGCTCGATGCGAAGCTCCCGCTAACCGATCTGGTAACAGTCAGCGATGCGGACATCGACGATTTGAAGGGCACGCGGTCTTTCTTAAGCCTTGGCACCACCTTGTCGCGCGAAGCTATGCTGCACCTTGCTTTGATGGCGTCGGAGAATCGGGCCGCGGCGTGTCTGAGCCGCTACTACCCAGGAGGGCGGCCGGCTTTCATTGCCGCGATGAACCGCAAAGCGCAGGAACTGGGTATGGACAACAGCCACTTTGTGAGTCCGAATGGGCTCTCTCCTGAGGATGTTTCGACGGCCCGCGACCTGGTAAAGCTCGTGAAAGCCGCCTGCCAGTATCCGTCGATCCGGCAATTCTCCACGGACACCCAATACGAGGTTTACGTAGGCAAATTGGGCAAGGTGCGGCTGCAATACGGCAATACGGACCGGTTAGTCGGCCATCAGGACTGGGATATCGAGCTTCAAAAAACGGGCTTCATTAATGAATCCGGCAGATGCCTCGTAATGGACGCACAGGTGGATGGCAGGAACCTTATCATGGTGTTCTTGGATGCCTATGGCCGGTTGACTTGTTTTGCGGATGCTCGACGTGTGCGCAGGCAATTGGCGGTGGTTGAACGGCGACGCTAGCGGCTTTGGCACACTCCTGCCCGATTTGCCATCCTGCGAATGCTCCTGCCGTGTATACTGGTTACGATGAAGATCAAGGTGCTCTTCTTTGGGCTGACACAGGACTTGGCGGGGCTTCAACAAGAGGAGGCGGAGATTCCGGACGGGGCCAACCTGGATGGCCTTTGGGAGCGGTACGCGGCGCGTTTTCCCCGGCTAAACGACCTCTCGCAAGCGGTTTTGCTCGCCGTGAATCAGGAGATTGCGAACCGGGCCCGAGTCCTACAGGATGGAGATGAAGTGGCGTTTCTTCCTCCGGTCAGCGGTGGCTCGAACCAGGACTATTATTTGCTGACCCGCTCTCCTATCCCCACCGCGGAGCTAGTACATCAACAAAAGGCTGCCCAAGATGGCGCTGTCGTAGTGTTCGAAGGCGTCGTGCGGAACAATTCCAAGGGGCGACGAACCCTCTACCTCGAGTACGAGGCATACGAGCCGATGGCCATCCGCAAGATGCAGGAAATCGGGCTAGAGGCAAAAGGAAATTTCGAAATCGACCACATCGGAATGATACACAGGCTGGGGCGGTTGGAAATCGGCGAGACCAGTGTGGCTATTATTGTAACTTCTGCCCACCGGCGCGCCGCCTTTGGCGCCTGTCAATTCGGCATCGACCGGCTAAAGCAAATCGTTCCGATCTGGAAGAAGGAATATTTTGAGGACGGCTCGGTCTGGGCGGAAGGCGAGGGCAAGGGAAGCGTGCTGAGCCCAAGTAACAACCCCACCTAAGGCTCCCGGAAACGCTATGGAGAATACCCTGAAAGTCGCAATCGATATTGCCCGCGAGGCAGGTGACCTGCTTCTGGAACATTTTCGCCAGCCTCTCGAGATCACTTACAAGCGGCGCTCGGACCTGGTGACCGAGGCGGACCGGAAATCGGAGACTTTAATCGTGGAACGGCTGCTAAGCCACTTTCCGGAGTACGCGATCGTGGCGGAAGAAGGAGGAGGGCAAAGGACCGGCTCGGATTATTGCTGGTACGTCGATCCGCTCGACGGGACAACCAATTTTGCGCACGGGTTTCCCATATTCTGCGTCACACTGGGGCTCGCTTATCGCGGCGAAGTGGTGGCAGGAGTAGTTTATGATCCCACCCGCGACGAGCTGTTTACCGTGGAACGGGGGGCGGGGGCTTTCCTCAATGGGCAGCGCCTCTCGGTGTCAAAGAACGTAAACTTGTCGGATTGCCTGGTGGCAACCGGTTTCCCTCCTTTCGCTTCGAATCACGACTTAAATGTCGAGTTCTATTTTCGGTTTACACAGCTCACTCACGGCATTCGGCGCGCCGGCTCCGCCGCTTTGGACCTCTGCTGTGTCGCGGCCGGCCGATTCGACGGCTTTTGGGAGTTGAAGCTCAATCCCTGGGACAAGGCGGCGGGCACCTTGCTCGTTACGGAAGCCGGTGGCCGCGTGAGCGGCATTACCGGCAAACCGTTCGAACTGCTCGCAGACGATATCTTCGTCTCGAACGGCCCAATTCACGATCAGATGGTCACCGTGTTCAAAGAGGTCCTGGAGCGGCGCGGCGACGCGGGCGGGCGCTTCTGAGGAACGTGGGCTCTTTTCGCCTGTCATTCTGAGTGTAGCGAAGAATCTCGGCAGTCTCCTGCCTCCCCTGCGAAGGGCAACTGCGGAGATTCTTCGCTGCACTCAGAATCACATCGGGGGCTAAGGGAAGAGCACAAGGGCTTAAGTCACCGCCATTCAAGATTTCGAGAGGCACATTTGGTGAGACCCGCACGACCGCGGCGATTCCTCCGGCGAAGGGGACTGATTACGTTATCGCTGAGCGGCCGCGATGCAACTCCCCTCGCATCGCCTCTTTCGCCCGATCCGGAGATTACCGAAACCGACATCTGGCTGCACCGGCTTGCCCCCGCCCACGATGGGTTAAAGATCGCGCAACTGACGGACCTACATCACAGTCTTTTTACTCCCCTGGAAGAGATCCAACGAGCTGTCCAACTGGCCAATCATTTGCGGCCGGACGTGGTGGCGTTGACGGGCGATTACGTGACCCTTTCCCCAACCTATATCTGGCCGGTGGCGAGAGCGTTGGGGAAATTACGCGCCCGGCTGGGTGTGTTTGCCGTGCTGGGCAACCACGATTTTCGGGTGGATGCGGAGGAGATCACGCAGGCGCTTCGTTCGCAGCGCATCCGCGTGCTTCGCAATACGCACTGCGCTTTGAGGTCCGGTTCGGCCAAGCTTTGGGTGGTGGGCGTGGATGATCTTTGGTGGGAAGCGGCGGACATTCGCGTTGCCCTGCGGCTGGTTCCGGCACGCGACCCCAAAATTCTCCTCTGCCATAACCCCCTGGGCATCCACATGGCAGCGGCGCACGGGATTGATCTGATGCTTTCGGGGCACACTCATGGAGGGCAGGTCCGGCTTCCCATGGTCGGCTCGGTGTATGGGAGGTCAAAGTTGGGTAAGCGGTTTGTGGAAGGCTGGAACCGGCTGGATGGAACCCAAATCTACGTGAGCAGAGGTATCGGCAAAGTCCTGGTCCCGTTGCGCTACGGTTGTCCTCCGGAAATCACCCTGCTGCGCCTGCGGCGGGCATGAAAGTCCTCTGAAAAAACGGCCAGCAGTCATCCGGAGCGAAGCGAAGGATCCCTGCAGTTCTTTTCAAAGTTCAGTATTTACGAACAACTGCTGAGATCCTTCGCTTCGCTCAGGTTGACAGGATCTCCGGTGCTTTGGCATATTCCATCACAAGCGCAAACTTTGATCTTTGTCTTTTGACTGGTTTCTCTTGCATAGCCACAGGAGCCTGCTTATCAGGTATAGTAGCTGATTGCTGAAAGCTGTGAGCTGAAAACTGATCGCTGTAACCTGACTGATGACTGAGGACTGAATACCGAATACTGAATACTGAAAACTATGCTGACGCATTTCGTACCCCTGCTGGGCATCGCGACGATTCTGCTCGTCGCATTCCTGCTATCGAAGAAGCGGAGCGCGATAAGCTGGCGGATTGTGGCCTGGGGCCTGGGACTGCAGATCCTGGTAGCGCTTTTTGTTCTTCGCACGCATGCAGGCTACTGGCTGCTGGAAAAAGTCTCGGCTGGATTCGTCACGCTGCTGAATTACTCCTTCGCCGGCTCGTCTTTTGTCTTTGGCCCGCTGGGCGAGAAGGGAGGACCTTTCGGAGTTGTATTTGCTTTCCAGGCCCTGCCCATGATCATCTTCATCGCCTCCCTGTCATCGATCCTCTATTACCTCCGCGTGCTTCCGATGTTGGTGTTTCTGACGGGAAAACTGATGTTCAAACTCATGGGAACGAGCGGGGCGGAGTCGCTGGAGGTGGCGGCGAGCATCGTGATGGGCCAAACGGAGGCGCCGCTGGTGATCCGGCCCTACCTCGATGAACTGACGGATTCCGAACTCATGACGGTCATGACCGCCGGCATGGCGCACATTGCGGGCTCGGTGTTCGGGGCCTATGTGCTGTTTGGTGCGGAAGCCCGCCATCTGTTGACGGCGGTGGTCATGACGGCGCCAGGGACGATTCTGATTTCCAAGATGCTGGTTCCTGAACTGGGAACTCCCAAGACAGCGGGAAAGATTGAGATGGCAGCGGGACAAAAATCTGCCAACATCCTCGATGCCGCGTCGCGCGGCGTAACGGACGGCCTGTATCTTGCCCTGAACGTGGCGGCCATGCTGATCGCCTTCATCGCTCTTGTGTATCTGGTCAACGGCATCCTCAGTCTAGTGCATACCGATCTCCAAACCTTGTTCGGGTCGCTGCTGGCGCCCGTGGCGTGGGTCATCGGTGTGCCCTGGCGGGATGCCAGAGCGGTGGGCAACCTGATGGGAACGAAACTGGTCTTAAACGAGTTTGTGGCGTTCTCCATGCTCGGCCCGCTGAAGGGGCACATCGCGGAGCGATCGTTCACCATCGCCACCTACGCGTTGTGCGGCTTTGCGAACTTCTCCTCCATCGGCATCCAGATCGGTGGCATTGGCGCCCTGGCTCCCTCTCGCAAGCAGGACTTGGCGAGATTGGGTTTTCGCGCAGTCCTCGCAGGAACGATGGCGAACTACCTCGCTGCTGCTGTCGCAGGCCTCCTCTTGACGTGAGTTGTGGAGCAGGGGCGGTTCGCGACATCGATTCGCAGCGTAGGGGCGGCCCTGGTGGCCGCCCTCGCGCAACCACAGGGGTTGCCCCTACAACTGACATGACACCTGAGAAGACTCCAGGATATTCCGAAGCGTTGCGAGCCGTGAGATTCCTGGCAGCGCGCTGGCCTGCGGCCCCACGCGTCGGAATCGTGCTCGGCTCAGGCTTAGGCGGGGCTTTGCCGGAACTGCGCGGGGCACGAAGGTTTCAGTGGTCTTCAATTCCGGGTTTCCCACAGCCCTCAGTCGCAGGCCACAGCGGCGGGTTGCATCTCGGTGTCTGTCGTGAAGTACCAGTGGCGATACTGGCCGGCCGCGTTCACCTCTACGAAGGTTACGAGCCCGGCGAGGTGGTTTTCCCGGTCCGAGTATTGGCATTAGCTGGAATTCGCTACCTCATCACCACCTGCGCGGCGGGCGGCATTGCGCCGCGCGCTGCGCCGGGGAGTTTCATGGTCTTTTCCGACCATCTCAACCTCCAAGGGGCTAACCCGCTGGCAGGATCTCACGACCCACGTTGGGGAGAGAGATTTGTGGACATGAGTGAGGCGTACGATTCGCGGTTGCGCCGGGAGGTACTCAAAGTGGCCCGTGGACTGGGGCTGAAGTGCTTCGCGGGCGTCTACGCAGCACTGTTGGGTCCCAGCTATGAGACGCCGGCGGAGATCCGAGTCTTGAGAGCGCTTGGTGCCAGTGCGGTGGGTATGTCCAGCGTGCCGGAGGTTATCGCCATGCGGCAAATGGGAGTGCGCGTGCTCTCCGTGGCCACAATCACCAACCGCGCCGCCGGGTTGAGCCGAAAGCCCCTGAGCCATCAAGAAGTACTCACGACCAGCCAGGCTGCAGGGCGGAATTTGGCCCGCCTTATTGGCGCATCTTTGCCGGCCGTGGCGAGAGTTTCGTAATCCCGCGAATCCCCTCCTTGCTAAGGAGGGGTAGGGGTGGTTGCCCGTCTCCTCGGTCGAGTTGCCCACCCCCCCCACCCCCTCCTCAACCGAGCAGGGGAGTCGGGAAGGTGAAGAACCGATGACGTCGGAAGAACTGCTCCAGCACGCGATGAAGGCCAGAGAACACGCCGTGGCAACCTTCTCCCGGTTCAAAGTCGGCGCCGCGCTTCTTACTGCGGAGGGCAGAGTTTATACGGGTTGCAACATCGAGAACGCCACCTACGGGTTGACAGTTTGCGCAGAGCGGGTGGCGTTGTGGAAGGCCCTCTCTGAAGGCGAGCGGTTCTTCGCTCGAATTGCGGTAGCCTCGGGCGGAGAACGGCCGGCAGCGCCTTGCGGAGCCTGCCGGCAACTGCTTTGGGAGTTCGGCGGCGATCTTGAGGTCGTCTTAGGCAATGCCGCAGGCGTGAAGGAATCACACCATCTTGCAGAACTCTTTCCGCGGCCTTTCGATCAGCGCTCCCTCTAATTCTAGAATTTGCTGCCCTGGAATTTCGGCTTGCGCGCGTCTTCTTTTCGCTGCACGATCTTCTCGGCGGTATGACGGATGACGTCGGCGACGTTCCGGTTGGAAGCCAACCGCTTCAGATCGAATTCGTTGACTCGAGGGAGCAAGTGTAAACCTACATCAATAGGGGTTCGAGGATTGTTGACCAGAGCCTTGACAACCACGTAGAGCTTCATGAATTTGCGGTTCAGGGTAATGACCCGCAAGGCGTCCTCGCAGACGTCTTTCATGGAGGCATATTTCTCGACTTCTTCCTCGGTGAGTTTGGGCGATTGCGCCACGGCGCGGGCCACCAGTTTGTTGCTGTCCCGGATCAGGAGCATTCGCTCTTCCTTAGTGCCGGTCAAAGCGGCCTTGACCTTTTGCACTACCGACATGCGTTGAGCTCGCTGAATCGCCGTGGTGGGCTGCGGTTTTTGCGGCTCAGGCCTTGATTCCCCAGTCGCAACTTCTGGGGGAGCGGGAGTGGGAGGTTCGGAAACGTCGCTGCATCTTGCCTCGGCTATGAGGGAGAGAGCCCCTTCCAGCCAGCCACGAACGTGGTCGGTCAAGTTGGGGTTTTGAAGGAGAGCCTCTCCTAATTCTTCGCGGTGGGGCGCGAGGTTGGCGGCAACAAACTCCAGGACGGCGTCCGGAGTGGAAGGATCCCGGAGCGCTTGCTGAAGCTCCGCGGGGGGCCAGGATTGCAGGGTCTGGAGGGCGGTAACCTGTTCCTCGGCCTCTCCTCCGGAAGCAAGCAATACCAGGATTTCGATCTTTTCCTGCAGAGGAACAGGCAGTTCACCCCGGCACGCCTTGCGGCGCACCACTTCCGGTAAGGTGCCGGCGCGAATTGTCTCGACTAGTCGCTCGGAAATAGACTCTCTCTCAGGGCTGGGTTTTTTTCATGTCCTCGCGAGTCAGATGAACGGACTTCACCTCGCCTCGCCGCCCCAGGGGTTTCAGAGTTTCGCCATTTAGAGTCAACACGATGCCCGAAGCATTTCCCACCGTGACATCGAAGGTGTCGTGAGCTTTCAAGTTTTCTACCTCGTTGGGGTTTAATACCTTCTGTAGAACCGTCTTGCCGTCAGCATCCACGGCTACCCAGGCGCGTTCCGTCGCGGTCACTTGCAACGCCAAGTCGGAAAGGCTCGGAACCGCGGGAGGACTCTGGGAGGCGGCGCTCTGACCCGCCGGCTTTGCTTTTGCTCCAGGGGACGAAGGAGCACCCTGTGGCGCGGCAGGTGCAGTTGTGCTACCGGGTGAAGCGGTGGACGCCGTCTGTGTCGGGTTGCTCCCAGGCGGGGTGGAGGCAGTGGGTTGGACCGCCGGTACATTAGCAGGTGGGTTGGTGCCGGCTGAAGGATTTGCAGGCGGATTGGTCGTTGTAGCCGCAGGGGCGCTCGGCGGAACGACGATGGGTGCGCTGACACGCTGCTCCCGGACGCGGCGCGAATGGCGGAAAAGGGCATAGCCGCCTGCCAGCAGCACCGCTGCTACCGCAAGTCCGATCACCCGCGTCCGCAAAGCCGTGCCGTTCTGGTGCGCCCGGTTCGCCGCAATGCGACGGATGTCGACTTCCGGCTTTTGCCTGCCGGCAAGCTGGCAATCCGTCAGCACGCGTTCTTCGTCCAAGCCCAAATATCGTGCGTAGGTCCGCACGAAACTGCGAGTAAAGATTCCCCCCGGAAGTTTTGAGAGTTCCTCGCCTTCAATAGCTTCCAGAAAGCGAATGCTAATCCGTGTGGCGGCGGATATTTCCTCCAGAGTCACGCCACGCATTTCGCGCTCCCGGCGTAAGTAATCGCCGAATCCCGTTAACTGCGGTTCTTCGCTACGCGTCACCAAGATATCACCACGCTTATCTTATTTACCTGCCTCAGGGGTGTCAATTGATTTGCTTTGCTTGCTCTTTGGCCCCTCAACGGTACTTGGGTACCATTGAGGTTATGGCAGGAAATGTATATGCTAAGAGTGGGGGGAGACATTATCAGGACTCCCCAGGGATAAGTATGGACTTACAGGGAGAGGTCATCGAACTTCGGCAGCAAGTCCAGCGCCTCTCCCTCTTCCATGAGGTTGGGAAAGCCCTCTTTTCAACCCTCGACCTCCAAAAAATCCTCCAGACGGTTATGGAGAAGATCAGTGACCTCTTACAACCGGACACATGGTCACTGTTGATGGTCGACGAGAAGGCTCGCGAACTGTATTTCGAAATCGCCATGGGACAGGGCGCGGAGAAGCTTAAGGACGTTCGCCTTAAGTTGGGAGAAGGCATCGCCGGCTGGGTGGCTGAACACGGGGAACCTGTCCTGGTGGAAGACGTTCAGACCGACCAGCGATTCAAGCCCCGGTGCGACGAGTTCCCGCAACCGGGTACCCATTCTGTGGTTTGCGTTCCCATTAAAGGCCGCGAACCGGTCCAGGGTGTTATAGAACTGGCAAACTGCTTCGGTAAGCAGAGCTTTTCGCAAGAGCACATCCCCACTCTCAAGAGCCTTGCTGACTATGCGGCGATCGCTCTTGAAAACGCGCGGTACGTGCAGCGCATGCATGAACTCACGATCATGGATGACTGCACGGCCCTCTTTAACGCGCGGCACCTCAATTTCGTTCTGGATGCAGAAATCTACCGTTCCACCCGGTACGGCTATCAGTTTTCTGTAATCTTCTTCGATCTCGATTACTTCAAACAGGTCAACGACCGGTACGGCCACCTCGTGGGATCGAGGCTGCTTTGGAGAATCGGCGACGTTCTCAAAAGCAACCTGCGCTTGATTGATTACGCGTTTCGATATGGGGGCGACGAATTCGTCGTGATCCTGCCCCAGACCTCGAAAGAGAATGCCCTCACCGTCGTGAGGAGGCTCAAAGACCTGCTGAATTCAAAAGTCTTCTTCCATTCGGAGAATCTGAACATCAAGGTCACCGCCAGCTTCGGCATTGCGACGTTCCCGACTGACGGCCGCACCCACCGCGAGATTCTGCGCCTCGCCGACGAGGCCATGTACCGCGTTAAGAGAACCACCCGCAACAACATCGCCTTGGCAGGCGAAGGCGTAATGCCTCCTGACCCCCTCCTCGAAGAGCACGCTGAAGCCAACCCGGGAGCGTGAGCTGACTAGTACCGAGTGACGGAAGTTGCCGTGATCACGTGGCGCTTTGGAAGGGCGGGGCTTCAGCCCCGCCGCCTCCGGGAGCCCAACGAGTTGGGCCTTTAGGCCCTGAAGCCACG
>Ga0209415_10001836_pt1 | contig 40076 bp, 33 predicted proteins | sample PeaSoiSIISIP2007_FD_187696 | JGI IMG/M metagenome (GOLD analysis project Ga0209415, IMG submission 187696) | Peat soil microbial communities from Weissenstadt, Germany - SII-SIP-2007 (SPAdes) (version 2) | ecosystem: Environmental > Terrestrial > Soil > Wetlands > Peat | place: Germany...
CCAATTCCGCCCGACCTCCAGAAAAGCCATTCTGCTCATAGATGAATCCCGACTTCCTGATGTGGCCGCTTGCGCTCCTTTGCCTTTGGACCCCGTCGGCGGTGATGTTTTCGGCGAGGGTTCGCGAGAAGCTCCGGAATCCAGCAAGGCGCCGCGACGAGGGTCTGGTGTCGCTGCTGCGCAGCGGCGCAAACTGGGTAGACTTGGCCCGAGGCGCCCTGGGCGGCTGGCTGGTCCAGCATGAGGTCCAGGGCTACCGCGCCGGCCAGGACGACATCGCGATGGTGTTTATGGCGGCGCAGTTTGGCGTCCTTCTTGTCGGGGTCGCCATGCAGACAATCTGGATCGACCGGCCCGTGCGCGTCATAGGGCCGGCGTTTTTCGTTACCGGCCTCACGCTGACAACGAGCGGGCCCCTGATCGGGGGGTTTGCACTGCTGCTTGGCTTTACCTGTGCGCTCATGCTCCGGCGCCTTAGCCTTGGATTCGTCTTTGTGCCGGCGAGCCTCATCGCCTTCTCGGCGCTTTTCCATGAATTCAGCGCGACCATCGTGCTCAATGTCCTCGCCTTCGCGCTGCCGACTGTCCTCGCTTTTGCCCTCGGTGTGCGCATGGCGTTTGTCAGGCTTCCGGTCGCGCTTCCCAGCCGCAGTCGTCAGCCCGATCGCCCCGAGGTCCCAGCGCTCCCGGAGCCGCGAGAGGCGACTGTCCTGCCACCCCGGTTCAGGTCGTCGCGCGCCAAGGCGGCTGCCGTGGCGGCGGCCCGTCTCGCAGAGGGCCGCGCCTCCCACGAGGTTCTTGAACTAGGGTTGCCCCCCGCCGCAAGCCAGGGCCCGCGCGTTTGAGAGACTCCCCCAAGGGGCTCCGTTAAATCGACCCGGTGGTCACGTTTCCCGGGGCCCTGATGTAGTCCTTGTACGACTTGTCGTAGTACTCCGCGTAGTAATAGTCGCTCAGCGCAAGATCCAGTCCGTTCAACACGGCGCCGAAGCAAGGGATCTTCGAATCGATGAGCCACTTTGCGCAGAACTGCGCGCCCTTGGTCCTCACGTGGTTAAAGCGCAGCGTGAAGATCACCCCGTCGACGTTCGGGAGGATGATCTTTGCGTCGCTTACCGGCGCAAGCGGCGGCGTATCGATGAATATCCGATCGTATCGCAGGCGCAACTCGCCGATCATCCTGGCGAAACTCTCATGATTGAGGATGTGAGTTGGGTTCGCCGCCCGGCCGCCAGCGGGAAGGACATCAAGGTTGGGACGGGGACTCTTCAGGATGAGGCTGTCCATGGGCGCGCCCGAAGCGCAAAAGTCGATAACACCCTTTATGTTCCCAGCGTCCAAAGCCTTGTGCAGGTTCGGTTTCCTCAGGTCGCAATCGACGACGATCGTGCGCTCGCCGTGCTCCGCGAAGGTGAGCGCGAGGTTAGTCGTGACAAAAGTCTTTCCCTCTCCCGGCGTCGTGCTCGTCACGAGGATCACCTTCGTTTTCCTGAACGCCACGTTGAGCCGGAGATTCGAGTGTAGGGTCAGAAACGCCTCGGATACCAGCGGGTCGGAATTCTCAAGGACGACCTTTGCCCTGTCCGCTGCACTCATCTTGCGGGTCTTCGGGATGATCCCGATCAGCGGCAGGCCGATAATCGACTCGATCTGGTAGGCGCTCTTCACCCGGTCGTCCACGAAGGCCACGAGGAACGCGAGCCCCAGGCCGAATCCCAGGCCGCCCACCGCCCCCATGCCGAGATTCAAGGCGGCATTGGGCGACGAATACTTGCGCGGCCGCGCCGCGCGGTCGACGACCCGGGCGTTGTGGGATTCGATGCTGGCATTCATGGACGTCTCGCGCATGCGGGTTACGATGCTATCCAGCAGCTGCTCGTTGACGGTCAACTCGTTCTGCTGCGTCCCATAATCCACCGAAAAACGGTCGAGCTTGAGGGCCTCCGTCTCCTGGTTGGCTAGATCGGCCTTCGCCTGCTCGGTGTCGCGAAGCGCGGTCTCGTATTCGTTGTGAATTCCGGCAGCAGCGTTTTCCAGCGCGCGCGCAAGCTCGGCCTCGGTCTGCTGCAGCAATTCCGTTGCCTCCTGCATCTTCGGGTACCTGGCGCGGTACCGCTGCTGCAGGTCCGCCACCTCGATCTTCTTGGTCGCCACCTGCTGCAACAGGCCCTGGATGATGGGCGACGAGGCGATGAAATTTAGGTTTGCGAGGTCGCCGTTGGACTTCAGGCACTCCTGGACCTGCTTCCATTTCACGTCGGCCTCAATTAGCCGGGAATTCGCCTGGGTCAGCAGCACGCTGACCGCCTTGAGCTTCTCGGTCACGATGTCCTTGCGCTGGTCGAGGGACACCATGTTCTGGCGCTCCCTGTAGGCCTGGAGGGCGTTGCCGAGCTCCTGGACCTTCTTTCCCTGCTGGTCGGCCCGGACCTTCAGGTCCTCGACGGCCTTCATCGACTCGTCCACCCGCCACCTGGCGTTGTAGTTCATGAACTCCTCGACGAACAGGTTCGCAATCTTTGCCGCAACGTCGGGATCGGGATGGGTGTAGACGATCTGCAGGATGCGCGTCATTCGGATCGGCACTATCTTCCGGTTCCGCCCCAGCACGTCCTCCGGCACCATCATGTCGCCGCTGTCTCCCTTCACGTACGGCGCCATGAGCGCCTTTGAATCCTCCGGGCTCAGGCGTTCGGCGACCTTCTGCACAATGGCGCCGCTCTCCAGGATCTTCACCTGCGTGTTCAGGTCCTCGGGTCCGCGAAGATCCGAGTCGCGAACCTCCTGCACCTTCATGACGACGGGATCACGGGCGAGGACCTCGATAGACGCCGACGCGGTGTAGAGCTTGGTGGTGCTGAGCGTGTAGACGAGGCTGGCCAGGAATACCGCCAGGAAGACGATCACCACGTACCAGACCCGCTCCCGCAAAATAAGGATGTAGTCGCGCAGGCCGCGCTGAACGGGGTTGTCTCCGATGCCGATCGAACGGGCGCCGGACCCGTTCAGGCCCGCCGCGCCTTTCGGCGCGTAGCGATCGAGGCGGGCGCCAAGGCTGCTTGATTCGTCTTTCACAGTGATCTCAGGCGGACTGCCACCGCCCTTTCCGGAAGCGCCGTCCCGCGCCGGCTCTGGTTGCCAAGATTCAATTCGTCGGCGAAAGGGGCAATGGCGTCAGCTAGAGGGGCTGATGAGATCGGGATTGATCGGCTGGACCGGGAAGGTGGACGTATTGGGGCCGCTGCCCCCGGTCGACCCGCGATTGTCGGGAGTGTCCCCGCCGATCGCCGCGGCGACCGCGCTCCTCAAATCCTCCGGTGCGGCGTCAAGCGCGGTTTTCGCAATCTCGGCCTCCTGGTCGGGGAGCGTCGCCACGGCGACGGCCGCTATCTTGGCGGCCAACCTGGGCTGGGCGAGGATTGCGGCGCGGACGATCTCGGTCGCCCTGTCGGGTTCGTCTATGAGCAGGGCCTTGACGATGTCCACGGCCCGCTTCGGAAACGCCCCGACCGTCGCCGAGACGATCTGCGCCAGGAACTTCGGATTCTTCCCAGCCGCGCTCGTGATGATGGCGACGGCATTTCTCGGGTCAACGGCCGCATCCGCCACCACCACATCGACGTTGAACGCCGCGCGGAGGGCGACGGCGGTCATGAGGAAGAAGGCACACGCAACAGATCGCCTATTCATTCTTTGCAGATTCGAAGGGATGAAAAATGGCCCGAGGACAGACCTATGGAAGGAAGCCCAGCCGCCCTGCACCATCAAGGCAGATCTCAGTGACAATTGGGTTACGCGGCCGGCCACCCTCTCGGGTCCGCCTCAGCGCGAGGCGAAGGCCGTGAGATCCGCCACCGTTACCTGGCAGCCACTTCCTTGCATCGCCGCGTCCAGCGCGGCGATGTGTGAGCTGATCTCTGAGCCCCCGCGGACCACGCCGAATATCCCATCGAGCACCAATTCGGACCCGAGCAGGAGGAACATCGGGCTTCCGCTGTCGCCCCTGTAGAGAGTCCTCGCGAACGAAAGGCGCAGGGAATCGGCGGGCGGCTCGGTCGCAAAACCGGACGAGTAGAACCCGGCCAGGTCCGCGAGCGAGACCGACTGCGTGTTGGCATCCATAACGACGCAAGGGAGCCCGCCCACGGTCCCGGGGGCACGGCGGGCGCACTTAAGGAACCAATGCGCGGGCATGACCTTGAACCAGTGAATCGTCTCCGGAAGCGGCCGATCCAGCGTCGACAAATCGATGTCCGTCGACCCGATTCGCACGGAAGAGATGACGGTGCGCTCGACCGCCTCGTCGCGGTCGGTGACAAACCGCACGGTCGTGCCCGAGGGATAGAGGCCCTTGACGTGCTCGGCGTAGACGACGTGGCGCGGTGAAATGGCCGTGGTTCCGCACGTGCCCGTGAAGCTGTTCCACGCGGCCTTGCCCGTGAGACTGATCGCGGCTCCCGTCCAAACAGTCGGATTCCGCCGGTAGGACGGCGCGCTGTCGGGCCGCGACGTCCAAACCGGCATTGAGATCGCTGGTGCGGAGGCCGCGATCAGCAGGCCATGGATCGCGGCGGTCGTTGAAGCCGATATGTCCTGGGCGTTGCCCGGCGCCGCGGAGGCGCAGAGCGCGAACAGGGAAGCACCGAACATCCGTCTATGGCCCATTTGCCGCCCGCGGCGCCTTCATGGTACCCAGCCACCGATGCCAGTTGGCCGTGCGAAAGACCGGCAGGAGGGCCAACAGCCCCGCGCACGTTAGCCCGAGTACGGCAAACCCCGTCGTGTCGTGCAGCGCGCCCTCGATGGCGGCGCTGCCGTACGAGTAGGCCCACGCGGTCAGAAACAGGCTTCGCAGGAGGTTTGTGAGAAACGCGAGGCAAAGGGCCGCGCCGACTAGCAGGATCTTCTTCCAGAGCCTATCCAGGGACGCCGCCGCGAGAAACGACCCGGCGAACAGACACGCGGTCAGCGACCGGATGCCGGAGCAGGCCTCGGCCACGCCGACATTGCCGTGAGGCAGAACGAGGACGTTGCCCTCCTGTACCAGCGGATAGCCGAGGAGGCTGAATACAGTGAACACCACGGCGACCACCCTCCTCAGCAGAAATAGACTTATGGCGTTCTCCACGGCCGTCACCAGGGGCGCCGAAAGAATCCAGATAAGCGCGGGAAAAACAAACAAGGCCGTGGCCCGCAGGCGGGCGTCCGCCCGCATGGAGCGCCAGGCCGAGGTCGGCGCCGGCCCGTCCCCCAGCCGCCCGTCGGGCGCGTTGAAATAGACCATGCCGAGGAGAACGCCCGCGAAACCGGCCGCCAGGGCGAGCGAGCCAGGCTGCGTCACCCCAGCTCCCGCCCGGTAGAGCGCCCCGAGCAGAAACAGCAACAATCCCCACCCCATTGCGAGGCCCGCGGCGCCACTCAGGGCGCCCCGCGCCCACCTCGGCAGCGGACTCGGGCCCGCCGCGCGAAATATCGCCTTCAGTTGCGGCCATCGCTCGACGACCAGAAACACGATGAACGCGGGCACCAGCCAGCCGAAGGCATAGTCGGGATTCGACCGCCACCAGTGCACCTGGTCGACCGTCAGGAAGACCACGAAAGCCAGGGCCACCGCTAGCGCCGCGAGAAAGCGGTCCGGTATGTCCAAGCAAAGGCGGCTCAAAAACTTCGACACGTCGGCGCAGACCAATCGCTCAATCCGCCGCCCGCAAGAGGATTCCGGGCGGCCGCCGGAGGCGCCAAATCTCTCTCGACGCCGGCGTGGGTCCCCAGTTGTTTCCCTCGCGTGTCCCTATTCTCACGGCCCTCGCTCTCCATTTTTGACCCGACTCCCGGCCAATCCCGCGCGGGCCCACGGAGCCCGCCGCTCCATCCGCTGGAGTCGGCGCTTGTCGGCGTCGCTTCGCTGCACGTGTGTTTTCTGCCGTGGGCATTCGGGGCGATGCAGCCGTGGGCCCAACTGACGAGCCTGGGCATCTCGGCGATCGGCTTCCTCCTGGTGGCGCTTCCGCGGGCCGAGGAGGCGGATTCGTCGGCGGCGCCGGCTTTCGTCCAGTGGCCTGCGGCGAGGCTCCTGCGTTTTCCGGTTTTCTGGGCCGGCCTGCTCCTCCTTTGCTACGTCGCCGTCCAGGGGCTCAACCCTGCCTGGCGGTTCGTCAGCAACTCGAGTTCCTGGTGGCTTGAGCCGGTCCCGCACGTCCCGTGGCTGCCGTCCGGCGTGCGCGGGCCCTTCGGCCGCTCGAACCCATGGCGCGTGCTCACCGTGTTCGGGTCCGTGTGGCTCCTCGTGTGCTCGGTGTGGGCCGGGTTCCTGCGCCGGCAGAGCTACCGCTCTTTCTTCACCTTGATCGTCGCCAATGCGTTCCTCGTCGCGGTTCTCGGCGTGCTGGAGCAGCTGATTGCAACAAAGCGGATCTATTGGACGTACCTGCCGAGCAATGGCAACTTTGTGGCGAGTTTCATCTACCGCAATCACGCCGGCCCCTACTTCAACCTCATCGTGTCGCTCGCAACGGGCCTGGCGTGGTGGCACTTTCAGCGGGAGCGACGCCACCTCGAGAGTCCTGGCCGGTCGGTCGCCTTCGTGTTTCTCGGCGCCCTCGTGGGCGTCATGGTGCTGTTCTCGTATTCGCGGATGTCGATCGTAATGCTGCTGGCCTTCATAGCGGTTGTGAGCGCCATCCTCACGATCCGCTTGCTCCGGCACAAGGGGCCGGGCCCCGACCGGGCGGAGTATCTTCCCGCGGCAGTCGCCCTGGCGGCGCTGGTCGGCGTCAGCCTCTCCGTGCTGCGGACGGATAAGGTGTGGAACCGCTTCGCCGGAGCCGTGGCCGATCCGGCGGCCTCGATCCACGACCGCGCCCTCGTGCGCCAGGCATCGATCGAGATGCTGCGCGACCGCTGGCAGCTGGGCTGGGGAGCCGGAAGCTTCCGCTACGGCTTCCCGATCTACGCCCAAAGGTACCCGGAAATCTACGACTCGGCCTTGGGCCGCCGGATGTATTGGGAGCACGCCCATGACGACCTGCTTGAGTTCCCGATCGAGCTTGGGCTCGCCGGCCTTATCCCCGTGGCCGCAATGCTCGGATATTTCGCGTGGCAGCTGGTGCTCCAGCGTTTCTGGCGCAACGGCTTTTCGCTGTGCGCCGTCCTCGGCTGCGTGCTCGTCCTCGTCCATGCGGGGCTGGATTTCGTCTTCCAGAATCCCGCCGTCCTTTTCACGTGGGCCGTCATGCTTGCCGGAGCCGCGCGCTGGGCCGAGCTCGACCAGCCGCTTGGCCGACGCGCGGTGGTCCCGGCTGCCTGACAAGGCCAGGCTCCTGCGCCTTGATGCAGCAGCCGCCTGGCGGCCGCGAATTAGTCGGGAAATGGCGTGTACTCGGGCACCAGGCGCTTCATCGCGAGCTTGATAGCCTGGGGATTTCCCTCCGCAGCTGCGGCCCGCAGCTCGGCCAGCCAGGATTCCAGGTCACCGGTCCCGTTGCCGGTCCCGTTTCTCATCTTGAAGATCCGCGGGTGCTCCGTCGACTCGTGCGTTTCATCCGAGTGGCAGAGCTCCTCGAACAGCTTCTCGCCGGGGCGCAACCCGGTGATCGCGATCTCGATGTCGACGCCCGGCTTGAAGCCGCTCAGCTCGATCATCTGGCGCGCCATCTCATAGATCTTAACCGGCTGGCCCATATCAAGGACAAAGATCTCTCCGCCGACGCCCAGCGTGGCCGTCTGCAGCACGAGCCCCACCGCCTCGGGAATGGTCATGAAGTAGCGGGTCATATCCCGGTGCGTCACCGTCACCGGGCCCCCGTGAGCGATCTGCCGCCTGAAGGTGGGAATCACGCTCCCGCTTGACCCCAGGACGTTCCCAAACCGGACGGCGAGAAAGGCCGTTCGGTTGCCCGGTATCTGCTGCAGCGCCTGGAGCGTCTTCTCCGCCAACCGCTTGCTGCAGCCCATCACGCTCGTCGGGTTTATCGCCTTGTCCGTCGAGATGAAGACAAAGCGATCGACGCCATGTTCGCTGGCGAGCCGCATCAGGCCCGCGGTCGCGAGCGTGTTGTTCTTTAGCGCCTCGGCCGGCTGGCGCTCCATCAACGGCACGTGCTTGTGCGCGGCTGCGTGAAAGACGATCTCGGGATTGTGAAGATCGAACACCCCGCGCATGGCACCCTCATCGGCCACGTCTGCAATCAAGGGGATTATGCGCCCCCCCTGCTCCGTCTCGACAAGCTCCTGCTCGATCTCGAAAAGCGCGAGCTCGGTCTGGTCCACCAACAGCAGGCGCCGGGGCTCGTGGGCCAAAATCTGGCGGCAGAGCTCGCTGCCGATGCTGCCGCCGGCGCCGGTGATCAGGACGACGCGGTCGCGCAGCAGGCGGGCGATTCCGCCCGAGTCGAGGTTGACCTGGGCCCGGCCCAGCAAATCCTCGATCGCCACGGGGCGGGCGCGTGCAATCTTGACGTCGCCCGACGCAAGCCTCGTGAACGACGGGATGATCTGGGTGGTCGCGCCAATCTGGCGGCTGAGCGCCACCAGTTCCTTGACAAACGCCGGCGTCGGCGACGCCAATGTTATGACGAGCTCGTCAATGCGCGCGTTCTCGGCCAGCTTGACGAGATCCCCAACCGGTCCGCGGACCGCGAGGCCATGAATGGTCCGCCCGATCTTTTCCGGGTCGTCGTCGACGAAGAAGACCGGAAGCAAGCCGCATCCGCGCCTCTGGAGCAGGTCCCTCGCCAACAGCTCCCCGATGTCGCCGGCCCCGACAATCGCCACGCGCCGCTCCACCAGCCCGGGCCGCATCTCTCCGGAGACGCACCAGGTTCGCGCGAGCCGGAGCGCGAGGCGGAAAGCCGACAGGAGCGCCACGCTGAGGACGAAATCGATTACAATCACCCCCCGGGGCGGCGCGGCCGTTGTCGCCGCCGCGTACCAAAGCCCGAACATGATCGCCGAGACAATGCCCATCGAGAGCCCGACGCCGCCTAGATCGACAAGGCCGAAGTAGCTAAGCACGCTTCGGAACTGGCCGAAGGAGCCCAGCAGGAGCAGCTTGCAGAGCACGACGGGCACGACCAGCACGAGCAGCTGCCTCTGATAATCGTCGGGCACAGCGAAATCCCAGCGCATCTCGTACGAAAGGTAGAAGACCGCGGCGAGCTCGAGCGCATAGATCAGCAGGATCGCGGCAAATCGGACGGCGCGATTTCTACCAATGTATCGGTCAGACAGCTCCAGCAGCCAGCGGCTGCCATTCTTGAGGTGTTCGCGCGCAAAGCCGCCCAGGACGCTGAGGAGGCGGCCGTCCGGCCGGCCGGCGGCGGGGGATGTCGCCCGGCGCGCCCGCCAGGCCGGCGCGTTTGGAAACGCGCCCCGCACAGCCCTGATCACGCGCTGCACGTCGTCCTCCGTCATTGCCGATCCTGAGGGCAGGCACAGTCCCTGGGTGAAGAGCCGTTCCGAAACGGCCCCGCCCACCGTTTCGCACCCGCCGAACACGGGCTGCAGGTGCAGCGGCTTCCAGACCGGCCGCGCCTCGATGTTCTCCGCCTCCAGGGCGCGGCGCACCGCCTCGCTGTCAACGCCGGCCTTCGACGGATCGATTGTCAGGCACGTGAGCCAGCGGTTGCTGCGCGACGACGGAGCTTCGGGCATGAACGACAAGCCGGGCAGGTCCTGCAACGCGGCGGCATAGTAGGCGAATATGCGCCGGCGCGTGTTTACCCGCTCCGGAAGCACCTGGAGCTGCGCGCGGCCGATCCCGGCAAGCACATTGCTCATCCGGTAGTTGAACCCGAGCTGCGAGTGCTGATAGTGCGATGCGGGATCGCGGGCCTGTGTCGCCAGAAACTTTGCCCGGGTGATGAGATCCGGGTCGGCCGACACCAGCATTCCGCCGCCGGATGTCGTGATGATCTTGTTTCCGTTGAACGAGAAGACTGCCAGCCGCCCGAAGGCGCCCGCCGGCCGCCCGGCAAAGGTCGCGCCCAGCGCCTCCGCCGCGTCCTCGATCAACGGCACGCCGTGCCGCTCGCAGGCGGCGGCGATACGCTGCAGATCCGCGCATTGGCCGTACAGGTCAACCGCGACAACGGCGCGGGGCAGGCGGCCCGAACGGGCCCTTTCTGCAAGCCAGCCCTCAAGCAGCCCGGGGTCCATGTTCCACGTCGCCTCGTCGGAGTCGATGAAGACCGGGCGCGCCTGCTCGTAGACAATGGGATTCGCCGACGCGGCAAAGGTCAGCGTCGAACACACCACCTCGTCGCCGGAACGCACGCCCAGAAGCCGCAAGGACAGGTGGATCGCGGCGGTGCCCGACACGACCGCCGCCGCGTGACGGAACCCCAGCAGCCCGCAGAACTCGCGCTCGAACTCATCCACATGCGGGCCCACGGGCGCAATATAGTTCGTCCGGAACGCCTCCTCGATGAAGGCGAATTCCGCCGTGCCCATGTGCGGCGGCGAAAGGAATAGGCGGGGCCTCGTCGCACGGTTGACGGACATCGCGCTCATAGGGGGCCGGCCTGGGCCGGGCCGCTCGTAGCAAGGCCAAGGCGCGCCAGGCCGCGCAGGACCTCGCCAAAGCCCGGATCGCGCCAGAGGTTTTCCAGCGGCTCGTGGCTCGTAAGCCGGATGAAGTATTGCTCGCGGCTGCCGAGGAAGACCTGCTGCAGCGCATCCTTCCACCACAGGAGCGGATCGGGTATCGCGTTGAAGCGATCGCCGTAGTCGTACGCGCGCCCGTCCACCAGGTGCCAGTACAGGACGTAGGTCGGGCTGCCGCCGGGTGTCTCGAACAGCCGCCACTCGGCGGGCTGCAGCGCGCTGCCCTCGAATATTTCGCGCTGCTTGAACTTCATTTCGAGGCACCTCCAGCCGTTCTCTGTCCAGCATCGGTCCGGCGTGTGCGAAGCGACGAGCCGGGTCGGCATCTTGCCCGCGCCCCAATAGGCGACATAGACGCCAAAGGCCTCCCCGCCCCTGTTGAACTCGCGGTTGAGGACCTCGTCATAGTTGAGCACCTTTTCGGCCTCTCCAGCCAGGAACTCGCTCGTGCCGAGCGGCACCTCGCGGCTGCTCCACCCGTCAACCGTCGCGGGAATGGATCGGGCGAGATGCGGACCCCGGGGCCTCGGGGTCTCCGTGAAGAGGTGAATGCCCTGTATGCCCACGGACAGCGCCAGCACGAAGCCCGGGATGACCAGCGACCAGCGGCGAAGTCCGCTCCTTGGCGCATCAGCCATTCGCAGCCTTTCGTGGAAGGCAGGGCGCAAGCGCCGGCACCGCATGGCGAAGGCCGCCGCAACCGCCGATCGGAGGAAATTTCATGCCTGGAGTTTGAAGGTTTTTTGGGATTCGAAGACGAGTCAACTGCCCTCGCTCAATGCGCGTGGGACGCCTGTCTTTCGGCGTGATTTTGCCTCGTGCAAGCCCGTGGGGCAGCGGCGTTACCGCGACGCCGTTTCCGGATTGTAACATATGAAACGATTCTTGGCTGGCATTGCCCTGTTTCCGAGGACGGCTGCTCATCAGCCCTCCCCGGGGCCCCGTTTACTGCACGACGACCAACCGCGTCAGGTCATCCCAAAGGTTGTATCCGTCCCAATACGGACCGAAATCCAGCGCGCGCCCGATGGGCACAACCCGGTCCACTCCCGCCCGGCCCGCATCCTGCGCGAGGCCGTCCCTCTCGGCGTCGTTCAGCCCAAAATAGGTAATCGTTTGGTGGCTTCTTCGCAGCAACGCGACAACGGCATCCGCCGACTTGACCCTGGCGTGGGTCAGCAGCCCCACGCCGCAGGGAACCTCTGCCTCCGCCCTTTCGGGCGAGATGGCCACGACCTGCGTCACGTGCTGTCTATGCGTCAATTGCTCCGCGGCTCCATCCGCGGCCGAGGAAAAGGCGCTGTTGAGTCGCCGCACGGCCCAGCCCAGGTCGGCCTCGCCGAGCTTGGCCGCCATCGCGCGCTGGAGGCGCCGGTCAAAATCGGCGAGCGCGCGGTCGCAGTCTCTCTTCCCACCGGCCCAATAGACCGTCTGGGGCGAGGAACATGCCATTTGGCCAAATGGGGCCATGTCGGCGGCCATCCTATCGGCCAGCCGACCGCGGTCCTGCACGTCCGCCGCCAGATACGCACCGGCGGCGATCACCGACAGGGACCGCTTGCTGGCGAAGGAACGCTCCGATGCGTGGGGACTGAGCTCCGTTGCGCGCAACTTGAGCACCGTGTCGTCGCCGCCCCACACAAACCTCAGGTCGCAAGCCGCGGAGAGGCGTGCAGCAACCTCGTCGTTGTGCCCGAAGGTCACGAATAGGTTGCCGCGGCACCCGTCGGGTTTGCCGATGAACAGGGCGTCGAGGCAGGCCAGCAGGTCAGCCATCAACGGGCTCATCCGCGTCGTCAGGCGCACGACGTTGGAATTGCCCGCGAGAAACGAAAGCGCCCATGAATAAATGAACATAGTGTCCACGTTTGCCGGCGCCACGTGGAACACCAATCCCGCCGCGACCCGGCGCCCCGCAAATGCCTGGGCGCGGAAATCGCTCTCGAGCGCCGCGAGATGGGCCCGCCTGAGCCAGAAACCGAGCGAGGCGCCGGCGGGATCGCGCCGCAGCTTCGGGTGCGCCAAGAGGGTCCTTGAAAGCGCCTCCAGGAAAGCCATGCGCGCCGGCGCAAACGGCTCCACCGAAAGCGGCCGCGCTACCCGGATAAAATCATCCACCGAGCCCGCATCCATGCTTGGAACGAGGACGCGGAGCGCCGGCGCACCTTCCGTGTCAGGCGGATTGGGCATAGGTATCGCTGCAGCCTCGCACCTCGGACCGGGGGGCGCGCCCGAGGACGCGGAAGAAGCGACCGGGCATCCCCGCCGCCGCATCGTCGACCCCGCACCACTCAGCAAGGTCCTCGGTCAGCAGCGAGTGACCCGGATAGCCTTGCGGAAGCACCGAAAGCACCTGCAGGAGGCCGCGCCGGCCCGCCGCCAAGGGGTGAAGCGTAAAGGGATCTCGCACGATTACGTCGGCGAACACCGGAGCGTGCAGGGCGCCGATCGAATTCTCGAAGAACACGCTGCCGACCTGCTCGACCATGCCGTAGAAGTTGAGCACGCGCGCCACGCCGAGCCCGGCGCGCGCCGCCGCCGCGAATTCGTCGGCCCCGACGCCCGCGCCCTCCATCTTCTTCCACCCCCCGCTGTGGATGAGAACGCCATTGTTCGGGGCGAGGCGCCGCCCCGCCCCCCTCAGGGCCTCCAGTGCGTGCTGCCAGACAATGTAGGTGAATCCGAAGAAGAGCGGGGGCTCGCCTTTGAGCTCGGCCAGGTACGCTAGGACCTTCTCGGCGTCGAATGACATGTCCGGGCGCAGCGCGTATATCGGCCGGCGGCCGAACTGCATCAATCCGAGGATGCCGGCCGCGCGCGCGGAATACGTGGAGGGCTCCCTGACCACGTCCTCGTGGTCGAGGACGATCATGGGGAGCCTGGCCTTGCCGATGAAATGCTGCACGATGCGCACCAGCGCCTTCGCCTGCAGCTCCGCCGTGGCGCGGTCAAGGTACACCCGGCTGACCGACTGGCCCGTGGTTCCACTCGAGGTCAGCACCCGGAACACCTGATTGGGTGGCACGCTGCGAAGCTCATGCCGCTTAAACAGCGACACGGGGACGAAGGGAAGCTCCTCGAGGTCGGAATAGGCCCTGCGCTTTAGGCCGCCGAATGCCGCGTCCACGACACGGCGAAAAACCTCCGACTGCCCGTAGTGATGCCGGGTCAGAGCATCCAGGGCCGGCAGGAGGATCGCCCTTTTCTCGTTCTCGCGAAGCCCGAAAGGCAGCCCGGCCAATAACTCTCCCGCGATTTCAGCCGAATTGGTGTTCACGCGAGCGCCTTGTAGTCCTTCTTTCCAGAGGCGGTCAGCGGCAGCTGGCCGACGAGGGAGACCTTGATCGAGACGGGCGGCACCCCGAGCCAATCGGCCAGGTGCGCCCGCACGGCGCCCTCGTCCGAGCCAGCTCCCCCCTCGAGGAAGACCCTCAGCGAATCCGCTCCCTCGATCGCCGCGGCGCGCAAGAAGAAGGCGCGTTCAACCTCAGTCTCCACGCTCGCCAAGCTCACCCGCTTGCCAAACAGCTTCGCAAAGCGCGCCAGCCGCCCCGTGAGGCGGAAATACCCGTCGGAGTCGCATTCGGCCAGGTCCCCCGTCGCCAGCATGCCGCCGAGCTCGTCGCCGAGCTCTAGGTCGGCGGGACCCAGGGCGTAGCCCAACATGACATTCGGTCCGCGGTAGCAGAGCTGCCGCTGAGCCGGTTCCGACGCCAAGGACTCGAGCCAGAGCTCGCCGCCGGGAATTGGGACGCCAATGGAGCCGGGTTTCTCGGAAAGTCTTTCGGGCGGCACATAGGACATCCGGGCGGTCGCCTCCGTCTGGCCGTACATCACGAACAGGCGGGCGTTCTTCGCGCTGGCCGCGTCGTCAATCTGCCTCGCCAGGTCAATGCGCAGGTGTCCGCCCGCCTGGGTGAGGGTGCGGATCCGCGGCTGGTCGAGCGGGGACAGGCGCAGCCGGTTCAGGGTCTCGTACATGTAGGGCACGCCGGCGAACGATGTGCAGCCGCACTCGTCCGCGACCCGCCAGAACTCCGGCCGCATGAAGGAATGGCCCGTCAGCGCCAGTGCGCCGCCCGCGACGAGGTGGGAGTTGACCACAGACAACCCGTACGAGTAGTGCATCGGCAGGCTCTGGATCGCAACCTCACCCTGCACGATTCCCAGGTACTCTGCGATGGAACGCGCGTTTGCCGCCAGGTTTCCCAGGCTCAGCCGGACAAGCTTAGGGTCTCCCGTCGAGCCGGAAGTCGTCAACAGCAGCGCCAGATCGCGGTGCGGCCTGACCCCGTAGGATCCCGCGGTCGCCTGGCAGAGGAACAGTTCGGCGCCCGCCATATCGGAAATTGCCGAGTAGCCTTCCGGCACCGGCTCCGTCCTCGGCAGGATGAGCGCACTCGGCTGATACGTCTCGAGGATCCTCGCTCGGAGCGCCGCCGTGGGTTCGCCGAGCCCAAGCGGAACCCCCTCGGCTAGGCACGCAAGGTAGGCGCCAACGGCCGGGGCGCTGTTGGGTGCAAATTGAAAGGCAAACGCGGGCCGCGGCAACTGGCGCAGCAAGGCGCGGTTGGCCGCCACCCACTGCCCCAATTCGCCGTAGGTAATCGGCCGTTCCCGTCCCCCGGCGAAAAGCGCGATGCTTGTCCGCGCAAAATCAACCGCCGATATCATACAGCCATGCTTCCGTCGACGCCCAGGATCTGGCCCGTGACGTAGGCCGCGTCGTCCGACGCGAGAAAGACGGCGCAGCGCGCAACGTCGTTCGGCTGGCCGATGCGCCCGATCCGGATGCTCTCCACCCGCTGGCGAAACCATTCGGGGGAAACCTGCCGGGCCATGTCGGTGTCGACGAACCCGGGCGCTATCGCGTTCACCCTGATGTTCTGCGGGGCAAGCTCCTTTGCCGCCGCTCGCGTGAAGCCGATCACGGCCGCCTTGCTCGCGCTGTAGGCCGATATGCCATCGATCCCCCGCGAGCCGGCGATCGACGCCAGGTTGATCACGGAGCCTCCCTTGCCTCTCGGAAAGGTGCGGATCGCGTACTGGGTCAGGTTGATTGTCGCGATAACGTTGACCTCGAACATCCGGCGGGCGTCCTCCATCCGAATCATGCCTAGTTTGGCGGACAGCAGGACGCCAACGTTGTTGACCAGCACATCGAGCCCGCCGAGGCGGTCGCGGCACATCTGCACGAGGGCCCGCACATGGGCCTCGTCCGCGATGTCTCCCTGCATGGCCTCCGCGCGAAGGCCCGCGGCGCGGAGGCGATCGGCCAGTTGCAGCACGGCCCGGGACCGCGCCGAAACCGCCACGTGCGCGCCTTCATTCGCAAAGAGCTCCGCAATGGCCGCGCCGATGCCACGGCTGGCCCCGGTTATCAGGACTCTTTTCCCGTCAAGCTTCACGGGAACGCCACGGTGTGCTTTCGCAGAATCTGCTTCGCGGCGCCGACCGACCTCAGGGCGATTATCTCATCGGTATCGAGCATGATGTTGAATTCTGTCTCCATCGCGGCGACGAGCGCCATGTGGCCCACGGAGTCCCATTGTTTTATGGAGTTGTAGGCCAGCCCGTCGGTCACCGAATCCGGCGCCACGCCGAGTGCCTCGACAAAGCATTTCACGAGTCGTTCGTTTGTCATGGGCCAGGAGCCGCCGTCAGGCGGAAGGAACGCCGAATATTCTGGCCGGCACGCCGACCGCTGAGAAGCGAGCCGGCACATCTCGCGCCGCCAGCGACGCCGGGCCCAGGGTCGCCCACTCGCCGATTTGCACCCCCGGGGCCACGACGCCATTTGATCCTACAAAAGCGCCGTTTCCCAGGCGCGCGTTGCCCGAAACGCAACCCCCGGGGCAGACTTGGCTGAAGTCGCCCACAATGCTGTGGTGTCCGATGCTGCACCCCACGTTCAGCAGGACATGACACCCGACCCGCGCCTCGGGCCCGACAAATGAATGGGGAGCGACGTAGGTGCCGGCACCGATTGTCGCCGTAGGGGCGATGGTGGCGCTCGGGTCGATGAGCGTTGCTGCGGAATAGCCGCTTGAGGCGATCATCTCGGCCATTTCCTGCCGGACTCCGTTGTCGCCGACGGCGCAGTGCATGTGAAGTCCTCGATGGGCAAACTCAGCAAGCACGGAGGAAACCGTGCCCATCACCGGGAGCCCGTCCACGGCCGTGCCGGCAATGCTGGCCGAATCGTCGGCAAACCCCACGAGCGACCATGTCCCCATCCGCCGCGCGACCAGAAGGGCCTCGAGACCCGCGCCGCCGGCGCCTATCAGTATCAGCTTGGGAAGTTCCTTAGCCATTTCTTTGAAACGCCGAGCACTATTTGGTCAATTCAACCCCCAGCGAGCTTAAACAAGGCGCCCTCCAAAGGCGTCGTTGGCGGCCGCTCCCGTCGGCGGGACCGAGGCCGCGGATCTGTCCTTCGCAGGTGCGCCATCTAATTTCGTCTGCGGGCCCAAGGCGCGCGAAGCTGCGCATCCGAATCTCATGCCGGGCGCCTGCCCTGCCCCCGGTTTCCCGTAAACCGTGGCATGGTCGCTTCCCCCGCCGCCGAGATGCCCTTGCGGCGGAGGACCCGCACAACGGTCAGCGCAAGGATCTTAAGATCAAGGGAGAAGGTCCGGTGATCGACGTACCACACGTCGAGCCGGAATTTCTCCTCCCAGGTCAGGGCATTGCGTCCGTTGATCTGCGCCCAGCCCGTGATGCCCGGCCGCACCTCGTGCCGCCGAGCCGCCTCCGGCGAGTACAGCGGCAGGTACTCCACCAGCAGGGGCCTTGGCCCCACCAGGCTCATTTCGCCGCGAAGCACATTCCACAGCTCCGGGAGCTCGTCGAGGCTCGTGGCCCGCAGCGTCCGGCCAAACCGGGTCAGCCTTTCCGCGTCCGACCGGGCTCTTCCGGCAGCGTCGGCTGAGCCGAGCATCGTGCGAAACTTCCAGATCGTGAATATGCGCCCGTTTCGCCCCGGTCTCGGCTGGGAGAACAGGATTGGCGAGCCAAGCTTGGCCCGCGTGATAGCCGCGATCACAAGCAGGACCGGAGAGAGAACCGCCAGCGCGAGAAACGAGGCGCAGAAATCGAAGCCGCGCTTCATCGTGCCTCCTGACGTTCGACGCCGCGCGGCTCCGTCACGCGCGGATTGTCCCCCGGCGTTTGAGCCGGCCCTCGTGCCGCGATTTCCTCGAAAAGGGCCGCCCAGGCGCTCGCCACAACTCCCATGTCGTAGAAGCGATGGCCCGCCTCGAATGCCCTCCGCCGCTTCGCCCACAACTCGCCGGGATTTCCGGCGATCTGGGCAAGGGTATTCCTAAGGCCGGAAACATCGCCCGGCTCTACGATCCAGCCGCAATCGTGCCTGGTAACCAGGTCCGCCAAGTCCGAGGCGCGGCGGCAGATCGCCAGGACCGCCTGTCCGGCCACCAACGCGCTGTAAGTCTTGCTCGGCATGACCACCCTCTCCGCGGCTGGACAGATCGTTACAAGGGCGACCTGCGCCCGCCTCATCGACCGCTGCCACTCGGGGTCGGGCAGCGCCCCACCCCATGTCACCTCGGCCGTCAGGCCCGCAGTCTCCCGCAGCCGGGCATAGCCCACGCCGCTCGCATTAAAACCCCATGTTACGGCCGCCGGTCTGGTGTCGGTCAACGCCGCCGCGATAGTCTGGCTGTCGTGCATGCTCCCCATCAATCCCGAGTAGAGAATCCGGGGCCGGACTGCCGGGCGCAGCAACCGCGGCGGGGACGACTTGAAGGGTGAACCGTCGGCTCCCACGGGAATGACAACCGCACGGCGGGCCGCGCCGTAGGTTGCCTCGGCGTACGCCCTAAGGCGGTCACCCAAGAAGACCGTGGCCGCACACTCGCGCAGGGCGTGGCGGGTGATGGCCGAGCAGCGCGCAGCGACCCACGAGCCCGCCTCGATCTTCCCGGCTTGGATCAGGGCCTCGGGATACAGGTCGTAGAGAAGGTTGACAGTCGCCCCATGGCCCCGTCCGGCATACGCCACCAGCGCGGGCGCAAAGAATGGATTGGTGGTCACCACGCGCACCGGCGAAAGATTTCGATCCTTGCGGGCGCGCCGCCAGCACGTCCATGCATAGCCCGCGTACATGCGCCAGCGCAGGACGAAACGGCCCAGGCGACCGCGGTTCGCCCTGTAGGCGGTTTCCGATACGGCACAATGAAAAGCCACCCTCGCCCCCCGGCCTTCCCATTCGCCAAGCAGGCGCCGCGTGAACGCCGCGCCGCCCACGCTGTTGTAATACTCGATCGACAAAACGTCACGCGTCGCGCTCATCTCGGATCCCTTTTGGCGGGGCCCGGCTGGCATAGTATCGCCTCCCAGGCGTCCAGATGGGGCTCGATTCCAAGTCCGTTCACGAACCGGGCGTGCGCCGTCCGGGACAGCCGAGCCCTTTCCTCCGGGTCCCCCACGAGCGCCTGAAGCACTGCGGCAAGCTCATCGGCCGACGGCACTTCCAGTAACGCCGCGCTATCCCGGTCGAGGATGGTCGGGATTTCCCCCACCTGGGTTGTCACGATGGCGCAGCCCGAGGCCATGGCCTCGAGCAGCACCAGGGGCTGTGCCTCCACGGCGTACCGCGTCGGAAGGACAAACACTTCTGCATCCCTGAACAGCGCCGCCTTCTCCACTCCGACCGCACCCTTGATCCACCGCACGCGCACTCGGGCGCTTCCGTTGATCGCGGCCATCTTGCCGCAAATCCATGCCTCGGCTTCCGCCGTGTCCTTGAAGCGGTCGGAATACTCGCTCGCGATCAGGCGGCCGCACATGACGGCCTCTATCATGGGCCCGCCTAGCGTTGCCAGCCGGTGCAGCGACTCGAGGTATTCGGGGTAGCCCTTCGTGTCGATCAGGCTGCTCAGGTAGAGGAGCTGCACGGGCCGGCCGGGATCCGTGACCCGGCTGTGCTTGGCGGACAGGGAACCGGCGGACGCGGGTTCCAGATCGCATGTGTTGACGACGACGACCAGTCGGCTCCCGGGAATTCCGAGCGCGACGAGCCGGGCCTTCTGCCGTTCGCCGAGAACGGTGACGGTGCCCGCCTGGCTCAGCAGAAGCCGGAAGACGCCCGCCTCAATCGAGTGTGCCGGCCAGTGCATGAATAGGCTGCCGTGCAACGAAATAACCACCCGGCTGCGCCCAAAGGCGATGCGACCCAGCAGCAGCGGGGCCGCGTCCGTTACAAAGGCGACCCGGGTCAGTCCCAGGTTGACGCAAAGCCGGCCATCCCGGGATCCCAGCATTCGGGAGGCTCGGCCCCACGCCTTTGCCACGCCCAGGAGATAGCGAAGCCTCGCCCCCTTCGCCCCGGTGCTGCGATCGAGGACGGGTAGCGGCAGCCGCCTGCATACCCACCCCCGCCCTTCAAGGCCGTTCATTACCGTCTCGGTGGCCGTCTTCTGGCCCGAGAAGCCCGCAGGGTTTCTGAAGCTGAAATAAACCGGGCCCCGGCGATCTGTTGGATCCGCTCTCACATTCCTCCTGGGGTCCTCGTTGCAACGAGATTTAGCAGCATGCGCGTGAGCCGCGACGCACGCGCGCGGGGCCGCGACAGGGAACACGCGACCGCCGCGTCGAGGCCCTCGGCAAAGGCCCGGAGTGAATATCCATCAATGATCGCGCGAGAGCGCCGCCCCATCCCGTCAAGCCGAGCAGCGTCCATTTCCGATACCTGCGCCAGCCTTCCCGCGAGCGCATCGGCGTCTCCCGGATCGAATGTGAAGCCATTTTGGCCCTCGTCTACGAGTTCGGGGACGCACCCGCAGCCAGCCGAAACCACGACAGGCAATCCAGCGGCCATCGCCTCGTTCACGACCAGGCCCCATTGATCGGCGGCGCTGGGAAGGACGAGGGCTCCGGCGAGGCCGTAATACACGGGCAGATCCGGGTATTGGATGAAACCGGGAAAATGCACCTGGGAATTCAGCCGGGCAGCCGCGACCTGCGCGCGCAACTCGGCCTCGAGCGGACCCCCGCCTGAAAGCACCAACGACCACGCGTGGCTCCCGGACCTCAGGGCGTAAGAGCCGTAGGCCTCGATCAGCCTTTTCAGGTTCTTCTTTGGGACAAACCGGGCGACACATAGGAAATAGCGGAAAGGCAGCCGAAGGCTCGCGCGCGAAACTTCATCATGTTTGCGGCTTGTGCCTGCTCCGCGCTCAAAATGTCCGTTGTCGACCACGTCCCAGGGCGCGAACTGCCGATCCCCGGGCATCCCGAGCGTCACCATGTAGTCGCGCGCGCGCTTGCCCGCCACGAGCGCCGCATCGAACGCGGCGACAATGCGCCGCTTGAATGCCTCCTTCGCCCAGGATCGCGGCTCGTCGTCATACGTGCTGTCGCTGCACGTGACCAGCGGAACGCCCCTTTGCAGGGCCCACGATGCCGCCTGGCTGATCTCCGGGTCGGCGTAGCCGACGCACACGACCGCCTGGGGCCTGAGCCCGTCGAGAATGCGGCAGAGGTCCCCGCGGGATTTCACCTGCAGACGCTCGTACGTGCCCTCGTCCGGAACCGGCGACCACTCATAGACGCCGTCCGACGGCCGGAACTCGACCGCATGGACTGTGCCCATCCTTGCGGATGCGAACGCGCGCAGCCGCGCGTCATGATACGGGCCGAGTCGCCGGACGAGAAAGGCGGAGGTCGCGCGCGCGCTCATCGGGTTGGGGCGCCCCGGCCCAGCGTGCAGGCGCGCCGGGCCACATATCCCAGTATCACCATGGCCGGGAGGAACGGCAGGAACCAGAGAGGCACCCAATCGCGCATCTCCGCCACGAAGAATGCGATCAGCACCGTGGCGAAGATGCGGTGGAAGTCCGAGGAAGGCGCTGCCGCGTAGAGCTTGTCCGCCAGCGCAAGGACAAATCCCAGCCAAAGCAGGACGGAGACAGGCCCCAGGAACCCGTACCGTATTAGCTCGCGCCCGATCAGGCCTGGCGAGGCGCCCATGAATGCCTCCTGGGAAACGACTCCAAGGCGCACGTTCTGATAATATACATTGAATTCCCTCGCCGTCTCATCCACGGGCTTCCAGGGGAAGACCGTGCGCGGCAGGGGCATGAGAAGGCCCTCGATCGGGCGCTCCACCATTCCCCGCGCAAACCCGAGGAGAGGATTGGGGGCTGCATCCTTGGCCAGGAACTCCGTCCGGAAGAACTCAAGGCCATCCATCTGGTTGGACGTGCCTTCGTTGCCCCGGATCTCGAAGATGCGCGTCTCCAGATCGGCAAAGTCGATCGATTGAATTCCCGCGGCGCGATAAAACGTCGCAGTTTGGAAGAGCAGGAAAAGGAGCGGCACGCCGATCGCGGCAAAAAGCGCGCCCTTCTTCCCGAACTTTGGGTTCCCCATGAGATAGACGATCAGTCCAAAGCCGATGGTCACCAAGTACGTGCGGGATCCCTGGAGCGCCACGCTCGCGGTCCACAGCAGCACAAGGGGCGCGAGGATGATCATGAGGATGCGGTAGCCAGATCCCAGGAGGTAGATCCACAGCATGAAGAGGCTCGTGGACCAGAATATCATGTTCACGATGCTGGTGCCTATCGGCCCGCCCCAGATGTCGAACCCGCTGAACTCGGCGGTCTCGTCCCAGGTCGCCCGCTGGTACAGGATATTCTTGATCGCGCCCACCACCACCCTGCCGTACAGGACGTTGGGGATCGCGACCACGGCGAACACGAGGGCAAATCCCACCAGCATCTTGCCGTCAATCGCTTCGTGCGACGAAGACTCCGGACCCGGAACAAGGCCCTCAATGGGACGCTTGAGGGCCGCAGATACCGCCCAGCACGCGAGAAGAAGCATTCCTGTCGTAAAGTTTCCGAGGAATATTCCGTTTACCTGGTCGATCTGCTCGATCGATGTCAGTCCGGCGGTAAACTCGGGAAGCGTGACCGGGTTCGCCTGAAACGCCTGATAGAAGATGAAGCCCGAGGTCGTCGCGACAAAGCCGGCGAGATCGACCTTGTGTCTCATGAACCGGACGGTGGCGACCGCAGCCATGACGGCTCCGATGATTCCGGGAAGCGTCCCGTAGAGGATCGGCGATTCGACAAGGACCCCGGCGGACGCGATGAGCGCCGCCACAAGGGACCCGGCGATGTAGAATCCGTGCAGGGAGGATTTCATGAGCTCACGAGGCTGCGGCAACATACGCGGCGATCATGCGCGGGGGAGAATACCGCTCGAGATAGGTCCGCCGCTCATCCGAATCGCGAAACGCCTGTCGCGCCAAGCTGGAGAGAAGTGCATGCGCCAGGGCGCCGCTGTCGCCCGCAGGCGCCAGTGTTCCCCACCGGCCGTCGCTCAGCACCTCGCGGCATGCGGGAACGTCGCTGGCGACGACCGCCAACCCGGCGGCCATGGCCTCGATCAATACCGTGCCCAGGCCCTCCTGCTCGGTCGTGGAAAATACAAAGACGTCGCACTGTCCCAGCAAAGCCGGCACGTCCCCGCGCGAGCCCAGGAAGGAGACCGCCGTCCCCAGGCCGAGCTCCCTGGCCATGCTCTGAAGGTTCTCCCGCAGCGAGCCGTCACCCGCCAACCAGAGTTGGGCGTCCGGAGCCGCGCGAAGCACCTCCGACATTGCCCTAAGCAAAGTCGCGTGATCCTTGTGCGGCTCCAGGGTTGCGACCATGATCAGCCGGGGATTCCGGTCGGAGCGCTGCATCCGCGAGGCGTCGGCCGCCGCGCGAATCTGCGCCAGGGGGGCGCAGTTGTAGGCCACGCGCAGAATGGAGGAGAAGGCCCTTGAGGTCAGAGCGAACTGGTCAGCGACATATCGGGAGCAACAGATCATGCGCCCGCCCAGAACCCAGACGATTCCCGTCGTCAGAATGGTGTGGATCCGCCCGGACCCTGTGGGGGTCGGGGGATTGCCGGCGTGGGTTATCAGCCCGCGGACGCCCGCGCAGGCCGCGCCGAGCAGAACAAACGCCCCGAAACCGTTGGGCCAGCAAATGACGATATCCGGTCTTCGCTGCCTGCAGGCCCTCCAGACAACCCACGTCATCCACGGAAATTTCCCCATTCCCCAAGGCAGCCTCGATTCGATCCGCGCCCAACCTGCCGCCCGGCGGAGCGCGTCGGTGAATTCTGCCGGCTGCGCCTCCAGAACCAGCAGCTCGTGCCTGGCTTCGCCGGCTTCCATAAGGTCCATGGCGAGTTTCACCGTCCCCTCCGCCCGCGGGGAGCGCAGCACGTGAAGGATCTTCGGGGTCCCGGGGATCATCGGTCAAAGCGCATGAGAACCGCCTCCAGGCCGTCGCGAAACCGCTTCGGGGTCCAGCTCCTGACGCTCTCCCGCACGGCCTCGGTGCGGAAGAAGGGATCGGCTGGAGGCAGGTTCGCCACCCGCACAATCTCGGCGCGGATGCTCTCGGGCTCGCCCGGCTCCACGTACCGAATGTGGGCCTGCGCCTTGCCAAGGTCGGGAAGCATGGAATTTCGAGTGCCGATGACGGGGCAGCCGCAGGCCAGCGCCTCCAGAAACACGTGCCCGAACCCCTCGGAGAGCGACGGGAGCACAAACGCCAGCGCCGAGCCGTACCAGTCCGCGAGCTCCGGCGCGCTCACGCCCGGGATATGGCGCACCGACCTTGCTGCAGCGATCAAATCCCGCAGTTCCGGATCCACGACCCGCGCAATCACGACGAGTTCGTGGCTCGAGAGCAGGCCTGATTCAGACCAGGCTTCAAGGAGGTGGTGCAGCCCTTTGCGATGGGTGGCGGCGCCCACGAAAAGAAAATAGGGCCGTTCGCCCGGGGACCGCTCCTCGCGCAAATCCCCGGCCGCCTGGCCCATGCTGCAGCCGTAGGGAATCACCGTGATTCTGTCCTCTGGGCAGCCCGCCGCCAGAAGCGAACGGGCGGTAAAGCTGCTTGCGACGATTACGTGATCGGCGTGCTGCCACGCGGTCCGGGTGTGCTGGCGGTAGGAACCGGACAGGTTCGTTCGGGTATTGCGGCGGATTCCGGCCAGGAACCGCGGGTAGCGCTCGCCGTCCGCCAAGAGCAGAGGGTGCTCAAGGTCGGGATGCGGATGAAATTGGAAGAGGATTCTCACGGGGTCGTGCCGCAGGGGTTGGCGAAAGGCCCAGTCCGCCTGAAACTCATAGAGGAGCAGGTTGGCTTCCCGGGCCCGGGCGAGCGCCACAGCCCTTCGTGCAAAGGCCAAGTCCTCCCACACCCCGACCCTGGAAGGCTGGAATACGCGCTGGCCGATGCGGGCGGCGAGATTGACCAATTCCAGGCACTCGACGCTGGATTCGGCGATGCCGTCGGCGTAGCGGTCGCGCAGACGCGCGCTTTGCGCCAGGACCCGTCCGACCAGGCCCCGGTTCCTATAGAAACACGTCGCAAATCCCGCCAGCCGCCCGTTTTCGGAGAGGGCCAGCGGGATCTGGTAATGATCGCGCCTGCCGGGGAACGCTGTCACGTAGAGTCTCTTCATCGGAGCCCGCCGTCTTGGGTCAAAAGGCCGTGCCAAGAGCCCGCACCGGCATCGCCTGCTTTAGGCGGATCATCACCGCCGAATGATCGCGCACGTAGATCGTGTTCTGGGCCCCCTCGAAGGGTCCGACCAGGGGCCGCAGTTCGCGTTTCCGAGGATCATATGCCACCGGGGAAAACCCGCGCTCGCGCAGGAGCGACTCCAATGCGATCAGCTGCGGCTTGCCGCCATTGGCCGGCCGGAATGTTTCCACGATCACGGCGGCCATCGAGGGCTTGTTCAACACCGCCCTTGCGCCGCGCAGCACCGCGAGCTCCTGACCCTCCACGTCGATCTTGATGAGGACGGGGCTCTCGCTGGCCAAAAAGTCGTCCATGCGGCCCATTTCGACCAAGACGCTTTCACCCAGCTCGGTCCCTTGGTCGCCAATGAGGTGGTTTCCTGCGTCAAGTCCGGCCGTGAACCTGGCCTTCCCGGCAAACTCCCCCAGTCCGAAGGGCATCGCCTTAATGCGCTGCCCGATCTCGGGGCTGTTTGCGGCTATGTTGGCTAACAGGCGCCGGAAGGTGACGGGAACCGGTTCGAATGCCGTCACCCTGGCCCCCATCCCCGCAACCGTCAGACTCCACCCGCCTTGGTTGGCGCCGACGTCGACGAACGAATCTTCCGGGCGAAGCAGATGAAGGGCAAAAATCAGTTCCTCGAAGTCGGGAATCCGGCTGTACCAGAATCCGGAAAGCGAATCGGACGCGCCCGGCAAGAGGACGAGTCTGGAGCCTGTGATCGTCTTGAAGGTCATAGGCCGGCGGAGCAGCCGCCGCCAGGCTTGCCAGGCCACCAAGCGCAGGGTCAGCGCAAGGGGCTGTAGGCGCGCCGGCTCACCCGAATATATCTCGCGCAGAATCTTCGCGACGGCCGGCGTGGCCGCGCGAGTGCCCTGGTCCCCCGCGGCGTGGCGAGCAGGCCTGGCAGCGATGTCGGCAGGTGCCGGTTTCATGAAAGCTTGGAAGTCGTCAACCGGAAGGGCGCCGCAAGCGTGCCAGTCTCCCACAACTCCCGGAACTCCCGAACACACCGCTCCCACAGGAGCATGGGGGCGAGGCCGCGCGCGGCCGCCCTGAAGCGCGCCTGCATATTCTCGTCCCGAAGGTAGGCGTCGAAGGCGTCGGCAGCCTCGTGGGTCTTGGCGTCCGGAGCGAATCGGAAGCCGGCTTGAGCGGGCAGCAGGTCGGCGAGGCCGTTGACAGTGAACCCCGCGACTGGAACGCCAACTCCCAGGAATTCCAAGACGGCGCTGCCGGCCGCTTCGGCGCTGGAGAAGAGACACCCGACATCGCAACTGTGCAGGAAGGGGCCAAAGTGGATGCGCTTGTCGATGAAGCCCAGGCACTCGATATCGCACCCAGCGGGTGCATCGCCCGGCGGAAAGCCGATCGCCCTCACCTTGACCTTCCATCCCCCCGATCGCAGGCGGGCCGCCACCTGGTCGAGAAAGACCAGCCCTTTTCGCCTCCAGTCCTTTCCAATGAATCCCATCACGAATGGCCGATCGCGGCCGGCGCGGCCCTCGGCCCCCCACGGGCAGAGTCCCGGATACTCGGGATAATTAGCCCCGGGAAGAATCATTGAGCACTTTCCCGGCCCGAGCGAATAGTCCGAGAAAAGCGAGCGGAGCGCCCAGGACTGATTGACGATCACCCGGCGCGCGGCGGCAAAGGCCTCGCGCTCATATTCGATGGCATCTCGGATCGTGCGGCGGTCGAGAGACCGGTCGAGCCCGTAGGACGGGAATATCTGCGTGTAGGTCGCGTCCACGTAGTAATTCACCTCGCCGCCGGCTTCCAAGATAGGGCTTGGGGGTGGGAAGTGCTGGTGAAAGGAAATCACCTCTGTCCGAAGCAGATCCCTGGGGATCTGCGCAAGCGCGGCCGCCCGGCCGCTCGCGGAGAATTGGAACCCGCCGGCGGATCTGCCCCTAAGCAGCTGCATTGCGTTCCAAGTGACCCGGGAGCGGCGGAGCCGCCGGACGTCGACGCTCCACCCGTATTGCGCAAAGCCCTGACGCCGGCCCTCCTGAAGGAACTGCCAAGGCGCTCCGCCAAAGCAGTTCGGATCCATCACGTCGCCCAGCGCGGCGATCGAGCGGCTCGGGGCGCCCTGGCCATCCAAATCCGGAAATGCCCCCGTTGAACTGATCATGGACTTCCTTTTCCGGGGCCCGGAAAGACGACCTTGGAGTACGCTGATGCTGCCTCGGACATACCGAACATCTGGCGGGCGCGGCTCTGCGCGGCTCGGCCCATTGACTCCCTCCTCGATCGATCACCGACCAGTTGAAGCAGAGCGTCACCCAGGCCGGCTGCATCGCCGGCCGGCGCATAGGTCGCGCCTTCCTGCCCGCAGACCTCTCGCATCACCGGCAGATCGCTGACGAGACAAGGCAGCCCGGCCATCATCGCCTCGGCGACGGCGGTGCCCATTCCCTCCGATTCAGTCGTGGAATGAACGTAAATGTCCCACTCCGAAAGTAGCGGGCCGACCGGCCTGAAACCCAGGAATCGCACCCGCTCACCGACTCTCAGCCGCAGCGCCTCTTGCTCCAGGTCCTGGCGAAGCGGTCCGTCCCCGGCAATCTCGACCACGATGTCGGGCCGGACCGCAACCGCCGCGGCACAGGCCCGGATCAGCGTCCGGTGATCCTTGATCCGATCAAGGCGCGCCACCATCCCGATGCGAGGGGCGCTTCCGGGCGGAAGGGGTCTATAGTGGTGCATTTGATCCAGGGCCGGGTCCACGGCGTTATGGATCACCCGCGTGGCGAACCTCCGGAAATAGCCCGCCTCACGATGGCTCGCCGCCACGTGGTGGGAACAGGCAACCAGCGTCACAGCGGGGTACGCAGGATGAATCCACTCGTGGAGCCTGCGCCGGAAACTGGGGATAATTCCTGGACTAAGTGGATTGCCCAGGTAAACGGCCCAAGGCGCGCTCCAGCGGCAAAGGGCCCGCAGGACGGCCGGCAGACGGCTCGTGCTCCAGTACATGACAGCGTCAGGCGGCGGCTGCGCCTGGCCCCATCCCGCAAGGGCCGTCGCGAACCTGGATGAACCGCGCTGCCATGCTCCCAGGTGTTGGACCCGGGCTCCCGCCCGTTCCCATGCCGCCGACATCGGCCCGCGCACGCCGAAAACAAGCACGTTGTGTTCGCACTCGGCGCCTGCCTCGATGATCCGAAGGCAATTGACCTCACAGCCGCCGATTTCGGCGAGCGGCGTGAGATGGAGCACACTTCTCTTCGTCGCGATCAAGAAAGTCTTATCCCCCTTTCCTCGGCCCGCACCGGCCCGATGAAAAAGCGGCCCGACAGTCGATTCTGCACTGTCCAACGACCGCGAGCGAAATAGGATGAACAATGGGCAAGGCCCTAATGAGAGGGTTTGGAGACCGGCCCCACCGTGTATTCCCTGAGCGTCCAGGGCCCCGCGCCGGAGGAGTCTTCGACATGGAGTCCTGCCTCGGCAAAGATGCCCTTCAGCTCGCTGCGGGCTTCCTGCGGATCCTGAAATGCAAACGGATGAAACCCAAATATTATCCTGGGCCTGAACTTGCTCAGGCAGGCCCTCGCGCCCCTGAAGACCTCGACTTCGGCGCCCTCGACGTCGACCTTCAGCACATCCACCTCCAGGTTCAATTCCGCGCAGACGGAATCAAGGCTCGTGGACTGCACCTTGATCTGAGTGCGAGGCCTTTCGCCATCGATGGGGTTCCGATTCAGGCCGAGGCCCTTTAGCTGCGGGCCATTCTCGATCGAGCTTAGGTCGTTCCCGACAACCTCCAGCATCAACTCCCCGGCGTCCCCCGCACAACACGCCGCCTCGATAATCCTCACACGGTCGCCGAATCCGTTGGCCGCGACATGGGCCTTGAGATAGCGAATGTTCCCCGGGCTGGGTTCGATCGAAACAACCCTGCCATTCGGGCCGACCAGATGGGCCATCTCGAGCGATATCTGGCCAACGTTTGCTCCGATATCCACCGCAGTCATGCCCGGCCTGATCACGCTCCGAAGCCAGGCAATGGTCTCCGATTCGTAGGACTCGCCGCCTAAGGCCGTGTCGGGTTCGAGCCACCAGACCCGGCCGTTTTGCCAAGCGCGGATGAGCTTTCGCTCCGGCGAACGCCACAGAACCGCCCAAATTGGCCGCGCCAGCGAATTCAGGCGCAGCGTGTCGACAACGGGGCGGAGCGCCCTGTAGACGGGCAGCAGGAATTGACGGGGATTCACGATGCCAGGTATGCGCGAGCCGACGGTGCCATCGGCGCGTTCACGTGTAGCGCGGTGGAGCCCAGCGCACCATCTTGCTCTTGATCAGCGCCATCCAATCGAAGCCCGGCCATTGATCGCTTTTCAGGCCCGAGGCGACCGCGCACGCGGCGAAGGTGGCGGCGCCGATGGCGCCGAGAGCCGACATCTCGACCCAATTGAGCACCGCGCTTGACGCCGGGCCGATCAGCGACCGCGCAACGACGAGCACCCCTAGCGTGCAGATTGACGCACAAGCGAGGCGAACGACCGACGAGCGCGCGGGTTCAAACGCGTCCGTCTCCAGCCAGAAAGCAAGGTCTTTGCGCCCAACCCACAGGGTCGTCAGCGACGCGGCCGCCAGGATCCCAAACCCGATATATGTCGGCCGTCCGCCGGCACAGAGAAGGATGCAGGCGCCCGCGGTCAGGCAAACATTGAGCAGTTCGGCCAACGCGATCCGCCGCTGGCGGTTGATGCCCACGAGGGCGAAAATACAGACGTCGATCATCCACGACGACGCCACTATGGCCACGGCCGACGCCATCATGGATATCGGCACCACAATGCGTCCGCTCGTCCACACCCGCAAAAACCATTGCCCGAGCGAGAGGATGAGACAGGAGCCCAGCAGCAGCCACCCCAATCCGCTCTCGGTCACGCGGCGGACGCTCGCGGCAATCCACGCCTTGTCTCCCTTGGACCAAGCCTCCCCGTAGGCAGTCTGCAGGCTGGCGCTCCAGTTGAACAGGAAGCCGGCCACCACGCCGAGCAGCGTTATGGGCAACGTGAGCGAGGGCACGGCGCCCGAACCCTCATAACTGGCGATCATGAACACCGGAAGCGTCGCGCGCACGAGCCTGCTTCCCTGCAGGAGGAACCCCTTTGCCCCTGCCCTGAGTTGCGCGCGGAACGAATCGAGCGAAAGCGGTGCTCTTATCCTCAGGTACGCCGAATAGCGACGCGCCGCCAAGACCAGCGTGACAAGGCAGGCCGCCGCGCTTGCTAGCGTGCTGGCTCCCACAACGGCCTCGACGCTGCGCGCCCAGAATGCGGCAGCCAACATGAGGCCTGCCCCAAGCAGCTGAAAATACCCCTGGATGCGGGTGAACCAATAGCCCTCCTGCAGTCCATACGCCATTGCCATCGCCGAACTCGTCGAGAGCATGAAGGCTGACTTGAATCCAATCAGAAGCAGGCTAAGCCCCGGAGCGGGCCCGCTGGCAAACATCGGCAGCCGGATCCCGTGGCCCGAAAGCAGATAGACGCCGACCGCCAGGAGCAACGCCACCGAGGCGGAAGCGAACGCGAGCACGGTCGCGTGCCGCAGGAGCACGGCCACGGCCCTGTCGTCCTGCCGGCCGTGCGCGATTCCGATCAGGACAAGGGCGCCCCAGTTCAAGCCCGCGTCGGCGAAGTTCAGGTAGCCCATGAATGCCAACAGGGTGAGGAACTGCCCGTACGCCTCGACGCCAAGCCATCTCAGGTAGAGAGGCACCGTCAGGAACGAGATCGCCGTCATCAAATACCCAAAGCCCGAGGCCATCAGGGTGCTCAACAGCGCGCGGCGATGGCGGGCCTTCCCGGCGGCCAGCATCGTGTCATCGGAGTTCATCGAGACAGGCCCCCGCGCCCCATCGGCGCGACGGCTTCACGCGGGGCATCGCGCCGCGTTTCGCCGCCCGCAATCCTCGACATGCCCCACACAGGATCGAAGCCAGTCTCCCCGGATCGATCGAGCTTTGCCCCGTCGCTTCTTGGGATCGAGGCGACTGGCGGATGGGATGCGAGGTTGCGCACCGGCAGGTTGGTCTCGACCTAGCCCTTTCCTGGCCCAAGAACGCACTGGATCAGGGGAAGGACGAACAGCGCCTTTCGGTGCCATGTCTGCAGGCGGTCGAGGCGCTGTTCGAGGAATTCGCGGTTGGGCTCGTCGGTTGAGACCAGCTGCAGTCCGATCGTCCTCAGGCGGGCCGCCCCGCATTGCAGCGGCACTCTCAGGCGGGTCTGCAGCAGGCGGCCAATCAGGCGCCGCAGCTCCGTCTCCGACACGAAATGCGCGCACCGGTTGCCCGGGACCCGGACTAACCGGATCGCACCCAGTTCGCGCAGAAAATGCAGTCCGCGGCTGACAGTTCCCTTGCTGACGCGAAGGCGCTCGACAACATCGGCAAAGGCGAGCGGCCGCGGCGAACAGTATATGACCCCAAATATCTGTCCGTAGGAGCGGGAGAGTCCGAGCCGGTGCACCACTTCCGAACACACCTGCACGATCTCCTGCTGGACCGGGCTCAGGCTTGGCCCGTCATGCCGCGCGCTTTGCCCATTCGGTCCCGACCGGGCCCCGACTGGGCGAGCCATGGAAGCTCCGGGCTTCCGGACCGAGCGGTCTTCTGGGCGGAGTTGACTCACGCCAGAAGTGTCGAACCGGATCAGGGTGGTTCAACGCCAATTGAACTGACTGGAGCCCTGGAAGGTTACGGCGAGGTTAAATCTGCCGAAATCCCACCGGGAAAGTCATGATTGGGGGCGCCCGAGCTCATCGGCGATCTTCGGAAACCCAAAAAGGTTGAAGATCTCGACGAGCCGCAGCCGCCTGGTCGGGTCCTTGGCCGTCTCCTGCTGCAGCTGCTGCGTTATCTGCAACGCCTCGGACTCGTGGCCCGTCCCCCAAGCGACCATGGCCCCGAGGTAGGAGGCGGAAACCAGCTGCTGAGAGTTGCGCAAGGACAGGTCGTGCCACACAGATTCCGCCTCTCTGAAATCGCCCGCCTTTACAAGGCTGCCCACGTAATAGACGGCAAACGGAAACCCAGTCAGGTTGTCCTGCAGGGAATTCTGGTAGAGGAGGTAGGCGAGATCGGGCCAGCCCTGCGACGAGGCCAGGCTCGCCAATCTCCCAAGGGCCTCGGGCCTGTGGCGAAACCGCACAAGGAACCGCGTGCATGCATCCATCCAGGGCGCCTTATCCGGGCCCTGCCGCGAGCCGTGCGCCTCGAGAAAACGCAGCTGCGCCGACTCGAGGTCGGGGAATGCCGCAAGGAAACTCTGAGACGCCGCGCGCGCCTCGTCGCTCTTTCCGATGCGCAGCGCGGTATCGACATAGGCGTCCTGAATCGAGGGGTCGTTGGGTTCGCGGTCGCGCGCGACCTGCAGCCGAGTGAATGCCGCTTCACGGCGGCCTGAATCCCAGTCAATTAGCGCGAGAAGCGGCGCCGCCGCGGGCAACTCGTCAATTCCCGAGTAATGTGCCGCAACCCTCTCCGCTTCGGCCGGGCCTGCCGTCTCAAGCACGGCTCTAAGCTCCGCCAGCCGGTAGACGGGTTCCCTTCCCTCCAGCAATCTGACGCCTTTCGCGGGCAGATCCTTGCGCAGCATCTCCAGCAAGTCCCCAAAGCGACCACACGCTAGGCAGGTGCCGACGATGGCTTTCTGAAGTCGGGCGTCCGCCGCGCTGAACTCTATTCCGTCGCGCAGCGTCCGCACGGCCTCGTCGAATCGAAAGACCTCCTGCCAGCATCCCGCGAGGAAAAGCCGGGCATCGAGGTTGCGGGGCGACTTTACCACCGCGGCCCGCGCCGTGAAGATCGCCTGAGCGTAATTCTTGTTGTCCCAGAGGCGCTTCGCCTCGGAGAAATAATGGGCGCCGATCGCCGCCTGGACCCGCGAAAAGCGAGGAAGCACAACAACATCGGCCCAGCTTACATCAGGAATCTTCCGGTAGTAGCCGTAGTATCCCCAGAGGGCGGTGGCCAGGGCGAGATAGACGCTAAGGCAGGACAGGCACACAACGCCCAGGATTCGGCCCAACCTGAAGACAAGGCGCTGTTGGGGCGGGTCCCCGTCGACAACGTACCTTGCCCACCACCTCGCGCGGGGAAACGAGGGGTCTTCGACTCGGATCGCTGGAGGCCGCCCGGGCTCGATGGGACTCATGGACAACCTCAGGGCGCTTGCCGGGGCGCCGATCCGGCCTTCGTCGCGCGCGCCTCAACGATCGCGAGCGCGCTCATATATTCCATAAAACCCAGGCTGGACTCCTGCGGGAAGGCAAAGAACCGGTCCAGCAAACCCGGGTCGAGCCTGACGTCCGTGATCCGGGTCGTCGATCGAAGGGCGCCGTCCCTCCAATCCTCCTGGACGCAGGCAAAGCTCAGGGTCCCCACCTTTCGGTAGTCGCTGAACTTCATTTCGTCCCACCGGCCGTTTTCGCGGCGCGTGCGCAGGGAGACCTCGCTGAACTTGACGGGATCGACCGCCGCCACCATTTCGACGCCGTCGCGCTCGCGGATATGAAGGAGAAACGGACCCGACCCCGCCTTCCCCTCGAGGCGCACGTCGGCTCCGCGCTCGCGATAGTCCACCAGCGGGTCATCAAATCGCGCCGAATTCACGACGGCATCCGCATCGGATCCAACAACGGGGATGGCGGGCTGCCCCTTGGCCTGGCGCCAGGCGGTTGTTCCATCGAAACCCAGGACGCCAATGACCAGGCCATTTTCAATGATGTGAATTCGGATCTTCCGGGGACGCTTCTTGAAAATCACGAATTCCCGCTTCGTTCCATTCTCCGTAATCACGCCCTTGTAGCAGACCGAGTCGGCGCGCTCGGTGGAACGCCCGAAATTCGCCTTCACGAAGGAATCGACGATGGGCACCGCGGCGGCGGCGGCGGGATCTACCGTCGCAACGGTTGCCTCCGCTCGAACATCGGCGGCGAACACCTTGACCCGCGACTGCAGTTCTTCAGTTGTCATTCTTCCCGAGAGCAGGCTCTCATGCGCTGCGCCGCTCAGCTCCTTCAGGCGGTCGATGAAGCGGTCGGCGTTCGCCAGCCTCTCCGCGTCCGAGCTGCCGATGCCGGGTTCGCCCTTGAGCAGGTCCGCCACGCGCGTCCGCGGAGTCTCGGTCGAGGCAATTATCGACTGGCCCGAGAGTTCTGGATGGTCCCGCAGATACACTTCGGCTCGGGAGTTGAGTTCCTCGTCGTCCATCTGATTTGTAGCGAGCTTCTCAAAGGCTATCGGCGAGGATTCGCGCAGGTGCTCGATGAACTCGCGAGCCGCGCGCTCGGCCGCTCCCGGGTGAGCGTCCGAGAGTTTTCCCTGAAACATCTGTGTCAGCCGCTGGCGTTGCATCTGCATGGAAGCATCCGCGGCCTGATCCGAGTCGAACGCGGCTGCCTTCGCCCCTTTTGGTCCCAGCGCCATCACGAGGGCGACTCCGAGCACCCAAACTCCCGGAAAAACTCGACGGAGGGCCCACCGGAGCCGCGCGTGTTTCACGTGCCGCGTGGCCGATTTCGTCGGTGGAGTTCGATCCGTGGGCATCGAAGAAAACCGCGAATCGGGCCACTGCGCCCCGCTATCTTCAACTTTATTTCGGAATTGTCCTCATTATGTCACGTCACCGTAACTCCTTTGTCACGGCCTCGTCCCCGGGGACGTCGGCTGGGCCAGCGCCGTTCCCCGTGGCCATTCGGTTACCCATCCGCCCCGGCAGGTGGCTTCAGCGCGGAGAGGCGGCCACGCAACATGAGACAATGCGTCGTGCCGCAACCATGAGATCCGATGCAGTGCCTCCAATTGGGATTTCGAGGCGAACAAAAGCGGACAAAGCCCGTCTGGGTCCTGCACGCCATTCGTGGATTAAGCGCGCCGGCTGCCGAACCGATCTCGCCGACCAAACGATTCCCTTTAATCGGGTTTCCGGCGAGAGCGCTCCCCCGCCCTTTGCCGGCGCTGTGAACCAGCGCAAGAAGGCGGTGATTCCCGTTGTCCCGCACAGCGGCGGCGGGAGACCGCCCGCATCCCACCGAGTGGGTTTGCGTCACAGTCAGGTAACAATAGCTCCCAACGCGCCTGGAATGGGAATGAACCCCTTGACCGTGCCGTAACGTTAACTCTAATCAGCAATCAAGATTCCATGGACTCGCGTCCTCATTTTCGTGTATTATGGGTCGTGGTCTCGGGGTGCCTGGCGGTCGCCGCTGGTAGCCCGTCGCATGCGGATCTCGCGGAGCAGTCGCCTTTCCTTCCGCGAATTCTCAAGGCCGCGCAGTCGGGCCCGTCCGAGAGCGTCGAACTGCGGGGCATCATGTCCACGCCGGAGGGCACAGCCTTTTGCATCTACGACTCGGTCGCGAAGACGAGCGAATGGGTCGGATTGAATGAGGGAGGATATGCATTCATCGTGCGGTCCGCGGACCTCGCGGGCGAAAGTGTCATGGTGGACTATCAGGGAAGAAATATCCGGCTTGTCCTGCGCAATGCGAAGGTCGCCTCGTCGGGAGCAGGTATTACCGGCGGATATGCCGAGACGCCGATGGGGGGCAACGCCGCCCTGGCGCCCGCCTCCAGCGCGGCGTCGCCCGACTCTGCCGAGGAGAATAGGAAATTGAGAGAGGTGTATGCCGCGTTCCGGCAGCGCAGGCTCGAGCGCGAAAAGGCGCTAAAGGACGCGCCGCATGTTGAAGCGACCGCGATTGATGGTCCAGTAGCTCCCTCCAACCGCCAGCCCTAGAATGCCTTGAGAGTGTCGGATCGACTCGGCTGACGGCCCCGCGGAGCCGCTTCCTTCCCGTTTCACGAGCGCGTCGACATGCTGGAATGGGCCCGGAAGCGGGGCACCCATCGGGGATTCCCCCAGAGGGATGCGGCGAACCCGACGATCGCGAAGCTAACGGCGGCAAAGGCCCCGTCGAAAAGTCGGCGGGAATGCCAAAATTGTGTGACGATCGGGTGACATCGATCCATTTCGCCCAAATCGAACTTGAGGTTGCGCCCCTAACGAAAACGATTGGCGAATGCTTCGTGGGCTTTTCCCGCCGAGGTTGCGGCTTTCATTCGGACTGCTTTCAGCCCTGATGCCCTCGGCAGGCATAGCGCAATCGGTAAGATTCGATTACTCCAGCTTGGGTTCGTCTATGATTTCATTCAGTGGCGCCGGAGATCTGTTCAGTTTTTCCCCCTTGGACGAGAATTCGTTCGATTTCAGGATAACAAATGCCTCCCCGGCTGGATTGGACGGCCTGATGGGCGCGATATCGTCCACATTTGCCATTGGGCCTATTTCGACCGTCACATTTGTCGATCCCATCACCCATCAGACCGTCACCGAGCAGGAGGCACCTGTATTAGGGACGGGAACCTTTTCCATCTTTGATGGGATTTCCAGCGACTTCTCGGCCACGATCACGTCAAACAGCTACACCGCGCTGACAGTTGGCACGGCGGGTGTGTTGAACCCGTTCGGTTCAGTTAACCTGAGTAATTTCTTGTACAACGGTTCGAATCCGGCGCTCGAGGCCCTGGCCAATGCCGGCTCCGGCATCGACGCCGTCACCTTCCAGTTTGTGCCCGCCGAGTCGCTGACGCAGCTTACTACCGGTGGCGTGGCCAATTCGACTTCATTCTCGGGTTCGGTGATCGCCGTTCCTGAGCCGGCGGCGTTCTCGGCAATCCTCGGCTCGGCTGCGCTTGGGTGCGCCTTGTTGCGCCGCCGGAAACGAGCGCTGGCGGAAGGCACGGCAAAGGGATAGGCCCTCCCTGCCGCAGACGCCTCGGGCACGCAAGAAATCCGCTGCCACACTCTCCGAGAGGCGCCGATTCATCCGTAGAGCTTTTGAACAACCCGACTGCCCTCCTCTAATCGGGGCCCTTTCACACCCGGGACAATCACATGCAAACAATCACTCCATTTCTGTGGTTCGATGGCAAAGCCGAAGAGGCGGTGAGATTCTACGCCTCCGTCTTCAGGGATTCGAAGATCGTTAATATCAGGCGAGACGGGAAGAAGGTCACGTCCGCCACGATCCGAATCAACGGGCTGGAGATCACCGCATTCAACGGCGGCCCGCATTTCAAGTTCACGCCCGCCATCTCTTTCTTCGTCGAATGCAAGTCGCAGAGGGAGGTCGACCGGCTGTGGAACAAGCTTTCGAAGGGCGGCGAAAAAAGCCGTTGCGGGTGGCTTAAGGACAAGTACGGCCTGTCGTGGCAGGTCATCCCCTCCCTCCTCGGGGAGCTGTTGGCGGACAGGGACCCCGCCAGATCAGAGAGGGTCTGGAAGGCGATGCTTCAAATGGGCAAGATTGACATCAGGGTCCTGAAGCGGGCGCACAAGGGGAAATAGCGGGCGCGGGCGCCTGTTACTGGGGGGGATCCCCCCCGCGGACTTTCGGGAACGGCGCGGGAGCGGACCGCCGGAGCTAGTCGACCGGCCGATAAATGGCGTAGGTTTGGCCAGGAACCTCGATCTTCACCTTGCGTTCGCCCTTGGTGACCCTGACATCCTTCCCTGCAAGCAGCTTTAGCGTCCGATAGCCGGCCGGGAAATCGAACTCCGCGGCGGCGGCGCGGGCCGCGGGATTGAAGATCATCAACAGGGACTGCCCGCCGCCCGCCCGCGAATAGACGAACGGGTAGGCGTCCTTCTCCGCGTAAAGCGGATCAAACGAGGCGTAGGCCGCAAGCGCCGGCTCTGTGTGCTTAAGGCGAATGAGGCGCCGCACCCGGTTCAGCAGGGAGCCCGGATCGGCCTCCTCGTCCGCGACGTTGGGCGCGTCGGGCGCCGGGTCCACGGGCAGATAGAGCCGCGAGGCCTCGGCGGTCGAAAACCCCCTGTTTGGCCCGTTCGTCCATTGCATCGGCGTGCGCGCACCCGCCCGCGGCTTGTAGCACCCCTCGATCTGCGGCAGGTTCTCCAGCTGGCGCATGCCGATCTCGTTGCCGTAGTAGATGAACGGCACGCCCGGCATCGTCAGGCCGAAGGCCATGATCATTTCCAGCTCGTCCGTGGTCCGCCGATTGTTCAGCCGGGCGATGTCATGGTTGCCGAGGGGAAGGCAGATATAGCCCTTGGCCCGCGTCGCCTCGTAGTCCGGAAGGTAGTGCCCGAGAAAGTTCGCGATGTCCCCCCTGCCCTCGCGGTCAAAAAAGCTGTGCCCGTCGGTCGTCCCGTTCCCGATTCGCCAGCCTTCCTTCTGGAAGATGTCGTTAAACCCATCGACCCAGTGATAGAAGTCGGCGTGAAAGGCGCCGTCCAGGGCCGCCCGGGGGCCGGACCACTCCGAGACCGAGAAGGCCTGCGGATAGTCCGCGTCAAGGATCCTCCGGACCTCGCGCCAGTAGCCGAGGGTCTCCTGCCGGGGATCCGCGCCCTTGACCAGGGCCCCGGCCATGTCGGCGCGAAACCCGTCCGCTCCCATGTCCATCCAGAAGCGCAGGACCTTCTTCATTTCCGCCCGCAGGGCCAGCACCGCCGGGTGGTCGGTTGGCAGCTGCCAGGGCTTGGCCGGATCCGGGTTGCCGTAGCCGTAATTGAGCGCCGGCTCATTCCAGAAGAAATTGCTCAAGAAATTGCCGTTGCGCTGGCCGTAGCCGTGGACCCACGCGCTTCCAGGCTGGGATATCCAGACGTTGTCGGTCCAGACGTACCAATTGGAATACGGGCCGGGATCCTGCCTGGTCGAGGCGACAAACCATGGGTTGTCGATGGCCGTATAGCTGATGACGTAGTCAAAAAGCACCTTTAGGCCGCGCCGATGGGCCTCGGCAAAGAGCCGCTTGGCGTCATTGTTGGTGCCGTAGCGCGGGGCGATCTTGTAGTAGTCGCGGATGTCGTAGCCCGCGTCGTTGAAGGGCGAATCGAAGAACGGGTTAAGCCAGATCGCATCAACCCCGAGGCTCTTGACGTAATCGAGTTTTGCGATGACCCCGTTCAGGTCGCCGATGCCATCACCGTCGGAATCGTAGAATGTCTGCGGGTAGATCTGGTACACCACCGCGTGGTGGACCCAGGCCGGGCAGCCGGGAATGATGTCACCGTCGGTGACGGCATCGTGAGCGCCCGCGCTGCCGGCCAGCAGGGCGAATGCGAGGGTGCGGCGGAATCTCATGGGGCCGGCCTCCTTCTCGGAGCGCGAGCCCCGAATTTCAACCTGTTTCCGGCGCTGCCGGAGCCCCCGCCTCTTCCGCTCGCCAAGCGGCCCGCCTATGTGTACTTTTCGCGGGCCCGACAACAGAACCCAAACGCTCCCACCATGTCCCGTACCCCCGCCTGCTCACGCCGCGAATTCCTGAAGACTTCCCTCGCCGCCTCTTCGCTCCTGGTGCTGCCCCGCTTTGCGGTCGGCCAGGCGGGCCCGCCGCCCAGCAGGAAGCTGAACCTAGCCTTCATCGGTGCGGGCGGCCAAGCCGGCGATGCCTACACGGGATGCGACGGCGAGAACTTCGTCGCGCTCTGCGACGTGGATGATCAGCGCGCAGCCGAGGCGTACGCAAAATACCCCGGCGCGAAGCGCTTCAAGGATTTTCGCGTGATGCTCGACAAGATGCACCGCGAAATCGATGCGGTCGTCGTCTCCACCCCCGATCACATTCATTTCTCCGCGGCCTATCTCTCCATGCAGATGGGCAAGCATGTTTTCGTGCAGAAGCCCCTGACGCACAATATCTGGCAGGCGCGCACCCTGCGCCGCGCCGCGTCGCACTACAACGTCATCTCGCAGATGGGCAACCAGGGCCACACGACCGAGGGCATCCGCTACGTGAAGGAGTGGTATGACGCGGGTGTGCTCGGCGAGGTGCGCGAGGTCCACGCGTGGTTCGACGGCCCGGATTTCGTCGGCGGCCCCTACTTCCGGATTCCAGCCAGCTTTCCGCCGCCCCCATCG
>Ga0209415_10001838_pt1 | contig 40050 bp, 38 predicted proteins | sample PeaSoiSIISIP2007_FD_187696 | JGI IMG/M metagenome (GOLD analysis project Ga0209415, IMG submission 187696) | Peat soil microbial communities from Weissenstadt, Germany - SII-SIP-2007 (SPAdes) (version 2) | ecosystem: Environmental > Terrestrial > Soil > Wetlands > Peat | place: Germany...
CGAAGGTCCCCCCCGCCACGGCAGCGGTTCCGGCATCGGCTGGCGCCGGTCCGGCCGGCAGAAAGGCGGCGGCGAAATAGGACGCCGAGACGACGGCAAAGAGAACCAGCAAGGTCCGGATGCCGCCGATGCGATCGGCCACCGCGCCGCCGACCGGGCGGAAAAAGGAACCGAACGAGACCACGATCGCCACCATCAATCCTGCCGCCACACCCGAGACATGATACTGGATGTTGAAATACAGTGGCAGTGAATTGGCCAGGCCGACGAACCCGCCGAAGGTGATGAAATAGAAGAACATGAACCACAGGCTGTCGCGGTCGGTCAGAATGGCCTTGTATTTGGCCCAGGTCACCGGGTTGCGCGGGACCGGAGCTTCCTTCGAAACCCAGGCATAGAAGAGGAAGGTTGGGACCAGCGGGATCAGCAGGCTGCCGATGGCGGTCTGCCAGCCATAGGCCTCGGCCAGCGACGGAATGATCAGCGCGTCGAGTGCGGTGCCGACGTTACCGGCACCGGCAATGCCCATGACGATGCCCTGGTATTGCGGCGGATACCATTTGCTGGCCTGGGGCAGGGCGACGGAAAAGGAGGCACCGGCCAGGCCGAGGATGATGCCCATCAGCTCGACTTCGACAATACTGTGCAGACCGGCCAATGCCGCATAGGCGACGCCCGCGATGACGATCAATTGGGCGACGGAGCCGGTGGTTTTGGCGCCGATATGGTCGCAGAGAATTCCCATGGGCACCCTGAGGATGGCGCCGGCAAGAATCGGAATGGCGACCAGGGTGAATTTCTCGCCCACCGGGATGTTCAATTCCTTGCTGATATAGACCATCAGCGGGCCCAGGGTGACCCAGGTCATGAAGCTGAAATCGAAATAAAGGAACGAGGCGAGAAGGGTTGGCCAATGGCCCGCCTTTTTAAAGTCCTTGAGGTTCATCGGTCAGTCCTCCGTTGAATCAATGTGTCGTTACCCGGAACGCCCGAAAGCGGGGCCAGGGCATAGCTGTCGGCCAGTGTCTCGGCGTTGGCGGGGTCGAAACGACCGCCGTCGAAAAAGACATCCGGCCCCATGACGATGGGTTGGGTCGCGTCGATCAGACTCCAAGGGGCCGGATGGTCGCCTTCGACCTTGGCGTCGCTGAGAGGCACGGGGAAATCCACTTCGAGGGCGGCCAGGCGGTAGAGATCGGCGCGGAAGATCCGGTCGGCGGCCCGACGCATGTCGATGGCGGCGGGAAGCTGGCCCCAGCGACGCATCTGGACCAGGAACCACAGCGCTTGCGAGCGCCAGGGGAAGTTGGCGGCATGGGCTGAAAACAGCATGGTGCCGGGCTTTTCCAGGGTGTCTCGGACCACCTCGAGGGGCGCGTTGACATAGCTCGGCTGGGCGATGAGGCGGGCGACTTCATGCCGGTTTTCCGGCTGATCGGCCCAACGACACGCCTGCAGCAGCGCGCGGATCAGCGCCTTGTGGGTTTCGGGGTGCGTGTCGGCCCAGCCTTCGGTGACGCCCAGAACCTTTTCGACGCGTCCACCCCATAGTTCCTGACTGGTCACCAGCCGGTGGCCGAGGCCGAGGCTGGTGGCCATGCCGTTCCAGGGTTCACCGACGCAATAGCCGACGATATTGCCGGCCGACAGATTGCCCACCATCTGCGGCGGCGGAATCACCACCAGGCGGATGTCGCGGTCCGGGTCGATGCCGGCGGCGGCCATCCAGGCGCGCAGTTCGTAATTGTGGGGCGAGAAGGGATAGACCGTGGCGAAGGTCATCGGTGGCGCGCCGGCTGCGCGGTCTTGCTCGATCACTGTTTTCAGTGCCCGGGCGGAGATCGGTTTCGCGGCCATGGCGGCGGGATCGGCGCCCTGCATGCGGTCGAACAGGTCGTTGGAAACGGTGATGGCGTTGCCGCCGACATTGAGGCCAAGAGCGGTGATGATCGGCTGATGCACATTGCCGAGGCCGAGCGTCGCCGCCAAAGGCATGGTGGCGAGCATTTGGGCGCCGTCCAGCGCGCCGACCAGGACCTTGTCGCGGATGTTGGCCCAGGATGGTTCCCGGGCGATGTCGACGTCGAGACCCTGTTCGGCGAAGAATCCGCGTTCCTTGGCGACGACGATCGGCGCGCAATCGCATAAGGGCACGATGCCGAGCCGAAGACGGGTCTTTTCGAGAGACATGGTAAAACTCCCTTCAACGGAATAACAAAAAAGGCGCTCCGGGACACGAAAGGCTGCGCGCGATCGCACGACCTTTGTTCCTGGAACGCCTTTGTTCCTAACTTAGCAGCCCCGCCAACTCGCCATTGAGTGGTGGGGGTCTTCATTTCACTCTGTGGCGCCAGCTTCGGTGCCGGCACATATCACACATGTCCTTCAGGGGCGCGCTAGCCCAGCAATAGGGCGGCGTCAATGATCCTGTTGGCGATGTCGACCATGCGAAGCTTCTGGTCCATCGCCATTTTGCGCATCAGTTGATAGGCCTCGTTCTCGTCGCAGCTTCGTCGCTTCATCAAGATTCCTTTGGCCTTTTCCACCAATTTTCGTTCCGCCAGCGTGCTCCTCGCCTTGTCCAGTTCGACGCGCATGTCCTGGTACTGTGCGAAACGGGCAATGGCCACGTCGATTACCGGCTTTACGCGTTCGGGCTTCAGTCCGTCCACCACATAGGCGCTGACGCCGGCATCGATCGCGGCCCGAATGACGTCGGCATCGCCATCTTGCGCGAACATCACAACCGGGCGGCGCTGCTCGAAGGTGACTTTGCGCATATCCTCCAACGTATCCCGATCGGGGCTGTCGATATCGACGATGATCACATCGGGTGCCAGATCCTGCACCTGCCGCGACAAGCCGGCGCCGGTGCCGAAGGCCGCAACCACCACGAACCCATTCGCCTCCAAGGCCTCCTTTACTAGCTTTGCCCGCAGGGGCTCGTCGTCGACGAGAATGACGCGCAGGGACATGTGCACCTCGCGCTGTTTGCCCGGGAGAGTCTACGCAAGCCTTGTGCCATTCACCCTGAGGGAGGGAAAAAGGGAAGTTGGACTGTCCGTGGCGGTCTGGGGTGATGATCGGCGCTTAATTTACGAGCAGGTGATTCCCGCCGTGCATCCAATATGTGCAAATTGGAGTTATTTAAACTGCGCTTCCTGCCTACGTATTATATGAACCAATTGATTGCGATGACCATTCTCGGCGCGCAGAAAGCCTTAAGGGCCCATGTCCTAGTCGTAAAAACCGAACACTTAAGACCCCTCGTCATTCCCGCGAAAGCGGGAATCCATTGCCCAGAAGCCTCTGGAATCCTTTGGATTCCCGCTTTCGCGGGAATGACGGCAAAGGGCATCATCTGTCAGATTTCATCCACGAGGTACCGCGGCTAGGTTTTGGGCATTTATAGCTTATCCGCAGATGACGCCGATGGGTGCAGATCAAAGATAAAACGCCTATAATGAAGGCGTGGCGAAGAAAAATTGAGAAGAATCGCCCTCTTTAGGCCAGAGGCCTTGAAATAATTAATGACTTGCGAGTCCTCTATGCCGGAGAGGCGCTGTCTTTCCTTGATCTTGATCAGAACCGACATCTGCGGTCCGTCTTGTTTCGCTTTGGTTCGTTAACCCGCTTCGGCCTTATGGCTGGCCTGTTCGGTCGCGCCGGTGCCGTTGAAATAGACATTGAGCAGGACGGCGACGATCGAGGTCAGCAGGATGCCGCTTTGCAGAAGGGGCGACAGTCCCTTCGGCAGGGCTTGGAAGAATTTGTCGGCGACCAGGGGGATCATGCCGAAGCCGATGCTGATGGCGACGATATAGGCGTTGGCCCGCTGAGTCTGATAGTCGACCTCGCCCAGAATGCGGATGCCGGTGGCGGCGACCATGCCGAACATCACGATGCCGGCCCCGCCGAGAACGAATTGCGGGATCGAGGCGACCAGGAAGGCCATCTTGGGAAACAGGCCCAACAAGACCAGCACGATGCCGCCGGTGGCGCAGACCCAGCGGCTGCGCACATTGGTGACGCCGATCAGGCCGACATTCTGCGAATAAGAGGTATAGGGGAAGGTGTTGAAGATGCCGCCGATCAGCGTTCCCAAGCCGTCGGTGCGCAGGCCCCGCGCCAAGTCTTCCTGGCTGACCGTCTTGCCGGTGAGTTCGCCGATGGCCAGGAACATGCCGGTGGATTCGATCATCACGACGACCATCACCAGACACATGGTGAGAATCGGAATCAGGCTGAATTTGGGCATGCCGAATTGGAACGGATAGACCAGATCGAGCCAATGGGCGTTGGCCATGCCGGAAAAGTTCACATCGCCGGCGGCGAGCGCGATCACGAAGCCGATGATGATTCCTAACAGCACGGCGATATTGGCGAAGAATCCTTTGACATATTTGACGATGGCCAGAATCGACAGCAGGACGATCAACGCCACCCCCAAATGAAACGGATCGCCGTAACCGGGCATCGTCGGCGCCGGCGCGCCGGCCGCCCAATTGATGCCGACCCGCATCAAGGTGATGCCGATGATGGTGATCACCGATCCGGTGACGACGCGGGGGAACAAGGGCAGCATGCGGCTGACCAGAGGGGCGACGAGGGTGCCGAAGATGCCGGCGCCGATGACCGCGCCATAGATGTCGAGCAAACCGAAGTCGGGATTGCCGGCCATGGCGATCATCGGTCCGACGGCGGCGAAGGTGACCCCCATCATCACCGGCAGCCGGATGCCGAACCGCCAAACGCCGACCGTCTGGATCAAGGTGACCAGTCCGCAGGCGAACAGATCGGCGCTGATCAACAGAGCGACCTGATCCTTGGGCAGCTTCAACACGCCGCCCAGGATCAGTGGCACCGAAACGGCGCCCGCATACATCACCAGGACATGCTGCAGTCCCAGGATGATCAACCGCGACAGGGGCAGAACCCTGTCGACTTCCGAAATCTCGCCGGCTTCGGCCATGGCTTTTTCCCCCTTCGAAAGACCTCACTTTCGGGCCCAAGCCGAAAGTTGGCACGCATCCTAGAACAGGGGCGTATTCGGAGGATAGGGGGAAACGGTGTTTCTTACCGGCCTTGTTTACTCATTGTCGGCTTGAATCGCCGCGATCACCGCGTCGGTGACTTCGCGGGTGGTGGAGTTGCCGCCAAGATCGGGCGTGTGCAGCGCCGGGTCGGCGGTGACCCGCTCGATGGCCCGCATCAGCCGGGCGCTCGCCGCCGGTTCACCCAAATGGTCGAGCATCATGCAGGCCGACCAGAAGGTTCCGACCGGATTGGCAATGCCCTTGCCCGTAATGTCGAAAGCCGAGCCGTGGATCGGCTCGAACATCGAGGGGAATTTGTGTTCCGGATTGAGGTTCGCCGTCGGAGCGATTCCCAAGGATCCCGCCAGTGCCGCAGCCAGGTCGGACAGGATGTCGGCATGCAGGTTGGTCGCGACAATGGTATCCAAGGACTCCGGCTTGATCACCATGCGCACCGTCATCGCATCGACCAGCATCTTATCCCAGGTGACATCGGGGAAATCGGTCGCCACCTCGGCGGCGATTTCGTCCCACATCACCAGCCCGAAGCGCTGGGCATTGGATTTGGTGACCACGGTCAGCAGTTTGCGGGGCCGCGAGCGTGCAAGTTCGAAAGCGAAGCGCATGATGCGGGTGACGCCGCCCCGGGTGAAAATGGACACCTCGGTGGCGACGTCTTCCGGAAAGCCGCGATGCGAGCGGCCGCCGTGGCCGGCATATTCGCCTTCCGAGTTTTCGCGAACGATGACCCAATCCAAGTCCTTGGGCGTGATGCCACCCAGCGGGCTTTTGATGCCCGGCAAAATGCGGGTCGGGCGGACATTGGCATATTGGTCGAACGGCTGGCAGATGGCCAGGCGAAGACCCCACAGCGTCACATGGTCCGGGACGTCGGGGGCGCCGACCGCGCCGAAATAGATCGCATCGAATTTCTTCAATGTCTCGCGGCCGTCGGCGGGCATCATGAGGCCGTGCTTTTTGTAATAGTCCGACCCCCAGTCGAAGGATTCGACATCGAGGGCGAAACCGCCGTCACGTTTGGCGAGGACGGCCAGGACTTCGAGGCCGGCGGCGACGACTTCCTTACCGATGCCGTCGGCGGGAATGGCGGCGATGGCGTAATGGCGCATATCAGAGTCTCCTGGTTGATCGATGGTTCATTCGGCGGCCGAAGGGATGGGTTTGTTTTCGGGGCCGATCTCCAAATTGGCATTGACGACGGCCATATCGGCGGCTCCCACCCAGCGGGCGATGGCCATCGCGGCGACGGTATTGCCAAGTGTGTTGGTGAATCCACGGGCGCGGGACATGAAGGGGTCGACACCCAACAGCAGGACCATGCCGGCCACCGGAATCTTGCCGAGGGAGGCCAGCACGGCGGCCAGGGTGATGAAGCCCGATCCGGTGACGCCGGCCGATCCTTTCGAAGCGACCATCAGCACGCCCAGGACGATCAATTGGTCGGTAATGGTGAGCGGCGTGTTGGTCGCCTGGGCGATGAAGATGGCGGCCAGGGTGTAATAGATGCATTGGCCGTCGGGATTGAAGGTCAGTCCGGCTGGAATGGTGATGCCGACGACCGTGCGGGGCACCCCCAGTTTGACCAGCTTCTCCATGATTTGCGGCAGCACCGATTCCGACGAGCCGGTGGCAAAGACGGTGACCAGTTCGTCCTTGATGTATTTTATCAGCTTCCACAGGCTGAATTCGCTGAATCTGGCGATGACGTTCAGCACGATGGCGATGAACAGGAAGGCGGTCAGATACATCGCCCCCATCACCTTGCCCATCGACAGGATCGATCCCGAACCATATTTCCCGACAGTGAAGGCGATGGCGCCCAAAGTGCCGATCGGCGCCAGGCGCATGATCAGGCGGACGATATAAAAGACCGATTCTGTCAGGGATTCCAGGGTCTCAACCAATGGTTTGGCCCGTTTGCCGAGGGCCGACAGGGCGACACCCAGCAGGACGGAAAAGAAGATGATCTGCAGGACGTCGTTCTTGGCGAAGGAATCGATCACGCTAGTCGGAATGATATTGAGGACGAAATCCTCGAAGGTGAGTGATTTGGCCGCCGTGAAGGACGCCAGCGCCTTGGTGTCGAGCGTGGCCGGGTCGATGTTCATGCCGGCGCCTGGCTGCAGAAGGTGGACGGTGACCAGCCCGAGGACCAGGGCGAAGGTGGAGACCACTTCGAAATAGACCAGGGAGACCACGCCGACCCGGCCCAAGTCCCGCATATTCTCCATTCTCGCGACTCCGAGAATGACGGTCAGCGCGATGACAGGGGCAAAAATCATCTTGATCAACCGGATGAATCCATCGCCCAAGGGCTTCAAGCTTTCGGCGAAATGAGGGTAAAAGATGCCGAGACCGATGCCGATGCAGGTGGCGACGACGACCTGAAAGAACAGGCCCTGCCAGAAGGGCTTTCGCCCTGATGAAGTCGTGATTTCCGAAGCCATATGCCATTTCCTCCGTTTATTTTGTTAGTTGCGCAGTTGTATTTTTTTTCTGCTTAAACGATATGGCGGGCGAAATGTTTTTACTGAGCCTATTTGTTACCGTTCTGTGGTTTGTGGACATGAACTGAAATTCAGTGATACCGGCGTTCCTGTCCATGGGTGCTCGGATAAACCCTCTTCCACGAGGGGCGAGGAGGTGTTTTTCTTAAGCTGAGGCCGGTACCACTGGAACCTTGAGCTTAACCCTGGATCGCCGCGGCGATCGCTTGGCCGACGTCGCCCGTGTGCGCCTTGCCTTTGAGATCCGGTGTGTGCGGCCCGGCCAAGAGAACCGTTTCGATCGCCGCCATGATCGAATCATGGGCGGCTTTGTGGGCCGGTCGGCCGTTGCCGAGGAAGTCGACCATCATGGCCGCCGTCCAGATGGCGCCGATCGGATTGGCGATGAACTGCCCCGCGATGTCCGGAGCCGAGCCGTGCACCGGTTCGAACAGCGAGGGGAATGTCCGCTCGGGATTCAAATTGGCCGATGGCGCGATGCCGATGGTGCCGGTGCAGGCCGGTCCAAGATCGGACAGGATGTCGCCGAACAGATTCGAAGCGACCACCACGTCGAAACGCTCGGGGCTGAGGACGAAGCGGGCGGTCAGAATGTCGATGTGATATTTGTCCCAGCGGATGTCCGGGTAATGCGAGGCCATCGCTTCGACGCGTTCGTCCCAATAGGGCATGCTGATGGCGATGCCATTGGATTTGGTGGCCGAGGTCAGATGTTTCTTTGGCCGGCTGGCCGCCAGATCGAAGGCGAATTTCAAGACGCGGTCGACTCCGGTGCGCGTGAAGATGGCGTCCTGCACGACGAACTCGCGGTCGGTTCCTTCGAACATCTTGCCGCCGACGGTGGAATATTCGCCTTCGGTGTTTTCGCGAACGATCCACATGTCGATGTCGCCCGGCTTTCGGCCCGCCAACGGGGACGGCACGCCGGGCATCAGACGGGCCGGGCGGAGATTGATATATTGGTCGAACCCACGGCGGAATTGCAGCAGCGATCCCCAAAGGGAAATGTGATCCGGCACCACCGCCGGCCATCCGACGGCACCGAAATAGATGGCGTCATAGCCCTTCAATCGGTCGAACCAGTCTTCGGGCATCATGCGGCCGTGCCGGGTGTAATAATCGGCGCAGGCCCAATCGAAATGTTCGATGTCGAGCGGAATGCTGAACTTGGCCGCCGCGGTTTCCAGGACGCGCACCCCTTCGGGCATGACCTCACGGCCGATGCCGTCGCCCGCGATCACCGCGATCTTGTGTGCGGTCATTTTGCTCCTCCCATAAAGTCACATGAGCCGGTTTCCTGAGGCTCTTGGGAGACGATGGTAATGGATTTGTTTGAAGATAGGATTCGCCGATTTGTGAAGGCGATGAACACGGAACGTGAATAGTGGCGACGGCAAATGGCTCCCGTCTCAACCCCGATCAGCGGAGAGAAAGGGCAGCAACGCGGCCAGCAAGGCCTCCGGTGTCTCCTCCTGGACCAGGTGGCCGCAGTCGAGCGGCTGGCCCTCGACCGAACCGGCGGCCTTTTCTCGCCAGGTCGCCAACACGTCGTAAAGCGCGCCGACCGTTCCCTTGGCGCCCCACAGGGCGAGCAGCGGCGCGGTGATGCGCCTTTCGGCGTCGGCGCGATCATGGTCCAGATCGATCGTTGCCGCCGCCCGGTAATCCTCGCAGATCGCGTGGATGCCGGCAGGGTCGACATAACAACGCAGATATTCCTGCCGGAGTCTTGCGGTGGGAACGCCGGGCGTCTTGCTTTGTCCGTCCAGATGCTTGGCGAGAAAGAACGCGGGATCGGCGCCAATCATCCGTTCCGGCAGATCGAAGGGTTGAATCAGGAAGAACCACCAGAAATAGCGGGTGGCGAAGTCCTTGTCGGTACGATCGTACATGGTTGCCGTCGGCGCAATGTCGAGGACCGCCAAGCGCCTGACGGCGGCCGGGTGGTCAAGGGCCATGCGATGGGCGACGCGTCCCCCCCGGTCGTGGCCGACGACGGCGAAGCGGTCGAAGCCCAACGCCTTCATGACGGAAATCTGATCGGCGGCCATGGCGCGCTTGGAATAGTTGGCATGGTTGACACCACCGTCGGGCTTGTCGGAATCGCCATAGCCGCGCAGATCGGAGGCGATCACGGTAAATCCGGCGCGGACCAGGGCGGGCGCCGTGGCATGCCAAGTGGCGTGGGTTTGCGGATGTCCGTGCAACAACAGCACGGGCGGGCCTTCGCCGGCGATCGCCAAGTGGATTTTCACCCCATCGGCATCGATGTCGCGTTCCTTGAAGCCGGACAGAAATTCGACCGATGTCACCATGCGGGTTGCTCCCAATGTCCGGCGACGATCGCCACGGAGCCAACAACTATGATGAAAAGCGGCGCGTTTGTCGACGCCACCCGATTGCCCTGGATTGCCCTGCTCTTTCGTCTTTCTATTCGAAAAGCGAAGCAATCCAGAGGTCGGAATGGATCTCTGGATTGCTTCGTTTCGGCGGCGATCAGAATCCCGGCAAGGCCAACCAGGGCACACAGGCGACGATGACCGCCGCGACCAGCAGGGCCGCCATGAAGGGCCAACAGGCGTGCATGGCTTTCTCGGGATCGACCCGACCGATGGCGCAGGCCTGATAAAAGCCGATACCGAGGGGCGGTGTGAACAGACCGAGGCTCATCGACAGCACCACCATGATCGCATAGTGGATCTGATTGATGCCGAAGGTCGCGGCGACCGGGAACAGGAGGGGGCCGAACAGAACGATCGCCGGTATTCCCTCAAGAACGCTTCCCAGAATGGCGAAGACCACGATGGACAAGGCGAGGAACCCGGCGCGTCCGCCCGGCACGCTCGCCATCGCGGCAGCCAGTTGCGCCGAGAAGCCGGATTGAGTCAACGCCCAGGCCATGGCCGTCGCTGTCCCTAAGATGATCAGAATGGCGCCCGAGAGGCACGCCGTTTCGATCAGCAGCGGGCCGCAACGCCGCCAATGGAAGCGGCGATAGATCACCAGGCTCATGAGAACCGTATAGACGATGCCGATGGAGGAGACTTCGGTGGCTGTCGCCACGCCGCTCACCACCGCCCAGCGGATGACCACCGGCAAGATCAGCGCCGGCAAGGCGACGATGGCGGCGCGGCCGATTTCGCGGCCGGAGGCCTTTTTGATGTCGCTCACGTCGTCTTGACGCGATCGCATGAAGATGACGGCGATCAACCCCAAAGCGCCGACCGCCGCCGGCAAAAGGCCGCCGGAAAACAGGCCGGCGATGGAGACGCCGGTCACCGAGCCGACGGTGATCAGGACGATGCTGGGCGGAATGGTCTCGGCCATCGCGGCCGAGGCCGAGAGCAGGCCGATCAATTCGCCCGGATCCTTGCCGCGTCTGGTCATTTCCGGCAACAACACCGGGGCGATCGCCGCCATATCGGCCGCTTTCGATCCGGAAATGCCGGAGACGAGATACATGGCGCCGACCAGAACATAGGACAATCCGCCGCGCAAATGTCCGACCAGGGCGGCCAGCAAGGCGACCATGACGGCGGCCAAGCCGGTCATTTCGATCAGCAACCCGAGGAAAACGAACAGGGGAATGGAGAGCAGGACGAGGGACGACATGCCTTCGTCCATGCGGCTGACGACGACACTGAGCGGCATGTTGGTCATCATGCCGAGATAGGTCAAAGTGGCGACGCCGAAAGCGATGGCGATCGGAGCCCCGGACAGCACCAGGAGCGGAACGATCAACCCGAAGAACATCATCAGGTTCCAGTTGCCGATGGTTTCAAAGTAGGACTGGCCGAGCCATAAAGCGAAGGCGAAGCCCCCCATGATGGCCAAACTGATCACCAGTTCGCGGCCGATAGACCGTTCGATGACCTGCAACAAGACGACCAGCAACATCAGAACGGCGCCGACCAGAATGGCCATGGCGCGGTAATTGTCGGGCAAATCCAAGGCCGGCGAGGTGATCATCGCCTGATCGGTGGTGTATTCCAGCGCCGGTCCGATGATTTCCATGACGAAGAGGGCGACGGCGGCGGTGGAAAACGCCTCCAGACGATGTTGCCACCGTTCGCTCAGGCTGGAGGCCAGAGCGCGCAGCCGCATATGGGCGCCGCGACGCTGGGCGATGACGGCGCCCAGCATGCAGAGCCAAAGGAACAGGACTCCGGCCAGTTCGTCGCTCCACACCAAGGGCTTGTTCAAGCCGTAGCGGAAGACCACGCCGGTGAAAAGGACGACGATTTCCGCCACCACCAGGATGGCGGCGGGCACTTCCGTCAGGACGGCCAACCAACCGTTCAGGCGCCGGGCTGCAGCCTGAAGAGTTGTCGGCGCGCCAGCCGATAAGCCGGGCGCGCCAACGACCACAGTCGACTCAGGCAAGCTGACCGACATATTTTTCAAGGAGATTCCAGGCTTCCGCACCGAATTTCTCCTTCCACTGCGCGTAGAATCCGGCCTTGCGGAGCGTTTCGCGGAACGCTTGCGGGTCTGGTTTGTTGAATGTCATGCCAAGACCCTGCAGATCGGTTTGGACCGATTGGTTCAGTTTGGCGATGTCTTGACGTTGCTGGACGCCGGACTCGTTGATGGCGCGCGCCACCAGCGTCTGGATTTCCGGGGACAGTCGCTTCCAGGTCTTGCCGCTGGCGACGAAGAGGAAGCCGTCCCAGATATGATTGGTCAGCGAAACATATTTCTGCACTTCATAGAGCTTGGCGGTCTGAATGATCGGCAGGGGATTTTCCTGCGCATCGACCACATGGGTCTGCAAGGCGGTATAGACCTCGCTGAACTGCAGGCTGGTCGGTGACGCGGCCAGAGACTGGAACAGGCTGATTCCCAACGGACTGACCGGCACGCGGATTTTGATTCCGGCAAGATCGGCGGGTGCGTTGATGGGTTTGGACGAGGTGGTGATCTGGCGGAAGCCGTTGTCCCAGATCTTTTCGAGAAGATGCAAGCCGACCTTTTCGATGGCGGCGCGGACATAGGCGCCCAGTTCGCCATCCATGGCGGCCCAAACTTGATCGTAATTGGCGAAGGCGAAGCCGACGGCGTTGATCGGCGCGACAGGAACCAAGGTCGCCAACACCAGGGCCGAAGGCGTGAAGAAGTCGAGGGCGCCACTGCGCACCTGGCTCAACATATCCGTATCGCCACCCAACTGGTTGTTGGGGAAGATGTTGAGTTCGACCTCTCCGTTGGTTTCCGTCTTGATGCGTTCGGCGGCTTCGTGTGAGCGGACGTTCAGGGGATGCGACAGCGGCAGATTGTTTCCGTATTTCAGGCTGATCTTGCTTGCCGCGCGGGTGCGAATTGCCGGAAACGCCAACAATGGAGCGCTTGCGACCGCCCCCCCGATGAACGTGCGGCGACCAATTGGCTTCATGTTTTCTCCTCCCTGTTTTCTTGTTCAGGCGTGGCATCATAACATAAATGTTGATATGATACACCGTTAATGATGTTCTGTATGTGATGAGAGTTGAGAGACGTCGAGAGCGAGGGAAGGTGTTTCATGAGTAGATTTTTTGGCGAAATCAGGCAGGTCGGCTATGTCGTGCCCGATATCGAGGCGGCCATGCGCTATTGGTCCGACGTCCTGGGGATTGGGCCGTGGTTTTACGCGGAAAAAGTGCCGGTGGAGAAGTTCCATTACAAGGGGCGGCCCTCGTCTCCGGTAACCTCCGTGGCCTTGGCGAATTCCGGTCCCTTGCAGGTCGAGTTGATCCAGCAGCGCAATGATGCGCCGACCATGTATCAGGATTTCCTGAAGGCCGGACATATCGGGGCGCAGCATGTCGCCTATTGGACTCAGTCGTTTGATGACGATCTCAAGCGCCTGACGGCGCAAGGTTTGAAAGTCGGCATGCAGGGCGAAGTCGGCAGCAACGGCCGGTATGTCTATTTCGAGACCGAATATCACCCGGGGACCGTGATCGAATTGTCGGAAGTGGCGGGACCGAAAGGCGTGCTGTTCCGCATGATCCGCGAAGCCAGTGAGAACTGGGATGGCAAGGATCCGATCCGCCCGTTTCCCGATCTCAAGACGTTGGTTGGGTAACGATCAGATGCTCTGTTATGCTTAAAGTGTTATTCCGCAGATGAACGCAGAATATTAAACTTCCAAAATATGCGTTTATCTGTGGATGAGAGCGTCATATTATTTGATGCTGGTGCTTCCTGATTTCGTCATCCCCGGGCTTGACCCGGGGATCCATGGATTGCCGGGTCAAGCCCGGCAATGACGAAAAAGGGGCGTGGCCCGTTTGATCGCAAACCGTTCCCAATATATGGTTCCCCGAAAAACATCACTTTTTGATTGGTCTCATGGTGCGGGCCATGGCGATGGCGGCGATCATATTTTGGGGATCGGCGATGCCTTTCCAGGCGATATCGAAGGCCGTGCCATGGTCGACCGACGTGCGCAGAATGGGGATGCCGGCGGTGATATTGACCGTTTCATGCCGACCGATCAACTTGGCCGGAATATGCCCCTGGTCATGGAATTGAGCGACGACGATGTCATATTTGCCGTCCACCGCTTGCATGAACACCACGTCTCCGGGAACGGGACCGGTGACATCCAGTCCTTCGGCCCGCGCCTGTGCGACGGCGGGCACCACATAATCGTCGTCTTCGCTTCCATATAGCCCGCCTTCGCCGCAATGGGGATTCAGTCCGGCGACGGCGATTCTGGGGTTTTCGATGCCCGTGCTTTGCATATGCGCCTGGCCGGCGCGGATGGTTCGTAAGATCGCGTCGATGCGGCAGGCGTCCGCCGCTTTGGCCAGAGAAACATGCGTGGAGACGTGAATGACCGTCATTTGCGGGCAGGCCAGCACGGCGTAGGACTGCTTTTCACCGGTGAAATGCGCCAATAGACCGGCGTGTCCATTGTAAGGATAGCCCGCCGCGCGGAGTGCCGCCTTGTTGAGAGACGCGGTGACGAGGACGTCGATGGCCCCGCTTTGCGCCAGCTCGACGCCCCGTTTGACGCAGCGATAGGCCGCCTCTCCGGCATCGGGCGAGAGAATTCCGGGCAAAATGGCGTCACGATTCGGGGCGTCAACGGCCAGAAACCGCACGGCGCCGTCTGGAAACGGCAGCAAGTCGTTCGCCGCGAAAACGATATTGGCGCCGACCAACCGGTTCGCTCTTTCCATGAACACGGGATCGCCAATCACCAACGTCGCCGCTTTTTCCTCCGGCGTCATGCCGGCGATGGCCTTGCAGATGACTTCCGGGCCGATTCCGGCCGGATCGCCCATGGTGATGCCGATGCTGTTCATCCCACTCATGCCGAAATTCCTCCTTTACCACGGCCTGCCACCGGAAATCCGTTGACAGTTTGCGACTATATCACAATTATCACATAAAACATGTTATATTGCTTTCAATGGTATGGTGAAAAATATCTTTCGTGACGTGGCGAGTCTCATCGAGACCCGTCGCGGAAGTCTCTTCGGTCGGTTCCGACGGGGCTTGATATCGTCGAACGAAAGCCAATGGGAATGAACGGTCATGGACGAAAAGACGGACTGCGCCAATCGGTTGTTGCTCACCTTTTATGGTGATGATTTCACCGGTTCGACAGATGCCATGGAAGCCTTGACCATGGCCGGTATTCCGACCGTGTTGTTTATGGCGCCGCCCTCCCTCGAGGATTTGACTCGATTTCCCGGCGTTGCCGCCATCGGTGTCGCCGGGACCAGCCGCAGCCGGTCGCCGGCGTGGATGGACGCGGCGTTGCCGGATGTTTTTCGCAGGCTCAAGGCTCTTGGGGCCCCCTTTTGCCATTATAAAACCTGTTCGACCTTCGATTCTTCGCCCGGCATCGGCAATATCGGACGCGCGGCCGATATCGGCCAGGATGTGTTCGGCGGGCCGGTGATGGCCGTCGTCGGTGTGGCGCGTCACAAACGGTATGTGGTGTTTTCCACGCTGTTCGCCTCGGGGTCCTTTTCCGGTGGCGATGAGATTTTTCGCATCGACCGCCATCCGACCATGAGCCGCCATCCCGTCACGCCGATGGGCGAAGCCGATCTGCGCCATCATCTGGCCCGGCAGACCGAGCGTCGGGTGGTCGGTTTCGATTTTCGCCGCATGCTGGCCGATGATGCGCCGCGGGCCTTGGACGCGGAATTCGCCGCCGGCGCCGATATCCTGATTCTCGACACCTTCGATGCGGCGACGACTCTGGCCGCCGGTCGGTTGATGGCGCACCACGGAGAGAAAGGACAGCGCTTCCTGATCGGGTCGTCGGGCGTCGAATATGCCTTGGCCGAGCAATTCGCCGTCGAAGGCCGGATTCCCCGATGCCAGCCCCCCGGTCCGCGCGGTGCCTCCGACAAACTCCTGGTGTTGTGCGGAAGTTGCTCGCCGGTGACGGCGGAGCAGATCGATTGGGCGGAACATCATGGATTCGCGCTGATCGCTCTCGATACGCCGCACTTGATCGAAAGCAGCGGAAACGACGAGATCCGCGCCGCTCTGATCGAACAGGTCGGTGTCGCGCTGGCGTCGCATAACGGCGTGGTTCTGCATTCGGCGCGCGGACCAACCGATCCCCGGATCGCGCCGACCCGCGCGGCGCTCGACCGTCTCGGTCTGTCGGGGCAGGACAGTTCCCGGGTGTTGGGGGGATTCTTAGGACGTGTGGTCCGCGAGCTGTTGGCCCAGGGGCGGGTCCGACGGGTTCTGCTGGCCGGCGGCGACAGCTCCAGCTATGCCGCGGAGGCGATGGGGGTCGAGGCGCTGGAGGTGGCGGGGCCGTTGTTGCCTGGAGCGCCGCTGTGTCGTATTCACGCGTCGGACCGGGCCATCGACGGCATCGAGGTGGTGCTCAAAGGCGGACAGGCGGGCGGTACCGATGCCTTCGGCCGCGTTATGGAGGGCCGGTAAGGACAATGACGGCAACAACGGGGGCGGTGCGAAGATGACTCCTTCCGAGCGGCGACGGGAAATCGTCAATCTGGTGATGGCCGAAAGGACCGTCCAACTCGATCAGTTGGCCGAGCATTTCGGCGTCAGTCGCATGACCATTCATCGCGATCTCGACCTTCTGGAGGAGCGGGGGTTGCTGCGCAAGGGCCGTGGCGGGGCGACCGCCGAAGGCTCGCTTCTGTTCGAGAGCAATTTTCATTACCGCATGCAAACGGAAATGCCGGAAAAGAGAGCCTTGGCCAAAGCTGCCGCCGCTTTGGTGGAGCCGGGAAATGTCGTCATGATCGACGACAGCACCACCACTTTGCTTTTGGCCGAGGAATTCGAGGCCATCGAATTCATCACCATCATCACCAATTCCCTGGCGGTGTGCGAGCGCCTGCGGGGGCGGCCGAACGTCCATCTGATTCTGACCGGCGGCAGCTACAACGATACCTTTCAGGGCTTCTATGGACTGATCTGCGAACAGACGTTGGGAAAGTTGAGGGCCGATTGGGCCTTCCTGTCGGCATCGTCGGTGATTGGCACGTCGCTTTACCATCAGGATCAGGAAGTGGTGCGGATGAAACGCGCCTTGATGAGTTCGGCCGAACATTCGGTGTTGCTGTTGACCCACTCCAAGTTCAAGGCGCGCGCGCTCAATCATTTTGCCGATCTGTCGGAATTCGAGAAGGTGTTCATCGGGGCGGACCTGGACGACGCCGCTGCGCAAAGACTGCGGCAGGCCGATATCGCCTTCGAACTGATTTAAAGGAGGACCATCCATGTTAGCAACGGTCGGTAAACAGCGGCATCTGTCGCGTCTGATCAATCCCGAGACGGGGCGCGGCTTCTGCATTGCCTTTGACCACGCCTTGCAACTGGGGCCCACCGCCGGTCTGTTGCATCCGGAAGAAACCTTGCAATGCATGACCGAGGCCGGTGTCGATGCGGTCATCCTGCCCTTAGGTTCGGCGATGCGATTCGGCGCGACGCTGGCGCGCAAACAGGGACCTGCCCTGATCTTGCGCCTTGACCAAACCACCATGTGGCGTGAGGGGACGCCGCTGGCTTACCCGGACGGCCATACCCGCCTGGTGGCTTCGGTGGAGGATGCGGTGGCGCTTGGCGCCGAAGCGGTGATCACCTATCTGTTCGTCGCTCCCAACGATCCTGATCTGGAAACCCGGTCCTTCGAGGACTGCGCCGAGGTCAATAGGGCGGCGCGCCAATTCGGCATCGTCCATATCATCGAGACCATGGGCGCCCGCCGTGGCTTGGCTGAAGACGTCTTCGATCCCGAATTCGTCGCCTTTCATGCCCGGATCGGCATCGAGATGGGGGCGGATATCATCAAGACCGATTGGCCGGGCAGTGCCCAAGGGTTGCGTCCGATCACCGAATCGTCGCCGGTGCCGGTGCTGATCGCCGGGGGCAGCAGTCGTGGATCCGACTTGGGCGTGCTCGAACTGGTTGCCGAGGTCATGGCTGGCGGCGCCGCCGGTATTTTGTTTGGCCGCGCCATTTTCCAGGCAAAAAATCCGCTTGCGGTGATGACGGCGTGTCGGCGGATCATTCACGACGGCCTGTCCGCCGCGCAAGCGGCCGCGGCGGTCGGGATTTGACTTTTACGGTTGGGGAAGTTGTTTCTCCGCGGCGCAAGCTTGGCGGCGGGCGTGGCGCCAGCCGGGAATATCGGCCGGCCATAGGGGCCACTTCACCTGGATATCAACGCCGGGAGGCAGGGGAAAGGTTATGCCGGTTCTCTCTTGAATGTCGGCCACCGACGTAATCCAGCGGCCGATGTCGCCTTTGCTGATGTAGCGTTGCGGCATGAGAAAAGCGATCGCCTGCTCGGACTGCGGGTCATAGACGATCTTGAAGAAGGCGATGGGGACGGCGACATGGTTGGCACCGATGGTCGGCGGCTGAGGCGTCAGAATGGGTCCGACGAAGACGATCACAGCCCCTCTCGTCCAGGCCCAAGCCCGGACGGTCTGTTCCAACCGTTCCCATCCCTCGCGGTTCAGACCGGGGAGTTGAGGCGCGGTGTTGGCCATGCTGAAACTATCCTGCGCCTCCTGGGAGTTCCAGGTGAAGTCTTCGACCGGGGCTTGATGGCCACGGTCAAATCCTGAGCGGGAATAGTCCGACGGCTCGGCCCGACGGCCCGGTGGCAAGGCGTCCTCCGCATGGAATTCCTCCGCCACTTTCTGGCAGCCCATGGTGCGCAGAGAGGTCAGCCGGTAAGCGACCCAACGCGGGATCCGCAAATCGTCGTCATGCAAGGCGGCGTAGCCGGTATGGCAAACCTGCGTCACATGGGCCTTGAGGCCGAACGATGGCAGCCCGGTTTCGGATATCACCGTACAGTCGGCGGCGAATACCGGCCGGCTGAGCAATAACGCAAAGGCAAGGAGGATCAGTCCGCGCATTTTCGCCCCCAATTTGGAAGTCTAGCCTAACACATAGGGCGTATTCCCTCCACGCCGGGGAAAGAGTTTTTCCGAAGCGCCTTGCGTGATGACATCAATTTGGCGACAATTTTCAGACCATAGCCTTTGGGGCTGCGGAAAATTGAGAAAGCGTTGCCGTCATGCCCGTTCACCGGCCCCCGGCGCTGTTCCTGCACAGCGCCTTCCGTTCCGGCAGCACCTGGTTCTGGAACAAATTCCGTCAGTCGCCGCACGTCTGCGCTTATTACGAACCGTTCAACGAGGCGCTGGCGACCCTCGATCCGGCGCAACTTGCCGAGGGTGGCACGGCGCCTTGGCCGACCGGCCATCCGGTTTTGAATGCGCCCTATTACGCCGAATATGCGCCGCTGTTGCGGCCGGAAGGGGGGGGCGCCCATTTCGATCCCCGATTCTCCTATGAAGCCTATTTCGACGATGGCGCGGAGGAGGAGCAGCGGCGCTATATCGCCAATTTGATCTCGCATGCCACGACATCAGGCACGCTGCCGGTTCTCGGCTTCTGTCGATCGCTGGTCCGGCTGCCATGGTTTCGCCGACAGTTCGAGGGCGTTCATATCGCGACCTGGCGCAATCCATGGGACCAATGGGCGTCCTGTCATGATCAGGCCGTGCATCATAAAAATGCCTATTTTGAATTCCGGGCCTTTCTTATCGCCAGCATCGGCGTCTGCCATGACGACTATCATGATGTCTTTGGCGATCTTCAGCTTCCGCCATTTTTGAAATATACGACCGTGTCGGATGAGAAGTTTCTCTACCCGTTCTTTTATGCCACCCATGTCAATCAACGGTTCCGTATCTTTCTCCGGGTGTTCCTGCTGGATATGCTGACCGCGTTGACGCATGCCGACGTGGTCGTCGATCTCGATCGCTTGGGCGGCGATCCGGCTTATCGGCAAGAGGTGACGACGCAATTGCGCGATCTGTCCGGTCTCGACGATCTGTCTTTCGACGATTGCGCGTTGCCGCGCCACCCTTATCAAGACGATGGGGACTATGTGGCGGAGATGGATGAGGCCTTGGCCTTTCTCGATCGGTATGGCGAGCGCTTGACTCCCGGTTCTCCGGAGCTCACGGCCTTGGGGACGCTTAAGGCGCGGATGGCGGAGTGCCGGCAAAAAATGGCAGAGGCGGCGGCGACCCTGCCCGCTGTCACGGACGATTCAAGCGAGGCTGAGGACGACGGGTTCGACAGGCTGTCTTTGTGCCATGTGTTGTTTGCCGCCAGGCGGATGGTGAAAGGCGATTCCGATCCGACCGCCGCCTTGACCTATTTACGTTCGGTCTATGGCGCCGACTTTGCGGCATGCCAGGCCGGCTTGGCCGAAGTTGCCGAATTCGTCCAGTGGCTGGGCGGGGATCCGGCCTATGCGAACGAACGCGTGGCCGCCGGCCGCCTCGGCGAAGTCCTGCGGGCGGGCGGGTAAGAAAATACCATGGGGCGGACGCTCCTTATCCCAATAAGAGCATTTCACCGCAGAGGCACAGAGAACGCAGAGATTTTTCAAAGTGTTGCGAAAACTCGAAGGCTCACCCGCAAGGTGACGAGATCTATTCCTCTGCGTTCTCTGTGTCTCTGCGGTTCATCTCCGTGGTTTATCTGCCAAATTTAGGCTTGTGCTTTTCCCACGGTTTTCCGTCGACGCTTCTTTGGGCGGCCGCGTGGCGCGTCGGACGGCGCGGGGTCGTCGTCCTTGCGGTCCGAAAGCTCCGACAAAGGCCAGGTTTGGCGGCATTTGGTGCACCACCCCACCGTCCGGCCCTTCTCGGAAACCAATTCGAAGACATGCAGGGTCGATGCGGCGGGGCAAATCGCCCGGAAAGTCTGTCCCATCACGTCTCGTCTAGTCCGCTTTGTTCTTTGATCGCTCTTTCGGCTTGCCTTTCCAGCGTTCCTTGACGACGGGCTGGTTGGCGCCGGCCTTCTTCGGGCGGTGGGTGGGCTTCGCTGTCTGCGGGTCGTGCGTCGCGCTGTCCGGCGGAGCGCCGTCGGGCAAAGGCTCGATGCGGACGTCGGCTCTTTCGATCTGATTGACGGCGGCGATGAACCGTTGGGCGACCTGCGCATCGATTTCAAATCGCGTTTCGCGCTCGAAGATCCGGATGGAGCCGATTTCTTGCTTGGTGATTTTGCCCTGCCGGCAAATCATCGGGATCAGCCAACGGGGATCCGCGTTCTTTTGCCGACCGACATTAAGCCGGAACCATACGCTGGCGCCGGGGAAATCGCTGTGCCGCGGGCCGCGCGGTTCGCGGGGCTCCCGTGGTTCGCGGGTTTCGCGTGAGCCACGCGGCTCATGGGAGCCACCGCCGGCGCCGGGGTCGAAGACGTCCTCGGCGGCGGGCAAATGCGACCGGTACATGCGGACCAGGGCGGCGGCGATATCTTCGGGCGAGCGTTCGGCCAGCAAGGCCTTGGCCATGGCCAGATCGTCCTCGTCCAGATCCTCGGTGATGAACGGACTTTGCAGCAATCGTTCCTGGTCGAGCTTGCGGATGTCGTCGGCCGATGGCGAGCCGCCCCAAATGGCGTGGACACCGGCGGTTTGCAACAATTGCTCGGCGCGGCGGCGACGCGACAACAGCACCAGGAGAACGCTCACGCCCTTGCGTCCGGCGCGACCGGTGCGGCCGCTGCGGTGCTGCAAGGTTTGGGCGTTCTGCGGCAGTTCGGCGTGGATGACGAGACCGAGATTCGGCAGATCGATACCGCGTGCCGCCACGTCGGTCGCCACGCAAACCCGGGCCCGCCCGTCGCGCAAGGCTTGCAACGCTTGATTTCGCTCGTTCTGGCCCAACTCGCCGGACAGGGCGACGACGGAGAAGCCGCGTTCGAGCAAGATGGCCTGGAGATGGCGCACCGAATCGCGGGTGTTGCAAAAGACCAGGGCGGTGGGGGATTCGACGAACCGCAGCAGATTGACCACCGCATGTTCGACCTCGTTGGGGGCGACGCGGATGGCGCGGTATTCGATGTCCGCATGGCCTTGTTGGCCGGCCGACACGGCGATTCGGAAGGCGTCGCGCTGATAGCGCTTGGCCATGGTGACGATGGCTTTGGGAAGCGTGGCGGAGAACAGCAGGGTGCGCCGCTCCTGCGGCGTCGCCTCGAGGATGAATTCCAGATCCTCACGAAAGCCCAAGTCGAGCATTTCGTCGGCTTCGTCGAGCACGACGGCTTTGAGATTGGTGATCTTCAAACCGCCCCGTTCCAGATGATCGCGCAGGCGGCCGGGGGTGCCGACGACGATATGCGCCCCTTTGGCCAGCAGCCGTTGCTCGGCGCGCGGATCCATGCCGCCGACACAGGACACCACGCGTCCGCCGGCATGCTGATAGAGCCAGGAGAGTTCGCGATGCACCTGCAAGGCGAGTTCTCGGGTGGGGGCGACGATCAGGGCAATCGGTTCGGCCGCGGGCGCCAAGACCTCGGCATCGCCAAGCAGCGTGCTGGCGATCGCCAGTCCATAGGCGACGGTTTTGCCGGAGCCCGTCTGCGCCGACACCAGGAGATCGCGTTCCGTCGCCGCGGCTTCAAGCACCGCCGCCTGCACGGGGGTCGGATCGGTATAATCGCGCTCGGTGAGGGCGCGGGTAAGCGGATGACCCGCGGGAAAAAAGACCATGTCTGGTGCGATGCTTTCTTGAAATGAGGGCCCCGGCCGGCGTCGATGGGGTGGTGGTCCCGTCCATCGTCCTTGGTTCATCGTCTGCGGCCCGTCGTGGGGGCTGGACCTTTAAGCCGCAAGGCTTAAGGAAAGACGCTGGTCGTCCGGCGATTGGGGTCGATGCCATGCTGGTGGATGTGATGACATAACACGATTTGGCTCGCCGTCATGTGAAAATGACGGCGAGGAGCCAAAATCGGCGGAAAATGAGTGCTGCGATGGTGGGGAAGGTGGGGCGTTGGCAAGGCGTTCGATACGCCATGGCGAAGCCCCATTCCTCTTTGACCCCAAATATAGTAGTTCTTTTACAATTTACCGGGTGCTCAGCCTCGCGAGGGGCTTATGGTGTCACCTCGGTTTAGAAGGTGACCTTAGGCGGCAACGAGGACGGCAACTTCAACGCCATAGCCAACAATGACGGCACTGATGACAGCCAGAACGTAGAGATATTCGCGAGCGTTTTTCATTTCAATCATCCTTCGTGTAGTGTTTTTACAACAAGAAGGACTATACGCTGTCTCAATGCCAGCGAGCTATGTCATTTTGACGCCCCCCACCGGCGATGACTGCAAAGCCATAAGGGCGCCGGGGAAATCGTTCGGCCTTCCTATTTGTCTGTTCCGGCGGCGAATTGGCGGGTGATCGCCTCGATCCGGCCCTGCGCCTTCAGTTCGTCCAGCGCCTTTTGCCAGGTGGCGACGGTGTCGTCGGGGAGGCCCTTGGGAACGCCGAGATAGACGTCGTTACGTCGGATCTCCGGGCCGATTTCCAGGGTCTTGGGGTCAAGCCCCAGGCTTTTGTAAATGTAAGCGCCGGACAGTTTTGGGGTGGCCCAGGCGTCGACGCGTCCGGCGTCGAGCATGCGTGCCGCGCTTTCCGTATCCTTTACTTCGACGATGTTGGTGAAGCCGGCCGCTTGCAGCGCCGGAACGGTGGCGCCGCCGCGTAAGGTGGCGACGGCCCAGGTCTTGGCGGCATCGAGCGTCGCGGGTGCTGCCTTATTTCCTTTTTTCGTCACCAGAACGATGGAATCGAAAATGAGCGGGCCGACCCATTTGTAGGCGGCTTCGCGTTCGGGGTTGCGTGACACGCCGGCAAAAGCGATGTCGGTGCTTTTCTGCGATTCGAGCAGGGCTCGGGGCTGTGGAAGAAATTCGACGGAAAAAGGCACGCCCAATTTCTGCGTCAATTCGCGGAGGACCACCAGCACGGCGCCATCCGGTTTGCCGCCGTTGTCGATGACCAGGGGCGGCAGGACGGCCGCCACGAAATGCAGGGTCTGAGCCACTGCCGGCCCGGTGGCGACCATGAGACAGAGCAGTGCGGAAAGACATGTTTTTCGCATCGGTTTTCCTCCCCTTTTCTTTGTTTTTTAGTCAACCACGAACAGTTTGGCACCGACCGCGGTGGACGACCGATGCGGTTCGGCGTTGTCGGAAACTTGGTAACTCATGCCCGCCGTCAAGACGAACCGCCGTCCATCTTGCAGTTCGGTGTGCAGTTCGCCTTCAAGACAGAACAGGATGTGCCCCTTGGTGCACCAGTGGTCGGCCAGATAACCCGCCGAATATTCCACCACGCGGACGCGGACGGCGCCAAAGTGGCGGGTTCGCCAAAAGGCCATTCCTCGTTCGCCTTTGTGCTCCGTCCGTTCGATCATCGACCAGTCGGTTGTGTCGAACGGAATTCCCGTCATATCCATGGGCGTTGATCCTCGAAGAGCGGGACGCAATGACGCGATCGCGGAATGGCGTTGGTGTCCCGAATCCGCATCCTATCAGAACAACTTATTCTTAACCCCAGGTTTCGGCTCCGAAGGGCCGCATGAGGCTGCCGTCGAACGGAATGCCGGGCTCACGGTCGCGTGTCAGCAGGAGCGGGCCGTCGAGATCGACGAACCGGGCCAGGGGCGTCAACAGAAAGGCGGGCGCCATGGCGAGCGAAGTGCCCAGCATGCAGCCGACCATGATGTCGAGGCCCGCCGCTTTCGCTTCGGCCGCCACGGCCAGCGCCTCGGTCAGGCCGCCCGTCTTGTCCAGCTTGATGTTGACCGCGCCGTAGAGTCCGCTCACGGCCGGCAGGCTGGCGCGGTCATGGAAGCTTTCGTCGGCGCAAAAAACGATGGAGCTTTGAATGTCGGCCAACACTCCATCTTGTCCTGCCGGCAAGGGTTGCTCGATCAGTTCGACTCCGGCCGTCTCGCAGGCGGCCAGATTGACGGTGAAATTATGGGGGGTCCAGGCTTCGTTGGCGTCGGCGATCAGGGTGGCGGCAGGCGCGCCAAGACGCACGGCTTTGATGCGTTGGGCATCGCCATCGCCACCGAGCTTGATCTTGAGAAGAGGGCGGTCGGCCGCTCGTTCGGCGGCGAGCCGCATGCTGTCCGGAGTCCCGAGGCTGAGCGTGAAGGCGGTGGTCGTCGGACCCGGTGCCGGCAATCCGGCCAAATCCCAGGCTCTTTGTCCGCTTTTCTTGGAGTCCAAGTCCCAGAGGGCGGCATCCAGGGCGTTGCGCGCCGCGCCGCCCGGCATGAGGGTCAACAGATCCTGTCGCGTGGCGCCGGCGGCGAGCAAGGGGGCCATCGCCTCGATGGCGGTTGCCACGCCTTCGACGCTTTCGCCGTAGCGGGCGTAGGGCACGCATTCGCCCTGGCCGCGCCATGGGCCTTCGGCGAGGGTGGCCACCACCACCACGGCTTCCGTCCGGCTGCCGCGCGAAATGGTGAAACCGCCGGTGATCGGCCAGCGCTCGATGGTGACGGTGAGGGTGCGTGCGGGCATCAAAAGTGTCTCCCAAATTTGGTCGTTTCACCACGAAGACACGAAGGTCGCGAAGGACAAGCAATAAGGTGGCGCCATCCAGAGGGTCACCCTGACGGTGCGTGACGTCACGCTTTTTTCATCGTGATCAATCTTCGTGCTCTTCGTGTCTTCGTGGTGACCTGCTTCGATCTTGTGTCTGAATCCGGCTCTGGAGCAGTTTGCGATCTCATTGAATCGCCTTTTCTTATCGTCATCCCCGGGCTTGACCCGGGGATGACGATAAAGATGATGATCCAGTGTGGTGGCAAATCGTTCTAGGCCGCCGATCCGGGAAATTTCGCCTGCAGCGCGTCGACCAGGGTTGCCACGCCAAAGCGGATCGGATCGGTGGCCGGCAATCCGTGCGCGGTGCTCACCATGTCGAGATAGGCCCGCGCCTCGGCATCGCCATAGGCGTGGGTGTTGACGGCGATGCCCAGCGGTTGGATGGCCGGGTTGGTGATCTGGCCGCAGCGGACGGTCAGGTCGATCACCTCCTGGATGGAGGGCAGAGGGCGTTCGACGCCGCGCATCTTGGTTCGCGTCGGCTCGTGGCAGACCACGAAGAGGTCGGGTTGGGCGCCATGCAACAAGCCCATGGTGACGCCGGAAAAGGACGGGTGATAGAGCGACCCTTGTCCTTCGATCAGGTCCCAATGGTTTGGCGCGGCGGCGGGCGACAGCCATTCGGCGGCGCCGGCGATGAAATCGGCGACCACCGCGTCGATGGCGACGCCGCGTCCCGAGATGAAGACGCCGGTCTGGCCGGTGGCGCAGAAGTCGGCGTCCATGCCGCGGGAGCGCATTTCCTTTTCCAGGGCCAAGACGGTGTATTTCTTGCCCACCGAGCAGTCGGTGCCGACCGTGAGCAGGCGGTGTCCCGTCCGCTTGACGCCTTTGCCGGTGGCGAAATGCTGATCGGAATGGCGCACGTCGAAAAGCTGCCGACCGTGCCGGGCGGCCGCTTCGGCGATGGCGGGAACGCTGCCCAGTTTGGTGTGCAGGCCGCTGGCCACGTCGAGACCGGCTTCGATGGCGGCGACGATAACGCCGATCCAATGATCGGGCAGCACGCCGCCGGCGTTGACCACGCCGACCACCAAGGTCCGTGCGCCTTTGGCGACGGCTTCGCCGATGGAAAGGTCGGCGATCCCGAGGTCGGCCTTGCACCCCGGCAGGCGGATTTGACCCAGGCAGCATTCCGGACGCCAGTCGACGATGCCGGCTGCTGTTTTGGCGGCCAACTGGTCGGGCACGTCGCCCAAAAACATAAGGTAGGGTTGGGGAATGGTCATGGCTGGCCTCTGTCATCTTGACGGGATGCCCATCATGCAAGGCCGCGTCATCCGGGGCCAATGCAAGTTTTGCATCGGGTTTTCAAGGCTAGAGAGGCTTAGGGTTTGCGCTATAGTGGTGGCGCTTTTGGGCGCCGCCGCCGTCGCTGCCGGCTGAAGACGCGCTGCGTCGGGTGCCTGTCATCGCGGCAATGGCAGCTAAATGTGCATAAATAATATGCAAAAACCAAATTAGTTCATTTTTTATGCAAAACTTGCATTGGCAGCCCCCCCATCCTCCGCTTACCATCGAAAAATGAGATATGCGAATGGCACATATATCGTTCGTCCAGGTTCTCCTTCGCGTCCGGGAGGGATGACCTGATGGATATCCGTTGGTTACAGGATTTCCTGGCGGTCGCCGAGACGGGAAACTTCACGCGAGCCGCGGAAAACCGCAATGTTTCGCAGGCGGCCTTCAGTCGGCGCATTCAATCCCTGGAGTCGTGGCTGGGTGTCGCGCTGATCGACCGCAGCGTCTTTCCCACCCGTCTGACGGCTGAGGGCGAACAGTTCCGCCAGCATGCCGGCGATATTCTGCGCCAGGTGATCGACGCCCGCCGGGACGTCGCCGACAAAGCCGCGCTGGGGCGCGAGCATATTCGCATCGCCTTGCCGTTCGTGCTGGCCACGGCGCGGCTTCCCCACTGGTGGCAGGCGTGGACGGCCGACCAGCCGCTCAGTTCGACGGTGGTGTTGGGCAATATCCACGATCTCGTCACCGCGCTCACCGCCGGGAATGCCGATCTGATGTTTTGCTATCTCAGCGATCAGCAACCCGTCCAGCTGGATCCGGATCGCTACGACCGGCTGGTCGTCGAAAGCGATATTCTGCGCCCCTACGCCAGCCCCGCCTTGTTGGCCCGCGGCGTGGGCTTGCCGGGAACCGCCGCTCTTCCCGCGCCGCTTCTGATGTATTCGGTCGGCGTCTATTTCGCCCGACTGGTCGATTTGATTTTCGAGACGGCCTCGGAGCGTGTGGTGGGGACGCGAATTATGGAAAGCGACATGTCCGACGTTCTGCGCGACATGGCGCTCGCCGGCCATGGCATCGCCTGGCTGCCGGACAGCACGGTGATGGCCGGGGCCAGCGGTCTGGTCGCCTTGGATGGCGATATGTGGACCTTGCCGGTCAAGGTTGTCGCTCTGCGCGATCGCACCAACAAGCGCCGCTCGGTGGCGCGACTGTGGTCTCTGCTCGCCAATCGTCCGCAGGGCGGCCGTCCGCGGTCGTCCGTCCGCAATGCGTCGAAACTTCGTCCGTCGGAGCTTGCCGATCGGTCCCTCTCTGTCATGAAACCAGGAGAACAGTGATGCGCGTGAACCCCCTCTTTCTGTGGATGATCGCCGGTTGTGTGGCGGCGTCTCCCGTTGCCGCCGAAGATTTGACGGGCACGTTGAAGAAGATCAAGGAAACCGGCTCGATCACCATCGGTTATCGCGAATCGTCGGTTCCCTTCTCCTATCTCGACGACAACCAGAAGCCCGTCGGTTACGCCATGGACATCTGTTACAAAATCGTCGATGCGGTGAAGGCGGACCTGAAACTGGAGAAGCTTGAGGTCAAGCTCAATCCGGTCGCCTCCTCGACCCGGATCCCTTTGATGGCCAATGGCACCATCGATCTCGAATGCGGTTCGACCACCAACAATGTCGATCGCCAGAAGCAGGTGGCTTTCACCAATACCCATTTCCTGACCGCCAGCCGCTTCGTCTCGAAGAAGGCGAACAAGGTGGGGGGGATCGATGGTCTGAAAGGCAAGGCGGTTTCGTCGACGTCGGGGACCACCAACATCAAGCAGGTCGTTGAACTCAATACCGAGCGCAATCTTGGCCTGACCGTGCAGGCGGCCAAGGATCATGCCGAGGGCTTCTTGATGGTCGAGACGGATCGTGCCGTCGCCTTCGCCATGGACGATATCCTGCTGGCCGGATTGGTCGCCGGCTCCAAGGATCCCGCCGCTTATGAGATTTCCGAGGACGCGTTCTCCTTGGCCGAACCCTACGGCATCATGTTGCGCAAGGACGATCCGGCCTTCAAAGCGGTGGTCGATAAGGCGACCGCCGATCTTTACAAGAGTCCGGAAGGCACCAAGATCTACGAGAAATGGTTCCTGCAGCCGATTCCGCCCAAGGGTCTGGTGCTGAATGTGCCGATGAGCCCGGCCATGAAGAAGGCTTTTGCCGTGCCGTCCGATTCCCCCGATCCGGCGTCCTATGTGGTGAAGTAAGGGGAAGACTCCCTCGCCCGCTTGCGGGAGAGGGTGGGGGTGAGGGGCGCCCTCACCCTCCCGCGAGGCGCGGGGCCCCCCCCTCTCCCGCAAGCGGGCGAGGGGCTCATGCGGCGATGATGTCGAGAAAAGTTAAAGGATCGTCATGAGTTACAATTGGAACTGGCACATTTTCTGGGAGTTGTCGCCCGAGGGCAACGGCACCTATCTGGATATGCTGTTTTCCGGCCTTTACTGGACTCTCGCGACCTCTCTGTCGGCCTGGGTCTTGGCGTTGGTCGCCGGCTCCATCGTCGGTATCGCTCGGACCCTTCCGATCAAGCCGTTGCAGTGGCTTGCCGCCGCTTATGTCGAAGTGTTCCGTAACGTCCCCCTGCTGGTGCAGTTGTTTCTTTGGTATTTCGTCTTGCCGGAGGTTGTGCCCCATGCCTTTGGGTTGTGGCTGAAACAGATGCCGAACGCGGCGTTCTACAGCTCCGTGGTCGGTGTCGGTTTCTTTACCTCGGCCCGTGTGGCTGAACAATTGCGAGCCGGGATCATCGCTTTGCCGCCGGGGCAGCCGATGGCGGGAAAGGCCTTGGGGCTCAGCCTTGCTCAGGTTTACCGCTATGTCCTGTTGCCTGTGGCCTACCGGATCATTCTGCCGCCACTGACGTCGGAATTTCTCAACACCATCAAGAACACCTCGGTGGCCTTGACGATCGGTCTTCTGGAGCTGACGGCGCGGGCCCGATCCATGCAGGAGTTTTCCTTCCAGGTGTTCGAGGCCTTCACGGCCGCCACAGTGCTTTATCTTTTGATCAATCTTGTCGTCGTTGTCGCGATGCAGCTGCTTGAGCGCCGCCTGGCGATTTCGGGCCATTTCGGCGGAAAGTGACAGGAACGCCCATGTTTGGAAATTTAGATTTCGATGTGATCCGTCGCTCTGCCGGCTATCTGTTCTTTGACGGCATGAGTTTCACCTTGACCTTGACGGCGCTCACCACGGTGATCGGCGGCGCGATCGGCACCGTTCTGGCGATGATCCGCCTGGCGCCGATTCCGGTGCTGCCCAAAGTGGTGACGGCCTATGTCAATCTCACCCGGTCGTTGCCGCTGGTGCTGCTGATCTTCTGGTTCTACTTCCTGGTTCCTTATGTCGGTCAGTGGCTGACCGGTGCCGACCGGCCCGTCCATGTCGGGGCCTTCAGTTCGTCGCTGATCACCTTCACCATGGTCGAGGCGGCCTATTTTTGCGAGATCATGCGTGCCGGCATTCAGTCCATCGCGGCAAGCCAGACCAACGCGGCCCGCGCCGTTGGCTTGAGCTATCTGCAGGCGATGCGCTATGTCGTCTTGCCGCAAGCCTTCCGCAACATGGTGCCGCTGCTGCTGACCCAGACCATCGTGATGTTTCAAGACACCTCGCTGGTCTATGTGGTTTCGATCACCGATTTCCTGGGCGCGGCCAGCAAGGTCGCCCAACGCGACGGCCGCCTGGTCGAAATGTATCTTTTCGCCGCCGTTGTCTATTTCTGCTTTTCCTTCGCCGCTTCGATGCTGGTTCGTCATTTGCAGCGGCGGAACGAGTTCGTTCATTAGGATCAACGCTTAGGATCGCCCATGTTAGAAAAGCCTATGATCGACATCACCCTGGTCAACAAGCTTTACGGCAGCTTCCAGGTCCTGACCGACTGCACCACGAAGGTCGCCAAGGGCGAGGTGGTGGTGGTCTGCGGTCCTTCGGGATCGGGAAAATCAACGCTGATCAAATGTGTCAACGCGCTGGAGCCCTTTCAGAGCGGCAGAATCATCGTCGATGGCGTCAATCTGTCCGATCCCAAGATCGACCTCAATCGCCTGCGGGCGCGGGTCGGCATGGTGTTCCAGCATTTCGAGCTGTTTCCCCATTTGAAGATCACCGAGAATCTCTGCTTGGCGCAGGAGAAGGTGCTGGGGCGCAGCCGCGAAGAGGCCATGGTCAAGGCCATGGGATTGCTGGAACGGGTCGGTCTTAAGGACCATGCCCACAAACGGCCCGGCCAGTTGTCCGGCGGTCAGCAACAGCGCGTGGCCATCGCCAGGGCCTTGGCGATGGATCCGGTGGCGATGCTGTTCGACGAGCCGACCTCGGCGTTGGATCCCGAAATGATCAACGAGGTTCTCGACGTGATGATCGAATTGGCCAAGGAGGGCATGACCATGATGGTCGTCACCCATGAGATGGGATTCGCCCGCAAGGTCGCCCATCGTGTGATCTTCATGGACAAGGGTGAGATCGTCGAGGATGCTCCCAAGGAGGATTTCTTCGGCAAGCCGCACAGCGACCGCGCGCAAACCTTCCTCTCAAAGATTCTGACGCACTGACACTGAAACTATCCTTGACGACATCGGGACATAAAATCATGGCTTCGATTGCCTATTTGAATGGTGAATATCTGCCGCTGGACGAGGCGCGCGTTTCGGTTCTGGACCGGGGGTTTCTGTTCGCCGACGGTATTTACGAAGTGTCCGCCGTTCTTGACGGACATCTTGTCGACAATGCCTCGCATCTTTCGCGTTTCGAACGGTCCTTGGGGGAAATCTCCCTGCCGCTGCCCGCGACGATGAGCCGCATCGAAGAGATCGAGAAGGAACTGATCGCCCGCAATGCGGTGGGCGAAGGCGTGGTCTATATGCAGGTGACGCGCGGCGTGGCGCCACGCGATTTCGCCTTTCCCAAGAATGTGCCGCCGACTCTTCTGATGTTCACGCAATCCAAGACGATTGTCGACGCTCCGGCGGCGCAAAAGGGCGTGGCCGTCAAGACGTTGGCCGACATTCGCTGGGCGCGTCGCGATATCAAAAGTATCGCTCTTTTGGCCCAGGTTCTGGCCAAACAGGCGGCAGTGGAGGCCGGGTGCCAGGAAGCGTGGATGGTCGAGGATGGATTCGTCACCGAGGGCGGGTCCTCGTCGACCTTTATCGTCACCAAGGACAATGTTCTGGTGACCCGTCCCAATTCGCAAGCTCTGCTGCCCGGATGCACGCGCAAAGCCATTCTCGCCCTGGCGGCGGAGACGGGGCTGCGGCTGGAGGAGCGGGCTTTCACGGTGGCCGAGGCGCTGGCCGCCGCCGAGGCGTTCTTCACCAGCGCATCGAGCTTCGTCATGCCCGTGGCGACGATCGACGGTCAAGTGATCGGTGCGGGCGCGCCCGGCCCGATGACGCGGCGCCTGCGCGAGATCTATATCGATTTCGCCCGCAAATCGGAGTGAGGCGGAGGAGGGCTGGCCCGCCAACGATCTGTTGACGCCCGTGTTCGGGTCGGCACCATGGACCGATCTGCGCCAATCCGCGTCATCTGCGGATCGACCTTGAAGGCTTCGATCTCCACCGATGGACCCGCTACAAGGCCCCACACTCTTTCAGGTGGGGCCTTTTCTTTTGCCCGGTCCCGCTGTCGCTTTTTGTCGTGCCGTTTGCAAGCGCTCGAAAACGGCGGCACAGTAATGACAACCGATCGGTGGGGCTGTCGGCAACGATCACGGCGCCCGGCTTTGGCGCCAAAAATAACCAACGAGGCTGGGATGAGGACGTTCGCACTTCTGCTCATGATGGTGTTTGGCGGGTCCTGTGCGGCGGGGGCCGTCGATCTCAAGCTCGGCCATTTCGCGCCCGATGGTCACCCTTGCGATATCGCCGCGAAGCAATTCAAGGAGAATGTCGAAAAGCGCACCAATGGCGCGGTCAAAATCGAACTCTTCGGCAACAATGCGCTCGGGTCGCCGCCGGAAGTTCTTGAACAGGTTTTGATCGGCGCCGTCGACATGAGTTTGTCCGGACCGGATCAACTTGCCAAGCACCTGCCGTTCTATGACGTGATTTCGACGCCATTCGCCTTCAAGGACTATAAGACCGCCGACAAGGTGATCGACGGGGACTTCAAAGCCTGGGCGGAAGCGGAGCTGCTCAAGAAGAATCTGGTCCATCTGTCGGATTGGGAGTGGGGCTTTCGCCAACTGACGAATTCCAGGAAACCGGTTCTGGTTCCGGCCGACATGAAGGGCATGAAGATCCGGACGCCGCCGGCCTTCGCCTATCAGGCGTTCGTCGAAGCCGCGGGTGGCAACGCGGTGACCATCGCTTTTTCCGATTTGGTCATGGCGATGAAGCAAGGGGGGGTGGATGGCCAGGAGAATCCCATCGGGACCATCTATTCTCTGAAGATCTTTGAGACTCAGAAATATATGAGCATCCTGAACTATACCTATAGTTCGATGGTGCATATCGTGAACAAGCGCAGTTGGGACACGCTGACCGCCGATCAGCAGAGGATCGTTCGCGAGGAATCCCGTGCGGCGGCGCTGCTCGCTCGCAAGTTGCTGCGTGACAGCGAGGACGTTCAAGTGATGGATCTTGAGGCGTCCAAAGGCATGGTGGTGGCGCGCCCCGACCTGACCCCGTGGAAAGCGGCGATGGGTCCGGCCTGGGAGAAAGTCAAGGTGCGTGTCGGCGCCGACAATTTCACCCGGTTCTTGGGCATGGTCGAGAAGGCCGGCATGTAACGAAAACGGCGCGGGTATGAGGGCGTTGGGTTAAGCGCCGCCCGCGCCGGATCCGGGCGTCGCAGCGGCTCGAATTTTCCGCCATGCCGCCGCGGCGCATGCGGATTTGGGGAAACATTGACTCAATGTCCGTCTTTCTCACTTCTGAGATAAGAATGGAGTTGTTCGAAAAATTTTCGATCCTCTAAGAGCATGTGCTTGGCGACAACTTCATAGGTGAGAAAGTTAAAAATCTCTCCAAATGACAGACTGTGTTGCAGAAACTTTTCTCTTGTTTCTTGTGCTTGTTCGAGAAGGACGTTGTGAATTTCCGAATGTCTTTCGGCATATTTATATCCAATGGCGCGGAGAATGTCCTCCTCGTCATGGAAATGGGCGGAGATGTCGGAAATCAAGGCATCGATTTGCGGGACTATCTCGTCGGCTGGCCGCTCGCCAATCACCGCGACAAGCAGACTGTTGGCATGTTCGAACAGTTTGCGATGCTGTTTGTCGATGGTGGGATGACCGGATTCATAGTTGCTGCGCCAGACAAGGCGCACGAAGGATGGTTCAAGGCGTTCCGCCAAGCCGGTGTCGTTTTCTTCCTCGCCATCGCTGACCACGCGGTTCCGCCCCTCGCTTTTGGCGGCATAAACGGCCGCATCAGCACGAGAAAACCACGAATCCCACGTCTCATCCCTGCGGAGTTCCGCCACCCCAAAGCTGGCGGTGACATGGCGCGCGACTGGAAAGTCATATGCGGCGGTTGCCTTGCGAATTCTTTCGGCGAGCAGGGAGGCGACCATCAGTCCGCTGTTGGGCGTGACGATCACGAACTCTTCGCCTCCCCAGCGGCCAAGTTGATCCGTCGTTCGCATATTCTGATTGGCGATGTTGCAGAATGTCCGCAAGACGGAGTCCCCCGCCGCATGGCCATAGCTGTCGTTGATCGTCTTGAATTGGTCGAGATCGATAAATATCAAGGACACGGGATGTCCGTAACGTGCCTTCCTGAGCATTTCCAAATGGACGCTCTCCTGCATTTTTCGCCGGGTCCAGGCGCCGGTGAGGCTGTCATGCTGCGCCAGGGACTCCAGTTTTTCGCGGGCGGCAACCAGCGCGCCATTGGTTTTGGCGAGTTCGGCGACGGTGCTGGTGAGTTCGGAGTTCAGTATTTTCAGTTCGCGGCTTCGGTCCGCCAACGCCTGTTCCGCGGCCTTGTGTTCGGAAACATCGGCGATCGCGCAGACCAATCTCACGTCGCCATTTCCGTTTTTTGGCATGTGTTGAGAGTTCAATTGTCCCCAGAACGCCGTGTGATCGCTCCGCCAGTATCGACGTTCCAGAGTCATTTTGGAGGCGTTGCTGGCCAGATGCGCTTGCATCATTTGTCGGGAGGCTTCTTTTTCCGACGGATGGACGAGCGCGATATAGTCGCGTCCGATCAGCTGCTCCATCGGCGTGGCGAACATCTCCGCCATGCGCTGGTTGGCATTGGCGATCCGCCCGGCGGCGTCGACGGTGAAGATGGCGACGCTGGAATTGTCATAGATGAGGCGAAACAGGCTGTCCCGTTCGCGCAACGTCGCTTCCGCGCAACGTCGCGCGGTGACATCCTGACATAAGGTGATGACGCCGCCACCCTGGAGCGAATGGTTTTCAAGCTCGAGGATCGTGCCATCGGGACGGATCTGTTCACGGCGCTGGTGTCTCGGCGCGCGTGGCACCTCATGCGTCGCCCTTTCGTCCGGCCCCTTGTCCCCAGGCGCGACGTCAAAAAGGGCCAGCGTTTTTAGCGATGGCAGGCGATCGACAGACAAATCGTCGGGGAGATCCAGCATCCGCCGGAACATCGCGTTGCTAACGATCAAGTCCTGATGGGAGTCAAACAAAGCGATCCCACAGGGGAGGTTGTCGACAACCTCCTGAAGGATTTGAAGGCATTCCGGGTCGTCTGCAAGATGTAGAAGGTTCATATCGCGGGAACCTCTCCGCCGGTTTCACGACGGTTCTATCGGTGTATATTTTCCAGTCGTCAGATCGTCTCGCGCTTTATCTTTTCAATCAGAATAATCTAACCGAAGAAATTGGGACAGCAAAGACGTGGGGTGGCGGGGCAAACGATTCCAGGGGGCGCCGCTTCCGGAACGGATAAGCGAATTGACGTGGTATAACCGGATCCTTATCGTGCCCGTGACGGTTCGTTAAGGGCAAGCACAAAGGCCGTTCCCGGGTCTTGAAGAGGACGCGTCCATGATCATCGTGCTAGGGTTTCTTTATTTGTCGTCCTGCTGCGTCACCGCTTTCATGGGGCGAAATACCGTTTTTGGTTTTACCGGCCATTTCTTTCTGTCCATCCTGATAACGCCATTGCTCGATTTCCTGATCCAGGCGATCGGCCGTCCGAATCAGGACATGCGCCGCAAGATTGAGAAGATCAAAGAATGATCGATGGGACAGCCGTGGCAGTCTCCGGGGCGGATTTTGGAGAATGGCCGAGGCCCTCGCACTATTCGTGTTTGATCGGCACGCAGGCATCCGTCGGACAGACGGCGGCGCATTGCGGCGACTCGAAGTAGCCGGCGCATTCGACGCATTTGTTGGGGTCGATGGCGAAGACGGCGCCTTTGGGGTGTATGGCCGAGACGGGGCATTCCGCTTCGCAAGCTCCGCAGGCGGCGCACAGATCGACGATGATGCGGTAGGCCATGGCCTCTCTCCTCGACGAGATCACGAAAATCCCGCTGAAGAAGAGATTGGCACCTCAGGCTTTCGCTGCAACCCGAGGCGGCGATATAACGCATATTTCGCGGCGCGCCGTCAGGTCGTCAACCGGCAACGATCGTTTTGTCTTTGCGGCGGCTGATCTGAAGCTGGCCGTCGCTTCCCTTGACGTAAGTCGTTTTGCCGACGGCGAGAGCGTCGAGGATGGTCACCAGGGCGCGCGGGATGGCGGCAAACTCCGTCGAACCGCGCGCGGTCCCATTGTAGGCGGCGACGGCCGCCCGAATCTGATCGCGGGTGATCGGTTTTCCGTCGTTGCCGATCATCGTCCGATCCCTTTCTCCGCAACATTATCGGAGGCCGCGTTATCGGAGGTCGCACCCTCTGCCAGAAGTGCCGCGATGGCTGTCCGGTGAACGCGCAGCCGGTCGGCCAGTGTCGCCGGCAGGGGCGCTCGGCCGCCCTCGATCGCCCAAGTTCCATCCGGGTGAAAAAGAGCGCCAAGCGATTTGGCTTCATCCATCAGGCGATGGGCCGCGGAGAGGAAATCAGGAGCGTCGTTCATCGTTCACCTTAACCGTTCGACCATCATCAAGCCGTCTCTCGGGGCGCTGATGGTGGCGCCGGCCGGCCGTGGCTGTTCGACAGTATGGCCCCAGACGGGGGCGCCGGATAGAGCCGTCATGGGCTTGCCGTCCATCCCCTGTTCGGTTGACGACAGTGCTATATAACCAACCCATATAACGTATGGACAAGCGAGAGTTTATATAGCATTACACGACGCCAGTTCTGTCGCGTTTGTATCACTGTTGTCGCATAGGTGACATTTCCCGTTCGGACAGTCACCGATCATACGAGAAAATTCATGTCCGACCGCAAGATCGAAGCTTTGCTCACGCTGTGCGGCAATGGACGGGGGCCTATTGGGCGGGACCGTATCGCCATGCTGGAGGGGGTGGCGATGCATGGCAGCATTTCGCAGGCGGCCAGGGTGCTGGGGTTCAGTTACAAGGCCGTGTGGGAAGGCGTGAATGCGCTCAACAATCTGTTGCCGCGTCCCGTGGTGATTGCCCAGAGCGGCGGGAAAAAGGGCGGACGCGCCAATATCACCGAGGACGGGTGCCGTCTGATCGCGGCCTTTCGCCGGCTGGAGGAAAAGCTCTCGCGCATTTCGCAAGCGATCGCCGAGGACGGGCTGGATGCGGATGTTGATATGCTGTTCTGGAGCGTCGCCATGAAAACCAGCATCAGCAACGTCTTTCATTGCCAGGTGACGGATGTTCGATGGGCTCCGTACGACATCGAGGTGACCCTGCGGCTGACCGCGGAGAGCTCCATCGTTGCGGTTGTCTCTCACGAGAGCGCCAGCAAATTGCGCCTCGTGCCTGGCCGCATGGCGATGGCGTTGATCAAATCATCCTTCGTGATTCTGCTGCGATGCGACGACGCGCCCCGCGTTTCGGCGCGGAATCTGATCCGGGGGGTGGTGGTTGAACGGCTGCGCGATGACGAGGGAGATTGCGAGATCATCCTCGATATCGGATCCGGCAAAAGTCTGAATGCGACGATAACCATGGCCCATACCGAGGAAGACTCCCTGTCGGTGGGCGATGAGGCCTATGCGCTGTTCGATGCCTGTCACGTCATTCTGGTGGCGGATTGAGCGCCGTCGACGGGGATGATGACGCTCACCAGGCGACGTCATCGTCGCCGATGAGCCGTCCGATCGCGGGGCGAGCAAACAGGAACCCCTGGAACAAATCAATGCCCATGTCACGTAATAGCGATACCTCTTCCCGCCGTTCCACCCCTTCGGCCACGACCGACAGCCCCAACATCTCCGCTGTTTTCAACATACCAGCGACAATGGCTTGCCGGGGTTTGTCCGTGTCGATGTGGTCGACGATGTAGCGATCGATCTTGATGATGTCCGGTTGGAAGTCCGCCAGGAGGGAAAGGCCCGCATATCCGGCCCCAAAATCATCCAAAGCGGTCAGGAACCCGTGTCTCCGGTAGGTCTCGATAATGCCTTTGAGATGGTTGCGATCAACGATCCGCTCATTTTCGGTAAATTCGAAGGTGATCAGGTTGGTCGGGAAACCGTACTGGTGAGCGGTCGCCAGAGTAAGACGGAGACACGCCTCCGGATGGTAGACCGCATTGGGTAGGAAGTTGATGTTCAGGCGCCGATCGAGACCCAGCTGGGCCGCCGTTTCGATGGCCTTGACCCGACAGGCCTGATCAAAGCTGTAGCAGTTTGCCTCCGTAACCTGGGCGAGCGAACCCACGCTCGGTGATCTGAAGCGATCTCAGTGGTCCAATTCATCCATGAGTTCGGCCCTGCGGACAGATGTGATAAAATGAGCCATGGATACAAAATTGGCCAATGACCCCATTCTGAACCGCTTTCGTGCCGCGCTCGGCGCTCTCTACGGGGCGCGCCTGCAACGTGTCGTGCTCTTCGGCTCCCGTGCCCGCGGCGAGGATCGGGCGAATTCCGATTATGACGTCGCCGTGTTCCTGAATGCTCTGCCGGATCGGTGGGCTGAACTCGACCGGCTGGCCGACCTGCGGGTCAGCTTCCTGGATGAGACGGGCGTTTTTTTCGACGCCAAGCCCTACCCGCTGACAGCCTATGGCGACCCATCGCCGCTCATGCACGAAATCCGCCGGGAGGGGGTCGACCTGTGACTCCACAAACCGCCAGTTTTCTGCGAAAGGCGCAAAAACTATTGGGCGACGCCGACATCATGCTGAGCGTCGGGCTCTACGAGGCATCCGGTCGGAATGTCTATCTTGCGGCTTTTCATGTTGCCCAAGCCGTTATCTTCGAGCGCATGGGAAAGGTGCTCAAGACCCATAATGGTGTGCAGGCGGAGTTCCTTCGTCTCACCAAGGATGACCCGCGTGTGAATGGAGATCTGCGGGCGTATTTGTCGCGGGCTTACAATCTCAAAGCAATTGCTGACTATGAAACCGGGCCTGATTTGGAGGTTTCAGCCGAACGTGCCACCGAGGCGATTGAAACCGGCAAACGGTTTGCCGCCCATTTTGGAGAGCTCTTGTCGTCACCAGCTTGAGAGTAATCGTCACCAGTCTGACCGCTCGCTATGCAAAGTAGTGAGGTACGAAAAGGCTCATGTTGCCGGTAACCGGTGATAGATCGTCCCTGACCCCGATTCCCGCAGGCTCGCCGCAAATGATCCATGAACCGATCAGTGCGTGCCGGCTATCGAATTTCGGGAGCGGCGCGAAGCCCTGCCAGATGCAGGGTTCGCCGTCCGTCTTGTCTTGATCCCCACGATCCAGGATTCGAATTCCGGCACCTTCACGGCCGTGGAAGGGTTTTGCCACGCAACGCCCCGAAAAATCCGAGCGTCGGAAGCTGGCCGGCAGCAGATTGGGGTGGTCTGGGAACATTTCCCAAAGGATTGGCAAAATCGCCTTCGTTGACAGCACCATCTTCCACGGCGGTTCTGAGAGGCAGCAAAATGGACTGAGTCACAAAACATCCGGGATGTCCCTAATTTGCATGCTGAGGTGGCTTTTCTTTATGCATGACAAAGAACCGTGTTCAACTTCGAAGTTTTTCGCGGTGAGGGGATTGGGCGGAACTGGCCTGCAGCTTCACCCAACGTCACCGTCTTTCACGGAAAACTTAGGGGCAGCATAGGGGCAAATTGCCTATTTTCAATTTGGAAGGATACGGGAAAACCCGCTAACCACTTGGTGCCCCAGGTCGGACTCGAACCAACACGCCGTTGCCGGCAACAGATTTTGAGTCTGCCGCGTCTACCATTCCGCCACTGGGGCACCGG
>Ga0209415_10001839_pt1 | contig 40041 bp, 27 predicted proteins | sample PeaSoiSIISIP2007_FD_187696 | JGI IMG/M metagenome (GOLD analysis project Ga0209415, IMG submission 187696) | Peat soil microbial communities from Weissenstadt, Germany - SII-SIP-2007 (SPAdes) (version 2) | ecosystem: Environmental > Terrestrial > Soil > Wetlands > Peat | place: Germany...
GTCGAATCGGCTAGCCACCTCGAGCCACACCTCCTCAGGAACGCCGCCGCTGCAGATCGCGTCCGTGAGCGCGAGCACCGAGCGCTCCGCATCGTCGAAAACTCCCGACACCTCCCAGGACCGGACTGCGGCGACCTTCGCCGGTGCCACCCCGGCCGCGAGCGCCATCGCCTCGTGATGGTGCCACTCGTATGCCGACTCGTGCTGGGCGGCCGTACGAAGAATCACGAGCTCCCGGAGCGATCTCGGTGTGTTGCAGTCATCCCGGACCGCCCACAGGAAGCCAAGCCAGGCTCGAGTCAGCGCGGGTGAGTTTGCCAGGGCGCGGTACAGGTTCAGTTGTGTCGCGCCACGAGCTCTCAAAGCCTCCTCAATATCGGCCGGGATCGGCGCGAGCGGTACACGTGCCATGGCCACCTCCTCCGGTGCGTCCCAGAGCGTTCCGAAGCCGCGCCTCAGCCCCAGGCTGCCCGCGTCGGCGACATCCCGCTCCTGCCGTCCTCGCCGGGAACCACGCCGAGCACCTGGTGCACCGCAATACCGCCGTCCTCGAAGCCGATCACGGACCCGGCCATGTAGAGCCGCCAGATCCTGGCACGGGCCAGCCCGACCTCTTCGACGGCACCATCCCAGTTGGCTTCGAGATTGGCCACCCACGCCCGCAGCGTCCTGGCGTAATGCTCGCGGAGCGATTCCACATCGCGGCACTCGAACCCGGCACGTTCCATCGCGAGCACGACATCTCCGACATCAAGCAGCTCGCCGTCGGGGAACACATACCGCCCAAAGAAGCTCCATGGCCTGAGCTTCGATCCCCCTTGTTCGGAGATGGCGTGGTTCAGGAGCCTTCCGCCCGGCCCGAGCAGACCTCGCAGTGTTTCGAAGTATTCGGCCATCCGGACCTTGCCGACGTGCTCGAACATGCCGATCGAAGAGATGGAATCGAAACGTTCCCCTCGGAGCTCCCGGTAGTCCTGCACCCGGATCTCGACGTTTTCGCCGAGACCCGCCTCGACCACGCGCCGGCGAGCGAGCCTCGCCTGCTCTGCGCTCAACGTGATACCGACGACGGTCGCCCCATGGTTCGCGGCGGCATGCATCGCCATCGAGCCCCATCCGCACCCGACATCCAGCAACCGCAGCGGCCTGTCGGCTGGCCAGCCCAACTTGCGGCAGATGAGCTCGTGTTTCGACTCTTGAGCTTGCTCCAGGGTCATGTCCGGGTCGGCGAAACGGGCGCACGAGTACGTCATGCTCGGCCCGAGCACGAGCCGGTAGAAATCGTTGCCGACGTCGTAATGGTGGGTGACTGCGCGGGTGTCCCGCCGACGGGAGTGGCGCAGCCCTGCGATGCGGGCCTCTTCAGGCGGAGCCGGCAGGGGAAGCCCGAGGGCGCCCGCGCGATAGGCAGCGGCGAAGGCGGCCGACAGCGCACGGAGACCCACGCGCACGTCTCGGGGCGCAACGGCATGCAGGCTCTCGAGGATGGCGACCAGGTCTCCCTCGAGCTCGATGTCGCCTGCGACGTACGCACGGGCGAAGCCGAGCTCGCCTGGCGCCCAAAGGATGCGTCGGAGCGCGTCGCTCGATCGGACGTGAAAGGTCGCGACACCATCCGAGGGGCCGATGACACTGCCGTCCCAGAGCTCAAACCGGACGGGAATCTGACCGCCGAGCAGGTTGTGCACGAGCGGCTGGAGCGCGGCCGCTGCCCCGTGCGGACGATCCGGAAAGGAGCCCACGAGCGTCATCGCCGGTCGCTTGGGCTGCTCCCCCCTGCTCGGTCGCGGGACCGACGACTCCTCGGTGACCATTGGCAACCCCCGTGCTCCGCTGGAACTCCGCTCACGCGCGGCGCGGCTTGTTTCGATCTCCCGTCTCGTCATCCAACGTGACGAGCTTTGCCTACCGGCGGGCGTGGCACAACCCTCATTTCGGATCGTTCCCCCTTCGAGGTCCGCACGGGCGCGGACGGCACTGCCGCCATCTCGAGGTGAGGATTACGCCGCGCGAGCAATGCCTTCTTGGATCTCCAGAGCCGGCCCTCGGTGAGCCGAGCCCCGTGACCGGCCGATCCTGAGGATTCGAGAAACATACGAGGCGATGTAATTGGCTAGGTAGATGCTTCCGGCCATGTTCAGGTGGACGCCGTCGAGGCGCACGGCAGTCGGCCGGCCCTTGATCACGAGCGTGCCGGTATACGTCCCGTCCGGGCCGTTCAGGACCGCGCCTGGGTTCAAGAAAGTCACGCCGGGACGCGCCGCGGCCTGCTCGGCATAGATCTCGTCGATCACCTGCATGGCGGCGGACAGCTGCGGGTCCTGCATTGCCGGCTCGCCGATCCACAACACCCGGGAGCCTTCGCGCACGAGCGTCGCCATGACCGCTCCGACTCTGGCGGCAAAGGCGGCTCTCCAGAGCCTGCTTCCGACAGCTTGATAGGTGCCGTCGACCAGGAGCTCCTGCCCGTCGTTTGCGCTGCCCATGTAGATCACGAGCCGAGGCCGGCGGGCGGCGACGACCGCGAGGAGGTGATGCGGCCAGTCGAAGAAGTCGGGCCTCACGAGGCCGGTGCCGACCTGATACTCGGCCAGGGTCCGCAGCTCCGGCGTCGTGATCTTGTAGTTGTCCCATGCCCACTCTGGCCCCGCCGCCGTGGAGTCGCCGGCGAAGTAGATGGGGGGTCCGGGCGGGCCAGGGAGAGGCGCTGCCACGGGTCCCTGGCCCAACCGATGAGCCAGAACGTCGCGCGCCAACGCGACCAGCTGGGCGGAATGCAGCTCTGAGAAGTCACCTACCTGCTGCCAGAGCAGCCAGTAGGACGTACCCGCCGCGGTGAAATAGAGGTAGCGATTATTGGCGATGATGGCCGTTTGACCCAAGTGGTTGATGGTCTCGAGCGTGTCGACATACTGCGTGGCGGTGTCGAACGACACACCCGGCTCTACGGCGAGAGCCAGAAACGCGTCAGATCCCACGAGCCACTGGCAGTAGGGATACGTCGGAGTTGCGGGGCCGACTGGGCCGCCGAATTGGGTCCGGATCTGAGCGGAGCTGAGCAGGGTGCATGCGAGTCGGGTGGCCCTGTTGCCGAGCGATCCGTCGTCGAGCCGGGCCGGACGGCTCGGCTTCGACTGGGATGCCGGCTGCGTGCTCGGCGGAGAGAAGACACTCGTCGTGGTGACCGATGGGCGCCTGGTGGTCGTTGGACCGCTCTCAGAGGCAGCCGCAGCACAGCCGCTGATGGTGGCCGCGGCTATGAAGGTGGCGATCGTCCTGACCACATTCCTACGGACGCGCGGCCTCAGAGACTCGACCCAGGCCATGAGAGCAAGGCTAGAACGCCACGCGGCCTCGGCGCGCGCGGCCGGCCGGCCCGACGTCCTTCTGAGTGCACCAGGCTTGGGCGGTTTCCGGCATTATGCGCCAGTTGCGCCAGTTTCTGGCACCATGTGCCAGTCTTCCGGCACCGTGCGCCAGTTTCCGGCGGTCACTGGGCGATACCGGGCGGCAGGCAAAGCAACGGGGGGCCGCCACCGGGCCCGCCACGGAGGCACGATCGCCGTGGGATAGCGTGCCGACATGGGTCTCGACGCACGCGCAGGTTTGCGGAGCGGGATCGGCGAGGTCCTTTCGAAGAACCCGGAGGGTCATGCAACGGCCGCCCGCCTGGATGCCCATCAGCTCTGATCTGAAGGCGGCGTGCCACCCGATCCGGGCTCGACGGACCGTGTCGTGACCGTCGCGGACGCGACGCCGGCGCCAGAGGAAGCTGCGCCAATTCGCGATCGATTTGATCGCGACCAAGAGGGCCCACAAGCTTGGGTCGCGCCTGGGATCCGCCTACTCGGCCTCTACGGCATCGTGCGGATCGTGCTCCTTGTCGGCGACGTTTTCGCGGCGCACGTCGGCTACGGATCCAATCTCTCAGGGCCCATCCTGTCGTGGGACTCCCACTGGTACCTCTTCGTCGCCGTACATGGGTATCCGCCGGTCGCACCGACGGCGGGAGGCGAGCTGACCTACAGCGCTCCCGGATTTCTCCCGGTCTTCCCCGCTCTCATCCGCCTCTTCACCTTCTCCGGCCTGTCGACCCTCGGCGCCGCGCTTGTGGTGTCGATCCTCGGTGGCGCCGCGGCGACCCTGCTCGTTTGGCGACTGGCTGGTGCGATCGTCGACGACTCGACAGCCTGGAACGCCGCAGTCCTCTTCATTCTCTTCCCGGGCATGGGCATCGCGTGGGGCCTCTTCTACTGCGAGTGCGTCGGCTTGGCCCTCGCTTCAGCCAGCTTGCTCTTGATGCTGCGCGAGCGGTGGCTCTGGGCGGGCGTTGTTGGGGCGTTCGCGACCGCAACCAGCCCACTCGCGTTACCGCTGGTGGTGGCCGCGCTCGTGCCAGCCGTTCAGGCGCTTCGCAGGCGCCAGTCGCCGCGCGCACTGCTCACAGTGTTCATCGCGCCGACTGGGTTCTTGGGATACGTCCTGTCTCTTTCGCTGCGGTACCACGACGTCCTGTTCTGGTGGCACCTCCAGTCGCAGGCCTGGGGAGCGTCCGTCGATTTCGGGCGATCGCTCCTCGGCCTGCTGCCGCACTTGTGGAGGATCGGCTATCAAGGCCCTGCCTGGCTGGAGTGGATCGGACTGGTCGCCGTCATCGCGGCGGCCGGCGCGCTGTGGCGAGCGAGACTGCCGGGCTGCGTCAACGCCTACTGCTTCGGGGTGCTGCTGCTGCTCTTCGCCAGCAACAGCTTGGGGTTCAAGCCTCGTCTTCTCACCTGGGCCTTCCCGGCCCTCATCGCCGTCACCGCGGTCGTGCGACCGCGCACGTGGCTCGCCGTTGCGATCAGCTTCGCTTGCTTGCTGCCAGTCGTGTTCCTCATCTACACGTTGCTCGGCAATTCGATGGCCCAGCCGTGAAGCTGGACGCCATTGAGCTACGCCGAGTCCGCTTGCCACTCGTGACACCGTTCCGGACTTCGTCCGGAACCGAAACCGTCCGTGAGGCACTGCTCATCCGCATCGAGTCCGACGAGGGCGAAGGCTGGGGCGAATGCGTGGCGGGCAGCGACCCCCTGTACTCCTCGGAGTACGTCGACTCGGCTTGGCTCACGATCCGGCGTTTCCTCGGGCCGCGACTGCTTGGAGCCCCGATCATAAATGCCGCCTCCGTCCAGTTGCTGCTTCACGAGTACAGAGGACACCGCATGGCCAAGGCCGCCCTGGAGATGGCAGTGCTCGACGCTGAGCTGCGAACGGCCAGAGTGTCCCTCAGCGCCTTTCTCGGTGGTGTCGCCGACGCAGTGACACCTGGGGTCGCAGTAGGCATCATGAGCTCGATCGATGAGCTGGTGGACTCGGTCGGTGGCTACCTCGACGCCGGCTACCGGCGAGTCAAGCTGAAGATCCGGCCCGGCTGGGACCTGGCGCCGGTGGAGGCGGTTCGGGACCGTTTCGGCGGCGACCTCATGCTCCAGGTGGATGCGAACTGCTCCTATCGACGCTCGGACATCGACCACCTCGCGCGGCTCGACCGGTTCTCCCTGCTCCTCATCGAGCAGCCCTTCGACGAGGAGGACCTGATCGGGCACGCCGAGTTGGCGCGGCGCATCGCGACATCGGTGTGCCTCGACGAGTCGATCGTCTCGGCCGCGGGCGCTGCTGCCGCGATCTCGCTCGGAGCCTGCTCGGTCGTGAACATCAAGGCGGGGCGCGTCGGCGGTTATCTCGAGGCCCGCGCTATCCACGACCTTTGCATGTCGCGCGGCATTCCGGTTTGGTGCGGCGGCATGCTCGAAACCGGGCTCGGCCGCGCCGCGAATCTTGCGCTCGCCTCGCTTCCCGGCTTCACCCTGCCGGGCGACATCTCGGCCACGGAGCGCTACTTCCGCGAGGACATCACTCCCCCGTTCGTTCTCCGCAACGGTGCCATTGCGGTCCCCAACGGCCCTGGGCTCGGCGTCGAGGTCCTGCGCCCAGTTCTGGCCGAGCTCACGGCGCAGACCGAGACGATCACGGGAGCCGCAGTCCTGAGGTAATTTGCGGTCGGTCACCGGCCAGCCCAGCCAATCAGCCCAGCCAATCAGCCCAGCCAATCAGCCCAGCCAATCAGCCCAGCCAATCAGGAGGTCCGAGCATGCGGCGTCTTGGTGTTGTCTCCGTCCTTGTGGCGCTCACCGCAGGTGTCCTCGCCCTGGCACCCGGCCCGGCGGGGGCCGCAAGGGTCGGCCCCTCCGCGGCGCGTCTCCTCACTCTCGGTCGCGTTCCCGCGCTACCGGCCAGCATCGCGGCACTCGGCGACTCGATCACCCAGGCATTCGATGCCTTGGGCTTGGCCGGAGGGTTCACCCCGCACTCGGAGCCCGTTTACTCTTGGGCGACCGGCACGGCGGGCGTGAAGTCTGTCGACAGTCAGTACCTCCGCCTGCTTGCCGTCGACTCGAAAACCAAGAGCTACAACGACTCGGTCTCGGGGGCAAAAGTCGGAGACCTCGCCGGGCAGGTCACCCAGGCTGTCAAGCAGAAGGCCCAGTATGTGGTAATCCTCATCGGGGCGAACGACGCCTGCACCAGCACGATCGCCGGCATGACACCCGTCGCGACGTTCACCAAGACCTTCACGACCGACCTGGCGACCCTCGAGAAGGGCCTCCCGAAGGGCGCTCATATCTCGTTGTACTCGATCCCGAACCTGTTCCAGCTCTGGACGCTCTTCCACAAGAACGCGACTGCCGAGTCACGTTGGTCCCTAGGGATCTGTCAGTCGATGCTCTCGACCAAGAACACCGCCGCCGACAGGACCAAGGTGCTCGACCGCGAGGAGGCGTTCAACAGCGCTCTCGCTGCCGCGTGCAAGAAGTACTCGAACTGCCGTTGGGACAACCTGGCCGTGTTCAATGACAAGTTCACCGCAAGCGACGTGAACAACCTCGACTACTTCCACCCTTCGGTCGTGGGCCAGAATCACCTGGCTGCGGTCACGTGGCCTACCTCGTGGTGGCCAGCGGATAAGTAGGCCATTCAGCTGGATCCCACACAGCTCAAGCTCAAGTCGAGATTGAGGGTTGGTCTGAGGCGCAGCCCTTGCGGACCGGCCGGTTTCACGAGGTGTTGCAGCCGGTGACCCACGTGCGACGCTGGCGCCAAGGTTCGATGTCCACGTCCACGGCGCCCTCGATGTCGTCAAGGGCGTCAAGGGCTGTGGGCGACGACGCGAGCAATCAGGTGGGACCACCGTAGAGGTCGAGCGTCCTCCCCATCCCTCCGTCGGCGCTGAGAGTCTCGCCGGTCACGAACCGGGCCGCGTCGGACGCGAGGAATACCACGACGTCCGCGATGTCCTCGGGCACGGCCCAACGTCGGAGCGGCGTCAGTGCGTCGATCTGCTCAACGACGCCGGGGATCGCCTTGTTCTTCGCCCAGAGGTCCGTGTCGACGACCCCCGGGGCCACCGCGTTGACCCGGATGCCCGCCGGTCCGAGGTCCAGCGCGAGCGAACGCGTCGCGGCATCGATGGCACCCTTGGTCGCCGCGTAGGCCGCCCGTCGAGGAGTCCCAACCAGGCCCGAGACCGAAGACAAGTTGATGATGGAGCCCCGCCCGTGCTCCCGCATGCTCGGGACGAGGGCCGCGATCAGCAGCAAGGGGGCACGGACGTTGAGGGCGTACTGTCGATCGATCACCTCGATGGTGATCTCCTCGATTGGCAGGCGAAACGCAATGGCGGCGTTGTTCACGAGCACGTCGACTTCTCCGAGCGCCTCGAGGGCCTGTCGGGCCAACAGCGCCGGCGCCTCCGCCTCGGCGAGGTCGCTCACGAGGACGCGCGGGTCGTGATGAAGCTCGGCCGCGACCGTTTCCAGCGCCGACCTGCTGCGTGCAGCAAGCGCGACCTGAGCGCCCTCACGATCAAGGGCACGGGCGATCGCCGCCCCGATGCCTCTCGACGCGCCGGTCACGAGCGCCTTACGACCATCGAGCGAGAACGGGTTCATGACCGAGAACCCTATGGCCCGCCTGATCCGGCTCGCCCGTCCGAAGCCCAGGCGCGCAGCGACCCCCAGACCAGGGGGGGTGGCTGGGGGTCGCGCACATGCGGCTAGCTCGCATACAAGTATCGGCATGCCGGACGACACCTTGAGCATTTCTCTCACCGCTGGCCGGCGCCGTTCGGCTAGTTTGCACGGCTGACCATGGAACTGACGGATGCGACCAGCCCGCCCTCACGAACCGTCGTGGAGGCGTGGCAGGTGCAGTCCGCCGACGTCGACGCCAGCGGCGGGGCCATGATCTCCGATCCCCTCTACGGCGCGGATCGCTGGTACACCGCGCCGAAGCGCTCCACTGTGATGGCGGCCCTCTTGGCCAACGGTCAGTTTCCCGACATCTGTTGGTCGACCAATATGGCCGACATCGACCGGGCCCGGTTCGAGGTGCCCTGGTGGTACCGAACGACCTTCACGGTGCCGGCTGACGCGCACACCGTGCTGTGCGCCGAGGGGATCAACCCGAAAGCCGACCTGTGGGTGAACGGCGTCATGGTGGCCGATCACCGGCAGATCGCGGGCGCCTACACCTGCAACACCTTCGATCTCACCGATCTCGTGCGGCGCGGCACCAATGCTCTCGCTTTCCAGGTCTACCCGTCGAACCCCATGGAAGACCTGTCGATCGGCTGGGTGGACTGGAACTCTTGGCCCCCCGACAACAACATGGGAATCTGGCGCGACGTCGCGATCTTGCGGCTGGGCGAGCTGCAGCTGACCGACCTCCGCGTGACGACCGAGCTTAGGTTGCCCTCACTCGATCTCGCCGAGGTGCGTGTCGCGGTCGACGTTCACAACCTGGCCGGGCGCGCAACGGCATCGACGCTGGTCGGCAACATCTCCGGTCCCGGGAACACGATCGAGTTCACCAAAGAGCTCCGGCTCGGCCCCCGAGAGACCCGAACGGTCAGACTCGGCCCTGAGGACGCTGCCGGGCTCCGGGTGCATGACCCGGCGATCTGGTGGCCGGCCGGCGAAGGCAACCAGCCGCTTTACCGACTGCAGATCGCTGTGACTGCGGGCGGACTCGACAGCGACCACCTCACGTCCCGGTTCGGCATGCGGTCGGTGACAAGCGATGTCGCGGCGGGGGGTGGCCGTCGTTTCCTCGTGAATGGGCGACCGATCGCCATCCGGGGAGCGGGCTGGGCTCCGGACCTCTTCCTACGCCACGACGTCCGGCGCCTCCGTGACCACATCGCGTACGCGGTGGACCTCGGGCTCAATACGATCCGTCTCGAAGGCAAGCTCGAGAATCCGGAGTTCTTCGAGCTCGCCGACGAGGCGGGGATCATGGTGCTCCCAGGCTGGGAATGCTGCACGAAGTGGGAGGCCCACGCCCAAACCGGGGGCTCCGTGTGGACCGACCACGACTTTGCTATCGCCGGCCGCTCGATGGCAAGCGAGGCCGCCCGCCTGCGAGACCACCCTTGCGTGATCGGCTTCCTGATCGGCAGCGATTTCGCGCCGCCGCCGCGGACGGCCCGCATCTACGTCGACGCCCTGACCGCGACAGAGTGGCCGCTCCCGATCATCTCGTCCGCGACTGCAGAGGGAACCGAGGCGACCGGCCCGTCGGGCATGAAGATGACCGGGCCGTACGCGTGGGTCCCGCCTGTCTACTGGTACGCGACCGACCCCGGGCTCGGTGGTGCGGTCGGCTTCAATTCCGAAACGAGCGCCGGCAACAACGTCCCCCGGCTCACGAGCCTCGACAAGATGCTGTCGGCCCGCGAGCTCGAGCAGCTCTGGCGGGAGCCGAACGCCAAGCAATACCACGCCGGACCGCCGTCGGAGTTCGACAACCTCGCCATCTTCAGTCGCGCGCTGGCCGCCCGATACGGTGAGCCAAGGAGCCTGCGGGACTTCGCCAGCAAGGCACAGCTCGCGAGCTACGAGGCGACACGGGCGCAGTTCGAGGCGTACCGCAGCCGCGCCACGGACAACGAGCCTGCGACCGGCGTCGTCTACTGGATGCTGAACAGCGCATGGCCGAGCCTCAACTGGCAGCTGTACGACCATTACCTGGATCCCGCGGGCGCCTACTTCGGCACGAAGAAGGCTAATGAGCCGCTGCACGTCCTGTACACCTACGACCGGCACCTCGTCCAGGTGAGCAATCGAACGCGAGCAACCGCCGGACCGTTCGAGGTCACGATCATGGCCCGGGATCTCGATGGCACGGTGATCCTCGAGGATCACGGGTCGGTCGAGCCGCTCGGACCCGGGATGACGGCGACGTGTGCGCGCGTTGAGCCGCCTACGGGCATCTCTACCACCTACTTTCTCGAGCTGAGGCTCGCCGGGCACGACGGCGACCTCCTCAGCCGGAACGTCTACTGGCTCTCCACCAGCGCCGACGAGCCCGATTGGGCGGCGACGACGTGGCAGTACACCCCGACGCGGGCCTTCGCCGACCTCCGCGGGCTCGGGCAGCTCCCGATGGCCCGCATCGAGGCTGGGACCGTCCTGCGACACGAGCTCGCACAGGACGTCTGGACCGTGACACTCCGCAACGTCTCCGACGTTCCCGCGGTGCAGCTCCACGCGTCGGTGGTGACGGCCGCGACCGAGGCAGTGGCACCGATCATCTGGGACGACAACGACGTCACCCTGTTCGGCGGGCAGTCCGCGACCCTGACCGCTCACCACGGCACGCTTGGGGCCAGTCGAGCGCCGGTTTCGGCGCTGATCGAGGGTCTCAACCTCGAAGCACCGGTCAGCGCCCCTGGCTGAGCCGCGAGAGAGGCGGATGGTTCAACTACAGAGATAAAGGCAACCGGTCGATAGTTCTGGTGTGCGTCCGCACGCCCCCAAACCTGCCTGGCAAACGGAGACTCGACCACTGCTGCGCCGCCGGCGCGGAGGGCTGGTTGCCCTGGCCCTCAGCGTGCTTGCGGTCGGCGTCGCGTCTTCGGTGGCCGGTGCCTGGTCCTGGTACTCGTCTCGGCAGGCCGAAGCCCACACGTCATTCGAGCAGACGATCTCGGAGACCGAGAACAACATCACGATCGCACTCAATCACGATGCCGACCTGGCAGACACGGTGCAGGCGTTCATCGTCTCCCAGCCGAACCTCACCAACGTGGAATTCAAGCGCTGGTTCACGCTTGTCGGCAAGCGTGCCTACCCCGACGCCGTCGCGTTCGGCTTTGTCCAGCTCGTCCCGGCAGCGGACCTCAAGGCCTTCGTCGCGCGTGCGCTTGCGGACCCGGTCGACTCACGCTTTCCTGCGCACTGGTCGACAGTCATCCCCGGCGGAAACCGGCCCGTGTACTGCCTCGGCCGGCTCGGCGTCTGGGACCTGCCGGTCGCGCTGCCTCCGATCCTCGATCTGTGCGACACTCCCGAGGGCCCGATCATGCGCGCCGCCGGTAGCTCAGGTAAGACCCTGGCCGGAAGTGTCGCGGAGACCGGCCAACAGCTCGTCGACGAGCTCCTCCTGCTCGTGCCGGGTCACCCGCGCCAACCCGTCCTTCGGGGATCCATCGCGACCGACACGATGCTGCTCCTCTACGGTCCGGTCTACCGCAACGGGCCGGCCGTTCCGCCAACCGTCGCGGCTCGACACGCATCACTCATCGGCTGGACCGTCTCGGTGTTCGATGCAACGCAGCTGCTTCGTACGGCACTGGGCGACACCGCCCAGCTACAGGTTCAGCTGGCTCATGAGAACCTGGGCGGCAAGCCGCTCGTCGTGGTCCAACTGGGAAAGGTCGACCCGGGACCGCTGCTTCGAAGCACCGCCGTCCTCGAGGACGCCTGGAGGCTGCGCTTCGCCTGGTCGGCCCAAGCGGGTGGGGTCTCACCGCTCCGCCAGGCCGGCGGGATCGCGGGCGGCGGGATCTCGGTGAGCCTCCTGATCTTCTTGCTGATCCTCGCGCTCATCCGATCGAGAACCCACGCGATCGAGCTCGTCGACGAGAAGACGAAGGACCTCCAACACCTTGCGCTGCACGACCCCTTGACGGGACTGCCCAACCGAACACTTATCTTCGACCGTGCGGAGCTGATGCTGGCGCGCGCTCGGCGACAGGCAGGATGGGCAGCCGCGCTTTTCGTCGACCTCGACAACTTCAAGGAAGTCAACGACACCCTCGGTCACGACGTCGGTGACGAGCTTCTCCGGGCGGCCGGAGCCCGCCTCCAAACTGCCGTTCGATCGAGTGACACGCTCGGGCGTCTCGGGGGCGACGAATTCGTGGTGCTCGTGGAATCCGAGCAGCCAGGCCCTCAGCCGCGGATGGTCGCAGAGCGAATCCTCCAGGCCTTCAGTGAACCGTTCGTCCTCAGCACCCCGGGTGACCGCGCCATCCGAATCACCGCCAGCATCGGTATCGCCACCGGCGACCGGGCGTCGGCCCAGGAGCTCCTCCGAGACGCCGACGTCGCTCTGTACCAGGCCAAGGCGCTCGGGAAACGCCGGTATGAGGTCTTCCGCGCCGAGATGCGCCGTTCGATCACCGATGCCGTGGAGCTCAAGGCGGAGCTGCTCGCGGCCATCGACGGCAACCAGTTCTTCCTCGTCTACCAGCCGGTCATCGATCTGGAGAGCTTCGAGGTGACGGGCGTGGAGGCCCTGCTACGGTGGCGCCACCCAGAGCGCGGACTCCTCTTCCCCGCCGACTTCCTGCCGACGCTCGAGGACACCGGGATGATCGTCGAAGTGGGGCGCTTCGTCCTCCAGGAAGCCTGCAGGCAATTGGCCCAGTGGCACGAACGCCACCTGATGCTCTCGATGAACGTCAACGTGTCTGCTCGCCAGCTCGACTCCGCGAGTCTCGTCGACGTCGTCCAGGAGGCGCTGGCCGCCAATCGGCTGACGTCGAGCTCTCTCGTGCTCGAGGTCACCGAGTCCGCCGTCATGCTCGACCTCAGCACGACGGTCAAGCGGCTTCGCGCTCTCAAGTCGCTCGGGTTGAAGATTGCGATCGACGACTTCGGGACAGGGTATTCCTCACTCGCTTACGTTCAACAGCTTCCGGTCGACGTGCTGAAGATCGACCGCTCGTTCATCTCTCGGATCGGCCAATCCCGCCACGCTTCGACGCTCGTACGATCGGTCCTCGATCTCGGGCTGGCGCTCGGGCTGGAGACAGTGGCAGAAGGCATAGAGACCGACCTGCAGCTCGAGGAGCTCCGGGCGATCGGTGCCACGAAGGGGCAGGGCTACCTCTTCAGCCCTCCGGTCGAGGTTGCGGCCTTCGAGGAGCTCGTGAGCGTCGACCCCGCCACTCAGCGACTCTTCCTCCTCGGCGCACGTGAGCTTCATCGTGCACACTCAGGCTCAGCCCATGCGCGGCGCACCGCGAGCGAGCCCGTCGGTCTCGGGGCGGAGTAGACGCCCGCTAGGAGTCAGCCGGACAACCCGGCGTCGCCCTCCGGTGTCCGAGGTCGTACCAGGCGTCTCCGGCCGCGAGGCTCGCCGTGGGCGGCCCCAACAGCTTCGCCAGCTGCGCAGCGCCCCTCGCGCGTAACGGGCCCGCCCGTGTGCGAAGGACCATGGCGTCGACCTCGCCGGCGCGAAGGACAGCCCGGAGATCATGACACGCCCGAGCGACGGGCACGGCCGGCGCTCCCACGGGCGGGTTGACGAAGCTCGACAACTCGCTGAGCTGCGGATCCTCCGGTACGAAGTACCGGCCCAGGCCGGTCGTGCCCGGAACGAGGGCATAGCCGCCGACGATGCGGAATTTCATCTCGTCGACGGCCTGCCACAGCATGGGCTCGTCGTCAGCGGCGCGAGGGTAGGGCAGCACCAGCACGACCCCTCCGTTCGGCACCGAGCGGGCCAGCGAGGCGCTGATGCCAGGCGCCGTTGCCGGTGACTCGCGGGCGACCGGCAGCTGCTCCAACAACGGGGCGAAGGCGGCGGCCACGAGACCAAGAAGGCAGACGGTCTCCAGGCTCGCCAGGAGCTGGGCCCGGGACCACGCCAGGGTCGCCCGTGTGTCGATCACCGACCCCGAGGCCAGCGCGGATCTCGGCTGAGCGTGCTCGCGGATCCAGGCCCTCGTACGGTCGAGCCCGACCGCCAGGATGATCGCGAGGAACAGCATCTCGAGGCCCGTGAGCCTGACCGGCTCGAGGTCGACGAGCACAGGGAGGTGCTCGAAGAGCGCCTCGGGAAGCCAGATCGCGGTCGTGCGCCCGTCGACGGTGAGGCGCGGACCGAGCGACAGCACGAACGCGGAACATGCGCAAACGGCGCCGAGCTGGACGATCCCGAGCCTCCGCCACCGCACGGCAAGCGCCAGGAGGACGACGAGAAGCAGAATGCCGAGGTATCCGGACGTGTCCGACCAAGCCACGCGGAAGACCTGTACGAGACGCCCGTTGACGATGACGGGGCCGCCGACGATCACTTGTGGGACCGAGAGCGACACCGGCCGCAGGAGGTCAACGTGGTACCCGGCGGTGATCCATGCAAGCTGGATGCCCCGCGGGATACGCCGGGGGCCCGTGAGGAAGTACCCCACCGGATAGGCAGCGATCACCACGAAGCAGCCAAGAGCCCGCAAGAGCCCGGGGAAGGCCACGCGGATTCGGGCGGCAACGAGCCGGCGGTGCACGAGAGCCAGGAACACCAGGCCGATCAGCGCCATGATCCCGCAATAGATCAGCACCTCGGCGTCGATGAGAAGCTGCGCGGCACTCAGGAGTCCGAGCAGGATGCCCATCTTCGACGCTGACCTTCGCTGGGTCACGAGCAGCTCGTCGACGCACCACAGCAGGAGCGGCGGGATCACCATGAAGGCGAGGTCGAGGTGAGTCGAGCTCTCGAAGGTCATGTATGAGCCGAACCCGTACAGCAGCCCTGCCGCGAATGCGGCCGGCCACCAGCTCACCCACCGCCGCGACACGAGGAACATCGACGTGGCAGAGCCCGCGAGCGCGATCCGGACGAGGAGGTTGAACGCCGCAACCGGACCCAGGGTGAGCGTGACCGGCGCAGCGAGGACGCCGAGCAGCGGAACCGACGTGTTCGCTGCGAGGTTCACTCCGACGGGAAAATCGATGTAGTTCGTGAAGAAGGGATTGAGGCCGTGCAGGAGCGCGAACGGCGTCCACGCGAGAAACCAGGCCATCTGCGCCGGGTCCCCCACGCCCGCCCCCGCCACTGCCGGAAGGCGGCTTGCATCCCAGGGCACGACCGGCCAGTACGCGACGACCGCGAGCACGACGTAGAGCGAGATCGAGAGCACGACCGGGACGATCGGTCTCCGCACTGCCTGCATGTCGCTCGAAGGCCGCATTGGCACGTCGTTCCCTCTGAGCCGAGAGCCTTCGGCTTCACCGCGAACCGCGCGCTCAACCGATGCGCCAGACCGACAGGATAATGGCTCCGACGCGCCTTGGCATGGGCAGATGCTGGGCTCCTGCATGCACTCAGGACCGTGATCGCTCTCGCCGGCTCGGTACCTGCTCGCGCGTCTAGGGTTCTGCGGGACCCATGGCGCGCACGCTCTCGACCGTGACTCTCGGGCCGCTCGACCGGGCCGGACCTGAAGCTACCGCCGCTAGCACGCCCGCGACGCTCCGCCGCCGCTGGTCGCGTCTCTCACAAGCCGACCGGTGGGCGCTCGCGCTGCTCGTCACAGTCCCCGTCGTGCTCAATGTTCCGCCCGCGCTCCTCGGCCGCCCCGTCATGGACGGGGACAACCTCACTCAGAACTATCCGCTTCGGGTGCTGTCCGGCGAGCTGCTCCGGCACGGGCGCTTGCCGCTGTGGGACCCCTACATCTGGAGCGGGACTCCGCTGCTCGCAGGATGGAACGCGGGAGCGATGTTCCCGGGCACATGGCTCTTCGCCGTCCTACCGGGTATCGCGGCATGGACGGTCAACCTCGTCCTGGCGTCGGTGGTCTGCGGCGTCGGATTGCACCTCTTCCTGCGCCGGCTCGGCTGCTCTCCGCTCGCCTCCTTTCTCGGCGCGGCAACCTTCACCTACACGGGATTCATGACCGGCCAGGCAAATCACTTCGGTCTCATCGCGGGCATGAGCTTCGCTCCGTGGATGTTGCTGGCCATCGATGAGCTCGGTGAGCGCCCCGGGCCCCGGGCAGCGCGCCGCTGGGTGGCCTTGCTCGGGGCCTGTGGCGGACTGGTCGTGCTCGCCGGCGACCCTCGGTCCGTATCAAGTGTCGCCATCGCAGTTGGGATCTACTGCTTGGCCGTCTGCTGGCGACAGCGGCGGCGCGCACGCCGCTGGATCCGGCCCTTCGCACTGGCCATCGCCGCGTCGATCATTCTCGCCATCGGACTCTCCGCAGTGCAATGGCTGCCGGGCCTCAGCTTCCTGCATGAGTCCGAACGGGCGGCGGACACCTTCAGCCGCTTCGCCGCCGGCTCCCTGTCGTGGCCAGACCTCACTCTCCTGTTCGTGCCCTTCATCGTCGGGGGATATGGCAACTTCGGCCTTCCGATCTTTCAAGGCGCGTACAACCTCCCCGAGCTGAGTTACGCGGTCGGGATCTTGCCGCTGATCGCGGCGTTTGCGCTCGCACGGCGCGCGCTGCGCCGGCGCCCTGATGAGGTCCCGGTCGGAGTCTGGTATGTGCTCGGCATCGTCGGCATGGTGCTCTCGGCCGGGGGCAACACGCCGCTTGGCCATGTCCTGGCGGCGATTCCGCTCTACGGGGGCCAGCGCCTCCAGAACCGCAATGCCGTCCTCGTCGACCTGGCTCTCGCGGTGCTCCTCGCAATCTTCGTCGACATGCTCTCGTCCCGTGCCGCCAGCCGCGCACCGGGGATCGAGGGCGGACCCCCGACCCCTTTGAAGCTCTCGCTCGGCGAACGCCTGGCCGGCCTCGTGCCCGTAGGTGTCGTCGTGTTCCTGATCATCGCGTCCTACGTCTTGGGCCACTGGATCCAGCGCATCTTGGGCGTCTTCGGCTACAGCCCGCGCCTCGCGGGCAACCTGACCCGCTACTACGTGCTGACGCTCGTCATCGCCGCCGGAGCCGCACTCGTCCTCATCGCCGCGTCGCGTCTGAGCACGGCCGCACGCCGTCGGCTCGTGACGATCGTCGTCCTTGCCGACATCTCCCTGTCTCTCGCGGGCGTGTCCTACGCCTTTCCGGAGCCGGCGACCCTTGCGCGCACGAACCCGCCCGTCAACGCGCTGGCAGCCCTGCTCGGAACTCAAGGGCGATACGCGATCTTCAACCCGGCACAGAACTTGCCGATCCGCTACGTCTCGGTCATTCACGAGCTGGGCCCCTACGATCTCGGGATTCTTCACCAACTCTCGAGCGTGCAGGGTTATGGGTCTGCCGTCGCTGGCAGCTACGAGGACGCCACTGGAGCACACGAGGTTGAGAATCTCCAACCTGCGGCGCTCACGCAGTCGAACCTCGACATCTTGAACCTGAGAGAGCTCGTGACGCTGCCGCAATACCTCATCGCGGCCATCCCGGGCAACCGTCCGATCCCGATTGCGCAAGGGACGCCCGTGCCACCGGGCACCGCGCCCGTGGCCGTCGCGCTGAACGCGATCGCCCCCCTGAAGCCGTTGCCACTCCTTCCTCCATCTCTTCTCACCCCCGGCGCGTCGTCGACGTGGATGCTTCCCGGCCCCATCGCTCTCGACTCGGCAACCATCGTGCTGGTCCCCTACAACTACGAGATCCCGGCCACGGTTACCCTCGGCATCCTCAATGCTGTCAACCAGATCGTGGACGTCCGGCAGGTGCCAGTCGTGGACTCGAAGGCCCAAATCGCCTTGGGAGGGCGGGTCGTCTACGGAGTCCAGGTCGGCGCGCTCAGCGGGGCGTCGGCCGGCATCGGTGCAGTGGCCGTGACAACAGCCGATCCCATGTCGGTGAACTCCGGCGCGCTCACGAGGCGGATTGTGCTCAACCAGGTTCTCCAGGGCGTGCTCGAACCCCCGCGGTGGCGGTTTCAAACCGAGATCGGTGGGCTCCCCGTCTTCACCGACACGATGTCGCGAGGGGCCGCTTGGATGGAGCCGGCCGGATCCACCACGCCATTTGCTCCGACGCTCCCGTTCGCGCACGCGGCCACACGGACAGTCCCGCCGTGGCAGGACCCTGTAACGGCTGTATCGAGCCCGCAACCGGCTGTGCTCGTCCGGAGCGCCGCCTACGAGGCCGGCTGGGTCGCCAGACTGACGCCGATCGGCGGTGGGCCGTCGTTCACCGAGCAGGTCCGAAGCCTAGGGATCGTCCAGGCGATCTCCGTCCCACCCGGCCGGTTCCTCGTGACGTGGATCTACACCTCGAAGCGTGCCACGCTCGGGCTCCTCGTTTCGGGAGTGAGCGCACTCGCCCTGGTTCTCGTGGTGATTGCGCCGCGACGGCGCCGCAAGTGGGGCTCCAGGCGCATCAGATCTCCGTACCCGGGACCTCTTCCCGAGGCTGACCTCGAGCGGGGAGCAGAGCCGGTGCCCAGTGGTTCCCCGCTGGCCGTCGACTTCGGTCACGCGGAAAACGAGGGGGCCTCGCCAGCTTGAGAACCGTCGATCGCCTCTCCAGAGCTCGGGGCCGCGGGTTCGCTCGCCCCGGCCGGCCCGACAAAGACGATCCGGAGCGTTCCGAGACGCTACGGCAGCTGCGCGACGAGACGACTCTCGGGCAGGATGCGACGCGAGGCGAGCCAGGTCCTGCTCAGACCGGCCGCTCGATGATCGTGCTCGTGGCGGCGATCGGGATCCTCGCGGTTCCCTTTCTGGTCGCGTGCGTGCAGCTGCTCGCCCACCGCGGACCCGTCTACCTCATCGCCGATCCGGCGTTGGTCGACGTCGACGTCCGTACTGCGCTCCGATGGCATCTGCTGCTTGGACCCTATGACCGCTACGGCTGGCACCACCCCGGTCCTGCCTTCGCCTATTTGCTCGCCACCATCGAGCGCGTCGTCGGCACAGGTCCGGTCGGCGACTCCCTCGGCGTCGCAATCATCAATGCCTCCGCGGCGTTGGGGACCGTCGCTCTCGTCCGCCGTCGCGTCGGCGATCTCGCGGGTCTTTGGGCTGCTGGCGTGCTCGCGGCGCTGTGCCTGAAGGTCGGACCAACGAACCTGCTGGCCTCGTGGGGACCTGACGTCCTCGCCCTGCCCACGATCTTCCTCGGAGCTCTGTGCGCGGAGGTGGCCCGGCGCAATCTCGTGGCGATCATGGGTGCTCTCGTCGTTGCGACCTTCCTCGTGCAGACTCAGCTGGCGACGCTGCCGATCGCCCTGGGCATGATGCTCGCCGGGGTGGTCCTCGCATGGATCCATACTCGGCGAAAAGCACAGCGGAGGCCCTCGCGACGCAGCCTGATCGCGATCGGGCTTCTCTCGCTCCTGCTCGTCGCGTTCTGGTTCCCGCCCGTCCTCGAGCAGATCCTTCGGATCGGCCAGGCCCCCCGCTCCGTCGTGGTGTCGGGCTTGCATCCCTCCCTTCCCCAAGTCGACTCTTCACAAGGCAACTTCGTCGCCATCTGGCACTTCTTCCGCACGCCCCATCCCGGCCACAGCCTGGCCTCCGCCGTTTCATTGCTCGTCCCGCAACCGGTGATGGTTCTGTTGCTCCTTGCCGCCCTCGGCGTGGCCATCGCGATGGGTCGCCGCGTAGCGGGAGGCTTCGGTGCGGATCTGGGCATCATCACACTGGTTGCCGCCGTCTCGACTTTGTTCGCCGTCACGCGGATCGTCGGGCAGATCCAAGGGTTCGACCTCACGTGGGACAAGGCGGTCCCGGTGCTTGGCGCAATTGGGGTCGGCGTGACGCTTCTCGGGCGGCTCCAGGCGTTCTCACCGGGGCAAGAGCCTTCCAGCACCGGACCCGCCGCAGGACGCTATGCACGCCTCGTGCCTCATCTCGGCACGGCCGCGCTCGTCGCCGTGGTGGTAAGCGCGACGTTCGCTGGTGCATCGTTCTTGTTCCGTTTCGCGACGTACCGGGTCACCTACCTCAGTGCCCCATCGTTGGCCGCAGCCTGGACCTTCGTCACACCGGAGTTGCAGGACAAGGCAAGCGTCTTTGTCGTGCCACTCAACGGTCTCTCCTATGGCGTGGCGGCCGGGATCGTGGACCAGCTCGTTGCAAGAGATGTTCGAGCGACGGTTCCGGCCGCCTGGAGCCCGGAGTTCGGCATCGGGCGCGTCACTGCCGACAACGAGCAGGTTGAGGTGCTCGTCAACGGCGGCCTCTACACGGGGAGCCAATTGCTGCACAAAGTCTTCCCGGGGCCGCCGTGGCCAACTCAGGTACTCGTCCTCGCCCGGCACCAGCACGTTCCGTGAAGCGCTCGGTCCATTTGAATCCGGGCGGGCTGGGAGACGCGCCAGCGTCGGGAGCTACGAGATCCTGCGGATGAGAGCGCCCGTCGTGGCATACATCTCCGTGAGCGAGTTGCCGCCCGTATTCGCGACCCAGAGGCTTCCCCCGGTGACGAGGAGCGCCTGCGGATTGTTGAATTCATACGGGCCGTTGGTATTGCACATGGCCCAGTCGGCAGGGCCCGAGCTCGGAGAGAACGCTGTGACCATAGGCGAGCTGCCGGGAGGGCTCGCCACGTAAATAAGCGTGCGACCAGGCGACACCGAGACCGTAACCGGTGACGGGTCGGTGAAGAGATAGCTCGAGCCCGACACGATCCGATCGAGTGATCCGCCAGCCGGGTTGATCTCCGTGACGGAATTGCTCGCAGAGTCGGAGACCCAAATGTGCGTGCCGTCGAACGCGATTCCCGCCGGGCTGTTGAGATCGAAACGGCTCGCGAAGATTCTCCTCACCAGCAACCCCGACGAGGCGACGAGCTCGGTGACCGAGTTACCTGCCTTGTTGGTGACCCAGAGGTTCGCACCGGCAACGGCGATCGCAGTGGGGTCGTCGAAGTGGTACTTGGTCCCATGGATCGTCCCAACCAGCGAACCGTCGGTCGTGTTGAGCTCCGTGAGCCATCCAGCGGAATCCACGACGAAGAGATGGGTGCCGTCGACCACAATGGCACTCGGGCTTGCCAGGTGGTCGTTCTTGTCCGCGATCCACCGCACAAGCGAGCCGTTGCTGGCGTTGATCTCGGTGACGGAACCACCCCGGTTCGCGACGAAGAGATGTGCGCCGTCGGCGGCAATCGCGGAGGGGTTGCTGAAGTGGTAACCGGCACCGGAGATCATTCGGACGAAATTGGCCGACGAAGCGTTGATCTCCGTCACGGAATTCCCGGCACCGTTCGCGATCCAGAGCTCACCGCCGTCGGCAGCCATCGCATCTGGGCCCTTGAGGCCATAGCGATCGCCCCCAACTTGCGCCCGAGACCCTGAGGCCGTTCGATACGTCATGTCTCGAGCGACTCCCCGAGGCGCCCCGGCTGCTGTCCCAGCCGCCAGGGTCGATGCGGCGAGCGCGCCACCTGCGACGAGGACTGCCGCGCGGGCAGCAAGTGCCCGCCGGCCGAACGGCATGGATCGCGTCATGTCCTTCCCTCCCGTCGCAGAGCCTTCACCGGGCTCCTGCCCCACACGTGTGAAGGAGTTCATCGACGCCCGAGCTTGTCCGCTTGAGTCCCGGAATTCCCAAGTGTCAGGACAAGAATGTAACTACACGCGTGCCGCTCTTGCGCCGCCCGGCGACCCGCGCCCTCAGGCGGCCGGACCAGCGGCGAGCCGGATGGTGGCGCTGTGCTGGCGACCGGACGAATCCGTCCAACTCAGCTGTACCTCGTCCCCGGGGTGGTGCCGCTCCATCAGCGATGAGAGTGCCGTCGAGGAGGCGACCGTCTCGCCGCCGAGCGACGTGATGACGTCACCGGCGGCCAGACCAGCCGTTGCGGCCGGCGACCCCGCCTCTACTCCGGCGACGAGGGCCCCGGACGGGGATGACCCACCGAGCCCGCTCGTACTGCCCGAGGAAGTCACTTCGACGCCGATCAACGCGGTCGGCCCGATGTGCACCGTGGCCGAAGCGTCTGCGGCCTCGATCTGCTTCGCGATTGTCAACGCGGCGTTGATGGGGATCGCGTATCCCTGGGTGCCTGAGGTCTGGAACGAGAACCCAGTGGACGCCGCCGTGTCGATCCCGAGGACTCTGCCGGCGGTGTCGACAAGCGGTCCGCCCGAATCACCGGGCTGGATGTTCGCGTTGACCTCGATGAGGCCTGACAGCTGCTCGGGGTTCCCCCCGTCGTCTTCGGTCGCAGTGATCGATTTTCCGAGCCCGATCACCGAGCCGCCCGCAGCGCTCGGCGTGCCGCCTTGGCCCCCCCCATTGCCGATCCCTACGACCGCCTCGCCGATCCGAACGCTGGACGAGTCGCCGATCGACGCGACCTTCAATCCGGACGCGCCGCTCAGCTGGATAACCGCGACGTCACGGGAGCGGTCATAACCAACGACCGTCGCCGTGTAGACCCGACCGTTGCCCACATCGGTGACGCTGATACTCGTGGCCCCGTCGATGACGTGATTGTTGGTGAGCACCTCACCAGTCGACGTGAGGACGACTCCCGTGCCCGCGGCCTCCGCATGCTGGTAACCGAGGGTCGTATTCACGTCGACGAGTCCGGGGTCGACCCCGGAGGCGATTGCCGACACGTCCGAAGGGCCGCCGCTTGCCGACGAGCCCGAGCCGGAGGAGCTCGAGCCGGAGGAGCCCGAGCCGAACGGCAAGCCGCCAGAGCCGAAGGGGAAGCCCGACGAGCCGGAGGAGCCCGAGCCGGACGGCAAGGTGCCGGACCCGAAGGGGAAGCCCGAGGAGCCCGAGGAGCCAGAGCCGGGGCTGCCCGTCGGTGCCTGCGAGGTCGCCGTACGTGACTGCCAGACGAGGTGACCGACCCCGAATCCGGCCGCCATGGCGATTACGACGAGCAGTGCCGTGGCCATGATCATCAAAGTGCGGCGACGCTTCCCGGACGGTCTCGTCATCGGTGGTGCCGGTGGGGCGGGCCAGTACGGGCTCGGCGTCCCCCCCCAGGACTGGCCCGGTGTGCCCACCCAGGCCGGGCCACTACCTCCACCCCCTGCAGCACCCGGTGCAACTGGCGGGGGCGTCGGTGCCCAGCTGCCGCCTACGGCATCGGCTCCTAGGGCGGTGGCTGCGAAGTCCGGTGCTGGCGGGGGCGTCGGTGCCCAGCTGCCGCCTACGGCATCGGCTCCTAGGGCGGTGGCTGCGAAGTCCGCTGCTGGCGGCGTGCCTAGCTGCTCGGATGCGACCTCTCCGAGCCTTGTTGCCGGTTCGAAGGTTTCCTCGTTCTCGTCCATCTCCCTCTCCTCCTCAGGGACGGCAGAGCGCGGGCAGTGCCGCACCACCAGTAGACCAAGGCGACCTGAGGATTTCCTGAGTCGTACCTACGCAGTGGCTGAGAAGGTGATGCGCTCCTGCCACAGGTAGGTTGAACCCGAAGGAGCGAGCATGCCCGCTAGGCGCGACAACGTCCTCATCTGGGGCGTCGAACTCATCGAAGAAGCCACCGTGGAACAGGCTGAGCGCACGGCCCGCCTCCCCTTCGTGCGCGCCCCGCTTGCTCTCATGCCTGACGCCCACGTAGGCATCGGTGCCACCGTCGGCAGCGTCGCCTTCATGGAGGGAGCGATCGTCCCTGCCGCCGTAGGCGTCGACATCGGCTGCGGAATGATCGCCGCGCTGACAAACCTTTGCTCCCACGAGCTTCCCGATGATCTCGGGCCGTTGCTCTCGTTGATCGAGCAACGTGTGCCGGCCGGTCTCGGAGTCGCCCATCTCGAGGCTCAGACTGACGTCATGGAGTCCGTCGGCATGCCCGCGAGCGAGATCGGACCGAGGGACGCAGGAAAGGTCCGGCAGCAGTTCGGAACACTCGGATCGGGCAACCATTTCCTCGAGCTCTGCCTCGACGAGGCCCAGCGCGTGTGGTTGGTCCTGCATTCAGGCTCGCGCGGCATCGGCAAGATCTTGGCTGAGCGGCACATCGCAGAGGCGCGCTCGACGATGATCCGCTACTTCGTCGAGCTCGAGGACCCCAACCTCGCGTACGTCGTGGAAGGGACTCGGGAATTCGACTCCTACGTCGCCGACATGCTCTGGGCACAGCGCTACGCCGCAGCCAACCGCGACAAGATGATGAGCGCCGCGCTGCGGTCCCTGACAGAGGTGACGAGCGACGCAACGGTGGAAGTTGAGCGCATCAACTGCCACCACAACTTCGCCGCGCGAGAACGCCAAGGTGGCCGCGATGGCTGGGTCGTCCGGAAAGGCGCCATTCGCGCCCGGAAAGGAGACCGAGGAGTGATCCCCGGGTCGATGGGGACTGCCAGTTACATCGTGACGGGACTCGGGAACGCCGCCAGCTACTGCTCGTGCTCTCACGGCGCGGGGCGCCGATTGTCCCGAACTGCGGCCCGGCGCGAGCTGACGCCCGATTCACTCGGCATCGCGATGCAAGGAAGAACCTGGCAATCCGAAGCCGCTACAGCGCTCGTGGACGAGCATCCCCTCGCCTACAAGGACGTCAAAGCCGTGATGGACGCGCAGGCCGATCTCGTGCGCATCGACCACGAGTTGACGCAGGTCCTGAACTACAAAGGCACGAGGTAGGCCTCGGGAAGCCCAACATCAGTCCAAGCAGTCAGCCCTGCGACACCCCCGGGCGATCATCTCGGCGCAGCCGCCCACTCGATCAGCCCTAGCTCGACGGCCCGTGGCCATCCGAACATGCGCCCAACCGTAACGCGGACCCTTTGGGGGGCTAGGGCAGAGGTCCAGCCCGAGGCGGCGGGTTCAAACCTCGTCTCTGAGAAGCTGCTTCAACTCATCGTCGTCCTTGGCATAGCGACGCGCAACCAACTCGGCGCGTCGGATCTCTCGTTCCACGACCCACACCGGCCACTCGCAGATCAGCGTCGAGCGGTGCACCCATAGCTCGACTGGCCCGCCCGCCGCGGTCGGGCTCAGCGGGCGTCGTGCCGCCCGGTACGACGCGGCCTTCAGGCGGTCTCGATTCTGCGCGAGCTCTTCCAGCGCCGGAGCCCGGTCGCCGCCAATGCAACCGACGCGGCAACATGCACGAGGACGGCAGCGCGGGTGGTCGCAGTCCAGGATTTCGGCTTGTAGGTGAGGGGCTCGATGAGGATTCCGACGATTCCTGCGATGCCCAGACCTGCGCACACGAGGGCTGGCCCGGCATCGCCATGTCGGCCGCTCGCTCGGGAGGCGGCCATCAGGGCCGCGACCGGCATGGGCCACGGCGCGGCAACTGCCGCCCCCCAGCCTACGAGGAGCCCTGTGGGCACCGTAAGCGGGACGCGAATGCCGAGTGGCTCCCCAGGCAGGTCGTCCCGGATTGCCACGGCCGCGCCGAAGGCGGCTGCGCAGGCGAACCCGACAGCCGCAGCGCGAAGGGCCCGCTCGGTGTTGTCGATCTCGGTGACGTCGGTCATGGCTTCCTCCCAAACGTCCACTCGGCCTCGCTGATTCCTCGTCGGCGACGCTGTGGACGCGACCGCCACCCCCGAGCTGGCGCCTGTGACCGAGCAGACTCGCCTGGCCGCCCGCCGGCAGATACCGCTCGGCCCTCCGCGCGATTCACCCATGAGGGTAGGCAGACGTTGCCGTTCGGCTCGATCTCGACGATGGCAACTAGCTCCTCGGAGAGGGCCGCGACGGTCTAGCTGGTTCCGAAGTCGATGCCACTGCGAACCGGTCACGGCCAGCATGCGCTGAACTGGCCCGCCTCAGCTTGACTCTGAGCGAACTACTCCGAGCCCAGCGTTACAGGCGCATTGCCGTCCATAATCGTGGACATCGGCTCAATCGGCAGACCTTCCTCGACGTCGGCAAGGTTTGTCGAGGCTTCCTCCGATTCCGCCTCCATCATCTGGTCGGATTCCTGGAAGTCCTGCTCGAGTATGGAAGAACCACCACTCACGGTGCCCCCTTTGGTCGCACTGACGACTGGATAGTATCGCAGCACTTCGCCGGCAATTCTCGGGAGCGGGCTGATGGCGGATTCGCTACAGATTGCGCCGGCTACTCCGGCCGGCGAGGATCGTCGTCCACGCAAGCCTGCTGAAGTGCGCGGACCGATTCAGGTTCCTGTTCCGGAGCGGGATCCCGCCGCCTTCGCTCCCCTGTTCGTATTGGCGCCGGCCCGCTCCCACTCTTCGGTGGTCACGACCGCCATCGGGCAGCATCCCCAGCTTCATGCCTTTCCAGAATTGGGGCTGTTCCGCCGTGACACCGTACGTCCGATCCTGGTCGACCCACCGGGGTGGAAGGGGATACCGAGCAGTGCTCGACGCGGCGGACTGCTCCGAGCGCTAGCGCAGCACAACCACGGCGACCAGAGCAATGAAGCCGTCCTCGAGGCTTACTACTGGCTGCGTTGCCGGCGTGCCTGGTCAGGCGCGCACGTCTTCGACCATTTGCTGGGCTCCGTAGCTCCGAAGATCGGCGTGGAGAAGACGCCGGACAACTCGAACAACGACCTCAACTTGGCCCGACTCGCCGCGGCCTACCCACGTGCCCGATTCCTGCATCTGACCAGGCACCCGGTCACGACGCAGCTGTCCATGTACGAAGCCTGGTCCCGATTGCCATGGTGGAACGTACCGCAGGGGCTGTTCCACCAGTTCTGCATGGCGGCCTGGCTCTTCCACCATGAGCGCATTCTGCGCTTCACCTCGACCCTGGCGCCGGGCCAAGCAACACAGGTCCGGGCCGAGGACATCCTGAACCATCCCCGCAAGGAGATGGCGGCCATCTGCCGGTGGCTCGGCATCGACGCGAGCCGGGAGGCGGTGACGGCCATGTGCCATCCTGAGCGGTCTCCGTTCGCAAGCATCGGTCCACAAGATGCCCGGTTCGGCAACGACCCGAAGTTCCTCAGGTCCCCACACATACGCCGGGTGGTGATCCCTTCCAGCTTGGACATACCCGCCGATTGGGTCGTCGACCCTTGGCTGCTCACGGCCACCATCGAGGTTGCCCACCGGCTTGGATATCACCACGCCGGCCCATGACATTCCAAGGCACCCCGGGGCATTCGCAAACCGGCGGATTGCTGGCCGGTCTGGCGCTCGGTACGGTCATGGCCAGATGCCGTACGCCGACCTGCCAACTCGACGGGAAGAGATCGAGAGCCGAGTGGTTCGCCGGGCGTGGGCCGACACCGACTTCCTTGCTCGGCTCCGCTCCGACCCCCGCGCCGCGTTGGCTGAAGAGCTCGGGGTCTCCTTGCCAGCGCGCCTGGAGGTCATGGTCGTGGAGGAACGGCCGGACCTGCTTTGCATCGTCATTCCAGTCGATCTCTCGGGCATCGACGAGCGGGACAGCCGGTCCGTCACGGGCCTGGCCGCGCGCAAGGGGCCGGCCGACGGCTCATAGGCGCTTCCTGCACCGCGTCCTCGCGCTCGAGTGGCCAGCCTCGACCGTACGGGCTGAACCTTCGGGTACCTGAATCAGTCCGTTGCGCCGAGGCGGCGGGCGAGCTCGGGGTGAAGCTGAGCGTGCCGGACGAGCGACGGGAAGAGCGACTGCTCGTCGCGTGGCAGGGTGATGACGACCGAGAAACCCCGGCGGCCGCTCACGGCCAAGCCGACCTTGGTGCGCATCGGCCGTCCCATGTCCTGCCAGCGAACCGTAAAGATCTGCCCTTCAAGTCGGCCGCATACCTTGCCGGCCGTGCGGCTGGGCCGTTCGGCCCCGGGCAGCTTGGCGAAGGAGGCCAGGTGCTCCTCGATCCAGGCCTCGAAGCTGAGCGGTCCGGTAGCGCTCCTGCACGTGGTAGTCACCGCGCGCCCATCGGCCACTCGGCGCAGGACCAGCTGTTCGCTGGTGGTCCAGTCGCTCCCGAGCGAGGCGGCCCAGCCCACCTCGAACCTGCCAAACGTCTGGGGCTGGCGCCGGACGAGGGAGTCGAGGACGAAGCGCAGGGCTTCGGGCGCCGTGGCGACGAAGGCGCGCCCGTCAGCCACCAGGCACCGTTTCCGCAGGGCCACCTGACCCGGGCGGTCCCGCCGTCCGTAAGCCAGCTCCCAGCCGGCGCCATCGCCGGCCACCGCGACGCTGCCCGACTGCATCTCATCCAGTTCGGGCCGTGTGGCAAGCACTCGCCTGAGCTCTGTGGCGAGCTCCTCGCTGCCAGACACCCGGGCCGGGTCGTCCTGGAGCTCGACGACCTCGTCGGGGCGGCCCGTAGTAATGCTGACGAAAGCCGAACATTCGAAGGCGCCTCCGGCCTCAGGTGGATCGAGGACCAGGAGTAAGCTCGGAACGAAGATGCGCGCCGCTCCATCCGGCGTCGACGGCGATATCGTCCGCGGAGGAGGCCTCCGCCGGCCGGGAGCCCATGACGGCGGCCGGCGGCCAGGCCCGCTCCACAGGCTCGCGCCGCTGACCACCGCCGCGCCGGGATCCCCCGGCAGTAACGGGCGTATCGGCTGAAGGCGCCGCCAGATCGCATCCTGCACCAGGGGCATGGCGCCGGTTCCACCGACCAGGTACAGGCGCTCGAGGTCGGCGGCGCTCAGGCTGGCGCGATCGAGCGCAAGCTGGAGGACCTCGGCCATCGCCTGTGCGAGGTCGCTCGTCATGTCCTCGAGCTCCTGGCGCGTGAGCTGCACCTCGGGAGAGATCCCGGGAACCGACAGCTCGCAGGCTTCGTTGCCGCTGAGCACCTCCTTGGCCCGGCGCAGCTCGTCGCGCAGCGCCTGGGCCTGGCGGCGCTCTCGAGCGTTCGACGGCTCCCGCATCGCGTGCCAATCGTCGGGGTGGTCCGCAGCGAGCAGCTTCCCGAGATGGCCGATGATGCGCTCGTCGATGTCGTCGCCACCAAGCGGATCGCGCTCGACCGGCGGCCCTACAAGCGCGAAACCCGCGTCCGTTCGCATGATGACGGTGGCCTCGCACCGGGCTGCACCGAGGTCGCAGACGGCAAGGAGCTGGCCGGGCTGAGTCTCGCGAAGAGCCGATTGTGCCGCTGCCTCGACTTCGGTGACAAGCTGCGGTTCGCGGATGCCGGCGTATTCCGCGGCGTCCAGAAGGGCTGCCTGGCGGCCGTCGCCCCAATAGGCCGGGTAGCTGAGCACGACACGGGTCGGAGTGCTGCCACCCTGCCGCTGAGTCGCCGCGTTCATCGCCCGCCGGAGCACCGCCCCGACAAGGTCGGTGATCGCCACGGGCTCGCTCCCGAGGTACAGCTCGGCCAAGCCGACCAGGCGTCGGGGCTGGGGGTCAAACCGCTCCGGGCGTAGCGCAGAAAGCCGGAGGGCGGCCCTGCCGACGAGGACCTCGCCGTCCTCGGCCTGGAACACGCACGACGGCATCCACCCGCCGCCTTCGGGCTCCAACTCGATCAGGGTCGCGACATTGCCATCGCCAACGGCAGCCCGAGTCCGCGACGTGCCGAGATCGATCCCCAGCTGCCAGTCAGACATGGCTCTGGCGCGGCCGGCACTTCCGCCCGGTCGGCGGCATCAACCTCCCGGCGCCCCGGCGCCGGTCGGCTCAGGAGGCGGAACTGTCACCGGATCATTCGCCGCCGTCGATGAAAACGGGCTCACCCCCGGTGATGGCGGAGTCTGTCAACTCCTCCGAGTTGAACGTGTCGACGAAGTTGTCCTGGGTGTTCTCCTCGAAGCCGATGTTGGCGTCGAGCTCCTCCGCGACCGCTACCGGATCCTCGTACGCCACCTGCTCCTCATATGGAGCGGGAGCCTCGAGCATCGCGTCCTCTTCGGCAAGGAGCTCGTTGTCCTGCTCCTCCGCGTACGCATAGTCCGAACCGATGTCCGACACGACTCACCTCCCGGGGCGATTGGCTCCGCGCGTTGGGAGAGCCTGCCGCAAAGGATAAGAGGACTCGAGCGGGTCTACAAGGGAGAAGACGACCCGCCCGACGGGGCCGCCGGCTCATCAAGGGTCGGCTCGTCGGAGATTGGCGTGACCTCCGTCGGCTCGGAGTGCACCCGCCCGACGACCGTCGGCTCGGAGGCGACGGGACCGGCAACCGCCGGCCCGGCAACCGCCGGCCCGGCGACCATGGGCCCGGCGACCAACGGCCCGGTGCCCAGTGCCCCTAGGAGCTTCACCGCCTCAGCTTTGAGCGACCGGATCTCTGCCAGGTTCCCCTCGATCTCGGCGCGGTCCCGCTGCCGGGCCGACTCGCCGGCATAGAGCACCTCCTTGGCAGCCGCGAGCGCGTGGCTGACGTCTGCCTCACACTCGGCCAAGGCGGCCTTGATCCGGGACTTGATCTCCTCCTGGATGTCGATGATGGCCCGCGAGAAGTTGGTCTTGATTGCGCGTTGGGCCTCCTGGCACTGGTCGTTCATCCAAGTGGTGAGCTCGGAGGCCAACAGCTGCTTGCGCTTGGACCGAAAATTCGCGAAGGCGTAGAAGCCGCCGAAGCCGAGGCCGAACAAGATGGCGAACGGGCCCGACAGGATGCCGGCGGTGAGCAGGCCGCTCGACCCGACCATCAAGGTCGCCAGCGAGTGGCCACTGGAGAAGCCCGAGAGCACCGACAGCCGCTCGCTGATGCCGAAAGGGCGGGAGCTCAGCTCGAGCCGTGCGACGTCGGTCTCGAGGGCCCCGCGCGTCAGGTTCTCGAGGGAAGACTCGAGTCCCTCGTCGGCGTCCACCTCCGCCAGCAGCTGGGCCACGATGGCAGACAGGCGCCCCGCGGCCGACTCCCCGAGTTGCCCGGCCAACGCGACCAGGTCAGCCGAAAGCTCGCCCGGGAGCGTCTTCTCGTCCTTGGTTGTGGCCTTGCTGATCCGTGCCTGGTAGCGGCGCTTGATGTCCGTCGTGCCGCGCGCCAGCTCGTCGCCCTGGTCGATGGTGAGCTTGCGGACCTCGATGTCCAGAACCCGAGGCCAGTTCGCCTTGTCGTCCTGCAGCCGGGCGAGCCGTTCCTGCTCGGCCCGAAGCGCGCGGCGGGCGTCCTCGTTGGGCGAAAGCGCCTGCAAACGGCCGGCCAGCGCTTGCTCGGCGGCGAACAGGGCGCTCAGCCCGGCCCGCGCGACGTTCGCGTCGGCGAGCGCCGATCGCCGGTCCACGACCTTTGTCCCGAGCGTGGACGCCAGCAGCGTGATGCCCGACTCCTCTTCCATGGCGGCTGCATCCGAGGGATCCGCGCTGCGCAGTCCCCGCAGGGCAAGGACCGCGCTCACGGGCACGACGGGACAACGGGCGAACCTGGGCGCCTGCTCGGTCAAGATGACCATGTTGTCGGCCATGATGGTCCGCCACCCCCGGTAACGGTCCACCTTCGTGACGACCAGCACGACTGACTCGATCCGCGCTGCTGCCTTGCGCAGGAACGCCAGCTCCGGGCCCCGGATCTGAGCCCCGGCCTCGAGCACGAACACCAACGCGTCGGCCTGTCCGAGCGACTGCAGGGTGAGGGTTGCATGGCCGGACTCGAGGCCGCCGACACCGGGCGTGTCAACCAGGTCCATCCCTGCCAGGATCGGGCTCGGAAGGCCGACCCGCACGGCGGACACGCTCTGTTCCGTGGCGGCGGCGCCGTCCACGGTGGCGAGCTCGCAGGCCTGGCCCACCCCCATCGAGGTGGGCTGTTCGGACCCGTACCAGAACACCTCGGCCTCGTCGCGCTCGGAGAAGTGGAAGGTGACGGGGGCGCTCGTCACCACTTCGAGCCCGACCGGTGAGACGTCGGGCCGGCCGAGGAGGGCGTTGATCAGTGAGCTCTTCCCGCGTTTGTCCTCCCCGGCGACGACGACAACCGGCGTCGTCGACTCGGGCCGCTCCAGCTCGGCGGCGACGGCCACGCCACGCTGGGCCTGCCCGAGTCGCTCCAGGAGGGCGATCACCTGCAGGGCTTGGCGTTCGGCCACCCCAGCCTCGGCGGAACGGTCCGCCCCAGACCCTGTGGAACCGTGCGCCTCGGGCGCAGGCGAGCCGATCACCGTTGCCGCGCCAGGTGCCTCGCCGTCGGGCGGGGCCGTCACGAGGCCCTTCCCCACGCCAGCTGGTAGGTGCGGTGCGCGGTGCGGGCGACCCGCCCGGCCACGGGCGAGGTCGTCGTCGCCAGAAGGCAGCGCCAGCGGGCCATCCCCTCCTCGGCGAACCGCGCCAATGCTTCGGTGTCCGCCGGGTCGACGCCCATGCGCTCGGCCAGCGTGCCGGAACCGAACAAACGCGCCGCCTCCTCCAGGAGCGGCGCCGGCAACGGCACGAGCCCGGCGGCACACTCGTAACTCGCTTCCATCTCGGCGATGCGGTGCATGGCAGGGGACAGTCGAAGCGCCTCGACGTCGGTGCGTAGCGCCCGCAGTCGCTCGGCGTCGGTCTCGTCGTCGGCCTGCGCAAAGGACAGCTCGTGGAGCTGCTCGAGCGCCGAGCGAACCTTTAGGAGATGGTCCCGTTCCCGGAACTGGGCGATGAGCGTCCGCTTCAGGTTGGCGATACCCGACAGCTGCGAGAGCTCCTTGCGCAAGGCGACCGCACCTCTCTTCCCGTCCCGGATGAGCTCCACGGCCCGCCGCAGCCCGTAGAGGTCGAGAAGCTCGAGCAGGCGCTGGCGGCTTTCGCTCGCCACCGGCGCGTCGCCGGAGACGAAACGGTCCCCGGACCAAAGGAGGCGCTCGAACCGCTCCGGCTCCATCGCGGCCAGGGCGGCGAGATCGCGGGCGTCGGGCTCGGTGAGCGCGGCCGACTCTGCGGTCTCGGCCAGGAGGCCCATGACCGGAACGACCGTCGCCAGCTCCGCCCGCAGGCGCTCGGCATAGTTGGCGGCGAGATCGACGGCTAGCTTCCAGGGGTCGTCGTTCCCGTCGCCCAGCTGGTCCGCCCGGCTGAGCACGCCGAGCACGTTGCCGGCCGATGCGCGCTGCCGCCGCGGATCCGAGGCCCGGAACAGCGCCAGGGCCTCGATCTCGTCCTCCATGACGACCTGGCTCATCAAGAGCACGACCGCATCGGCCTTGGCCGCCGCTGCCGAAGTGTCGCGGCTGGCGGCCAGCAGCTCGCGTGTGGACATGCTCAGGCCTTCGTGCACCGATCCCAGGCCGGGGGTGTCGATGAGGGTCATCGACCGCAAGGTGTCGTTGGCAAGGTAGGCATTGACGGCGATGGCCGGGGTCCCGCTGGTGCCCAGCTCGGACGGCAACCGGCCGGCGGGCGTGAGCTGCACCTCGCGGGAGCCACCACCCTCGAGGTCGACCACCACGCGCTGGGGCTGCCCGTAGCGGAACCAGTTGACGAGCTTCGTGCACTCGCTCACGTCGGTCGGCGCCACCGCCTGGCCCAGCAGCGCGTTGACCACGGTCGACTTTCCTGCCTTCACCCGGCCGACCACGGCCACACGGACAGGCTCACCGAGCCGAGCCTCGAGGGCGGAGAGCTCGGAGTCCAGGGGTTCGGGGGCGCACCGTCGATGGGCGCTGATCAACTCCGCGACCCGTTCGGCCATGTTGTCGGGCGCCATCGCTGCAGATAATGTAATCCCGTGCCCGCCGCCTGTGCTCAGGCCCGGCATGTTCACGCCACAGCGGTCTCCGGGTGGCAGTGACGGGAACGACGCCACCCGAGCTGACGATCGAGCAGCTCGCGGAGGGCACGACGGCGCGCTTCGACGGGTCACGCGAGATCCGCATCGGCCGCGATCGGAGCGCCGACGTCATCGTTGCTCACGAGCGGGCATCGCGCCAGCATGCCTCGCTGCGGTTCGACCCTGCGCTGGGCTGGGTGCTCGAGGACCACAGCAGCAACGGCACTTTCGTCGACGGCGCCAGGGTGACGCGTCTCGTGCTCTCCGGGCCGGTGGTGGTTCACCTCGGGAGCGCGACAGCCGGAGCCGCACTGCGCCTCGTTCCCGCGATCTCGGCCGCGGCGGCGCCCCACACGACGCCACAACGCGCCGTTCCGCAAACTGCTTCCCTTCCATTGACGCCGTCTCCGGATCCCCCACCGCCGCCGGCGGCCGCCCCGCCGGCCCCGCCGCCCGCTTCACCGCCGCCCGCTTCGCCGCCGCCCCTCGACCCCTCACCGCCGCCGCCCGTATCGCCGCCACCCTTGGACCCCTCACCGGTGCCGCCGCGCGTTTCACCGCCGCGACCCGCGTTCACGCCCCCGGTACGGGGCGTACCCCGCGGCATGAGCGAGGCGAGCATCGGGCAGTTCTCGAGCGTCCACGAGCTCGCCGGCAAGGTCAGCATCGGGCGGGCCGAGGACAACGACATCGTGCTACCCGACCTGCTCGTGTCCCATCACCATGCCCTGCTGCACGTCCGTCCGGGCGGGCGGTACGAGGTCGAGGACCTGCAAAGCCACAACGGCACCTTCGTCGACGGCCGTCGCGTCCACCGCCGCGAGGCGATCTCGGAGGGGTCGCTCGTCAGCATCGGCCACCATCTCCTCTGCCTGTCGGGGGGCAGGCTCGAGGAGTACGTCGATACCGGCGAGGTGAGCTTTGCTGCCGTGGAGCTGTCGGTACTGGCAGGAGGGCGACCACTGCTCGACCACGTCAGTTTCCCTCTTGGTGCCGGGGACTTCCTGGCCGTGCTGGGACCGACCGGCGCCGGCAAGACCACCCTCCTCCGGGCGCTCACCGGGAACCACCCCGCGGACAGCGGCTCGGTGCTCTACAACGGCCGTGACGTCTACGCCGCCTTCGCGGAGCTGCGCAACCGGATCGGCTACGTGCCCCAGGACGACATCTTGCACCCGCAGCTCACCGTGCGCGCCGCCCTCGGCTACGCCGCCCGCCTCCGGTTCCCGCCCGATGTGAGCGCGGCTGACCGGCACCGACGGGTCGACGAAGTCATGGCCGAGCTCGGACTCTCCGAGCGGGCCGATCTGCAGGTGGCCAAGTTGTCCGGCGGCCAGCGCAAACGCACGAGCGTCGCCATCGAGCTCCTCACCAAGCCATCGCTGCTGTTCTTGGACGAGCCGACCTCCGGGCTCGATCCGGGTTACGAGAAGTCGGTCATGGAGCTGCTGCGGAACCTGGCCGACGGCCGGCGCACGGTCATCACCGTCACCCACTCCATCCAGAGCCTGGACCTGTGCGACCGGATCCTGTTTCTCGCCCCCGGCGGCCAGACGGCGTACTTCGGCCCTGCCAGCGCCGCCCTCCCGTTCTTCGGTCTCGGCCAGTACGCGGACGTGTTCCAGTACCTCGACCGCGTGGAGCCCGGCCGGGCCAAGGCGGCCTTCGCCGATTCGACGGACTGCCGTGAGTACGTGCACAACCCGCTCGAGGCCGAACGGGTCCGCCCGAGCGCTCCCACGCCCGTCGAGACCGTGACGCCCAACTCGAGCTGGGGGCACCAGCTCGTCTCGCTCGTGCTGCGCTACATGGCCGTCATCGCGGGCGACCGGCGCAACAGCCTGCTGCTGTTCCTCCAGGCGCCGATCCTCGGCCTGCTGATGCTGGCCGTGCTCGGCCACGGTGCCCTCTCGGTCACGAATCTCCAGGCCCACACGTCGAGCGGGAGCGTGCTCGTCGCCGTGATCCTCGGCGCGACCTACCTCGGGGCCTCCAACTCCATCCGCGAGATCGTGAAAGAGCGGCCCATCTTGGCGCGCGAGCGCGCCACGGGCCTGTCGGCGTCCGCCTACGTGCTCTCCAAGGCGCTCGTCCTCGGGGCGTTCACCGTCGTGCAGGCTTTCGTCCTCGTGCTCATCGGGATCGCCCGCCAAGGCGGCCCCGGGCATGGCTCGGTGCTGGCCTCGGGCCGGCTGGAGCTGTGCCTGGTGGCGGCTCTCAGCGGGCTCGCAGCCATGAGCCTCGGCCTCCTCATCTCGGCGCTCGTCACCAACGCTGACAAGGCCCTCACCGTTCTCCCCGTGATCCTGTTCGCCCAGTTCCTGCTCACCGGTGCCTTGTTCAGTGTGAGCTCCACGCCGGGCCTCGAGCAGGTCAGCTACTTGACCTCCGCGCACTGGGGCTACGCGGCGGCGGCTTCAACCGCCGATCTCGACGTCCTCCAACACGACGGATGCAACGGGACGGGACCGCTGCGGGTAGGGCCGGGCTTCTGCGATGCGAGCCATAAGCACGACAGCTCCACCTGGGCGCTCGACATGGGGACGCTTGCCGCCTTGACGCTCGCCGGGCTCGGGGGGACGTGGTGGAGGGTGAGCCCGATCGGCCAGCCCCGTCGCTCGCGGCTCAGCTGAGCCGGCCGGCGGCAGCCGGGTCGCGGATGCGCCCGCGTGCCACGCCGAAGTCGATCGACATCTCCCGCACCGCCAAGCGCTGGCCGGGCACCACGGTCTTCGGCTCCTCGCCGTCGGGGACGAGCGTCCACGCCGTCGGCGACATGTTGCGGAGCACGAACGCGCCGGGCTGGGCAGGGTGGTGCTCCACCAGCCCGGCAACGCTGCGATAGTTGCGGTCGCGGGTGAGGTGGTGGCTGGTCAAGGTCGCCCCCTCGGACAGGACGAGGAGATGCCCGTTGATCTCGAGCACGGCGGGCGGCGGAGGAACGCCCTGACAGTGCCAGCAAGCCGTCTCCGGCTCGTCGGGGTCCCAGAACAGCGCCGCGGTGCAGGCCGGGCACATCGAGGCGCAGTCGTGCAGCCGCAGGATGTTCCGCCGCCAGACACCTTCGGTGACCCTCCCGTGCAGGCTCGCGTCGTGCAGTCCCGTCGTGAAGGCCTGAACGAAGATCTCCCGGAAAAAGCGCGGGTACAGCGACCACCAGACCAGCATCGGGTCACCCGGTAGCGGGCGGTTGGAGGTGTTGTCCGGGTCGAAGACGAAGAGCGGGTCCGTCCCGAAGTGGAGGACCGACAGCTCGCTCTCGGAAGGATGAGTGCTCGCCTCCCAGTCGTAGGTCGTCTCGACCCGCGCCCCCTCGAGCGGGTGGCCGTGGACGAACAGGTAGAAGAGAAACACTGCCAGCGAGTGCAGATCGGTGGCGGTCGAGGGGAGCGCCTCCTCGCGCACGATCTCGGGCGCCATGAAGCGCACGGTCCCCCGGATGAAGACCTTTGCGTTGTCGGTGCCCACGTTGTCGTTGTCGAGAATCGCCACCTCGGCGCTCGTCGAGTCGACGGCCAGGTTCCCGAAACTTATGTCGCGGTAGCACAGCCCTGAGGAGTGCAGCGCCGCGAAGGCGTCGACGAGCTCCCTCGCGATCGTGGTGATGACCCGGAAGGGCGGCTGCACCGGCTCGCTCAGCAGCTGGGCGAAGGAGGAAAAGCGGGATTCGAGGAGCGGCATGACGTAGCCGAAGCCAGCCGTCGCCTCGCAGCTCACAAGGTCGATCGGCCACACGAAGGCCGGATGCGGCGGACGGCCCCATTCGACGAGCACCCCGATGGCTTGGCGCTGCTCAGAGGTTCTCGGGCCGGGCCGGTACCACTTCACGGCGAAGGGCGCCCCGTTCATGAGCACCCGGTCCACGACCCCCTGGCCACCCTCGCCGAGGCGGCGCTCGACCGTCAGCAGCGTGCCGGCCCGTTCCATCCGGAGCGTCGAGCCGGGACCGGGAAGCTGGTCCACTTCAAAGGCTCCTGGTGACGGTACGAGCCTCATCCCGAGTGCTCGACGCCGTCGGCGCCTTGGAGCGTGCTGCGCAGCGGTTCACGATGAGCCCGATGGTCGTGTCGTCTCCGCTGCCTTCAGACGAGGCGCACAGAGCGGCCCACTCGGGGAGGCGCTCTGCCACCCAGTCCGGCCCTTCGCGCCACAGCAGGTCCGCAAGATCCGTCCCGAGGCGCGGGTGCCAAGGGTCATCCGACTGGGCGTTGCCGTAGCCGTCCGTGACGACAAGCACCGCCAGGACCGGGTCTTGTGTGACGTCTTGGACGGCGTCCCGGAACGACTGGAGCGCATCGGCCTGGCAGAGGCTGGTCGTGCGAAGCCCGTCGAGGGTCGGATCGCCGGGAACGGGAATCGAAGCTTGCCCGTCCCTGGCCACCACGACGATGTCGCCGTCGCCGATCTGCAGGCACACGAGCCACCGCCCGGCCACCAGGCCCATGAGCAAGGTCGACCCGTAGGGAATCTCCGGGGTGTCGGCACCGGCGGCCATCGAGGCCGTCTCTCCGGGTGAGAACGGGTCGCTCTCCACGTCCCGGCCGACAGCTATGCGCCAGTCGCGCACGATCTCGGGGGTGAGCTCGCTACGTACGGCGGCCTGCACTTCGGTTGGCCTGGTCATGGCCGCCAGCCCGGCCGCATGGCGGAGCGCTGCTTGGCAGGCGACCTCGACCGCGAACCAGGCGCCAGCGGCGCTGCGGAAGTGGCGGCGGGCGCCGTGCCCGTCGGCCACGGCAACCACGGCAACCACGGCGGCCACGGCGGAATCATCCGGGGCGTCCGGTTCCACCAACAAGAAGGCGTCCTGGCAGGGCAGCCCACGGGCGACGTGCGCCGCCCCGATCGCGCTGGCGCCGCTCACGAACCAAGTGGTTCCCGGTGATTGTTCGGTCCGCGCTGGCCGATCAGCTCGCGGCTGGTGTTCAGTTGCCGGCGGCTGTTCGGCCGGCGGCTGTTCGGCTGGCGGTTGTTCGGGTGGCCGCTGTTCGGCTGGCGGCTGCCTGGGGTCGGGTGACATCGCGGTGGAGGCGTCGCTCACACGATCGTGTCGAGGTCGGCGGGCGCCGCCTCTGGGAGTGCCTGCGGCTGGAGGAGCTGGCTGGCGATGGCCTGCCGGTCGGCGCCCATCTCCGACATCCTGGAGACGGCCAACGACGCGACGACGAGGCGCTCGGCGATCTCGTCCGTGCTGTCGGCTACCAGCACCGGGACAGTCGGGTCTCCGATGAAGCGCGTCAGCGCCTCGGATTTGGCGTCCCGGCCGATGGCGACCGCCAAGCGGAGCGCCGCTCTGCCGGCCCGGAGGGACAGCAATTTCTGCAGCGCACCGTCGAAACGCTCGGGGGGATCCGTCGGGAGGCCGTCGGTGACGAGCAGCAGCGCAGGCCGGAGCGCCCGGCGCTCGAGCTGTCCCGGCGCCAGCGCCTCGGCCACCATCTCGAAGGCCGGCGCCATGTTCGTGAGGCCGCGTGGCACCGAGGCGAGCGGGCTCCATCGCAGAGCCGACGGCGGGGTTGGCTCGCTCACGTGCCAGGTCGGTTCGGTGGCGAACGCGATGGCCCGGATGAACACTGCCGCCTGCTCCTGGTCGCGCTCCCACGCCGCGAGGTGCGGCAACATGTCGGAGATCGCGAAATTGAGCGCCTGGATCTTCTCGCCCTTCATCGAGCCGGAGCAATCAGCGAGGATGAAGCAATGCAGCGGCCGGCGGGCGATCCCGCCGCCGGGCATCAACGCGGAGGAGGCGGTGTCGGTCAAAATTGCGGGTCGGGGTTGCCGCCGGACCACCAGCTCTCGACATTCGATGCGTTCAAGTTGAAGGTCCACAAGAACGCGTCCTGGGACGGGAGCGTCCACATGTAGAAGAAGCCGCCCAGGTCCTCGAAGCACTCCACGACCTGGCCGGAGATCGCAGGCAAGCCGGCGTCGGAGAAGCCGTACTCCTGCTCGCCCTGGGTGCCCGTCGCGGGCGGGCACGAAGACGCAGCGTTTGCGGGGTCGAAGCCGTAGAAGCTGTTGAAGCTGGCCACTCCGGCCTGGAAGTCGGCGGAGCTGTCGAACTGGAGACCGTAGACGTAGGCGGTGAGGTCGGGGTCCTCGCACCGAAGGCCGAGCTTCACCGTGGCTGCCTCGGTCGAGCTGATGTTCTCGAAGGGCGCGCACGTCGTCGGATTCTGGTCGTCGCCCGGTGTCAAGTTGTAAAGGGTCTGGGTCACTACCCCGGTGGTGGTGGTGACTGAGGTGGACGGGGTCGTGGTCGGAGGCGACGTCGTGTGGGTCGTGGTCGTGGTCGCGAGCGTGTTCTTTCCGTGGTGACCTGTGAGTACCACCACGAGCACGGCGACGAGCACGACCAGGGCGAGCGCCCCCAGGAAGACACCTCGCCGGCGGCCGGAGGTGTGTACCGGCGGTTCCCCGGACCCCGCCCCCCGCGGTGGGAAGCCGGCATTCCCAGGCCCGCCCGGCCCCTGGGTCATCGTCTGGTCGTCTGGGGCGGTTCCGGCAGGAGGTCGCATGCCGCCGAACGGCGGCGAGCCGGTGGGCGGAGGCGGGGGGCCGCCGGG